>JGI12053J15887_10001394_pt1 | contig 11199 bp, 9 predicted proteins | sample MedBloCAOM1_O3_FD_15887 | JGI IMG/M metagenome (IMG submission 15887) | reverse complement strand
CAACTCGGCCGGATATTTGCGTGCATGGTCCTTCAGCCCGACCCGATCGAGCAGTTTTGAGCCCTTCGCCACCGCTTCGTCATGCGATCGTCCCAGCACCTTCTCCTGCGCGAGGCAAAGGTTCTCGATGATCTTCAGATGCGGAAACAGTTCGAAATGCTGGAACACCATGCCGACGCGAGCGCGCAACTTCGGCAGATCGGTCTTGGGATCGTTGACCTTGATGCCGTCGAGGATGATCTCCCCGCTCTGGAACGGCTCCAACGCGTTGACGCATTTGATCAGTGTCGATTTTCCCGACCCCGATGGGCCGCAAACCACCACTACCTCGCCCTTCGCGACGTTGGTGGTGCAATCCTTCAGCGCCTGAAAGCCGGGCCCGTACCATTTGTCGACGTGGCTGATCTCGATCATGAACCCTCGCTATCGGACAATACTGATACGCGCCTGAAGGCGTCGGACGCTGAATGACGCGGCGCTGGAAATTGCAAAGTAGACCGCGGCTGCGAACAGATACATTTCGACCAGCCGCCCGTCGCGCTGTGCGACCTTGCTGGCGGCGCCCAAGAAGTCTGGGATCGAGAGCACATAGACCAACGAGGTGTCCTGGAACAGCACGATGGTCTGCGTCAGCAGCACCGGCAGCATATTTCGAAATGCCTGCGGCAGCACAACGTAACGCATGGTCTGAGCGTAGGTCAGGCCGAGCGCGTTCGCCGCGGCGGGTTGGCCCTTGGAGATCGACTGGATGCCGGCGCGCATGATCTCGGAAAAATACGCGGCCTCGAACATGATGAAGGTGACGAGCGAGGAGGTAAACGCGCCGACGCGAACCGGCCGCGACGATCCCGTCAGCCACTGTCCAAGATACGGCACGAGGAAATAGAACCAGAAGATCACGAGCACCAGCGGCAGCGACCGCATCAGGTCGACATAGAGGCCGGCGATGCGGCCTAATAGCTTGAATCCGGACAGCCGCATCAGGGCGATCAGGGTGCCGAAAATCAGCCCCCCCAATGCTGCGAGCCCGGTTAGCGTCAGCGTGAACGTCATGCCGTCGAAAAACAGATATCCGAGCGAGCGGCGGATGACGTCAAAGTCGAAATTGGCGAACATATGCGTAGGCTCACTTCCCGGTTATGTAGCCGGGAATCGCTATCGCGCGCTCGAGGAAGCGCATGGCCGTAACGACGACGATATTGACCAGAAGGTACAGCACGGTCGCGGCGGTAAAGGCCTCGAACACCTGAAAGGAAAACTCCTGCATCGCCCGAGCCTCGGCGGTTAGTTCGATCAGGCCGATGGTGATGGCGACAGAGGTATTCTTGATGGTGCTGAGAAATTCGGAAGTCAGCGGCGGCATGATGATACGAAACGCCATCGGCAGCAGCACGTAGCGATAGGCCTGCGCTGTCGTCAATCCGAGCGCGGTCGCGGCCAATTTCTGTCCGCGCGGCAGCGAGTTGATGCCGGCACGCGTTTGTTCGGCCACCCGCGCGGACATGAACAGCCCGATCCCGATCGCGGCGGTGTAGAACGGCGCGTTGGGCATCTGCTTTAGCCAGAGCCCCCACGACTGCGGCAGGATTTCCGGCAAGACGAAGAACCAGACAAACAGCTGCACCAGGAGCGGCAGGTTGCGGAAGAATTCGACGTAAGCGAAGCTGACCGAGGACGCGGTCTTCGACGGCAGCGTGCGCAGCACGCCTACCACCGATCCGAAAGCCAGCGCAATGATCCAGGCGCAGATCGCGGTCTCGATCGTCAGCACCAGCCCTGTCAGCAGCATGTCGAGATAGGTGCCGGTCCCGTTGGGGGCCGGCTCCCAGAAGATGCGCCAGTTCCAGTGATAGTTCAAGAAAACCCCCCGCGTACCCCAGTTGCGCTGGCTACTAGCCGAGCCTGCGCCAGGACGCTAGCCCATGCAATGGTTGGGCCATCGCACGAAGCGGGAATCCTTACATCGCCTTATAAGAATCGGGATCGGGGGAATCGGAGGGCTTGGCGAACTCGTGCTTCAGCTCCGCGCTGATTGGCGCGTTGAGGTTCAATCCCTTGGGCGGGATTTTCTGCATGAACCACTTGTCATACAGCTTCTGACCATCCGTACTCTGGTAGAGCTCGGCGGTGGCAGCATCGGCCACCTTCTTGAAGGCCAGGTCGTCCTTGCGCAGCATGATGCCGTAGGGCTCCGGCTTGGAGAACGCGTCCTTGGAGATGACGTAGGCGTCCGGATCTTTCGATCCGGCGACGAAGCTGGCAAGCAGGATATCGTCCAGCACAGCCGCAACCGCACGATCGGTCTCGACCATCAGGAACGATTCGGCATGTTCCTTGGCCGGGATGATATTGATGCCGAGGTTACGGGCGGCATTGGCTTCGGTGAGTTGCTTGATATTGGTGGTGCCGGAGGTCGAGGCCACCGACTTGCCCTTGAGATCATCGATCGAGCTGATCTTGTTGGACTTCTTTGAGACGAAGCGGGTCGCGGTCAGAAAGTGGGTGTTGGTGAACCACACCTGCTTCAGACGGTCGGCGTTGTTGGTGGTCGATCCGCATTCGAGGTCGATGGTGCCGTTGGCCAGCAATGGAATGCGGGTCGACGACGTCACCGGATTGAATTCGATCGCGAGCTTGTCGAGCTTGAGCTCCTTCTTCACGGCGTCGACGATTTTGTAACAGATATCAATCGCAAATCCGATCGGCTTCTGGTTGTCGTCCAGATAGGAAAACGGAATCGACGAGTCGCGATAGCCAATGGTGATCGCGCCGGTTTCCTTGATTTTCTTGAGCGTCCCCGTGAGCTCTTCGGCATTGGCCTGCCCGGCACAGAACGCAGCCGCGAGCGCAAGGCCAATCATACGAAGGCGTTTCATTCGTGTTCTCCTCGCTAGGATGACTGTCGCAATGCTTGCAAAATTCGGCTTGCAAAATTCGGGCCGAAATGGAATTTAACTTCGGTCGCCATATGACCGCGAGACTCATGTGGCCCCGAGGCTCATGCAATGACCGGGCCATCGCATGAGCCGGGCATCCTCACATCGCGTAGGCGTCAGGGTCGGGCGAGTCTGAAGGCTTCGCGAAGGCCTTCTTCTGCTCCGGACCGATCGGCACGTTCAGATTGAGCCCCTTCGGCGGGATCTTCTGCATGAACCATTTCTCATACAGTTTGGGACCCTCTGCACTCTGGTAGAGCGCCGCCGTGGCGGCATCAACCACCTTCTTGAACGCGGTGTCATCCTTGCGCAGCATGATGCCATAAGGCTCCGGCTTGGAGAAGGCGTCCTTGGAGATGACGTAGGCATCCGGCTCTTTCGATCCGGCGGCGAGGCTGGCGAGCAGGATATCGTCCATCACGAACGCCACCGCGCGATCGGTCTCCACCATCAAAAACGCTTCGGCGTGATCCTTGGCCGGGATGATGTTGACGCCGAGGTTGCGGGCCGCATTGGCTTCAGTGAGCTGCTTGATGTTGGTGGTGCCGGAGGTCGAGACCACCGACTTGCCCTTGAGATCGTCGATCGAGTTGATCTTGCTGGACTTCTTTGAAACGAAACGGCTCGCGGTCAGGAAGTGGGTGTTGGTGAACCAAACCTGCTTCTGGCGTTCGGCATTGTTGGTGGTCGAGCCGCATTCAAGATCGACGGTGCCGTTCGCCATCAGCGGAATGCGGGTCGCGGAGGAAACCGGATTAAGTTTGACCTCGAGCTTGTCGAGCTTGAGCTCCTTCTTCACGGCGTCGACAATTTTGTAGCAGATATCCATCGCATAGCCGATCGGCTTCTGGCTGTCGTCCAGATAGGAAAATGGAATGGACGATTCGCGATAGCCGATGGTGATTGCGCCGGTTTCCTTGATGTTCTTCAGCGTTCCCGTGAGTTCTTCGGCCAAAGCCGGCCCCGCGCATAACGTGGCGGCGAGCGCGTAGCCAATCATATATTTGCGTTTCATACGTATTCTCCTTGCTTGGTGGATGTCGATTGCTTCAGGATCCGGCTGAGAACCGGGGCGATATAGCGGCGAAACTGTTCGGGATTCTCGCTCATCGGAAAATGACCGAGATGCTCCATGATGGTGAAGCTGGCGCCCGGGATCGCGGCCGCCGTCCGCATCGTATCTTCCGGCGTGCAGGAAAAATCATATTCGCCGGTGAGCAGATAAAGCGGGCACGCAGCGGTGTCGATGTTCTCGACTCGGCCGCGCAGATCGCCGTCCACCCTGTAGAAATACAGATCGCCCTTGAAAACGCCGGGGCCGCTTTGCATGTAGGCCCACAAGGTTTCGCGGCGCGACCTTTCCGGACTTTGCGGCGCGATCAGACCGGACACCAGTGCCGCGCAGACCTCGCCGCCGTGAACGTCGGGACGGTGCAGCCAGCTGGTATCGTACCAGGGCGCCTGAAAATCAGCGGCCTCCAGACCGATCAAAGCGCGAAATTCCGCGGCATGGTCGATTGCAAGATTGAGAACGATGCGACCGCCGATCGAGCAGCCCATCACGACGGGCTTCTCCAGCATCAGCGCTTTGCAGAACGCGCGGACCGTCTGGGTATAGCGTGCGGTCGTCAGTCGATATTCCTCGCCGGTCCAGCTCAGTGGCGGATTTGATTTGCCATGCCAGGGCATGTCGAACGCAATGATGCGGAATGTTTTTGTAAACTCTTCGTCTGCAAGCAAATGCCGCCATTGCCGCCCGTCCGAGCCTGCGGTGTGCAGGCACACCAACGGTATGCCGGCGCCGTTTTCTTCGAAGTAGATGCGATGCATTTCGCCATCGATTTCGACATGGATGTAGCGGCCGACTATCGGCTCGATATGGCCGGTCATGTCGGCACCGCGGAACGCTGCAACCGGGGAAGCGCCAGCACATCCTTGAAATACTGCAGATGCGTCATGAAGGGATGCAGGTCGCCTTCCAACGCGGCTTCTTCACGCTTGGTCAATGCGAGCAGATCGTGCCAACCCGGCCGGGGCACGGGCTTCCAATACTCTGCCCAGGCTGTAGGCGAAGCCCGATATGAAAAACGCCAGGATCGCATCAGGATCGGCGCCGGCGTCAAGTCGATGATCCTGCCGCCACGGATCGACGCGTGAAACGGGTGATCGATCGGTCCGAGCAGGCATTCGCAGTCGAGATACCGGCCGCAAGAAATCAATGCGGGCTCCTGCTCGAGCAGCGCGGGAATTCCGGCAAAGGCCCGAATAATCGCGGCGTCGGTGGCGTTCGGAGATGGCGTCATGCGCTTCAAGCAGGCGTTTCCCCGCAATGCGGACAATGGCGACTTAACGGATTACCTTCCAATCGAGCATATCTATGGCCCGAACGTTGGACCATCGCAAGGTACGTTTGGAGGATGCCGGGCGTGACAATCACGTCATAATGGCCTTATCGCGCATGTCGCCGTAGGCCTATTGTCGCACACGCCGTTTTCGGCCGAATTGGCAGCTTCGCTGCCCCTTACGAGGCTGGCGGAGTTCTTCTGATCGTAATCAGTGCGGACAGGCTCACAACGCAAACCAGTGTCAGGTAATAGCCCGGCGCAAGATCGCCGATGAAGGCGATGCCGCCGAGCCACGTCATGATCACCGGTCCCATGCCGCCAAACAGCGTGACGCCAATATTATAACCGAGACCCAGGCCGGTGCCTCTTGTGGCTGCCGGAAACAGCTCCGACATCAGGGCCGCAAGCGGCCCGTAGTACAGCGATTTCAGGATAGCGAGCCAGAACACGGCAACAACAATGACCGTGGGTGTCGGATTCCTTGTCAGAAGAAGGAAGGCCGGATAGATCGAGACCAGCAGCAAGAGATTGACTGCAATCATGTGGGTGGTGCGCCCGACCTTGTCGGAGATCATGCCGGCAACGGGTGTAAGGAACGTCAGCACAATGCCTGCCGCAAAGGTCGCGACAAATCCGACGATCGGCGGAAGGTTCAGGGTTTTAACCGCATAGGTCGGCATGTAGACGATGAGGTAGTTGACCGCGGTTGATATCGCGAGCGCGCCGATGCTTAGGATCACGCCAAGCTTTTGGTGCAAGAAGACTTGCTTGACCGGGGAGTCCTGTTTCGCCGCCGGTGGCGCGGTTGCGTCCTCGAGGTTGTTGCGAATGTAGATGCCGACCGGTCCGACCAGGACCCCGAACAAAAACGGAATTCGCCAGCCCCATGACTGCATCTCGGCTGGAGTCATCCACGCTATGAGCCCGACGCCAAACGCAGACGCCAACAGCGTGCTCAGCCCCTGGCTGGCAAATTGCCAACTCGCGATGAAGCCGCGGCGCTCCGGCGCATGCTCCACCAGAAATGCGGTCGAGCTTCCGAATTCACCGCCGGCCGAAAATCCCTGCACCAGACGGGCGGTGAAAACAACGATGGGCGCAAGGATGCCGATGGTTTCGTAGGTCGGCATGAAAGCGACCGCCAGCGTGCCGACCGTCATCAGCACGATGGAAATCATCAGCGACGCCTTGCGGCCGTGACGGTCGGCATAGGCTCCAAGGACGACGCCACCGATGGGGCGAATGAGGAACGACAGTCCGAACGTACCGAAGGTCAGAAGCAGCGACGTCGTTGGATCGTTATTCGGGAAAAATGCCTTGGAAATATACACGGCGAAATAGCCGTAGACGGCGATGTCATACCACTCCAGCGCGTTTCCGATCGAGGTCGCGACGATCAGCCTGGTAATGCTTTTTTGTTCCGGACCTGCTTGCGACATCCCAGGCAACTGGACCGGGGCCGATACCGTCATTCCAAATCCCTTTCCTTTTTCTTTCGTCGATTCCGATCGCCCTGCCCGCATAGAGTTCTATAGGGCACGCGGCATCTCGCCCAAATCCCAGAACAGGCCCGCCATGATGCCGAGCGCCTCTTCGGTGACCGACAGCAGAATGTGTTCATCGGGCGCGTGTTGGGAACAGCCCGGATAGGAGTGCGGCACCCAAATCGTGGGCAAGCCAAGCGCATCGGAAAACACATCGTTGGGCAACGAGCCGCCGAAATTCGGCAGCACCGCAGGCGCTTTTCCAGTCGTTAGGCGGATCGACTCCGCCGTCCAGTTGACCCAGGGGCTGTCGAAATCGGTTCGCGATGCGTCAAAGCTCTGCGTTGTCTGCACCTCGACCATCGGAAAACCGGCATTTTGCAAATGCGCCCTGATCGCATCGACGATTTTATTGACCTTGGTGCCGACAACAAAGCGAAGCTGCAGAACGGCCTGCGCCCGTCCCGGAATGGCGTTGGCAGGCTTGTCGATGTTGCCGGAAGACATCGCTAGCACTTCAAGCGTGTTCCACGCATAAAGCCGCTCGGCGGCAGACAAGCCTTCCTCGCCCCAATCCGCTGACAGTGCCGGCTCATCGGACATCGGCTCGATCTTGACGTCGGCAAGGGCTGCGCGAATCTGGTTCGAAATACGCGGCGGTTTCAATTCGTCCAGCAACAGACGTCCCTTGCCATCGACCAGGGTCGCGATCGCGCTGGCCAGAATGGTCGCCGGATTGGCAAGAACTCCGCCCCAGTTGCCGGAATGATGCGAACCGTCGCGCAGATTCACATCGAGGTGAATCCGTATTCCGCCGCGGCAGCCGAGAAATATGGTGGGACGATCCGCGGAAAGCCGTGGCCCATCGGAGCCAAGAAACAGGTCAGCCTTAAGCTCATCGCGCAGCTGCTCGCACACCTGACGCAAATCCGGCGATCCTATCTCCTCGCCCGTTTCGATGATGAATTTGGCATTGAAGCCGAGCCGGCCGCCGCGGGCTTCGCGAACGGCGCCAAGCGCCGACAAATTGATGCTGTGTTGCCCTTTGTTGTCGGCGGTGCCGCGGCCGTAGACGCGATTACCTGATGTTGTCGTCCGCCACGGATCCAGATTGTCCCGCCATTCTCCCGCCATGCCGTCGACGACATCGCCGTGTCCGTACATCAGAACGGTAGGCGCCGATGAGTTCTCACGATATTCCGCGACAAGATAAGGACCCTTGCCGGTTGGAGATTCGACCAGTCTGGTCGAGAAATCGAGTTGCGAAAATGCAGGCTGCAGTTCTTCTTCGAGATAGGCGCGCAGCGCATCACGCCGTTCGGGGTTTTGGCTTTCGGTCCGATACGCGACCCTGCGGTCGAGTTCGGCGATAAACGCGCCGGAATGAAGATGCTGGTGCGCACGGGCGATAGCGTCGGCTCTGGTCATGTTTTCCTTTCCGGTCGCAAACTTGTTCGGGTTCGGCCAACGTACCGGGATACGACGGTGGCCGGAAGTGGGCGCTGCGCACCAGAATTGGCCTTGCTAAAACCGGCCGGAATGCAACAATTTACGCCAACAGCCCGGCGTTCGACCGGCTGCGGATGATAACTCGCCGTGCAAGGCGTGCCTCAAGGCTTTCGATCATGAAAAAAGAAATCCGGCTCAACGCCTTCGCCATGAACTGCGTCGCGCATCAATCGCCGGGGCTATGGACCCATCCACGCGACCGCACCAGCGAATATAACCGGCTGCCATACTGGACCGATTTGGCCAAGACGCTGGAGCGCGGACGGTTCGACGGTCTGTTTCTCGCCGATGTGCTCGGGGTCTACGACGTATTCGGCGGCAATCCGGATGCAGCGTTGCGAAACGCCACGCAAACCCCCGCGAACGATCCGCTGCTGCTGATCCCGGCAATGGCCGCCGTCACCGAAAATCTCGGCTTCGGCGTGACATCCAATCTGTCCTACGAACCGCCCTATACTTTCGCCCGGCGGATGTCGACGCTCGACCACCTCACCGAAGGGCGGATCGGGTGGAACGTGGTGACGGGCTATCTCGACAGCGCGGCCCGCGGCGCCGGCAAGGAAAAGCAGACCGCCCATGACGACCGTTACGATGTCGCCGATGAATATATGGAAGTGGTCTACAAGCTGTGGGAAGGAAGCTGGGAGGACGACGCGGCGCTGCGCGATCGCGCGCGCGGCATCTTCGCGGACCCTGCGAAGGTGCATCGGGTCCAGCATCAGGGAACCAATTATCGGGTCGACGCCATTCATTTGAGCGAACCGTCGCCGCAGCGTACTCCCGTGCTTTATCAAGCCGGCACCTCGCCGCGCGGACGGCAATTCGCTGCCCAACACGCCGAATGCGTGTTCATGTCGGGCCCCTCTGCAAAGATCATCGCGCCGCGCGTGGCGGCCATTCGTGCGCTCGCCGCGGAAGCCGGCCGCAACCCCGCCGAAATCCTGATGTTCAACATGATGACCATTATTCTCGGCCGCACCGAAGCCGAGGCATCGGCCAAATATGCCGACTATCGCAGCCACATCAGCCCCGAAGGCGCGCTCACATTGATGTCCGGCTGGACCGGCGTCGATTTCTCGACCTACGATCTCGACCAGCAGGTTCGCCACGTCCAGAACGACGCCGGCCGCACTGCGATGGACAATATCACCCGCGCCGATCCGGAACGCGTATGGACCGTGCGCGAGGTGGCGCAGCATGTCGGCATCGGCGGCATCGGACCGGTACTGGTAGGCACGCCCCAGAAGGTCGCCGACGATATCGAAGCGTGGTTCGAGCAAACAGATGTCGATGGATTGAACGTTCCCTTCGCGATTTCGCCCGGCGATTTTGAGGATATCACCGACATGCTGGTGCCGGAGCTGGTCAAGCGCGGACGTTACAAGGACGCCTACAGACAAGGAACGCTGCGCGAAAAACTGTTCGGCAACGGACGCGCACGCCTAAGCGCGCCGCATCCTGCCGTACAATATCGCCATCGCATGACAGCGAAGGCGGCGGAATAGAACGCTGTTGCCGTCATTGCGAGGAGCGAAGCGACGAAGCAATCTAGCTTTTTTGCGGCTCTATGGATTGCTTCGCGGAGCCTGTCATCGGGCGCGCATTTGCGCGACCCGTTGGCTCGCAATGACAGTCTTAGAGCGAACCGTCGACCACCACTTCGATCAGTTTCGCACCGGGACGGCTGAATGCCGATGACAGTGTCGAAGCCAAATCCTTTGCTTCGGTGATCCGCATTGCCTCGATCCCGAGGGATTTTGCGAGGCCGGTGAAATCCACAGGCGGGTCGACAAAATCCATGCCGACATAGTGATCGTCGCCGTGAAACGCGAGCAGCCGCTGCTTGATGATGCGGTAGCCGCCATTGTTGACGATCACGACCGTCAACGGCAGCTTGTGATGCGCGGCGGTCCACAACGCCTGGATCGAATACATCGCGCTGCCATCGCCGGAGAAGCACACCACCGGCCGGTCGGGGTTCGCCATGCTGACCCCGACCGAGGCCGGCAATCCCCAGCCGATGCCGCCGGAAGCGAGCGCATGATAGCCGTAGCGATCGCGATGCGGGCGCAGCGCAATGATCTGCCGCGCGGACGTCAATCCCTCGTCGACCAGAATGGCATTGTCCGGCATCGCTTCGACCACCTGCAATGCCAGCCAGTCCGGATCGATCGGCGAACGATCCCTGGCTTTGGAAATTTGCTCGACCAGGGTTGCGCGCCGCGCGGTCCAGTTCTTGGGCTTAAGCGCCGCGATCCCCTGCCTGGCGCGCGCTTCAAGCGCTGCGCCGCCGGTCGACTTGAGCGCCGGAATCAGCACCCGCAAGGTTTCCTTCACATCGGCCTTGAGCGCGATCTCGGCGCCGTAGTTCTTGGCAAGATCCCAGTCGACCAGGCCGATCTGCAGGATCGGCAGGCCCTCGGGCAATGGATCGACCTCGCTGTGAACCGACATCCGCAAAGGGTCCGCGCCGAGCACGATCATCAGATCGTAAGGCGACAACACCTCGCGAACCTGCTTCTGCAGACGCGACAGCGCGCCCATGAAGCACGGGCTCTCTGAGAGGAAATGCGCGCCATAAGGCGCCGATTGCTGAAAAGCCGGACAGCCGAGCGCTTCAGCCAGTGCTGCGGCTTCCTGCAGCGCATCGCTCTTGACGATTTCGTCGCCGGCGATGATGACGGGACGCTGCGCTTTGAGGATACGCGCCACCAGCGCCTGCAACGCCTCGTCGGAGGGTTTGACGCGCGTATCGACGCGGGTCGAGCGTCCCAGCTCAATGCCCGCTTCCGAATTGAGAATATCTCCGGGCAGCGAGATGAACACCGGTCCGGTCGGCGGCGTGGTCGCGATCTTGGCGGCGCGGCGCACGATCCGCGGCAGGTCTTCGAGCCGCGTCACCTCGACCGCCCATTTCACCAGCGG
>JGI12053J15887_10001393_pt1 | contig 11202 bp, 9 predicted proteins | sample MedBloCAOM1_O3_FD_15887 | JGI IMG/M metagenome (IMG submission 15887) | reverse complement strand
CGATCTTCTCATCATCGCGGCGACCGCCGCCCCCCGCGGTCGCACCCGCCGCAGTCCCGAACGTGGCGGCTGTGTCCAAACCAAAGGAACCCGAGCGTCCGCCGCTCTCTTTGGTGGGTACGATCGCAAGCGGCGATGAGGGGTTCGGCATATTTCTGGATCAATCAACCAAGACGGCACTCCGGCTGAAGGTCGGCGAGGATTATCAGGGCTGGAAGCTGCGATCGGTTCAAGGCCGGGAAGCGACCCTGGAAAAGGATCAACAGGTCGTCACCCTCGCGTTGCCGCAGCCGGGCCTGGGACAAGCGGCCATTGAGGTCCGCAATGAGATTCGACCGCCGCCGGCGAACGCTGCCAAGCTGCTGTCGGTGACGTCACAGCCGCGACCTGACAGGTCCGGTCGGTGATGTTCTGATTCCCTGGTCGCTCAGCAACATGGCCAGTGCTGTTGAAGGCCGGCCACGAATAACAGACCGATCGCCAGAAACGGTCCGAACGATATCGCAGTCTGACCGCTCAACTGCCGCCCGGCCAAATGCATTACGCCGGCGCAGACCAGCGCGGTCAGCGCGGCAACCAGCAGAAGCATGGGAAGGCCCGCGACGCCGACCCAAATTCCGGCGGCCGCCAGCAATTTGACGTCGCCCAAACCCAGACCCTGGATCTTTCTGAAAGCGAAATACAATCGTCTCAGCAGCCAGAAGACGGCGCCGATGGCCGCGCCCTCGCATGCGGCTTCCAAGCCAGCCAGTGGACCACTGGCAAAGATGACCTTCGACAGCCCCAGCGCGGCGATCGTCAGATTCAGCCAGTCCGGAATGATGCCGTGACGGATATCGATCCACGCGAGCACGGTACTGAGCAGGCAGAGCAATCCAAACAATACGCCGACGACCATTCCGGGAGCCTGATTTAACCGTGAAAATCGCCCAACCGGTTTAGCAGGCTGTTGATGAACTATCCCAGATCATTTTCGAGCAACCCGTTGTCGTTATGTAACGTGCTCGCCGGCACTGACGCGGACGGCGCCATTCGCGTCCTTCAATTTCGCGTTCAGTCGCTTGGCGCCTGCTCGAATGGCTGAACCTTGGCGGCCACTCCGATCAGGTGTTTGCTGTCTCAGAGAATTGTCGAAACTGTCATGCGATCGATACATTGGAACCTCTAGTTTGATTGCCGTCAAAGCTACACGGGGGCGGGGGCGCATCATGTTGGTGCGCTCCGTGTCGCCTTCGGCTGGCTGCTTCCACAAATTGCTCGAGGCACGAATTCTCTCGAACGGTCATTCGGGGCTGCACCCGCACGGCTTGGCACAATTCCCATCATGGCAGGAGACAAAAGTTTCATGAGAAAGCTATTACTTTCGACCGTATTGTTTGCAGCGGTTCTCAATCATTCAGCGGTAGCGGAAGATCGGATGGACGACGACCGTCGCGACGACAAGCTGACGATCGCCGTGTTCGGCGATTGGCCCTACAATCAAAACCTGCATAAGAACGCTCCGCTTCTGGTCAATTCGATCAACGCGGATCGTGATGTCAGTCGGATCATTCATGTCGGGGATATTCATTCGGGCAGCATGGCGTGCACGAGCGCCGGCATCGTGCCGCCAATCTCCACTTCGGATCCCGGCTGGAATCAGTCGATCTATTATCAGTTCCAGCAATTCAAGGCTCCGCTCGTCTATACGCCGGGCGACAACGAATGGACCGACTGTCAAAAGACAAAGGAATTCAAGAGCGGCGATCCCTTGAAGGAATTGGCCAGCGTGCGGGCCTTGTTTTTTGCCAGGCCGGGCAAGACCCTCGGTCTTCATGAGCGGGAAGTATGGAGCCAGGAAAAATATTTCGACCCCGCATTTCCTGCCGACGCCCAGTACGTTGAGAACGTGATGTGGGCTGACGGGAAAGTCGTCTTTGTGACCCTCAATATGCCCGGATCGAACAACGATACCCTGCCGTGGGCGAATGGCTTTGAGAATCCGTCGGCGCAGGCTCAGGAAGTCGCCGACCGCACCGCGGCCGACATCCGGTGGCTGCAAGCAGCATTCAAGCAGGCGACCGACATGCACGCCAAAGCCGTTGTCATCGCATTGCAGGCTGACATGTGGGATCCGGCAGCGGCCGCGCCCGGCGGGGACGGCTTGAGTGCCTACACCCCCTTCGTGAAGCAACTGGCCAATCTCAGCATGGAATTCCGCCGGCCGGTGCTCCTGCTCAACGGTGATTCTCACCTGTTCGGGGTCGATCGTCCGCTCGCCGATTCCAGCGGCAGCACGGGCATCATCCATAACACGCTGTCCGTGCCGAACCTGAAGCGCATTACCGTGCAGGGTTCGACCAACGCTCCCGCGGAGTGGCTGCGTCTATCGATTGATACGTCAACACCCGAAGTCTTCAGCTGGAGCAATGTCCCCTATTGCGCCAGCCCTACGACGAGCTGCCCGTAAGTCCGACCACCGACCACCGCTCGCCGAAGCAGGACAGATCCGTTTGATGACCCAGACGGATCTGTCCGTTTTTAAATGCACGATCGCGCAAGTGGACACTGAAAAGAGGGAGGGAGCGAACCTCCGCTGCCGACCGCAGGTAGAAACCGCTTGACTGCTATTTCATGGCGCCTTCCCACCCCTGTGCTGAGCGTCGAGTGAAACTGTTTCGGGCAACCGGCTCAGGAAGCGAGGGCGAGTCCAACCATCATTATTCCGATTGCCGCGATCCAGCCGCCGACAGCACGGATTGCGATACCTCGCCATGCCATCGAGGTTCCGGCTTCCGCCCGTCGAAAAGCGAGCGTCGCGGCCATGGTGAGCGTGATCGCGGCGTAGCCCGCGCAGACCAGGCCTGCCGCGTATAACAGCTGATTGGTCTCAGGCCCGAGATCGCCTGCATTGGCGGCGCCGCGCATCACGGCCAATCCGAAAGCAATAGCGCAGAGCAGTGCCGTTGGAATTCGCACTGCTGCCGCCAGCAGCAAGCCCAGCAATAGAATCATTCCGGCGTCCGCTGCCGGCCCCGCTGAAACGAAGCCGCTCGCTCGCCCCAAGACCAGCCCGGCCAAAAGCCCCAGCGGGAATGCCAGCACGAGCCAGCGTCCCCGTGAAGCTCCAAGCGAGCCCGCCAGCACGCCCATCGCGGCCCACAAGATCAAATCCTGGAGGTCGGTCAACGGATGCAGGGCGCCTGTGTAAAAATCACCGAGGCGCGAGGCGACAATGTGCGCATCCGCCGCTTGGGCCGAGGCGACCAACGTCGCGGTTGCGATCGATGCGCGTGCGAACCGGTACCTCATGCGACCGCTCCGAGACTTTGCGCGAGAAAATAACAGCCGAGCGCCGCGATCACCACGCCGAGCCCCTGGATCAATCGCCCTCCGACGGGCCAGCGCGTCAGCGTGCCGATCATGATCCCGCACAGGTGGAGCAGGCCCGTGGCGACGACAAAACCGACGCCGTACGCCAGTGGATTGGCGGAGCTCGGAAGCTCGGCCCCGTGCGCGTGTCCGTGAAAGACCGCGAATACCGCAACGACGACGGCGGCGGCGGCGAACGGCAAACGCAGGCGCATTGCGACCGCCGCACCCAGAACCAGAGCCGACAGCGCGATCACTGCTTCCGGCACCGGCAGAGCAATCCGCAGCACGCCGAGAACGCCGCCAAACGCCATCACGACCGGAAAGGTGATTGGCAGCACCCAGATCGCAGGCGCCCCAAGCTGCGCTCCCCAGATCCCGACCGCGACCATCGCAATCAGATGATCCATCCCGGTTAGCGGATGCAACAGACCGCTGGCGAGGCCGCCGGCCACACCCACTTGCTCGTGCGCGAACGCGGGTTGCGTCAGGGCGAGAGCTGCAAGCGCAACCGCGAGACGTGGGAAAACACGGGAGGACATAATTCTACTGTTTCCTGTCATGAGGTGGCGAGTACGCGTAAGAGACGGCCTAGAAACCAGAACATCGACACCGAACCGATCGCGTAAGCCGGTATGGCGTTGCCCCAGCGCGGCAGGACGGCATCGAGACGCCGATGCGCCCAGATCAGGGCCAGCACCAACAGCACAAAAGCGAGTTGCCCGATCTCGACGCCGATGTTGAAGAAGAGCAGGGCAGGAGGCAGCAGGCGACGTTCGAGACCCAGTCCCGCCAACGCGCTCGCGAAGCCGATGCCGTGAACCAGGCCGAAGGTGAATGCGACGGCCCAGGGATAGCGGGCGGTCAGCCCGGCTTCGCCACGCTGCTGTTTCACGATTTCAACGCCCACGAACACGATACTCAGCGCGATGCAGGCGTTGAGCGGCCGTTCCGCGACGCCGATCAGCCCAAACGCCGCGGCGGCGAGCGAGGCGCTGTGTCCAACCGTGAAGGCCGTGATCGTCTTGACCAGCCGCCACCCGCTGCCCACGATCCAGATCAAGCCCAGCACGAATAACAGATGGTCGGCTCCCAGCAGGATGTGGTCGATCCCGTAATTCACATAGGTTCTGGCCAGTTCGATCCAGGTCTGCAGCGTCGGGGCGCCGGTGCCTAGCAGCGAAACGACCGGGTTCGCGGTCGAGATGGTGTAGCTGCGCGGTTCATCCGCGATCGGAATGATCTTGATCAGCACCGCCGACATATCGGCACCGAGATTGGTGATTGTGATCGGACCGACCAATCCCTTCTCGCCGCAATTCATCTCCGGCAGCCGCAGGAAACAGTGCGGCGGCACCCGCAGGTCGACGCGCGCTGCTCCGATCGAAGGCTCCATGGTCCAGCGGCCAACGAACGCACCGGGCCGAACCTCGCGGAATTCGAGCACGCCCAGCGTGGCTTCATGCGCGCTAAGTTCACGCGGAAGGATCGTCGCAATGAGCAGCAGCAGGGCTGCTCGCACCAATCGGAGCGTCATCATTTCTCGTACCGTACCGTATAGGACGCCTTCAGGCGGCTCACCGCTTCCCAGGCCCGTTTGCGGGTCTCGTCGGTCAGCCAGATTCGAACGGCCTCGTCTCGGACATTATCGAGACTGGCGAGCACGCCCGCATGCCGGGAATCGAGCCGAACGACATGCCAGCCATCCTTGGACTGAAGTATCTTCCATTCTCCCAGAGGCAGCGTCAGCAGCGCATCGCGGAATTTTTCGCCAAAGGATGCGGCCAGGCTGGCGACCGGACGTCCGAGGATGGCGCGCGTCTGCTTCTGGAGATCCTCGGACTCGTGCTGCGCCTGAATTTCCTCGAGTTGCCGCTGCGCCGTCATCTCGTCGGTCGGCGGCGTCAGGTAGAACCCGACACGCTCTTGCTCGTCGAACCGCTCGTGATTGTCCGCAAACCACGCGCGAAGTTGATCTTCCGTCGGCCGCGGTACGCGGATCTGGTCGAAAATCAGCAACTGCAGTTTAAAGGCGACGCGGTCGCGGATCATGTCGTCACCCCGATCGACACCGAGTGCCTTGCCCTCGCGATAAAGAATCTCGCTCGCGACCCAGCTCTCGATCATTTTCTCCAGTTCGGCGTCGGAGGGTACGCGCGATTTGTCTTCGTCAAAATTTTCGATGAAGGATTGGCGCATCGCCTTGGTAACGGTGATAATTTTATCATCTTTCGGCGGTGGATGCAGAGCTGCATCGACGCCAAAGATCAGCGCCCCGAGCAGAACGAAATGCAGCAGGGGTTCACGCCGCAGAAAGCGCGCGGCGGCAGACACGATCGACCCGGAGGAACGCACCGGGCGATCAGCTGAATCGGCCGCGATCTGGTCGGAGCCGCCGATGGGTGAAATCCGAGGGGCCTGTATTTCGTTAGGCATCGCTGGCGTTGACATATCTTATTCACAACCTTCTCACGGCATGAAGTGCCGGCAGGCTTATGCAACGCCGCAGTCAGTCTGTCACTTGCCAATCGAGCAGCTGATAAAAAAGTTCGATACGCAAAAAAATCCGGGTGTCCGATCGCTTTTTTCGATGGCTTGTCGTCTCCGAAATAAAACATTCACTAAACTGTCTCCGAATTCTGATTTTGTCGAATTATCCAAAAGTGCGTGCATCGCGCATTGGGTGAGTAGTTTTGTTTTTGTTTGGTACGCATCGGAATCCTTGAAGGGGGCGACTACATGTTTCCATCTACTAAAGCACTTTTGCTGACTGCGGCTTCGGTCTCGTTGGCTTTGACGCACGCCGCCACGGCCGACGATCGGGGAGGAGAGAAGCCCAGGGGCAACCCCTATGTCGCCGGCGATATGCACAACCACAATACCTGCACCGACGGTTCTGTTTCGGCTGGCTACGCGATCGATCGTTCGGTCGCGACCGGCGTCACTGCTGGCGGCGGCACCAATTTCGGTCTCGATTGGTTCACGCTCGGCAACCATGGCGGCTCGGGCAACCGCGACTGTCGCTTCAGCGACACGAGTGCCAACCTTCCGGGCGATACGACGACCACCTGGGATCAGACACTCGGCCAGACCATCGATGGCATCACGATCACCAGCCTGAAAGGCACGCCGAATGGTACCGGCAGCAGCGCGAAAATGTGGCGCTGGCAGTCGATCAAGGAAGTCGAATATCCGATCATCGTCAACCGCACACCGATGTACAACAAGGTGCTCGTGGAAGGTCTGGAATGGGTCGTTCCCGGCCATGAGCATACCGACGTCGCGGTGATCGCGGGCCAGAACCCGCAAGGCTATGGCAACGCCGACAAAATGGCGGAGTACGAATTCCGCTTCGACCGCGGCGACAACGACGCGATCGGCCTGCTGGACGCCAGCAATAACCAGGTTTGGCCGGGCAAGGACAACGTCAACAACAGCGGCACGTTAGGCCATCAAAAGGCGGTCTCGGGCATTCAGTGGCTGCAAGCGCACTACCCGCTGCAATCCTATGCCATCCCTACCCATACCGAACGTGCGGGTGCGTTCAATCCCACCTCTAGCGCTGGATACAACATCGAGCATTTCCGCGACTTCAACAATGCGGGCCCGACCGTCGCCTTCGGCATCGAAGCGCCGGGTCATATGGCGCAGGGTAATATCACTGGCGGCTCGGGTTCCTACGGAAGCGGCGCGGTCGGCGGCGGCACCTATGGGCTTAGCGGCGTCTATACCGCGAAGGTCGGCGGGCTGTGGGACGGCCTGCTTGGCGAAGGCCGCAATTTCTTCATCTATGTCAGTTCCGACTGGCATAACCGCGGGGCCGCCGGCGCGCGCGACTCATTCACGACCAGCGACTTCATCCCCGGCGAGTACACCAAGCTCTATGTTCCGAACACCGAAGGGTTCCGGGCGCAGTCGATTGTCGACGGTATGCGTTCGGGCAATTCGTATTCCGTCAACGCCGACATCATCGGTCCGGACCTCGTGTTCCGCGCCAAAGGACAGGGCGATGGCTGGAAGATGATGGGCGAAACGCTTGTCGTAAAGCCTGGCGAAAAGATCACGATCGAGATGGAGATGACCATCCCGGCCAAGAACAACAGCCCCTACAGCTTCAACAATCCTCTGTTGCAGCAGGTGGGCATCCATCAGCCGCTGAACAAACCGTCGCTCGACCACGTTGACCTGATTACCGGCCAGATCACGGGTGCGATCCCGCCGGGCAGTGCGGGTTATGCCGTGCCGAATTCCGGTGGCGTCGCCGGCGCGGCGATTGTGTACAATTCCACAGCCGCCATTTCTCAGCAGATCCATGCCACCAAGATGAGGAGCGACCGGCAGAAGGACGGCTCCACCCATCTGACGTTCACGACCACGTTCACTGCGGGCAATACACCTAGCTATATCCGCGCTCGCGGTACCAACATTCCGGTCGCAACGCCGAATGTCACCGACAGTGCCGGCAACCCGCTCCTTGACGTCAACAACGCTCTGGTGAGCTGCGCGGACGCCGCTTGCCCGACGCATCTGGCGTCGGTCAGTGGCGTCAAGAAGGTGACCTACGACGTTCAGGCCTACTCGAACGTCTGGTTCTACGCGAACCCGATCTTCATTCGGCCGCAAGGCTCTCCGAAGCTTCTGGTAGAACAGAATGCGGACCTCGCAAGGAGGCTTTCCGGTCAGCGGGCCGATAACGATCACGGCGGACACGATCGCGACCAGGATTGATATCAACGACGTCTGGCGGTGCGGGATACTCCTGCACCGCCAACCCTTTTTTCCCACGTGGACACGGCGGCTGCCGCGCGTCCAGCGGGTGTCTTCGATTGGACGGATGTGGTTTTGCGCCCAATAAATCCTTTGACCGTATGCTTTCTCGTCGGCCTTGCATGCGGAGCGGTCACGCCGTGTAGCGCCGATCCCGTTTCGACCGAACCGACCAAAGAAGCTTGCGAAGCGGCGGTGCAGCAGACGCGCTCTCTGGCGGCGGCCTTGCCCGCAGACGATCTCTCCCGCTATTTTGCCGAGCGCGACCTGCACCAGGCAATGGTCGAAGCCGGTAACGGCGAGTTTGACGATTGCATGGAAGCGGCAGCGCGCGCGACGGACGAAATAAAAGAACGGCGCCACACGTTGCAACCCGGCGAGAAGTTGAAAGTCCTGCAGTCCAACGAGTAGTCTCCGCGGCAGGAACGCAGCAGCGGCCCGTTGCTCCGGTGCAGAGTGCAAGATTGAATTCCAATGCTCTCAAGATTTTTGTCCGCTGTCATCGCAGTGTCACTCTCGCGCGATCATTGTCCGCCGGCATTCCAAACAAGCACGGACTTTGAGACATGGACCAGATCGAGCCGCTTTTCCCGATCCCTCTGCTGCGTTCGCCGCGGCTGCTTAGTTCAGCGCTCAATGAGGCCGCTGTGGCAGCGATCCGCAATGCCCGGACCGAAAGCAATCTGCGCTCGGATCAGCTCTTCCACACGGAGGTCGCCGATCCGCGCGATAACAAGCTGTTTCAGGAGATCGCCGAACTGGCTGTCCCGAAACTCGTCGATTTCGGCGTCCTCCTGTTCGGTGAAAAGCTGCGCTGGACCGTCAAGGAGATGTGGACCAACATGCTCGAGACGGGAGGAAGCCAGACTCTGCACTCCCATGCGAACAGTTTTGTCTCAGGCATAATCTACCTGACTCCTTCGCACCCGGCGTGCAAGACGGTGTTCGTGCGGCCGCCCGGTGGTTCTGATTTTTCCTTTCGCCATCACACCCGAAGTGCCGCGATAGGACCTTTCAACGCGGGCAAGTACGTATTGCCGGAGGCCGAACCGGGAGATCTCGTTCTGTTTCCCAGCTACCTGTATCACGAAGTGCCTCGAAATCAGGGCGAGCAGAGGATGACTGTCTCCTTTAATGCCATTCCCGACAGTCTGGATTGCTGGGGCTACAGGATCAACTTCGCGCCCTGAGCGAGGCTTCGGTTGCCCAGGCAGCGTCCAGTCATTGGCCGAATTCGCGCGACAACAGCTCCCGTGCTTCGCCGCGCGAGGGCGCCGCGTCGTTGATCTCGTGCAACAAGCGCGCGGCCGCCGTCCGGTCGGACGCCATCAGTGACCGCGCCATGCCGATCAATGGTCCATAGGCGGGGTCGAACTCGGCGCTGAGACGAAGCGCATCGAGCAGTCCTGAAGACGCTGCCTGGATCAGCGCAGGGCCGCGTGGATCGCCCGGTAGCGCCGCGCCCGCCTCAAGAAAGCGATTGCGAGCGCGCCAATAGGCAGCAAGGCGCCCGCTCAGCGCATTGCGCTTCGGCTCCGCTAGAAGCTCAGTCGGATCGGGTCGCATCGCCCGCGTGATGGCGAGCAGCAGGGCCCATGGCGGGCCCGTTAGCGCTCGAACATTTGAGCTTGCATCGAAAGTCACGAAGGGAAAGTCGTCGGTATTGCGAGGCCCTTCGCCGGCAAAGGCGGACAGGGCGCGCGGACCTCCNAGNTATTGCCCGAGCAGATCCATTGGAGACTCGAACCCNATCGGCCGTGCGACATGACTTACAGCGGGATNGTTAAGCCGCGCGCCCAGCGCGTCCAGATCCAGGTAGCCNCCNTCCCGGGGACCGATCAGGGCAAGCATCGGCGTGCGCACGCTATAATGATTGAGCCAAGCCGAGCCGCTGGGATAAATCTCCAAAAACCCTCGGATAATGGCGCGCAAGGACGGCAGATCGAGTTGGTACAAGGGGAGCCACTGGCAAAACACTCCGCCGGGGGCCAATCTTTTTCGCACGGCCGCGAAATGCTCGGTGGTATAGAGCGCGCCGCTGCCGTCCAGCGCCGGATGAAATAAATCGGCAACGATTGCGTCGTACTGACCGGTGTCNGCGGCGACGTATCGGCGCGCATCGGCAACGGTCACCCGAGGTAAAGGACTTGCTGCCCCGTGATTCGCGAACCAGGGCAGCAACTCGACCACCTCCCGCGACAATTCGACTCCGTGCACGGTGACTCCTGGCATCTGCGATCCGCCGACCAAGGTGGCGCCCGTGCCGATACCTAGAAATAAAGCCCGATGCGGTGCCGGATGCAGCAACAGCGGCAGCATCGCCTGCCGATAGTCGGATCGTACAGAATTGGTTCCGCCCATGCGGAAGCGACCGTTGACTTCCAGATACCGCGCCCCGAATGCGTCATCCACGACGCTCGCCGTAACCATTGGCCCTTCACGAACGGCAAGCAGCGCACCGCCCGGCGGCACCCTTGTTAGCGAGGGCGTTGGGCGTACCCATAGGATCAGGGCGGCAACCGCCGGTGCTGCGGACCAAACCAGCGTAGCTCGGCGGAGCGGAACCAACAGCAGGTAACCCAGCGCGACGGGAATAAGCGCCGTCCATGCGCCAAAGGCCGGAATGATGAATTGCGCGGTCAGCAACGGTGCCGTTGCGGCTCCGACGCTATTGATACCAACCGCCCATCCCAGCGACCCGCGTTGGTCGCGTACCCGTTGCGCCAGAAGGCCGAACAGCGCTCCCATCGCAGACGACGGCACCAGGAAGAGCGCCACCGCGACAGCCAATTCTCCNGCGATGCCCACGNTGACTGCGGTCTCGGCGATACGAGCGATATAGGGCGTGAGAAACGCGGTCGCCAGGCAAGCNAGAGCCGTNCCGGCGAGGAGCCATCCCAGGCTTGCATCCTGGGCGCGGCGTCCGGCTTTCTGCCAGAAGAGACCCCCTGCCGCCGTGCCGAGCAGATAGGCCGCCAGTAGTCCGGCGAATGTATAGATTGTGTCCTGCATGACCTGCGCCGCAAGCCGGACGACGAGGACCTCGAACGCGATCCCGAGCAAACCGGTGGCAAACAAGGTTAT
>JGI12053J15887_10001392_pt1 | contig 11205 bp, 11 predicted proteins | sample MedBloCAOM1_O3_FD_15887 | JGI IMG/M metagenome (IMG submission 15887) | reverse complement strand
AACCCGTGGCGGGCGAGTTCGGCCGCGAACTCGTCTGCCTCAAAACGGTTTTCACGCGGATGGACGGTCAGCGTGCGGAACACCCACGTGTCCAGCATGTGGCGGGGGATTTCCTCGAACAGCAGCAGGCCCCCGGGCCGCAGCACGCGGGCGATCTCGCCGATGGACTCCTGCCAGCTGGGCACATGGTGAATGATCCCGAAGTCGACGACCGTATCGACGGCGCCGGACAGGAGCTCGATGTCGCAGACATCGCCGACGGCCAGCGACACCGGCCGATTGTGCAGCCGCCGTTGGGCCAGCTCGACCATCGCCTCGTCGAGATCGAACGCCGTCACGCTGGCGGCGCCGAGGCGATCCAAAATCACTTCGGCGCCGACGCCCTGCCCGCAACCGACCTCCAGCACGTGCTGGCCAGCCAAATCGCCGCCGGCCAGCCGCTTGAACCATGCCGCTTCGCGGTGATGCTGATGTGCGGCCCGCACAGGGTTATTCACGAAAGCGCGTTCAATCGAATTGAGCTTCATCTTCCGGATCATACCCCCCAGGGGTATGATCCGGAAGATCTACGTCTGGCGCACGTGGCAGCATCTGCGGTCATGCGCATCCTTGTGCAACGCGTGACCTCGGCGTCGGTGACGGTAGGCGGTGACGTCGTCGGCGCCATCCGGCCGGACGGTCATGGACTGCTTGCGCTGGTCGGTGTCACCCACACCGACGACCCGGTGAAGGCACAGCGGCTGGCCGAAAAGCTCTGGCAGCTGAGGATTCTCGACGACGAGAAGTCCGCAAGTGACGTCGGCGCACCGATTCTGGTGGTCAGCCAGTTCACCCTTTACGCCAACACCGCCAAGGGGCGACGGCCGACCTGGAACGCCGCCGCGCCTGGCGCCGTCGCCGAGCCACTGGTGACCGTCTTCGCCGACACGCTGCGACAACTCGGCGCGCGCGTCGAGACAGGCGTGTTCGGCGCCGATATGCAGGTCGAACTCGTCAACGACGGCCCGGTGACGGTGCTGCTCGAACTCTGACCTACGCCGTCGTCGCGACCTGGATGCCCTCGGAGGGCTGGACGATGACGAAGCCCTGCCCGTAGAACGACACCTGAATCGCCTCGCCGGAACCGCGACCGATCAACGCACCCGCCTTGAAGCTCGTCTTCAACTGCGTCTGCAGGTTCGCCGACCACGCCACGATCGCGTTCGTGTCGGCGAAGGTCGGCGCCTCCGCAGCATTGAGTACGACCGGCGGGCCGTCGGTCGTCAGCGCCACCCATCCCGTTCCGCGCAACGTCGTGTTGAACAGCCCGCCCGCCACCATGCTGCCGCCTTTCACCCGCTCGATGTTCCAATCGAGGTTCGAGGAGAACGCGAGCACGTTCTTGCCACTGATCGACAAGCCGGCATTGTTCAGGTTCAGCAGATGAACGTCGTAGGCGCGCTCGGCGAGGAACACGTCGCCCTGACCCTGGCACCGCATCAGCGGCAGGCCCTCGCCGGTGAGCGCCTTCTTGATGAACTTCGAGGCGCCGCCGCCCTCGAAAGCGAAGTCCACGTTGCCCTGATACGCGACCATCGCTCCCTGTCGCGCCATGAACGGTTCGCCGAGCCGCACGCGCAGCAGTTTCGAATTCTGGTTTGCGATCGGCTTTGCCTCTTTTTCGCTGAACCGCCCGTCGACGAGATCGCCGGTGATGCCTGAGAATCCGTCACCACCGGGAGCGCCAACCGGCGCGGCCTGAGGTGGCGCTCCTTGAGGTTGGGCTCCCTGAGGTGGCGCTCCTTGAGGTTGGGCGTAACCGCTCGGCGCGGCGGGGGCGCCCATCGGCGCGCGGCTGACCTGGCCCCGATGGGACACCTGGTCGGTCCAGCGCTGGCCGTCCCACCAGCGGTGCTCATAACGGCCTTCGGGGTCGGGTTGCCAGCTTCCGGGTCCACCAGTTCCTGTCATAGGAACCAAAGTAGGTCAACCGCTGGCATTCTTATGGCATGGCAAAGGAAATCGACCGGGTTCGGGCGCAGAGCGCCCTCGCGGTCATCAAGCAGCACCCCGGCTTGGTGCTGTTCGCCGTCTCGCCGGTAATCATCGCGCTGGGTCTCGTCTGGTGGTTGGTCAGCCCGACCCTGGCTGTGCTGCTGCTGATCGGGGCGGTAGTCGGCGGTGGCGCCGTCGTGCTCATGAAGCGCTAGGTACCGGCTGGCCCGATTCGGCGGCGAGCTCCTCGATGGTGAGTCCGTCGAGTCGCTTGTCGAGCACCTCGATCATGTGGGGACACTCGTCGACCGGGTGATCGGCAGGGCAGGCCAGCGCGTGCTCGAGGAAGTCGCGCGCGCCGTTCGCCTTGGCGATGAGCTCGTCGATGGCGGCGATCTGCTCGCGGACGACGTCGCGCCACTGGTCGCTGGGTTCGTCGAGCACGGCCGATGCCGCGTCCAGGCGGATGCCGAGGCGCTGCATCAGCTGAATGAATGCCAGCCGGCGCAGATGTTCACGGCTGTACATGCGCTTGCCACCCCGGCGCTCGGGAGTGACCAACCCCCTGTCCTCGTAGTAGCGAAGCGCCGACGTATTGAGCGCGAGCACCTGGGCGGCCTCACCGATCGTCACGAGCTCCATGTCTCCATTTGACTTCAACCTCGCTTGAAGTGCCACCGTGGTGTCATGGCACCGCACCCACGGCCAGGGATCCTCGATCCCTCAACCAACAACCCGTTCGCTCATCCGAGCGGCTGGCTCGGCAGGCTGGCGGGCCGGCTCATGCTCTGGACCAACAGCCAGGACGACGTGGTCGGCGTTGTCGGCGTGCAGCCCGGGGACGACGTCCTCGAGATCGGCTACGGACCAGGCGGTCTCATCCGGCTGCTCGCCGAACGCACCGACGCCGCGAGCATCCGAGGAGTCGACCCGTCTGCGGAGATGCGCGACCAAGCCACACGGCACAACCGGCAGGCCGTCCGCGCCGGCCGGGTTCGGCTCGAACTCGGCACGGCCGACCGCACCGGTCTTCCCGACTCCAGCGCCGACCGAGTGGTCTCGGTGAGAAACGTGGCGATTTGGCCCGACCTGCAAGCCGCGGTGGGCGAGCTGCACCGGGTCGTCCGCCCGGGAGGCACCGTAGTTATCGCCTGGCACGGCGGCACCAAACCGTCCCGCGTCGTCAAGTCCCTGAGCTTGCCGGAGGACGAGCTTGTCCGTATCGAACACGTGCTGCGGGATCGCTTCGCCGATGTCAGCCGCAGCCAGCTCGCGACCCTTGACGTCTTCAAGGCCGTTCGCTCGCGGTGAAAGCCGTTCCATCAGGCTTGTAACGGTGTAATCATGTAATCATGAGACACCACATCCATGGCCGACGGTCCGGCCGCTCCGGCGGTTGGCAGCAGGCCGAGCAACCCGATGCAAGCGAAGCCGCCGACTGGTTCGCAGGCCGGCTTCCCGACGGCTGGTTCGCCGGCGACCCGACGGTCGTCGTCGACCGCGAAGAAATCACCGTCATCGGCCGCCTGAAGGAACCCGAAGGCGCCGACGGCAGCCAAAAGAACGAAGAAAGCGAAGCCCACGCCTCGGGACGCGTTGCCCGCTTCCGCGAGGAGACCCGCTCCGAGCGGATGGGCATCGCCGACGAAGCAGAGGCCCGCTACGGCCGCAAGGTCGCGTGGGGCGTAGAAGTCGGCGATCCCAACTCACCCGAGCGGATCCTGTTCACCCACATCGCCGTCCCTGTGATGACCCGGCTCAAGCAGCCTGAGCGCCAGGTGCTTGACACCCTCGTCGACGCAGGGGTGGCCCGGTCCCGGTCCGACGCGCTGGCCTGGTCGGTGCGGCTCGTCGGTGAGCACGCGGACGAGTGGCTTGGCAAGCTACGCGACGCCATGAAGAACGTCGACGACGTGCGTGCCGAGGGCCCGGAACTCTAGACGCACTCGGCGATCGCTAGACCTGGGTCATGGCCCAGTATTCGCCGCGACGGGAGAGCAGCTCGTCATGGCTGCCGCGCTCGACGATCCTGCCCGCCTCCATCACCAGGATGACGTCCGCATCGCGGATCGTCGAAAGCCGGTGCGCGATGATGAAACTCGTTCGATCGCGTCGCAGCTCGCCCATCGCGTGCTGAATCAACAGCTCGGTACGGGTGTCGACGGAGCTGGTGGCCTCGTCGAGTACGAGCAGCTGCGGACGGGCCAGGACCGCGCGGGCGATGGTAATCAGCTGCTTTTCGCCTGCGCTGATGTTGCCGCCGTCGTCGCTGACGATCGTCTGGTAGCCGTTGGGCAGCATGTGAACAAAGCGGTCGACATAGGCGGCCTTGGCGGCGTCGATCACCTCGTCCTGGCTGGCGTCCGGCCGACCATAGGCGATGTTGTCGTAGATCGTGCCGCCCAACAGCCAGGTGTCCTGCAGCACCATCCCGATCCGGGAGCGCAGCGACTGGCGGCTGACTGACGAGATGTCCACCCCGTCAACGAGAATGCGTCCGGAGTCGACGTCATAGAAGCGCATCAGCAGATTCACCAACGTCGTCTTGCCTGCCCCGGTCGGGCCGACGATCGCCACGGTGCTGCCCGGTTCGGCCACCAGTGACAGGTCTTCGATCACCGGTGTGCCTGCCTGGTAACTGAAGTTGACGTGCTGGAACTCGACCCGGCCCCGCGGACCCCCGTCAAGGGACGGCAGCGCCACCTCCACCTCGGGCGACTCCTCCTCGGCGTCGAGCAGATCGAAAACCCGCTCCGCGCTTGCCACTCCGGACTGCAGCGTGTTGTACATCCCGGCGACCTGAGTCAGCGGCTGGTTGAATTGGCGAACGTATTGGATGAACGCCTGGATGCTGCCCAGCGTGATCTGGCCCGTCGCGACCTGGACGCCGCCGACCACCGCCACAGCCACATAGCTGAGGTTGCCGACGAACGTCGTCGCGGGCCCGACAAGGCCCGAAAAGAACTGTGCGCCAAAGCTCGACCGGTACACATCGTCGTTGCACTCCCGGAACTGCTCCATCGCACTGGCTCGGTGGCCGAAGGTCTTGACCACCGTGAAGCCGCTGTAGGTCTCCTCGATGTGGGCGTTGAGCCTGCCGGTGTTGGCCCACTGCGCGACGAACAACCGCTGTGAGCGCCTGGCGATCGCCCGGGTTATCCACAGCGACAGCGGCACCGTGACGACGGTGAGCAGCGTCAGCAGCGGCGAGATGGTCAGCATCATCACCAATACCGCCACCACGGTCAGCATCGAGGTCAACAGCTGGCTGATCGTCATCGACAACGACGTCTGAATGTTGTCAACGTCATTGGTGACCCGGCTCAGCACTTCGCCGCGTCGCCGCGAGTCGAAATACGACAGCGGCAGCCGGTGCACCTTGTCCTCGACATCTGACCGCAACGCAACCATGGTGCGCTGAATCGTGACATTGAGGATGCGGGCCTGCAGCCAAATCAGCAGCGCAGCAATCAGATACAGTCCCAGTGCCAGGAGTAGGGTGCGGCCGACAGCGGCGAAGTCCACTCCGCGACCCGGCACCACGTTCATCCCTGAAAGCAGATCGGCGAACGTGCTGTCGCCGCGTGCACGGGCGGCCGCGATGGCCTGCTCCTTCGTCAGCCCCGCAGGCAGCTGGCGCCCGATCACACCGTTGAACAGCAGGTCGGTGGCGTGGCCGAGGATGCGCGGACCGATTACCCCGATCGCGATCCCTGCGACCCCCAGAAGAATGACCAGGAAGGTCAGCCCGCGCTCCGGCGTGAGTCGCTTGACCAACCGGATGGCTGAGCCCTTGAAGTCGCGGGATCGCTCGGTCGGCGCTTGCTGAAGTCTGCCGAGTGGTCGTGTCATCGGACGCCCAGCGACTGCGAGTCGGCGAACTCGGCATAGGTCGGACACGTTGCCAACAGGGTTTCGTGCGTGCCGACACCCACAACCTGACCGTCGTCGACGACCACGATCTGATCGGCCTCCGCCACCGTCGAAATGCGCTGCGACACAATCACCACCGTCGACTGCCCATCGACATCGCGCAGCGAGGCGCGGACCCGCGCATCGGTGTGCACGTCGAGTGCGGAGAACGCGTCGTCGAACAGATAGATCACCGGCCGGCGGATCACCGCACGCGCGATCGCCAACCGTTGCCGCTGCCCGCCCGAGAAGTTGATGCCGCCCTGCGCGACCGGCATCGCCAGCCCGTCGGCGTGGGCGCGGACGAAGTCGTCGGCCGCCGCCACCCGCAGCGCGTCCCACATCTCCTCATCGGTCGCGTCGGCCTTGCCGTAGCGAAGATTGTCGGCGACAGTGCCCGAGAATAGGTATCCGCGCTGCGGAACGAGGCCGATCGCCGACCACAGCTGCTCGATTTCGTAATCACGAACGTCGACGCCGTCGACGTGCACCGAGCCGGAGGTGACGTCGTAGAGGCGACAGATCAGCGAAACCAGTGTCGACTTGCCAGAGCCGGTCGACCCGACGACGGCCGTGGTGGTGCCGGGCTCGGCCGTCAGCGAGATATCCTGCAGCACAGGGCGGTCGGCGCCGGGATAGCTGAACGTCGCGCTGTCCAAGCGGATCTCGCCGCGGACGAGGTCGGGCCGCACCGGGTGCTGCGGGCTGGCGATCCCCGGCGCGGTGGACAGCACCTCGGTGATCCGTTCTGCACACACCGAGGCGCGTGGCAGCAAGAACAGCATGAACGTCGCCAGCAGCACGGCCATCAGGATCTGCATGAAGTAGGACAGGAAGGCGATCAGGGAGCCGACCTGCATCTGGCCGTCGTCAATCCGCAAGCCGCCGAACCAGATCAGCGCGACGCTGGAGATGTTGATCACCAGCGTGGTGACCGGCAGCATGAGCGCCTGGAGGCGCCCGGCTTCAAGCGCTGAGTCCGCTAGCGCCTGATTTGCGTCGCCGAACCGGTTGCGCTCGAAGGGTTCCCGAGCGAATGCCCGTATCACCCTGATACCGGAGAGCTGCTCGCGCATCACCCTGTTGATGCCGTCGACCTGCCTTTGCACTCGCCGGAAGATCGGCATCAGACGGGACACGATCAAATAGTTGGCCAGTGCCAGCACCGGCACGCTGATCAGCAGTAGCCACGACAGGCCCGCGTTCTGATGCACCGCCATGAAGATGCCGCCGATCGACATGATCGGGGCGGTGATCAACATCGTGCAGGTCAGCTGCACAAATAGTTGGACCTGCTGGACGTCGTTGGTGGTGCGGGTCAACAAGGAGGGGGCGCCGAACTGCGCCGTCTCGCCTGCCGAGAAGCCGGTGACGTGGCCGAAGATGGCCGAGCGAAGATCGCGCCCGACGCTCATGCTGGCCCGCGACCCGAAATACACGGCGCCTACGGCACAGACCACCTGCAGCGCGGTGACCGCGAGCATGATGCCGCCGAGCTCCACGATGGTTCGGATATCACCCTTGGCGACGCCGTCGTCGATGATCGCGGCGTTGACAGTGGGCAGGTATAGCGACGCCAGCGTGCTGATCAGCTGCAGCCCCGCAACGATCGCGAGCAGCGACCTGTACGGGCCCGCATACCGTCGCAGCAACGCCCAGAGCATCCCGCTACTTTCGCACACCACCCGGGGCGTAGTTGTGTTCGGCAGGGCCACCTGAGAATTCGATAAATAGGCAGGTCAATCGGCATGCGGTGGTTGCGCTATTGGGCTGCCGCTACAGTGCATGGCGTGACCCCCAGCAAGTGCGCGACCGGTATATCGCGGTCCGCGAAGGCGCTGGCCGTGGCTGCCGCGGCCATGATTCCGGTGTTTGCGGCATGCTCGGACAGTTCGGGGTCGAACTCGCCCGGGGCGCCGCAGTCGCCAGCACCGACGCAGAATTCCACCCACGGGCCGATGTTTCCTGAGTGCGGCGGCATCTCCGACCAGACGCTCGCCGAGCAGACCCGGGTCACCGGCCTGGTGAACACGGCGCGCAACTCGGTCGGCTGCCAGTGGCTACAGGGCGGCGGCATCCTGGGACCGCACTTCTCCTTCACCTGGTATCGCGGCAGCCCGATCGGGCGGGAACGCAAGACTGAGGAGCTGTCGCGCGCCAGCGTCGAGGACATCAACATCGAAGGTCACAGCGGTTTCGTCGCCCTCGGCCAGGACCCGACGATCGGCAACAATCTGTGCGAGATCGGCATCCAGTTCCAGGACGATTTCATCGAGTGGTCCATCAGCTTCTCCGAGCAGCCCTACCCGGACCCGTGCAATGTCGCCAAGGAATTGACCCGCCAAGCGATTGTGAATTCCAAATGAGCCGCTCTGTTGGCCGCAAGGCGCTGGCCGCCCTGATCGCCACGATGTCCGTACTGACATTGCTGACCGGCTGCACCAGAACCGTCGAGGGCACCGCGGCCAAGTCGGGATCCGGTGACGTCCCCCGCAATGACGACTCGGCCAAGCAGTATCCGAACCTGCTGAAAGAATGCGAGGTGCTGACGGAGGACATCCTCGCCAAGACCGTCGGCGCGAACCCGCTGGACATTCAGAGCACGTTCGTCGGCGCGGTATGTCGCTGGCAGGCGGCCAACCCAGCAGGCCTTATTGACATCACCCGGTTCTGGTACGAGCAGGGCAGCCTGGACAACGAGAAGAAGGTTGCGCAGAACCTGAAGTATCAGATCGAGAACCGCTCGATCGCGGGCGTTCCGTCGATCGTCATGAGGCCGAATGATCCGAATGGCGCGTGCGGCGTGGCCAGCGACGCCGGCGGTGTTGTCGGTTGGTGGGTGAACCCGCAGACGCCGGGTATCGACGCGTGCGGGATGGTCATCAAGTTGATGGAGCTGACGCTCGCGACCAGCTCTTAGCGGGCCACGTGGAAGCTGACAAGGGCGGCGCCGCCGAGCGCCAGCTGGTCCCACGGCTCGCCGGTACGCAGCACGGCGATCGCAGAAGTCGGGAACTTGGTCGAAATGCGTTCAGCCGCGGTGGTATTGCTGCCGTCCGCGGTCGCAAGGCCAAGAGCGACCGACGACATCGCCGGCTCGTGGCCGATCACCAACAGGGTCTCGACGTCGGAACCGAAGAGCGACTCGACGCTGTTGATCTCCTCGATCACCGCGCCCGGCGTCGCGTCGTATAGCCGGTCGACGTAGTTCACCGGCGCGTCGATGCGGGTCCGCGCCAGGGTCTCGCGGGCGCGGGTGGCCGTCGAGCACAGCACCGCGTCCACCTTGGGTGCGTGTGCCCGCAGCCAATCGCCAGCAAGCGCCGCCTCCCGTTCGCCCCGCGGGGCCAGCGGGCGCCCATGGTCGGCGACTCCCTGCGGATAGTCCGACTTGGCGTGGCGGAGCAACAGCAGCGTGCGGTAGCGATCGGTCACCCCGATAACCGTAGGCCATGCCGATACACCTCCCGGGACTTGTCGGCGCCCGGACCTACACTCGCGATGCCTGGCAAAACGAGGCGATGACGACGGGACAGGAAGGCGGGCCGAGATGCGATTCGTGCACACCGCCGACTGGCAGCTCGGCATGACCCGTTACTTCCTGAACGGCGAGGCGCAGCCTCGGTATTCGGCTGCCCGCCGAGACGTCGTCGCGGGCATCGGGACGCAGGCCAGGGACGCGGGCGCCGAGTTCGTCGTCGTGGCAGGCGATGTCTTCGAAGACAACCAACTCGCGCCGCGGGACGTCAGCCAATCGCTCGAGGCCATGCGCGCCATCGGCATTCCTGTTTACCTGCTGCCTGGCAACCACGATCCGCTCGACGCGGGGTCGGTGTACACCAGCGCTCTGTTCAGCACCGAATGCCCCGACAACGTCACGGTTCTCGACCGGGCAGGTGTGCACGACGTACGTCCCGGCCTTCAGATCGTCGCCGCGCCGTGGCGGTCCAAGAAACCGACAAGCGACCTGGTTTCCGATGTGCTCGAACACTTACCGGCCGACGGCGTCACCCGCATCGTTGTCGGACACGGTGGCATCGACATCTTCGAACCCGACAAGGACAAGCCATCGCTGATCCGACTGGCAGCGCTCGAGGCAGCGATCGAACGTGGCGCCGTGCACTATATCGCGTTGGGGGACAAACACTCTCGCACTCAGGTCGGTTCAACCGGTCGTATCTGGTACTCCGGCTCACCCGAGGTCACCAACTACGACGACATCGAACCCGACCCCGGTCACGTGCTGCTGGTCGACATCGACGAAGACGATCCCTGCCTGCCGGTGCGCATCGAAGCGCAACACGTCGGCCGCTGGCGCTTCGTCACGCTCTGCCGCACCGTTGACAGCAGTCGCGACGTCGCCGACCTCGACATCAACCTCGACCTGATGCCCGACAAGGAGCGCACGGTCGTGCGGATGGGACTCACCGGCTCGCTGACCGTCACCGACAAGGCCGCGCTGGATGCCTGCCTCGACAAGCACGCCCGACTCTTCGCCGCCTTGGTGCCGTGGGACAAACAGACGGACATCGCGGTGATCCCGGCCGACGGTGAGTTTGACGACCTCGGGGTCGGCGGGTTCGCCGCGGCGGCGGTCGACGAGCTGGTCAGCACGGCGCGGTCCGACGGTGAGGACGCCGACGACGCCCGCGCCGCGCTGGCGCTGCTCCTGCGGCTGGTGGACAAAGGGGTGGCATGAAACTGCACCGCCTTGTGCTGACGAACTACCGCGGTATCACCCACCGCGAGGTCGAATTCCCCGACCACGGTGTGGTGGTGGTCAGCGGCGCCAACGAAATCGGGAAGTCTTCGATGATCGAGGCTCTCGACCTGTTGCTGAACTTCAAGGACCGATCGAACAAGAAGGATGTCAAGCAGGTCAAGCCGACGCACGCCGACGTCGGCGCCGAGATCGCCGCCGAAATCTCCACTGGCCCTTATCGATTCATCTACCACAAGCGGTTCCACAAGCGCTGCGAGACGCAGCTGACGGTACTGGCGCCACGCCGCGAGCAGCTCACAGGAGACGAGGCGCACGAGCGGGTCCTTGCGCTGCTGGACGAGACCGTCGACATGGATCTCTGGCAGGCGCAGCGGGTGCTGCAGGCGACATCCACCGCCGCGGTCGACCTGTCAGGGTGCGACGCGCTGTCGCGCGCGCTGGATGTGGCGGCGGGTGAAGCCGCTGCACTGTCCGGCGCCGAACCGCTGCTGATCGACCGAATCGACGCTGAATACCTGCGCTACTACACCCCGACGGGCCGCCCGACCGGCGAGTGGGCAGCCGCCGTCAAGCGGCTCCGCGACGCCGACGACGAG
>JGI12053J15887_10001391_pt1 | contig 11213 bp, 13 predicted proteins | sample MedBloCAOM1_O3_FD_15887 | JGI IMG/M metagenome (IMG submission 15887) | reverse complement strand
GGTATCCGCCGATTCCTTTGATCGCGAGGACGCCACCGTCGCGCAGCAGCCGTCGTGCCCGCAGCAGTCCTTGTTCGCCGTCGGTCATGCCACCGTCGCCGTCGCGGTAGCGCAGCGTCGGTCCGCAGTTCGGGCAGCACACGGGTTGGGCGTGGAACCGCCGGTCGGCGGGGTCGTGGTATTCGCGGGCGCACTCGGCGCACATCGGGAAGGACGCCATGGTGGTGCAGGCGCGGTCATAGGGCAGCGAAGCGATGATGGTGAAGCGGGGGCCGCAGTTGGTGCAGTTGACGAACGCATGGCGGTAGCGCCGGTTGGACGGGTCGCGTTGTTCGGCCGCACAGTCTGCACACATGGCGACGTCGGGGGAGGCCAGCGTGCGGCCACCGTCGGAGCGCGACGTGTCGGCGATGGTGAAGCCGGTGCCACCGACGGGCGGGATATGTTGGGTTTCAATCGATTCGATGACGGCCAACGGTGGCGGCCGGTCGCGCAACCGCGCGACGAAGTGGTCGATTTCGGCGGGATCGCCCTCCACCTCGATGATGGCGCCGGAGGTGTCGTTGCGCACCGACCCTGACAATCCGAGGGCGGCCGCGGTGGTGTAGACGAACGGTCGGAACCCTACGCCTTGAACCACGCCGTGCACGCAGACACGTAACCGGCGCCGAGCGGTCATGGCGACGCCTCGGTATCTCGGCCTCTGCCCATCAGCTCCAGCCCCGCCATCGCGGCGTCGGCACCGGCTCGGTCTGTTTTCTCAACGACGAAGCCCATGTGGATGATCACCCAGTCGCCCGCGGCGAACGTCTCTTCTGGCAGCATGCCCACGTTCACCTTCCGGTTCTCTCCCGCGACGTCCACCAGCGCGAGCTGGTCGCCGTAGCCCTCGAGCATGCGAATGACCTGACCGGGGATTCCAAGACACATGGTTCAGCCTTTCCCTACCGTCGACCGCGCCAACAGGTCGGCTACCACGATCTCGATTGCCCGCACCGCCTCGGGTACGGCCGCGCCGACAGCATCCGACAGCCCGATGCCCTCCTCGACACTGTCGATCTCGCAACCGATCACCACCGTGTAGGGCGGCGTTCCGCCGAGCGCGGTGAGGTTGGCGAAGACGGCGCCGGGATCCATCGCGTGGGCGTCGAGACGCGCTGTGGACGTGAGGCTTTCAAGGTCAGCCTCGAAGACGTGTACGGTGCCCGGCGCGCCCTGGCTGGGAATGGCGTCGACAAGGACCAGTCCTCGGCATCCGTCGAGCAGGTCGTAGGCCAGGTGCATGCCGCGGATGCCGTAATCCACCACCTGCACCCGCGGGTTGGCGAGCTCTTGCGGGATACGGCGTAACACCTCGGGGCCAAAGCCGTCATCCCCGAGGAAGATGTTGCCGATCCCGGCTACCAGAATTCGGGACGTGGTCACACCTCGCAGGCAGTCACATGCGGCGGATCTTCAGGTAGCGCCTGGCATCCGGGATCGACATGACCCCAACCATCGCGCCTGCGAGTACGACAACCGCCGCAGCACCTACGGCTATCCAACCCACTATCGCCATTTTCTAACTCCTTTCGATTAACGGTTCGACTTCGTCGGGTGCGAAGTACAGGTAGCGGCCGTACCAGTCATGCAGGTCAGCGGCCGGATCGTCCTCGAGGACAACGCCGACGTGCTGATCGCCGTCGACGTCCTCGTGCACCGAGGTCACGCGCGCGATCTTGTCGGCGTAGAAGAGGTCCTGGGCATCGGCCCTGCGCGACGGCCGCAGCCGGACCCGGCTACCACGGGTCACCCGGGTGCCGTTGANCANGATCGCATCCAGTCCCGGGCGTACCGCGGTGTCCGCCATGGGATCCCACCAATCCACATCCGCGGGGATCTCCGGTATCAGCCCCGGTTCCTGGNTCGGTGCGTGCGGATTGCGCAGCACGCCATGCAGATCCAGCATGGCCTCCGGTGACATCGAGTCGCACCGGTCGATGATCCGGGCGGCCAACGGGTCGGTGGCGCGCGCCTGTGCCTTCTCCTCGTCGGTCATTGTCATGACCCGCAGGGTGAGGATCTCGTCGATTTCGGTGGAGTCGAACAGCGCGCCCTTGCTCTGTTCCGCGATCTCGGGGTGGTCATACAGGATGATCGGAGACACCAGCACCAAGTCGGCTTCGCCGGCAGGTCCCGCAAGCACGGGGAAGCAGCGGTGTTGCCCGCACCGCGCCACCGCGCCGGCCGCTGAATCCGGCGGTTCCAGCAGCGACACGAATTCCCCTTCGGTGACTTCGATGAGCAGGTGCGTGCCGATCAGCGAAGTCGCGATCGCCTCGTCCTTGTCTGCGGCGGGTGGCGCGGTGTTGCGCACCTCGAACGTCAGCCGGAGCAGATCACCGTCCTGTTCGGCGGACATCGCGACCAGCCCGTGTAGCGAACGACGGGTGCGCACGATGCGGCCGCCTTCCACCTTTTCGACGTCTCGGCCGGCGGGCACCGAGATCTCGCACGTGCGAGGAAGACTCGTGACGCGGAACGGCTCGATCGATATCTCGCACTCCACGGCCTCGTCCCAGCTGAGCCACCTCTGCGACCCTGCGGTCAATTCGTCGACCGGTTCGAACCGGCCGCCGCCGACGTCGCGTTCGACCCCACGGTGCTGCAACTGCAGGAACCGCACCACGCCGGAGGTCGACGGGACTCGGTAGGACCGCACCAGCACCTGCGCGGACAGCGTGCCGTCCTCACCGAGGCCCGTGTCCGCTGCGCCCTGCGGCCCCAGCACCCCGAACTGCCAGCGCGACTGATTCTTAGTCGAGGTGGCGCGGTATGGGTAGAGGAGGTAGCCCTCGTAGAGCACCGCGTCGGCGACGGCGCGGGCCCGATCCCAATTGGCGCTCATTGGATCTCGCTCGCCGAGCTCGCCGCCAGCAGCGAGGTGATCGCGTCATCGAACCCGAGCAGGCCCCGCGCCGATCGATACGCGGCCAGCGCGTCGATGGTGTCGCGGTCCAGCCGCAGCCATCCGGTGTTCGGGAAGTGCTGCTGGATGAGGTCACGCCAAACGGACACGGGCAGGTCGTAGCGATCCTCGCGGTCCCACGGCACCTGCTGGACCGCGAAGCCATCCTGGCCCCGCGCGAAAACGGTTCCACTGAACAGGAACTGCAGCGGGATGGTGCCGTCTTGCAGCGCATGTATGTATTTGGCCGCGGCAACCTCGAAGTCATACGTGCACTCCAGGGGCAGATTCACCTGAGTGGTGCCGATGAATCCCTGCACCATGGCGGTGGTGTGTTGCCACAGGAACGTGTGCTGCGTGGTGGCCCAGCGTTCGCGTGCGCCGAACAGGTCCAACAGGCCTGCGGCTTCGGTGTCGGAGTAACCGCGGCGCATCGGGTCGATGCGGACCTGGCAGCGTAAGGCGATCGCGTGGATCGGATCATCGCCGTCTGCTGCGATGCCGACGCGGGCCATCAGAATCGGCGTCACCGCGTAGGGCTCCGGTGCCACGTCCACGACGGCGAAGGTGACCTCGCTCATCCGGCGACCACCTTGCTCCTGGTCCTGACGTGATCGAAGAAGTCGTCGATGAATTCGCGGACTTCCTGCCCACCGTCGAATCCCCGCCACATCATGCGCATCCGTCCGACGAACTCGTAGCANGCNTCGATTGGCACCAAATGGCATTCCGGAGCGCCGTTTTCGTCCTCTGGAACCCGTACGATCAGCGCCTCGGTGTCGGCGGCGAGCAGGTCCACCCGCGGTTCCGCGGCGCGGATCCCGTCCCACGCGCCCAGATCGAGCTCCGATTCGGTGGCCCCGGCCGGACCCGGATAGAACCCCACCGTGCGGTCGAGCGCGGAGTTGTGGAAGAAGAACGCCAGTCCGACCGGTATCTGCAGGGCCTCCCACCGGCGACGGTCGAACGCGAAATCGGGGAAGGCCAGATAACGGTCCGGCACGGCGCGGTAACGCAATTCGGCGTCGGTATCGGTGAATAGCAGATAGCACCCTCGGCAGACGCACATCAGTTGCCTGCCTTCGACATTCACGACGTGCTGGTGTTCGTCGGCGATCGTCTCCGAGCACATCTCACAGCGCTCGCCGACCGGCTCCGGCGCTGCGCGGTTGGCGCGGATGCGCGCGAGAACGTCGAACGCAGACCCGCTCACGACGCCACTTCCTCCGCGGGTAGCGCCATCGACAGCAGGCCATCGCGAATCAGCACAGGAAGGGGCTCGAGATGGACGGCGCTACCGACGCCAACGCCGGCGTGAACTGCGTCGTAGCCGGTGTTGCATTGCGGACATCGCAGCACCTCACCGCGCAGTTGCGTGCCGGCCATCGACGCCCCGCAGGCGGCGCATCGGTCGCGGTAGGCGAAGAAGTCCTCGCCAACGCGGCATGCCAACACCACCGAGCCGGCCACCGAGAAACCGCCGACTTCGCCAGGAGCCAGCTCGGCCAGGTCGGGAACTGGCTGCCATGCCGCTGCGCGATGACCGTCCGCGTGCACCCTGGTCATCAGTGAGTCCGGCGGAATCACCCCTGACGTCGAGCTCTTCTCCTCCGCAACGACTTCGATCGTGGAGATCTCCGGCGCGGCCGCGCGGACCGCGTCTTCGACCGCCAGTTCCAACGTCACCGCCGACGACGGGCAGCTTTTGCAACTGCCCGCGAACTGCAGATGCACCGTCTCGCCGTCAACCCCGACCAGATGCACGTCCCCGCCGTGCGATCCGAGGTAGGGCCGCACGCTGTCCAGCGCTTCTGATACCCGCCGCTCGACATCGTGCGGGTGCAGTCCGTGCACGAGCAGCAGGCTGGCNACAAGATCGTCGGCCGCGAACCTGTCCGCCAGACCCGGATTCGCGGCCCGCGCGAATGCCATCATCCGCTCAAGGGCCGCCCCATAGAGGTCGGTCACCTCACGGACGAGTTGCTCCGCGCGTTCCCGCGCACCTGCGCCGCCCGAGGAGGACGCGTCGAGCAGGGTTTGGATGCGATCGCCCGCCGTGCGCCACTGCGCGTCGTCCTGGGTTTCGTCCGGGCCTGGCAGTGTCGGCGGGGCCATACCCTATTCCCCGGTGACAGATTGGGTTGGGGAGTGCAGTAGATCCAATGTCTTCCCCTTTCCGAGGTACATGTGTACCCCGCAGGGCAGACACGGGTCGAAGCTGCGCACCGTGCGCATGATGTCGATGCCCTTGAAGTGCTCCCTGTCGTTCTCCTCGAAGATCGGCTGGCCCTGCACCGCGTCCTCGTACGGCCCCGGTGTGCCGTAGCTGTCCCGCGGACTGGCGTTCCACGGTGTCGGGGGATACGGATGATAGTTCGCGATCTTGCCGTCCCTGATCACCATGTGATGCGACAGCACCCCGCGCACCGCCTCGGTGAAGCCGCAGCCGATGCCTTCGTCGGGAACCTCGAACTTCTCCCACGTCTTCGTGCGGCCCGCGCGAATCTCCACGAGCGCCTTCTCGGCGAAGTGCAGTGCGCATGCTGCGGCGTAGGCCTGGAAGTAGGTCCTTGCGCGGTTGCGCTCGAGCGTGTTGCTGCCGTACTGCGGAACCTTCCACTCGAACGACACGGGTCCCATGAGCGCGGTCTTCGGCAAGTTGATCTGCACGCTGTTTCCCGTGGCCTTCACGTAGCCGATGTCGACCAAGCCGGCGAGCGCGGTCGCCCACAGTCGGGCGAGCGGGCCGCCACCGGTGTCCAGCGCCAAATGGTCGCGGCCGTCGAACCAGCGCGGCCCCATCACCCAGCTGTACTTGCCGTCGAAGTCGCGCTTCTGCGGCCTCGGGTTGGTGTGCTGGTTCCACGGATGACGACGATCGATCGGATTGCCGAGCGGGTCGGTCTTGACGAACATCTCCTGGTCGGTCCAGTCGTCGTAGTAGGAGTGCCCCAACAGGATTCGGATGCCGAGGTTGATGTCAACCAGTGAATGGGTGTGCAGCTTGCCGTCGATCACCACACCGGGCGTCACGAACATGGCGTCGCCCCAGCGCTCCATGTCCTTGTAGGCGAAGTTGCAGACCTCGGGATCCTGGAAGGATCCCCAGCAGCCCAGCAGGGTGCGGCGCAGACCGACCTGGTCGTAACCGGGCAACGCTTCGTAGAAGAAGTCGAAGAGGTCGTCGTGCATTGGCACGACCTTCTTCATGAACTCCACATACCGCATCAACCGCGTCATGTAGTCCGTCATGAGCTGAATCGTCGCGGTGGTGCCGATGCCGCCCGGGTACAGCGTGGACGGGTGCACATGCCTGCCTTCCATGAGGCAGAACATCTCTCGCGTCCACCGGCTGACCTGCAACGCCTCCCGGTAGAAATCGCCGGTGAACGGGTTGAGCGCCCGCATGATGTCGGCGATCGTGCGGTAGCCGTGCGCGCCGGCGTGCGGAGACTGGGTGTTCTCGGCCTTGGCCAGCACGCTCGGATTGGTCTCGGAAACCATCTTCTCGCAGAAGTCCACGCCGACCAGATTCTCTTGGAAGATGTTGTGGTCGAACATGTATTCCGCGGCCTCACCGAGGTTGATCAGCCACTCTCCGAGGTGCGGCGGCTTAACGCCATAGGCCATGTTCTGGCAATAGCAGGAACAAGTGGCGTGGTTGTCACCGCAGATGCCGCAGATGCGGCTGGTGATGAAGTGGGCGTCGCGAGGATCCTTGCCCTTCATGAAGATCGAATAGCCGCGGAAGATCGACGAGGTGCTGTGGCACTCGACGACTTCCCTGTTGTCGAAGTCGATCTTGGTGTAGATGCCGAGGCTGCCGACGATGCGGGTGATGGGATCCCATGCCATCTCCACCAATTGGCCGGGATCCCGCTTCACATGTGACGGCTCGGGGATGATCGTTGTCATCGAACTGTTCTCTTTCGTCTAGTGAGCAGCGCCGCAAAACTTTTCGGCGATGGGAAACGCACGTGCAGCAGTCCGGGAGGACCCGCACCTACCAGGTGCGGGTTGCTCCGGACTCGAGTTTCATGCCGGGATGCCGCCACTTTGGCTCTTTGTCCACGGTGCGACCGGTGATGTGGCGAAGGTTGCGGATGACCGAGCCGTACAGACCCGACGCCGTCGTGGAAACCTTGCCGCCCGGCGGTTCGTCCATGAACGGCATGAACTTGTCCGGGAAACCGGGCATCGTGCATCCGATGCAGATGCCGCCGACGTTCGGGCAGCCACCGATGCCGTTGACCCATCCGCGCTTGGGGACGTTGCACTTGACAACCGGGCCCCAACAGCCCAGTTTCACAATGCATTTCGGAGAGCCGTATTCGGTGGCGAAGTCGCCCTGCTCGTAGTAGCCTGCGCGGTCACAACCCTCGTGCACGGTGTTGCCGAACAGCCACGTGGGCCGCAGCGCTTCGTCCAGCGGAATCATCGGGGCCTGGCCGGTCGCCATGTAGAGCAGGTAGGTCAGCGTCTCGGCCATGTTGTCGGGATGGGCCGGGCAGCCAGGCACGCAGACGATCGGAATGCCTGCCTTGCTCTTCCAGTCCCATCCGAGATAGTCGGGCACACCCATCGCTCCGGTCGGATTACCCGCCATCGCGTGAATGCCGCCGTACGTGGCGCAGGTCCCGACCGCGACGATGGCGGTGGCCTTCGGTGCCAGCCGGTCCAGCCATTCGCTCGTCGTCATCGGCTGACCGGTCGCGGGGTCGTTGCCGAACCCGCACCAATAGCCTTCGTCCTTGAGCGCCTCGTTCGGAATGGACCCCTCGACGACGAGGACGAACGGGTCTAATTCGCCACGTTCGCCCTTGAAGAACCACTCCAGGAAATCATCGGCGCCCCCGGTCGGTCCGCACTCGAAATCGATGAGGGGCCAGTGGACGGCGATCTTTGGCAGACCGGGAAGTGCGCCGAGCGCAATCTCCTCAATGCTGGGTTGGGTGGCGGCAGTCAACGCCACCGAATCGCCGTCACAACTCAAACCGGCATTGATCCACAGAACGTGGATCAGGGCCTCTTCCGCTTTGACTGCAGCCTCAGTTGGCATGTGTCACAGCTTTCTGGGGTCGAGCTGGGACCCCTGACGTCGCACAAATTCGACGGGGCGCCGACTTCTCCAGCGCTAGTTTCTCGGTCTACTCTCGGGACTATGTCTTGTCAACGGATCGTCGGGACATAAAGCCGTTTGCCAGAAACTCGGTCTGCGCGCTGATCCAGTCGTACCATCCCTGGATCCCCTCTCCGCTCGCGGCGGACAGGGGCAACACGTCTACGCCGGGGTTGACGGACCGCGCGTACTCCGAGCATTTATCAAGATCAAAGTCGACATAAGGCATTAGGTCGACCTTATTGACGATGACCAGTCCGGCCGCGGCAAACATGTGCGGATACTTCAACGGCTTGTCGGTGCCCTCGGTCACCGAGATCACGACCACTTTGCTTTGTTCACCGAGATCGAACAAAGCGGGGCACACCAGATTGCCGACGTTCTCGATGAACAGCAACGACTCCGGCGCCGGGTCGAGGGTTCCGAGCGCGCGGCGCACCATCTCGGCGTCGAGATGACAGCCCGCACCGGTGTTCACCTGGACAGCCCGTCCGCCCGCCGCCTGAATCCGATCGGCGTCCAGCAGGGTTTCCTGGTCGCCTTCGATCACGGTGACGGGCTGACGGCCGGTGATTTCGCGGATGGTCCGTTCGAGCAGCGTCGTCTTGCCGGCACCGGGCGAACTGGTCATGTTCAACGCGAGGATGTTGCGCTCGGCCAGCCACGCGCGGTTCTGCTCGGCGATGAGATCGTTCTTTGCCAGGACTTTCTGTTCCAGAGAGACGGTTTCGGTGTGCACGTGAACGTGGTCGTGGTCGGGGGCGTGCTCGGGGGCGTGCTCGTGGTCATGCGGATGTTGATGGTGATGGCCTTCGCCTGCCAGCGTGATCACCGCTGAATCGTCGCCGCATCCGCACGTTGCACACATGGTCAGCTCACTTCCATCGAGAGAATACGGAGGTCCCGGCCTGCCAACACTTCGACGTCGGCACTTCCGCAGGTGCACAACAAGATCAAGTCGTGCAGTTCGAAGCTCTGTCCGCAGCTGCGGCAGCGCGCCGAACCGGGTTGCACATTCAGGTCGAGGCGAGCGCCGTCGGCGACGGTGCCCTCGGTGGCGAGCTCGAAACAGAACTGCATGGCATCGGGTACGACCGCGCACAGCGCACCGATCTGCACCTTGACGCTGTGCACGTGGCGACCCGCGGCGTGCTCACACACCGCGTCGACAACGCTCTGCGTCAGCGCCATTTCGTGCATGTCTGTCCGCTCTAGCCGGATGTCGCCGGCCTACCGGCTGTGTGACCGGATGAACCCCACCATAGGACGGGGAACCTCATTGGGCGAGAGAGACGCAGAATCCCCTCGACACGCCGTCGCGAGGGTGATNTTGCGTTCCCCAGCTCGCGCGTTGGCCCAACTCGCGAGCGCACGGCGTGTCTACTTGAATCGAACAGGTGTTCGTCTACTGTGGGCAGTGTTCGACGGCTAGATGCTGGTCAGGCCGACTTGTCGGTGGCGGCCTCTAGCGTCACGGCCAACNGATCGACACCGATCACCGAACACCCACGAGGATGGAGATCACCCCCATGACGCAGGTACCTGACCGCGAGAAAGCCCTCGAGCTGGCCCTCGCGCAGATCGACAAGAACTTCGGGAAGGGCTCGGTGATGCGGCTCGGCGACGAGGTGCGCCAGCCCATCTCTGTCATCCCCACCGGCTCGATCGCCCTTGACGTGGCGCTCGGCATCGGCGGGCTGCCGCGCGGCCGGGTGGTCGAGATCTACGGCCCGGAATCCTCGGGTAAGACCACCGTCGCGTTGCACGCGGTCGCCAACGCCCAGGCTGCCGGCGGTATCGCCGCGTTCATCGACGCCGAGCACGCGCTGGACCCGGACTATGCAGCCAAGCTGGGTGTGGACACCGACTCGCTGTTGGTCTCGCAGCCGGACACCGGCGAGCAGGCGCTGGAGATCGCCGACATGCTGATCCGGTCCGGCGCGCTGGACGTCCTGGTCATCGACTCGGTGGCCGCCTTGGTGCCGCGGGCGGAGATCGAAGGCGAGATGGGTGACAGCCACGTCGGGCTGCAGGCCCGGCTGATGAGCCAGGCGCTGCGGAAAATGACTGGCGCGCTAAGCAATTCGAATACCACCGCGATCTTCATCAACCAGCTCCGCGAGAAGATCGGGGTGATGTTCGGGTCTCCCGAAACGACAACTGGCGGAAAGGCGTTGAAGTTCTACGCCTCAATTCGGTTGGACGTCAGGCGGATTGAAACACTCAAGGACGGTACCGACGCGGTGGGCAACCGGACCAGGGTCAAGGTCGTCAAGAACAAGGTGTCGCCGCCGTTCAAGCAGGCCGAGTTCGACATCCTCTACGGCAAGGGCATCAGCAAGGAAGGCTCGCTCATCGACATGGGCGTCGAGCAGGGCTTCGTCCGCAAGTCCGGGTCGTGGTTCACCTACGAGGGCGAGCAGTTGGGCCAGGGCAAGGAGAACGCCCGCACCTTCCTGATGGAGAACGTCGAGGTGGCCAACGAGATCGAGAAGAAGATCAAGGAAAAGCTTGGCATTGGCGCCGTGGTGACCGATGGCTTGGCCGATGACAGCGTCCTGCCCGCCCCCGTCGACTTCTGAGGTCAGTCGCGAGGAGCAGGCACGGGCCCTCTGTCTGCGCCTGCTCACCGCGAGAGCACGGACCCGGGCCGAACTGGCTGGGCAGCTGACCAAGCGGGGATACCCCGACGACGTCAGTGCCCTCGTGCTGGACCGGTTGACCCAAGTAGGGCTGGTCGATGACGCCGACTTCGCCGAACAGTGGGTTCAATCGCGACGGGTAAACGCCAGAAAAGGCAAGCGCGCCTTGGCCGCTGAGCTGCGCACCAAGGGCGTGGACAACGACGTGATCACCGCCGCGCTCGCCGGCATCGATGCGGGGGCTGAGCGGGAGCGGGCCGAGCAGCTGGTGCGCGACAAGCTCCGCCGGGAAAAGCTCGGCGACGACGATGACGCGAAGGTGATGCGCAGGCTGGTCGGCATGCTGGCCCGCCGCGGCTACGGTCAGTCGATGGCCGTCGACGTGGTCACCAATGAACTGGCAACCGAGCGGGGGCGACGCAGGGTCTAATCACCTTGGTTGCCACCGCCTTTCGGATGTCCATCGTGTTCATGGTGCGATTGCTGCCGACTGCCCGCGTCGGCT
>JGI12053J15887_10001390_pt1 | contig 11219 bp, 8 predicted proteins | sample MedBloCAOM1_O3_FD_15887 | JGI IMG/M metagenome (IMG submission 15887) | reverse complement strand
TTCATTGAGACTGGCCGAGACGCTGACATTGGACGAGCTTGATTGTGCAGTGTTCGTCTGGTTGGTCGACGGCTGGGCCGCTGTATTGGCAGGCGGCTGAGCACCGGCATTGGTATTGGTATTGGTGCCGGGCGCCGCTTGTGACTGATTGGTCGCCGGCGGAGCCGTATTGGTCTGTGCTTGCGCAGGCGAGTTCGAGGGTTGGGTCGTGGACTGTGCCTGCGAGGGAGTGGTCGTGCTGGTGCCCGACTGAGCCTGCGCGGGTGGGGAACCCTGACTGGTCGTGTTGGGCGCCGTCTGACTGGTGGTGGTCGTGGACTTCGCAGTTCCAGAAGGCGTCGACTGGGAGTTCTGCGCGGACGGCGTCGCGCTCGGCGTAGACGTAGTTGATGAGGACGCCGCGGGAGTCGACGAACTCGGGCTGGTCTGACTTTGCGCTGCGGGGGGTGGATTGGTTTTCGGCGGGTCGTTCGGCGACTGCGCGAAGGCTCCGGTGCCGAGCATCAGGCCGACGGCAGTAGTGATCAGTAATCGCTCCTTCATGTTCCTCTCCTGGGAAGTGTTAACAACGGAGGAACAACTCGCCCAAGGGGTGCGCTGTTCCAATAGCTGAACTGCTTCAGGTGGAACTTGAACTGCTTGAGCCGGGAACTTGTCTTGTCAACCATCGTTCTGCCTGTGAACCTTTCGGAACGAAAGGCCTTGGCAGGGCTTAAACCGGAGGGCAGTTCACCAATGAGGAGGTTACCAATGAGGAAACTCGCGATCGCGCTTTTCGCAGGCGCCGCGGCGTTGTCTGTCGGCAGTGCAAACGCGTCAGACATCTATATGAGCAACGAATACACCAACTCGGATCTCTTGCAGCCGGTCCGTATGGTCTGTGACGAGGATGGCCGGTGCTATCGTTCCCGTGGCAGCAAGCGCGTGATCATCGAAAATTCCTATAACTATGCGCCGCGCGAGCGTTACATCGAGCACCGCTCCTATCGCGACTATGATGACGGTCCGCGCGCCGGCGTCGGCATTCGGGGCCCCGGCGTGAGCGTCGGTGTGGGCGTCGGCAACGATCGCTGGTAAGTCGCACGAGATCATCTAAGGAACGCAGAAACCCGCCGAATCCTGTTCGGCGGGTTTTTGCAGTAGCCAGAACGAGCGGGGCAGCCCAGATAGTGGGTGCGCCTCGAGGTTGGTCGAAAAATATTTGCGCGCCAGGCTGACTTGTCGTGACCGATCATTTGCCGGAGGCTGTCAAAGCCCTAGCCATTAAGGGCGAGGCGGAGGGGCGTGACCTGCGGCTGGATGCCTGCCGCGGGCTGGCGCTGTGGTTCATCTTCATTGACCACATCCCCGATAATTCTTTTGTCTGGCTTACGCTTCGCAACTACGGCTTCAGCGACACCACCGAAGTGTTTGTGTTCGTGTCCGGCTACACCTGCATGCTTGCCTATGGCGGCGCATTACGAGAACTAGGCTGGTTCACGACCGTGACGCGCGCGCTGCGGCGCGGCTGGGAAATCTACGTCGCCTTCCTGCTTTTGCTCATAACCTATCTTGCGTTGATCTGGATGGCCGGCGGCAGCAGCCGCTATCTCGATGAAACCAACACGGCGGTCTTTTTCAGCAACCCCGGGGCAGCGCTCGTCCACGCCGAGCTCATGCAATACACCCCTGTCAACACCGACATATTGCCCACCTTCGTGCTTTTGCATCTGGCCTTTCCCGGCCTGCTGTGGCTCCTGACCCGCAGCGCTCTGGTCACGCTGGCTGCATCGCTTCTGCTGTATCTGCTGGTGCAGGTCTTCGGCTGGAATCTGCCGGCCTGGCCGCGCGGCGAATGGTTCTTCAATCCGCTCGCTTGGCAGGTGCTGTTCGTGTTTGGAGCGTGGTATGCATATGAGGGCGCAGGCCGGCTTCGGACCATCGTTCAATCGCGTGCCACGCTGCTGCTGGCAACGCTTTATCTCGCATTCAGTCTTGCCGTCGCCTGGAGCTGGCAGTTCAAGGCGCTTGAAGGATTTATGCCGGAAGCGCTGTCAAAGCTGATTTACCCGATCGATAAAAGCAACCTTTCGCCGTGGCGTCTTTTGCATTTTCTCGCGCTGGCCCTCGTCTTCTTGCGCCTGACGCCACGGGACTGGCGCGGCCTGACGAAACCCTGGATGACAGCTGCCATCCGCTGCGGCGAAAACTCGCTGGCGATGTATTGCCTCGGCGTTTTGCTGTCATTCATCGGCCACGTCGTCCTGATTGAACGTTCCGGCAACATCGTCATGCAGGCCGCAGTCAGCATCGCCGGGATTGCCCTGATGATCATCGCCGCGACAATACTGACATGGGAAACCAAGTTGGACCGCCGCGGGCCAAAGCTTTTTTGAGTCCAGAGGATCTTCCGCTTCTGCAGCCACGAAATGGAACTCCAGCGAAGCTGTCATTCAGCCTTCGTGCTTCCGTCAATCACATGTCAACGGCGTGTCACGGGTGACGCACTAGTTTGCGGGCCCACTACCTTTTCTTTTGCATCCATTCGATAAACAGGGAGAGATCTCCATGCGTCATGAACGCATTTTGGTCGCCGCAGCGCCGTTGCTGCTGGGCGCCGCGCTGCTGGCCGGAGCATCCGCGTCAGCGCAAGCGGCGTGCGGACTACGGTCCGCCGACAACAAGATCAAGCGTGTCGTGCATATCCAATTCGACAACGTGCATCTGCGGCGCGACAATCCCAATGTCCCATCGGACCTCGAGCAGATGCCCAACCTGCTCAACTTCATGCAGAACAACGGCACCGTGAGCGGCAATCACTACACGCCGCTGATCTCGCATACCGCAACCGACATTCTTGCTGCGCTTACCGGCGCCTATGGCGATCGCATGGGCATGCCCGTGTCGAACAGCTATGGCTTTTTCAGGAATGATGGCTCCGTCGGCTTTTCCAGCTCGTTCCTCTACTGGACCGCGCTGAGCGGCGACGGCAAGCCTCAAATGATCAACGAGGACGGGAAGACCTTCCCGGCGCCGTGGGTACCGTTCACCCGCGCGGGCTGCGACGTCGGTGCCTTCTCGGTCGCCAATATGGAATTCGAAAGCCTGCCGGCCGACGTTGGCACGGTGTTCGGTACCGGTTCGCCGGAATATGCCTCGGTCTCAACCGCGATTAATTTGCCGAGAACACCCGCCAACGCGCCCGCGCGCCAGGCGCCTAACACCGACTATCTCGGTATCGCGGTGCATTGCGCGCAGGGCAGCTCGCTCTGCACCAACAGCCACGCCCGTGCCGATGCGCTGCCGGATGAGCCGAATGGCTATGCCGGCTTCAAGGCGCTGTTCGGCAACGTGAACGTTGCTCCGGTGATTTGTTCGGCTGCCCCCGCCGGCTGCGACGGCAGCGGCCACGTTAGGGACACTGACGGCGGCGTCATCGCCGATGCCTACGGCCGTCCCGGCTTCCCCAACATTTTCAATCCGCTGGCCAAACAGTCGCTCGGCTATGCCGCGACCATGCTCGAAGCGGGCATTCCTGTCGTTTACGTGTACATATCGGACGCCCATGACCGCAACCCGGTGCCGCTCGATCCTGCCAAAAACGTGCCCGGCCCAAGCCACGCCTTTGGCGCGGGCGAAGCGGAATATGTGGCCCAACTCAAGGCTTACGACGTGGCCTTCGGCAAGTTCTTCACTCGCCTTGCCGCCAACGGCATCACCAAGGACAACACCCTGTTCGTCGTGACCGCGGACGAGAACGACCACTTTGTCGGCGGCGCGCCGAGCCCCGCCGGTTGTGACGGCATCCACATGCCCTGCAACTATGCACAGATCGGCGAGATCACCACCTTGCTCGACCGGCTGCTGCTCACCCAGCGCAACAACACGACGCCGTTCTCGATGCACTTCGACGACGCGCCGACCTTCTACATCAACGGCAATCCGGGACCGACAGACCCGCTGACTCGCCAGCTGGAACGGGACGTCGATGCGCTGCAGGTGACAAACCCGATCACCAACCGCGTCGAAAAGCTCAACGCCTTCCTGGCCGACCGGGCGGAAATGAAGCTGTTGCATATGGTCACGTCGAGCCCGGCGCGCACGCCGAGCTTCACCATGTTCGGCAATCCCGACTACTTCAACACGACGTCAAGTCCGGCGACCGGCCAAGGCAAAGATTGCTCGCAGCCGCCCGCCTGCGTCAGCCAAACTCCCGGCTTTGCCTGGAACCACGGCGACGTGCAGAAGGACATCACGCGCACCTGGATGGGAATGGTGGGACCGGGCGTGCAGCGCCTCGGTCGGCATGATCGGGTATTTTCCGATCATACCGACCTTCGTCCAACCATGATTGCGCTGACGGGTCTGAAGGATGACTACATCCATGACGGCCGGGTATTGATCGAGTTGCTCGACGATCGCGCGCTGCCGCGCTCGCTGCGCGGGAGCGAGAATTTCCTTGAGCTTGCGCAGGCGTACAAGCAGCTCAACGCGCCGCTCGGTTCGGTAGGGCTCAATAGCCTGCGCCTCGCTAATATGTCGATCCTTGGCGACGATGCGGGCTATGGCAAGTTCCTGGCTACCATCGCCGAGATCACGAGCAGACGCGATGCACTGGCTGGCGAGATCAAGGCCGCGCTGGACGGCGCTGCTTTCGGAAATCAGCCGATCAAGGAGCAACAGCAAGATCAGCTGGTGCGTCGCGCCCGGGCGATGATCGAGCGGGTTGCGGACCTTGCTGGCGGCGATCAAGACCACGATCGCGACAACGATCATCATTGAGCGCCATGCGGCAACAATCGAACGACAATCGCAAACCCGCTGGCTGTGCCAGCGGGTTTTTACACCGCCAGATCGGCAGCAATGCTACGGCAGCGCTGCGGCACTTTGTTGTGCTCGCGCTCACCTCTGCGGCGTTGGCTGCCGGTTGCAGCAACGCCGCGCATTCGCAAGTGCGAGTGGACGGCCAACCGGATGCGGTCCATATCGAGGCTGTCGACGCGCCGCTCCGTGAGGTGCTGGATGCGCTGCAGGCGAAGTTCAATCTGCGCTACCGCACCAGCGACTCGCTGGATGCGCGCATGACTGGAACTTTTAACGGGCCGCTGCGGCGTGTCGCCGCACGAATGCTTGAAGGCTACGATTTCGCGATGAAGATCACGCCGCAAGGTATCGATGTGCTTGTCTTGGGGCAGAACAAGACCAGCGACAAGACCGTCCTTGCCGCAACGCCTGCTCGTGCAACGCCCAAAGGGTCGCCCGCGCCGGTCATGACCGCCGCGGAGGCTAATCGATACGAACGAAGACAATCCCGCTAGGAAGGTCGGCGTACTGTGCAGGGGTTCGAAAAAAACCCAGGAGCAGCGCCCGGCGGAATGTTTGCGCAACCAGTCTTAGCGCCGGCGCGCCACCGCGACGCCGAATAAAAAAGCGACGAGCAAGCTCGCGAGCGGGGCCTCGCGGGTGAGGGCACTGATGGCCGAGAGCGGCTTTCCCGGCTGCCTCGCTGTCGTGATCGCTTCGCTTAGCCTGCTGACCGCAGCCTGAAGCGCCGCCGAAAGCTCGGTGATCGTGCGCGACACATCGGCCGCGGTGTCGATGGCGCGTTCCGCCATTCCGGGTTGGGGTGTTTCGATGTCCACGGCTCGTTCTCGAAGCTATGATCTTGGCTCGGCGGCCCGCCACGCGGCGAGGGATGAAGCGCAATGAGGCCGCCTCCTTTGGCTATCCGCGCGAGCGCTAGTTTTGAACAGCGGGTCCGAGAACCTTTGGCTATCCGCGACAGGCGCCGTGGTGAACGGCGGGCGACGGCCTCGTACGGGAAATGCGGGGATCAGAACTTTGTTCCGGCTGTTTGGGCTGTTCGGTCCTGATTTGGTTTTTGATTCTTGTCTTTTTGCGAAATATGCCAGCAGATAAAGTTCGCTCTGCCAGAGGATTTGTCGTGATCGAGGCCTTGAAATCAGAACCAGCGAAACGAATTGCGCTGCTCGGTGCCCCCATTGATATTGGAGCGTCGCAGCGCGGAACTCTGATGGGACCGGCGGCCCTGAGGACGGCCGGCCTTTTGACCTTGCTCGACGGGCTGGGCTTTGAAGTGTTGGACCACGGCGATCTCGCAATCAGCGATGTCGCCGAACTGGCTGATCCCCCGCCTGATAGCGCCAGGCACTACCGAGAAATCCAGCGCTGGACCCGCGCCGTGAGTGCGCGCGCCTATGAGTTGGCCCGGTCCGGCGCGATTCCAATCTTTCTCGGCGGAGACCATACCTTGTCGATGGGTTCGGTGAACGGGGTTGTGCGCCATTGGCACGAAATCGGCCGTGAGCTTTTTGTCATCTGGCTCGACGCGCATGCGGACTACAACACGCCTGCAACGACGCTGTCCGGCAACATGCATGGAATGTCGGCGGCATTTTTGTGCGGCGAGCCTGGACTGGACGGGCTGTTAGGAGGAGAGCCGCGCTCATCCATCGAGCCCGATCAACTCGAGCTGTTCGGCACCCGCTCGATCGACAAACTGGAAAAAGATCTGCTGCGGAGTCGCCGCATCAGCGCGGCCGACATGCGCCAGATCGATGAGTTCGGGGTCGGGATCTTGATCCGCCGGGTCATCGATAAGGTGAAAGCGCGAAATGGCGTATTGCACGTCAGTTTCGACGTTGATTTTCTCGATCCTAGTCTGGCGCCTGGCGTGGGCACCACGGTGCCCGGCGGCGCGACCTATCGCGAGGCGCATCTGGTGATGGAGATGCTGCATGATTCCGGGCTGGTGCGATCAGTCGATATTGTCGAACTCAATCCATTTCTCGACGAGCGGGGCCGCACCGCGCGCACGGCGGTAGAACTGATCGGCAGCCTGTTCGGCCAGCAGATTACTGACAGGCCAACTCCGACCAATGCAATTGAACCTGAGGATTGAAGCTCGTTAGTAGTCCAGGCGACACACGAAGACTTATACTGGACTTGGCAACCGATCGTAACGATTGTCTCAGCGCTCGCAAATATGTGCCTACTACTTACCGCCTCATCAATAGACAGTGATACATCGCATCAGCGCCACAAAGTTGCCAATGCTGTGCGCAATTGCTCATCCCGATGGAGACGCGAGTGTACGGTATGCATTGCCGTATTTTTCCGCAGTTCAACCCGAAGCTACGCCGGAACGGAAACACTCCGTTTCTGTTAATCACAAGAACAAGGCTTAATGCCTAAGGCCAAGGCAATTTTTCAAAAATTGTCGCCGTAACCGTGCTTGGAGGCTGCGCTCTCGGAAGACATCACACATCCAGGAGCGAGCAATGTCTGAAAACGTCGACCCCAGTTCCGCGGCAAAAACCCCGGCGGTTTCCCGCACTGGTCGCCATCCCGTCATCCTTCGGGTCTCCTCGCTTGTGGTGGCAAGCGTGCTTTCGCTCCTGCTGGTAAATGCGGTCGTTCCGCCAATTATCGCGGACCAATCCGACCGGGCGGTTGTCAACGCACCCGTTGCGCTGCTGACTTCGCCCATCGACGGGGAAATCGATTCTCTGTCGATGAGCCCCGGCCACACAGTGGAAGCCGGTGATTCACTGGCGCGGATTTCGAATGTTCGGTTGGACCGGGGAACGCTGATTTCGCTTCAGGAAAAGGCTGGGGATGCTCGCGAAAAGCTGGCATCCACAAAGGCAAAGAAGATTTCCGACCGCGAATATCTGAAATCGCTCGATGCCGAGATCGCGGCTCAGATCGAACAACTCAAGGCACAATTTCAATCCCAGATATTGGAACTACGCGCACGAGTGGCCCAATCCGAATCCATGAGTGCAGAAAAGAAGGCATTGGTTGACCGACAGTCCGACATGGTCGCACGCGACGCCGCGAGCAACTATATGCTCAAACCGACCACTCAGCAGTATTCGGCCTCCCTCCATAACGCGGACGCCGAAAACGCCAAACTCAATCAGAAGGTCTCGCAGCTCAGTGCCCTGGAGAAGGGCGTCTATGTAGGCGACGATTTGATCGCAATCGGCACTCTCGTACAGAAGCGGCGCGATATCGACCTCGACGAAAAGAGAATGGAAATCGAGGAAAAGGAGCTTGCCGCGGTTTTGGACGATCACCAGCGTCTCATCGACGTTGAGCGAAAGAGATTGGATACGTTGGCCGCAGCCAACGTGCGGGTTACCTCCCCAGGCAACATCCTGAATGTCGGCGCAGCGCCGGGCCGGCATGTGAATGCGGGAGATACGTTGGCCTCGCTCGTCGACTGCGATAAGCGCTTCGTTGTAGCGATCTTTTCCTATCGGCAGGGCCAGAGCATGAAGGTCGGCACCAGCGTCCGCGTCGATGGCGCTTCATTCGGGTCGGGCATCGTCACGGCTGTGTTGCCCAAGACCAGCGACAAGATCGATGACCGCTTCGCTATCCCGTTCCCGCAGACCGAGCGGCGGGAATTATACGCCATCATTGCGCCCGACAACCGAACTGACGGCACGGTCCACCCGGAAGTCGCGGCGCAGCGCGGAGAGCCGACATCGTGTAACGTTGGCCAGTGGGTAACGGTGACCAAGGATGACGGTATCATTCCTTCGATGTCGGTTACCTGGCGTCGTTTCGAAACGCTCATGACATCGTGGAGCAACAAGAAAGGTCCCCTCCCACTGGACGAGGGCAACGAAACCAAGCGTGAAACAGGTTTCGCCATGCTCGCCGCCGCATTCCGCTCGGCCGCGCAGGCAGTACCTCAGTCGACGGCTGATCTGGAAGGTTGGATGCCGCGTATGGATAGCGTCGTCTCTCGATGAAGCGATCCGTTGTCATCCTCTTTTGCATTGCGACGATGACCGGTTCCGTGGCGGCGAGCCCGGAGTCCGAGGGGACGCGCTATTGCGCCCCTTTGGCCAACGCAGTCACAGCGCAGGCGGCCGGCTCCGAGGCGGGTTTTGTCCGCAGTTACGAACACGGACAGGACGAAAGCGCTTTGCCTGCAGGCCTGGCTTCGACGGCATTCGTCTACGACAACGCTCTCGCAGCCATCGCGATGGTCGCATGCGGAAACGTCAGGGGCGCAAGCATCATCGGCAATGCCTTGAGCCTCGCCGCACGCCATGATCGCACGTTCGCCGATGGCCGCCTTCGAAACGCTTATCGGCCAGGACCTGTCGGCGAGGGGGCTGCGGCATTACCGGGGTGGTGGGATGCCAAACAAAACATTTGGGCAGAAGATCCGGCCCAGGATGGCACCTCAACGGGCAATGTGGCTTGGGCGGCTTTGGCGCTGCTGACGCTGCATCAAGCAACCAACCAGGGNTCCTTCCTCGCGGACGCCAAGCACCTGATCGATTGGGTGATTGCGAACACCGCCTCCGGCAGCGGGTTCAGCGGAGGATTCCATGGTTACGACCCGCAGCAGGTCCGGCTCACCTGGATATCGACCGAACACAACGTCGACATCTATGCGGCAGCCACTTGGCTATTNCGCCTGACAGGCGAGCAAAAATATGCAGATGCGGCGTCCCAGGCCCGGCAGTTTCTGCAAAGAGCTTTCAATAAGCATTACTTCTTGTTGGGAACCAAGCCCGACGGCAGCCTTGCGGATACTGGACTGCTCGCATTGGACGTGCAGCTCTGGCCCTGGATGGCAATTCCGGATGCGCCCGCACAATGGCGGTCTGGCCTCAATTTTGCGGCGGCACACCTTGCCGTTCCGGGCGGCTTCGACTTCAACGGTGACCGTGACGGTCTGTGGGTCGAAGGGACGGCGCAGGCGGCGTTGGCCTATCGGATCGCCGGCGATCCCACTCGAAGCGCGCAATTGCTGGCGGGGCTGGAGGCCGAGCGGACACCCTCCGGCTTTCTCAACGCCACTCGTGAGGCGCGGGTGTCAACGGGGCTATCGCTCGATCCAACGGGTAAAGGAGCAGAAGCGGATTTCTTTTACTTCAGGCGCCCTCATCTGGGAGCAACCGCCTGGGCGACGCTGGCGGCGCTGGCGTGGAATCCGTTCACGGGCAAAAAGGTCGACTGATGTTCGAAACCGCTGCGGACAGTTCTTCGATCCTGTCGATCGATCTTGGACTGTTGATCGGGCTGCTTGTGATGGCACGCCTGCTAGATCCCCTGCAGGCGCGCGACCGGATCTTGTTCGGTTCGACGGCCGGCGCGTTGCTGATGATGTACGCGGCATGGCGCTGGCATGACACGCTTCCGACATTCGCATTTTCGGTGCAGAATTTTTGGGAGTATTTCTTCTTTGCGTTCGAAGCACTGGCCATCATCTACACGCTGATGTCTATCGTCATTCTTTTTCGCAATGTCGACCGGTCACGGCAGGCTGATGCGGGCCAAAGAAAGATGGAGCGCGAAGGCTTCCCTGCTGTAGANGTCTTCATTTGTACCTATGACGAGCCGCTCGAGATCGTGGAAAAGTCGATCCTCACCTCGCTGGCGTTGGACTATCCTAATTTTACGGTATGGGTACTCGACGATACCAGGCGAACATGGCTCCGCGACTACTGCGAAGCGGCGGGCGCGCGTTATATTACCCGGGACAACAACAGGCACGCCAAGGCGGGAAATCTAAACAATGGCCTTGCGGTTACGGCGCGTGAGACNAACGCGCCGCTTATCCTCGTGCTGGACGCGGATTTTTCCCCCCGCCCTGATTTCCTGAAGCGCACCGCCGGCTTACTCTCTGATCCCGAGGCTGCCGTGGTTCAGACGCCGCAATTCTATTACAACCCTGATCCGATCCAGCATAACCTGCTGGCTGGGCAAAGCTGGGTCGACGACCAGCGCTTCTTCTTTGATATATTTCAGCCGGCCAAGGATGCCTGGGGATGTGCATTCTGCGTAGGGACGTCGTTCNTGGTCCGCCGCGATCGTTTGGCTGAGATCGGCGGNTTTCCGAANGAGGCCATCTCGGAAGATATCAATCTTACTTATACNATGCTGAGGCACGGTTACAAAACCTGGTGGCTGAANGAGCGACTGAGCATTGGCTTATCGGCCGAGGGAATACCGGAATACATTACGCAAAGGGCTCGTTGGTGCCTTGGAACGATTCAGGTGGCGCTGCTCCGTAACGGGCCGTTGTTCGGATCAGGATTTAANTTCACNCAACGNTNGCATTATCTCCATGGCGTGNTGAATTGGCTGTGCAAGCCATTCATGGTGCTGCTGCTGATTGCTCCGCCGATCTATTGGTTTGCAGGTATGCCGGCCTTCGAAACGGACTATCTTTCGTTCCTGCGATATGG
>JGI12053J15887_10001389_pt1 | contig 11223 bp, 11 predicted proteins | sample MedBloCAOM1_O3_FD_15887 | JGI IMG/M metagenome (IMG submission 15887) | reverse complement strand
GCTCCGCTCGCGGCCAGGGCCGGCCGAGCCGCGACCGATCCGCACGACGCATCCCTGCCGGTCAAAGTGACCCTGCGCGTCAACGGCGACCGCAAATCGCTCGACATCGACGCGCGCACCACCGTGCTGGACGCGTTACGCGAACATATCGGTCTCACCGGAAGCAAGAAGGGCTGCGACCACGGCCAATGCGGCGCCTGCACTGTTTTGATCGAGGGCCGGCGCGTGTTGTCGTGCCTGACGCTGGCGCTCGCGGCCCAGGATCAGAACATCACGACCATCGAGGGTCTTGCCAAGGGCAACGAGCTGCATCCGATGCAGCAGGCCTTTATCGATCAGGATGCGTTCCAGTGCGGCTATTGCACCCCGGGGCAGATCATGTCGGCGGTGGCCTGCGTCAGGGAGGGCCACGCCAACAGCGATGACGACATCCGCGAATATATGAGCGGGAACATCTGCCGCTGTGCCGCCTATCCGAACATCGTCGCGGCGGTGAAGCAGGCCGCGCCTGCTATCTCATCCGAGCAGAAAGGTTAAGGAGCATGCGACCTTTTGCATATCAGAGGGCAACCGATGCATCGTCCGCGCTGAAGGCCCTGGCTGCCGCCGCGGTCGACAACGCTCCGTTGACCGAAGCCGCGATCCAGCCGCTCGCCGGCGGCACCACGCTGATCGATCTGATGAAGCTCGACGTGATGCGGCCATCTGCCGTGGTCGACATCAATTCGCTCCGCCCCGGATGGTCCGCGATCAATCTCGAAGGCGGCAATCTGCGGCTCGGCGCGCTGGCGCGGATGTCGGACGTCGCCGCCAATGGCGAGATACAGCACAGCTATCCCGTTGTCGCCGATGCGCTCAAGCTCGCCGCGAGCCCTCAGCTCAGGAACATGGCGACGCTTGGCGGCAATGTTCTGCAGCGGACGCGTTGCACCTATTTCCGCGATGTCAGCTATGACAATTGCAACAAGCGCAATCCGGGGTCCGGCTGCGCCGCGACGGAAGGTTTTAATCGCACCCATGCGATACTTGGAACCTCGGAGCAATGCATCGCCACCTATCCCGGCGATTTCGCGCAAAGCCTGATCGCGCTCGACGCCACGATCGAAATCACCGGAACGTCCGGCGTCCGAAGCGTCCCGTTCGCGGAGCTTCACAAGCCGCCCGGGGATTCCCCGCAAATAGAGACGACCCTGGCGGCGGGCGAGTTGATCTCCGGCTTCACCATTCCGGGGCGCTGGCCGCGCTCGGTCTATCTGAAGGCCCGCGATCGGCAGTCCTACGAGTTTGCGCTGGCGTCGGCCGCGATCGCGCTCGACCTGCAGGACGGCATGGTCCGTGACGCCCGCGTAGCGCTCGGCGGCGTTGCCACCGTCCCCTGGCGGGCGCGCGAGGCAGAGGCGGCGCTCAAGGGGCAAAAATTCGATGACGCGCTGGTCCAGCGCGCCGCGGAATCGGCTTTTGCCGACGCCACGGCGAAGAAACATAACGCATTCAAAATTGCGCTCGGCAAACGCGTGGTGGCGCGCGCGTTGCACCAGGCCGCAACGATGGAGATTTGACCATGTCGATTGCCGCACCCGAGCCGAAAGCCAATATGGGCCAGCCGATTCCACGTTACGACGCCGTCGCCAAGGTGACCGGCCAGGCCGCTTATGCCGCGGACGTGCCGCTCTCGAACCCGGCCTATGCCTACCTTGTCACCAGCTCAATCGCGAAGGGCCGCATCGACAATTTCGATTTGACCGACGCCATGAAGGTTCGCGGCCTGATCGATATCGTCACCCACGAAAACGCCGAGAAGCTGAAGGACGCCAAATTATTCAGCAATGGCGGCTACGCTTCCACCACCATCCAACCGCTGAAATCGCCCGAGGTCGGCCACGACGGGCAGATCGTTGCCGTGGTGCTCGCCGATACGTTCGAAGCCGCGCGCGAGGCGGCGCATCGCGTGAAGGTGCACTATACGGCGGCGGCCGCGACCACAACGTTCGACTCGCCGGGAACAACGTCGGCGCCCGCCAAGGGACAGGCTTCCCGGATCAAGGAAGACCCGAAAGTCGGCGATTTCGCGAAAGCCTTCGATGAGGCCGAGGTCAAATTCACGGCTTCCTACGAGACGCCGACCCAACACCACAATCCGATGGAGCTGTTTGCCACCAGCTGCGCCTGGAACGGCGACAATCTGACGATCTACGAGCCGAGCCAATATGTTTACGGCCTCAAGAACGGCGTCGCCGAACAGCTCGGCATCGACGCCGACAAGGTGCGGGTGATCAATTCCTATGTCGGCGGTGCCTTCGGCTCGAAGGGATCGATGACGCCGCGCACCGCGGTCATCGCCAGCATCGCGCGGCGACTAAATCGCCCGGTCAAGCTGGTCGCAACGCGAGATCAGGGCTTTACGATTGCGACCTATCGCGCGGAGACGCGGCATCAGATTCAAATCGGCGCGAGCCGCGACGGCAAATTGACCGCGCTGCGCCATGAAGGTGCGGAGATTTCCTCGCGTGCCGACCCCTATGTGGTGGGCGGCACCAAGACCACGACGCGGCTCTATGCCTGCCCGAATGTCGACAGCATGGTGTCGATCGTGCGCGCCGACCGCAACACGCCGGGCTTCATGCGTTCGCCGCCGGAGGTGCCGTATTTGTTCGCGCTCGAAAGCGCCATGGATGAATTGGCCGTCAAGCTGAATATGGACCCGATCGAGCTGCGCCGCGTCAACGACACCATGAATGAGCCGATCGGCGGCAAGCCCTATACCTCGCGCTCGCTGATGGCCTGCTTCGACGATGGCGCCAAGGCCTTCGGGTGGGCGCAGCGATCGGCAGCGCCGAAATCGATGGCGGACGGCGATTGGCTGATCGGTTATGGCTGCGCCACCACCTGCTATCCGAGCCAGATGGCGCCGGCTGCGGCGCGCGTCCGCCTGCAGCGCGACGGGCGCGTCCGGGTCGAGATCGCCGGACACGAGATCGGCAACGGCGCCTATACCGTGATCGGCCAGGCTGCGGCCGAGAAACTCGGCGTGCCCGTCGACAAGGTTTCGGTTCGCATCGGTGACAGCGATCTGCCGCCCGCGCCGGTCGCCGGCGGCTCCAATTCCACCGCCAGCACCTGCTCGGCGGTGATGATGGTCTGCGATCAGATCAGGCAGCGTTTGTTCAAGGCATTGATGCCGCAGGAAAGCATGGTCGACAAGGCCAAGGAAACGGTCGGTCTCGGACAAACGCCTGTCACCGAAGCCGCGAAGAGCGATCGCCCGCTCGACCGCGACAAGGCATTCGATGCCCTCGGCGTCGCCGTCGTCGAGGAATATGGCGAATGGAAACCGGATGGCGCGCCGACGGATTCATTCCGCGCGATGCATGAAGGCAAGGTGCGGATCGTCGGCGGTCCCGAGATGAAGGACTGGATAGCTTACGCCTTCGGCGCTGAATTCGTCGAGGTCAGGATCAACCGATGGACCCACGAAATCCGCGTTCCGCGATTGCTCGGTGCTTTTGCCGCCGGCCATATCATGAACCCGCGGACGGCGCGCAGCCAGTTGATGGGCGGCCTGATCTGGGGAATGTCGTCAGCGCTGCATGAGGCGACCGAACTCGACGGGCGCTACGCGCGATACGTCAACGATAATCTGGCCGACTATCTGGTGCCGGTGAATGCGGACGTGCCGAGCGTCGAAGTCATCATGCTGGCCGAACAGGACGATCACATCAATCCGGCCGGTGTCAAGGGCCTCGGCGAATTGGGCAATGTCGGCACCAATGCAGCGGTCTGCAATGCGATCTTCCACGCTACCGGCCGGCGCCTTCGCAAGCTGCCGGTGCGGCTGGAGCAGCTTGAGATCTAGACTTTGCCTGCTTGATATTTTCGGTCGGGCGACTTTTGTCGTTGCGGCCGGCCCCGTTGCGTGAACATTTTCCGTCATCACCGATGAAGCGACATCCTCGTCGCACGCGGCTTAATCCCTCCGATACGGCGTTCGCTCAAGGTATCGCCGGGTTGGCGATCTCCAACCCGGCTTGCGCGCACCAAAGGGGTGGAAACGCCGGTGGCATTGGGCTAGACAGCTTCCCATTCGAAACGGAAGGTGCTCGGGAATGCGACGTCTCCAACGTGCAGGAATATCGATGGCGGCAACGGCGATCACGTTCGCCGTTGTGTCATTGGTCTGCGTACCGACCATAGCAGCGGCCCAAACCGCGGGAAAAACCATGACCACAGCTTCAGGCTTGCAGATCACCGACAGCACCGTCGGCACCGGTGCCACGCCAAAACCCGGTCAGATCTGCGTCATGCATTACACGGGTTGGCTCTACGAGGGCGGCAAGAAGGGCAAGAAGTTCGACAGTTCGGTGGATCGCAATGAGCCGTTCGAGTTTCCGATCGGGCAGCGCAAGGTGATTGCCGGCTGGGACGAAGGCGTCGCCACCATGAAGGTCGGCGGCAAGCGCACCTTGATCATCCCGCCCGCGCTCGGCTACGGCGCCCGCGGCGCCGGCGGCGTCATTCCACCGAATGCGACGCTGATGTTCGACGTCGAATTGCTTGACGTGAAGGGGTAAGGCGCCGGCGCCGCGTCAACACGCGCTCGTGTAAGCCACGGCCTCGCCGCGTCATGCCCGGCCCGCAGCCTAGCTTGCGCCGAGTGCGTAAACTTGTCTGCGATGCCGGGCATCCACATCCAACATTGTAGCAGCAAGAAGGACGTGGATGGCCGGGACAAGCCCGGCCATGACGAATTCTGGTGGCATCGTTATTGAACGACTCAAAAAAAGACCGGCCCAAGGGACCGGTCTTCACAATTCAAAATCGACCGGTGTCGATCAGAGTTTCTTGTTCGCCGCGGCGGCGGTCTTGTTGACGGCGTCCTTGGTGGCTTTCTTGACGTCGCCCATGGCCTTCTGGCCCTTGCCTTTGACTTCCTGAATGGCGCCTTCGCCCTGCATCTTGTCGGAACCGACGGCTTCGCCGACGCCCTGCTTGGCCTTGCCGATGGCTTCGTTGGTGGCGCCTTTAACCTTGTCTGTCGTTGCACCCATGGGAACTCTCCTGTGGAGGGGTTAAGTTTCGCCAGGACAAATCCCGAATACACCGAATGTTCCTGATCCCGGCTGGTCTGGGATCACAGTATTATGTACCGTTCCCGGCGAACGATTTTTCTCGGAAAGTATCACGATGACCGACCCTCACGATCATACCCACGCCGACCGTTCACACGATCACGACGGCACGGCGCGCTGGAAGCACGATGGCGTCCGCGTTATTCCCGGCGACCAGCTCGACCCCAACGTGCCCTCGACCGCCGGCATGGACCGCAAGGCCGCGATCAATTTCGCCCGCGCCGGTGCGCAGAAATTATGGGCCGGCACCGTGACCATCAAGCCGGATGCCAAGACCGGCGCGCACCACCACGGCCATCTCGAGAGCATCATCTATGTCGTGAAGGGCAAGGCACGGATGCGCTGGGGCGAGCATCTGCAGTTCATGGCGGAAGCCAACCCCGGCGATTTCATTTTCATCCCGCCCTATGTGCCGCATCAGGAGATCAACGCCAGCCCCGACCAGGTGCTGGAATGCGTGCTGGTGCGCAGCGACGGCCAGGCGGTCGCGATCAATCTCGACATCGAGCCGGTGGAAAAACCGGAAACGGTGCTATGGGTCGATCCCGTGCACCGCGATCCCGCGGAGACGAAGTGATGAAGTCATTCCGGGGCGCGCGTTAGCGCGAACCTCAGACGTGCGATTGCACATCGGGGAATCTCGAGATTCCGGGTCTGGTCCTTCGGACCATCCCGGAATGACAACGGCCACTGCGCGCCTTGGGTGTCAACAGACCCGCCGCCCGGCTCACTTCTTTATTGTGACCAACGTAATGCCGTTCACGAGGCTGTTGGCCAGCATGAAGTTACCGTCGCGCGTGACTGAGGTATTGCGCACGATGTTTCCACCGCCCGGGATCGCCCAGCTCTGGAATTTCGCGGTTTTGGGATCGAAACGCACCACGGTATTCGGGGTAGACCCGGACTCGCTGTACCAGATGATATCGTTGATGGCCGAGATGCCGTAGGGCTCAGACTTCGGTCCGCTCGGAGACGGCCATTCGGTCACCTTGCCGGTCGCAGGATCGAGACGACCCAGATAACCGCGCGAGTAGTCGGAGTACCAAATGACGTCGTCGCTGGTGATCGCGAGGCGCCTTGGGCGCGTCGCCGCATCCGGCAACGGGTACTCACGAAATTCCATCGTCTTCGGATCGACGCTGCCCACCTTGTTGGTACCAAACTCCACGAAAAACACGATGCCTTTTGAATTCAGCGCCATGCCGTAGGGGCGCGAATTTGCAGTCGGGGGCGTCAGGAGTTTGATCTCGCCGGTCTTCGGGTCGAGACGTCCGATCCGGTTGGCATTCTGCATCGTGAACCACAGAATTCCACCGTTATCGAAGATAAGCGTATGCGGATCGCCCGGCTCCGGGGTCTGGTACTCGGTGACTGCCCCCGTTTTCGGGTCAAGCTTTCCGATCAACGATCCAGTGTTTCCGGTGTACCAAATGTTGCCGTCACTATCCTCCTTTAGGCCATGCGGTCCGGAGTGCGGNGTCTTGAGCGGAAANTCCGTGGTCTTGCCGGTCTCCGGATCGACCCGACCAAGCACATTGGCCAACTGGCCTGAGTACCAGAGCGAGCCGTCCCTCGCCGCCAACGGATCGTGCGGCCGCGACCCGGGCGTAGCCGCCTGCCATTCCTTGAACGAAACTTCGGCGGGCCCTTCGATGACAACACCGGCAGGCTTGCCCTTCTCCGGGAAGCTCTTGGTCAGATATTCCCTGAGCGGTTCAACCTGATCCGCCGGCAGCGGTGCCCCCTGATTGAGCATCATCCGCAGCACGGTGCGCCAGCCTTCCGGCGTGTAGCCTGCGCCCACGCGGCTCAACAGGGTGTGGCAGCCATTGCAGTTGGCCATGGCCAATTCCTTGCCCGGTCCATCGGGTAATTCCTGGCTCCAGGCCGGAAGCCCAGAGTAGAGCAGCGCTGCCGTCAAAACCGCGCATGATTTTTTGGACATGATATCTCCCTAAATTTCGCGCTCTACGGTGCCCGTGGCGCAATTGTATTGGACGGGTCAGCGTCGTCCGCAAATCAGTCCGCGTCAACCCATCGGAGCCGGCAGAGGGAACCATTTAAGACGCATCGATCGAACGCCCGACACCACTTCATCCCGTCGTTAACTTACATGGAGACGCGCGAGTCCCTCGACATGCCGGCGCCGCAAGTCAATGATGTCTGCCTCGGTTGGACGGCCGAAAGACCAGACCTCGCTTTGCCGGGAGCAAGCCTGTTGCGGTCTCGGCGGTGTCCATTTGTTGCGCACTGCAGCGCCGCGTGGCTTCCGCGAAACGGAGGGATTTGCTAGAACACTCAACGAAGCTGTTGCGTGTTCGAGCGCAGGGGCGCGCAGGTTGCGGCGCCGCGTAAAATCCGCAAAAAACAGGCCTCATCTGATTGGAGGATACCATGGAAAAACTCGATCACCTGCTGGCGCGGCGCACGGTCATCAAAGGTGCCGGGCTTGGCTTGGTTGCCGGCGGACTCGCGAGTTCGCTACCTGCGCAAAGCACGAGCGCGGCGGCTGCCGAGGCCGGCGAGATCTGGAGCAGCGAATACTGGGCCAGGAAGGGCGATATTCCGTTGTGGATCTATCGCAAGCGGGTGGGGGCGCCAAAAGCCGGCGAGCCTTCGCGGCCGGTCGTGTTCTTTGTCCACGGTTCGTCGGTGACTTCGAGGGTATTCGATCTCAAGGTGCCTGGCCGCGGCGAATATTCGGCGATGGACGAGTTTGCCCGCTATGGGTTCGACTGCTGGACCATGGATCATGAAAACTACGGCAAGTCGGGGCGCACTTCCGGCAATTCCGATATCGCCAGCGGCGTTGAGGATCTGAAGGTCGCGGCCGAAATCGTCACCCGCGAAACCGGTCAGAAGAGATTTCATTTCATCGGCGAATCCTCCGGCGCATTGCGCGCCGGCGCCTATGCCATGGCGGCGCCGGAGCGCGTCGACCGGCTGGTGTTTGCCGCCTTTACCTATAAGGGCGAGGGATCGCCGACCCTGACCAAACGCGCCGAGCAGCTCGACTATTACCGCACCCACAACATGCGCAAGCGCGATCGCGAGATGATCCGCTCGATCGCCACCCGCGACAAGCCGGGCACTAGCGATCCCGCCGCCGTCGAGGTGTTGGCGGATGCCGAGATGCAGTTCGGCGACCAGATCCCGACCGGCACCTATCTCGACATGACGGCCAATCTGCCGGTAGTGCACCCCGACAAGGTGCTTGCGCCGGTGCTATTGGTGCGCGGCGAATATGACGGCATCGCCACCGTCGCCGACCTCGAGGAATTCTATAATCAGCTGCCGAACGGCGACCGGCAGTTCATTATTCTTCCGGGAACCGCGCATTCGGTGACGCTTGCCACCAACCGGCAATTGTTCTGGCACGTGACCCGGGCGTTCCTCACCATGCCCGCGCCGACCGCCACGTGATGATCGCGATAATTGCAATGTAATGTGATTCCGGGGCGCGTGGAACACGCGAACCCGGAATCCGAGGATTCCCCGATGTGCAATTGCACATCTGAGGTCTGGTCCGGAGCCTGTCATCGGGCGGCGCAAAGCGCCGACCCGTTGGGACCATCCCGGAATGACGATCCATAGCAAACCCTTAGCGTGTGGATAAGTCCGCAAATTCCGGCATCGCAAGCACGTGATGCCTATTTCGCGAAGCGATACGCCCCGCCCTTCTCGACACTGCGCTGAAACGCCGGCCGCGCATGCATCCGCGACAGCCACGCGCTCAAGCTCGGATACGGTCCGAGCTTGTCGAACACCTTGGCCATCTCGCCGACAAAACTCATCTGGATATCGGCGCCGGTCAGCGACGTGCCCACAAAGAATTCGCGGCCCTTGAGCGCGCCTTCGACATAGCCGAGATGATTCGCCATCTCGCTGTCGATACGCGGATGCAAGGGAGCGCCGGCCTCCTTCAGCCTGCCGACATAGAGGTTGAGCATCAGCGGCAGCATGGCGGAACCTTCCGAATAATGCAGCCACTCGTTATAGGCCTCGAAATCGGCGCTGCCGGATGCCGGCATCATCGCTGGCTTACCGTTTCCTTGGCCGTAAGTGCGGATGAGGTAGTCGACGATGGCGCCGGATTCTGCAATTTTTATATCGCCATCAGTGATCACCGGCGATTTGCCGAGCGGATGCACCGCCTCCAATTCCGGCGGCGCCAGCCGCGTCTGCGCGTTGCGCTGATAGCGCTTCATCTCGTAGCGCACCCCAAGCTCTTCCAGCAGCCACAAAATCCGCTGCGAGCGCGAGTCGTTGAGATGATGCAAAGTGAGCATGGGGTTTCCTCGGGGTTTTTCCTTAAGCCCTGAGGTTTATCAGACGTCGTCGAGAAAAGGCAGCGACTTGCGCATGCTGACGGCATGTTGACGTTTCGCGTCCCGGACGCGGTGCAGCGTCCTTCACGCTGCTCCGCAGAGCCGGGACCCATGGGCACTTTGTACGGTTGAGATGGACCCCGGTTCAGCAGCGCACCGCTTATGCGCTGCGCAGCGCCCGGGGAACGGTCGGCGAGTTCGCGCCCGTCAGAGCCCCGTAAATCCCGCCTTCACCGGATCGATGCTGCCATCGCGTTCGCGCAGATAAGTCAGTCCGCACACCGTGAGGCGATCGATGTCCTTTTCGCCGGCGTCGGACAGCATGGCGATGTAATCCGTCACCTTGGCGCGCGCCTCGGCGCTGGCGGCGGCGGAGCGGTTCACCAGCAGATCGTAGGTCAGCATGATGCGGTCGATGGCGGCTTCCATGAAATCCTCTTTGGCTTCAGGTCAGACCAGTTCGTCGGCTTCGAACTTCGCAATCGCCTTGTTGGCGAGCCTGATCTTGTTGAACTCGCCGCGCTCGAACATCTCGACGATGATCTGCAGCAGCCGCTCGTTGGTGGCAAAGGTGTCGGCGATGGCGCCGGTACGGCGCAGATAGTTCGAGGCGATCGCGTAGGCATCCCCTACCGCTTCCACATTCATCACGCGCAGCCCGCGCTCGACCAGCATGGTTTAAGTCCTCCGATACGGATGGATAAGCACGAGACCGGGCAAAGGTTCCATTTCGAAAAACCCCTGTGTTTGCAATGCCCAACAAGCAAAAACGCATCGGTCCGGAAACCCGGGCCGATGCGCTTTGGGGAAGTCTCGCTTGTCCAGTGCCTGCCGGTCTTTTTAAGACGCCGCCTTGGCCGAAAAAATCAGAGCCGATACAGGATCTGGTCGGTCCAGAACCGCTCGAGCCGGTGCAGCGACTTGTTCAGCGTCGCGAACTCCTCGTTCGAGATGCCGCCGACCTGTTCCACGGTCTTGACGTGCTTTTGATAGAGCGCATCGACGATGCGGCGGATCTCCTGGCCCTGCGCGGTGAGGCGGATGCGGACCGAGCGGCGATCGACGCGCGAACGCTGATGGTCGAGGAAGCCGAGTTCAACCAGCTTCTTCAGATTGTAGGAGACGTTGGAGCCGAGGTAATAGCCGCGCGTGCGCAGCTCTCCTGCGGTCAGTTCCTTGTCGCCGATGTTATAGAGCAAGAGCGCCTGCACCGAATTGATGTCGGCACGACCGCGGCGATCGAACTCATCCTTGATGACGTCGAGCAGCCGGCGATGCAGCCGCTCCACCAAAGTCAAGGCTTCGAGATAGAGCGGCTGCACCGGAGCTTGTCCCGGAGCGCGTTCAGCGGTTTCCACCGCCGTTGCAACGGCTTTCATCATGACAGTTCCCCTGTTGTCGTTTTTATCGACTTATTCGACGAAACTTTTGTCCCGCCTGATAGCCTCAACTTAAGGGGGCCGTTTGAAGATCAGCTTAAATAAGACAATAAAGAGATCATGAATTTAAGACAGTGAATCGCGGATTAAGCCCATCACATAAGGACTTTTCGCAACCTTTCATTGACGGTGCGCCTGCCCTGTTCACGCTCCGTCCGCGCATCTGTCACATATGGGAACAGCATCGTTCAAATTCGAAACGTAAACGCAACAGGTGTGACCGCAGCCTTTACAGTGACTGAAAAGTTACCGAAAAAAATCTACAAAATTTTAGCTGACCTCGGGTGAGTTCCTGCACGCAATCCAACTATCAGGATTATGGCGGCCGTT
>JGI12053J15887_10001387_pt1 | contig 11231 bp, 7 predicted proteins | sample MedBloCAOM1_O3_FD_15887 | JGI IMG/M metagenome (IMG submission 15887) | reverse complement strand
CTGTGGGACATCCTGTTTCGCGGGCAGCTCGGCTTTTCGATCTCGTTTCTCGAGGAGATGTGGGCGCGCAATCTCGGCAACCTGATGATGAGCCCGCTAAGGCCGATCGAGTTCCTGATCGCGCTGATGGTCATGAGCCTGATCCGGCTTGCGATCGGCGTCATTCCGATGACGGGGCTGGCGATGATTTTCTTCGATTTCAATTTTTACGGCATCGGGCTGCCGCTGATCGCGTTCTTCTGCAATCTGATTTTCACCAGCTGGTCGCTCGGCATTTTCGTCTCGGGGCTGGTGCTGCGCAATGGCCTGGGGGCGGAGAGCATCGTCTGGACGCTGATGTTCGGGGTGATGCCGCTGGCCTGCATTTACTACCCGGTAACGGTGCTGCCGCACTGGCTGCAATATGTCGCCTGGGCGTTGCCGCCGACCTACGTCTTCGAGGGAATGCGGGCGTTGCTGATCGACCATGTATTTCGGGCCGATCTCATGGTCGAGGCGCTGCTGATCAACGTCGTGCTCTTTATTGCATCATTTGCGATATTTCTTGCGCTTTTGCGTAGCGCCCGGCAGCACGGTTCGCTGATCCAGGGCGGCGAATAAGCCGAGTTATCCCGCGGAATTGAAGGATTCGGGGCTTCCCAAGGCGCGTAGATATACCGATCTGTGCATTGACGCATAATTACGCATTCGGCACTATGCTGCGACGCAAAAAAAGATTTGAGGGACAAAATGCCGATTGGTGAATTTGGCGGCGCACCGCCACTGGTGGCCGAAGGCAGTCCGGCGCTGACGACGCCGATGTACTGGATGTACGAGATGGCACAGGCGTCGCTCAATCCGGCGCGCGCCGTGACGGATGCGACAAAACTCCTGTTTCAGAACCCGCTTAACCCCTGGTCGCGCACCGAGTTCGGCAAATCCGTCGCCGCCGGCTGCGAATTATTCGAGCGGACGACGCGCCGTTACGGCAAGCCCAAATGGGGCCTGAACGACACCGAGGTCAATGGCGTACGCACGCCGATTGAAATCAGCGTCGTATGGGAAAAGCCATTCTGCCGCCTGCTGTACTTCGATCGCAAGCTGACGCGGCCGTTACGCAGCCCCCAGCCGCGGGTGCTGATCGTGGCGCCGATGTCGGGCCATTACGCGACGCTCCTGCGCGGCACGGTCGAGGCGTTTCTGCCGACGCACGAGGTCTATATCACCGATTGGTCAGACGCCCGGATGGTTCCGCTGACCGAGGGCCGCTTCGATCTTGACGACTACGTCGATTACATCATCGAGATGCTGCACACGCTCGGCGGCAACATGCACATCATCGCGGTGTGCCAGCCTTCGGTGCCGGTGGTGGCGGCGGTATCCATCATGGAAGCCGAACGCGATCCGTTCGTTCCGGTCTCGATGACGCTGATGGGCGGCCCGATCGATACCCGCCGCAATCCAACGGCGGTCAATAATCTCGCCGCCGAGCGCGGCATCGACTGGTTCCGCAGCCACGTCATCACCAAGGTGCCGTTTCCGCATCCGGGCGTGATGCGCGACGTCTATCCGGGCTTTCTGCAGCTCAACGGCTTCATCAGCATGAATCTCGACCGTCACATGGACGCCCACAAGAACCTGTTCAAGGATCTCGTGAAGGGCGATGGCGATCTGGTCGACAAGCACCGCGACTTCTACGACGAATATCTCGCCGTCATGGATCTGACGGCGGAGTATTATCTGCAGACCGTCGACACCGTGTTCGTCAAGCATGCTCTGCCCAAGGGCGAGATGATCCATCGCGGCAAGCTGGTCGACCCGTCGAAAATCATCCGCGTGGCGCTTATGACGGTGGAAGGCGAGAACGACGATATCTCCGGTCTTGGCCAAACCGAGGCGACGCACGCGCTGTGCAGCGCGATTCCCGATCATCGCCGGGTGCATTACGTGCAAAAAGGTGTTGGACACTACGGTGTGTTCAACGGATCCCGCTTCAAATCGGAAATCGTGCCTCGCATCTCCGATTTTATGGTGTCAGCGGCGAACACGAAGCCTTCGTTACCCGCAGCGGCCGAATAAATGTCGATCAAATGCGTCGACGTTTCGCGATTGGAACATCGATGCCGATTCGATCGGACCGGTAACCCCCTGAATAGGCCCATACAAACCCCGATTCACGAATCTCTGAATAAATGAGTCTTACCTCAGTTCTTTAGAGGCCGGTTGAAGGGTCTTTTCAGCCAATATTCCCCGTTCCGGGCCCATTCTGTAGGGGCAATTCGGCGGTCAGCCCCTGTATATTGGGCAAATGATTTGTTTTTGCGCCGAACGATTTCACTGGCGGCAGATATGGCAGAATCCGGGCGAACTCCTCGCGTCCGGACTGACAGATATGGCCACTCGCGCCCTCCTTTATCGGCGGCCTGCCGAACCTTCTCGCCTTTTGGTCAAGCATGGCTCTCAAATCTACTCGATCAGGCTGCGCCGGCACCGCCGCGCGCGGCGCTACACCTTGCGCATTCATCCAAGCGACCGCGAAGCCATCCTGACCATGCCGCCGCGCGGCACCATCGTCGACGCCAAGGACTTCGCGCAGCGTCACGGCGGCTGGATCGCCGCGCGCCTCGGCCGGTTGCCGAAGGCCGCACCGTTTCATCCGGGCACCGCGGTGCCGCTGCGTGGGCTGCCGCATCGGATCGTGCATCGGGCGGGCTTGCGCGGCACGGTGTGGACGGAAATCCGCGACAGCGGCGAGCGGATTCTCTGCGTCGCAGGGGGCGTTGAGCATATCGACCGCAGGGTGCATGACTTCCTCAAGCGCGAAGCGCGCAAGGACCTGCAGAAGGCGGCGCAGTCCTATGCCCAGGCGCTCGGCGTCAAGGTCAAGCGTCTGTCGATCCGCGATCAGTCCAGCCGCTGGGGTTCGTGCACCTCGGCCGGCTCGCTGTCGTTCTCGTGGCGGCTGATCCTCGCGCCGCCCTACGTGCTCGATTATCTCGCCGCCCATGAGGTCGCGCATCTCGTCGAGATGAACCATTCGGCGCGGTTCTGGCGGGTGGTCGGGAAAGTCTGCGGTCATGTCGAGCGCGCCAAGACCTGGCTCGATGCGCACGGCAACGACCTGCATCGCTACGGCATCGACGATTAAATGGTGCCGTGTCCCGGACGCGGTGCAGCGCTCTTCGCGCTGCTCCGCAGAGCATGGACCCCGGATCAGCAGCGCACCGCTCTGCGCTGCGCAGCCTGGTCAAGGCTCAGTCTCGCAAGTCCTTCGTGCGGGGGCCGTTCGCGCCAAGTAACTTGGTGGCCAACGCCAATTCGGCGATCTTCCGTCCCATGTCTGCGCCGGCCTCGGTCGAGAAGCGGTAATGGAAGCCCGCATAAATCCTGGCCTGCGAAACCTCGTCCATATAGTCTTGGATTCGTGTCCACTTGCGGGTGACGCCTGGCGCGGTCGGGCTGGTCAGCGTGATCTCCGCCACGTCGTTGCCGACCACCTTCTGGATGATCGTGCCGACCGCAGCTGAGGTAATGCAGTGCGCGCAAGGGTATTCCGGGTGCATCGGCGTATCACCCAGCGGCAGCCAGGATGCTTCCCGCGGCGTGGCGTCGTTCTTGCTCAGATCGGCATTGCGGATCGCGGTGATGGGACGCCAGAAATTGTAGGTATATTTTGCATCGAATACGGCGATGAGGGCGTCATGGCCGGCCATGGCGGCAAGGGCGAACAAACGTGCACAGTCGACCAGCTCCATGTCCTTGTTAGCTACAACTTGCCGAAGAATGGGACTCCATGTCTGCGGGCCAACAAAGAACCAGAAGCGGCCAATATTCGTCTGCTCAGCTGTACGCACGGTGCTGGTGCGGCTGCCCAGTTCCCGTATCTCGTTCACATCCTTTGTCCAGGTCGACGAAGTAAGCGCCGGCGGCGGCGACGGGCGGAATTGTGAGCCGGCTGTCATCACCCAAGGTCTTATCGCGCCCACAGTGGAGAATGCAGGGACGACTGTCGGCACATAGATACCCGCGATTGTGTAGGGACGATAGGTTTCCAGGGTGGTTGCTCCATCATTGGCACACAGCGCGAGTATCCCGGCCGCGGCTTTCTTGCCGAGATCGATTCCTTTTGCTTTCGGCTCGCCTTCGGTGATGCCGGCAAGCGAAGACCCCAAGGCGGCTCCGAGCTTTGATTGTTGTTCGGGATAAAAGGCGATCAATACCGCATATCCCGCGGCGGCGGCCGCTGCTTCCTTCGAAAAATTTGATTCAGCGGGGAGGTTCAGCTGAAACGCAGCGTAGCGTCGATCGATGGCGTTCACGGCCTCGAAGATGGCAACGTGGAGAATAGCCATCTCACGCGCGGCAATCGATGGCGGAACTTGTTTTTCCACCTGGATGGCCTGGGCCTTTGCGTTCCAGTCGGAAATCACATCGGCGCGCACGGGCCCGACAAAAAGCGCAAGTCCCAACGCCGTCACGCCGAGAATACCGAAAACGCTCCTGTTACTCATCTTACCCATCGCTTCCTCCATTGCTTTTCAGATGCTCGTGACACCGCGCAGCCTCAGGCGCATGCACCGAAGCTGGGGTGAACATCATCTATCTGCCAATATTCGGAGTACTCGCCCGCCGATGGGCATCCTGCGCTGCCAGTAAGGGGCCTTCGGCACGACCCGCAGCAGCTCTAAAAAAGTCTACGTCAATTGCCGTGTACGATCTTGTGTGAGCCAATTATCCTGGATCAAGTATGAAGTGGTTCACACTTCACTGCTGCTACAAATAGTCGGGCATGAGACGATGCCATGCATCGATTGGTGCCAGCCGTAACTTCTGCAATGAGCGCTTCCCGGACATGGCGCAATGTCCGATGTGAGTCCGCTGTTGGCCTGTATCACCCGTTGGCCGTCGCAAGGCGAGATTGCGCGCGAACAAAACCTACCGTCCGAACAGCCGGTCCATCAGCCAGCGGTCCAATCCGGCCACGGCGTCCGGGCGCACCGAGGTTCGCGTCGGCGCCGGTCTGGCCGCACCGCTCGCGGCCTGCGGCGCGGTGGCTGTGGGCGGTGAGGGTGCGCTGACCTGCGAGGCGGTCTGCACCAGGTTCGAAAAGAAACCACCCGCTTGCGAGTTTGGCAGCGCCGCGACCGGGACGCCCTGATGGGCCGCGCGCATGAAGCGGGTCCAGACCTCCACCGGCAAGCCGCCGCCGGTGGCCTTTTTGGTCGGCGAATTGTCGTCATTGCCGAGCCAGACGCCGGTCACGAGATTGGCGGTGTAGCCGACGAACCAGGCGTCGCGGAAATCCTGGCTGGTGCCGGTCTTGCCGGCGGCCATCCAGCCCGGAATTTCGGCCTTGCGCGCGGTGCCGCTCAGCAGGGTCTCCTGCATCATGGTGTTCATCATCGCGACATGGCGCGGCTCGATCACCTGGCCAAGCTGATCCGGGAGACGGGCGTACAACACCTTGCCCTCACCGGTGCGAATCCTGGTCACGACATGCGGGGTGACGCCCTGGCCGCCATTGGCGAACGGCGCATAGGCGCCGACCAGTTCAGTAAGCGAGACTTCGGACGTGCCCAATGCGATCGACGCATTGGTCTCGAGTTTCGATACAATGCCGAGCCGGTGCGCGGTGCGCACCACGTTCTTAGGTCCGACTTCGAGTCCCAGCCGCACCGCGACGGTATTGAGCGACATCGCCAGCGCCTGCGTCAATGTCACGGCGCCGAAATACTCGTGGCTGTAGTTTTCGGGCTTCCAGCCCTTGACGTCGAGCGGCGCATCCTGCCGGATCGTCTCCGGCGTGAGACCAGCTTCGATCGCGGTGAGATAGACGAAGGGCTTGAACGCCGAGCCCGGCTGGCGTTTTGCGGTGACCGCGCGATTATACTGACTGTCGGCGTAATTGCGGCCGCCGACCATGGCGCGAACGGCGCCGTCCGGCGTCATCGCCACCAGCGCGCCCTGGCTGACGTTGAATTTTACGCTTTTCGCCGCGAGCTCGTCGATCACAGATGCTTCGGCAACCGCCTGCAGCTTTGGATCAATCGAGGTTTCGACCACGATGCTCTGCTCGACCGGGCCGATCAGATCGTCGAGCACTTCGCCGATCCAGTCCGCGACATAATTGACGGTGCCGGCGCCCGCCGCTTTCACATGGTAAGAGGGATGTCCGATCGAGGCCTGCGCCTGCGCTTCGGTGATGAATTTGGCGTCCGCCATCGCGGACAGCACGGTCTGGGCGCGTTTCTCGGCGCCTTCCGGATTGCGGTTCGGCGCCAGCCGCGTCGGCGATTTGACCAGCCCCGCCAGCATCGCGGCCTCCGCGATCGTGACGTTCTTTGCGGATTTCCCGAAATAGCGCTGCGCGGCCGCCTCGACGCCATAGGCGCCGGAGCCGAAATACACCCGGTTGAGGTAGAGTTCGAGAATCTCCGACTTGGAATGCTTGCGCTCCAGCCAGAACGCGAGTTCGATCTCCTGCAATTTCCGTTGCAGGGTACGCTCCTGCGTCAGAAACAGATTCTTGGCGAGCTGCTGGGTCAGCGTCGAGCCGCCCTGCGAAACCCCGCGATGCAGGATATTGGCGACCGCCGCGCGCGCGATGCCGACCGGATCGACGCCGTAATGCGAATAGAACCGCCGGTCCTCGATCGCGATGAAGGCTTTCGGCAGATAGGGCGGCAAATCTTTGACAGAGACATTGGCGCCGGCCATTTCGCCGCGCGTCGCCAGCACGCTGCCGTCGAAGCCTGCGATCTGGATCGTCGGCGGGCGTTTGGGGATTTCAAGCGACTGGATCGCCGGCAGATGCGCGCCCACCCAGATGATGACGCCAACCACGGCGATAGCCGCCCACAGGCCGAGCACCGCGGCCCAATAGAACAGCCGCGAAATGCCGATGGGGGAGCGTGTTTTGGATTTGCGCGTGCGGCTCACCGGTGTCGGACGCGGCTTTCGCTCGCGCGGAGCGTCGTCATCCGCGTCGCGGGCCTTGCGTTTGCCGGACGGCTTTTTCGGCGTCTCGTCTTCGTCGTCCTCGTCGCCAACGGTGACGCGATCCTGCGGACTGAGACGCAGTTCCGCCAGCGACGCGGCAAGCCCGAATCGCGGCTCTTGGCGTCCGCCGCCCTTTTTTCGTCCCCACGCCATACGCAACAACGCCCGCGCCACCCGATGCGAGAGACTAGCGGGCGGGGTTTAAGGCTGGGTTAAGTGATGATTAATGCTGATGCCGCGAGGAGCCCGCAAGTGCCTGAGAAACCAGCACTTCAGGACTCTTAACCATACCGTCAGCAATCCCTCCGTGATGGTGAGGAGCCGCGCACGTTGCGCGGCGTCTCGACCACAGGGATGGACTGCCTCGAGACGCGGCCCGCGGCCAGGTTTGCGCAGGCCTGCCTGCGTGGCCGCGCTCGGAGTGAGGCAAGCGGTTAACCGCTGACGCCGGTGTCCTCGATGATCGGGCCGAACAGTTGCCAGCGCTCGCCGTCGAACTTCATCATCTGCATCTGCTTGTTGATGCGGTAATCGGTCGGCGACGTATGGGCGGATATGCCGGGCAGCACCAGGCTGCCGGTGAAGTTCTTCAGGCTGGTCGCCTGCCGCATGATGTTTTCGCGCGTGAGATCGTCGCCGCACTGACGCAGGATATGCACCAGCAATTCCGCGGTCGCGTAGCCGTAGGTGTTGACGGTATTGAGCTTGTCGCCTTCCGGGTAATATTTGTCCATGAAGGCGAAATACGCCTTGAGGCCGGCGTCGTCCTTCCACTGCGGATCGCCCGGGTCCTTGCCATAATTGGTGCTGATGATGTCCTTGGAGATATCGAGCCCCGCGGGCTTGAGCGTGGCCGATACCGGGCTCGCATTGATGTCGAGAATGTGGACCGGCTTCCAGCCGAGGTCGGCGACCTTCTTGATGGCCTGCGCCGCGAATTTCGGCGTCGAGGCGTCGTACAACAGATCGGCGCCAAGCGACTTCAGCTTGACGATTTGCGAATCGATGGTCGGATCGGAAAGCTCGTAGGAGGTTTCGCCGACGATCATCGTCGCGGCCTTGTCACCCAGGCCCGACTTCAGGCCAGTCACGTAGTCGCGGCCGAGGTCGTCGTTCTGGAACAGGATGCCGATCTTGGCGTCGGGGTGATTTTTCAGAATATACTTCGCGTAAATGCGGGCTTCCGACTGGTAGTTGGGATTGTACGCGATGGTCCAGGGCGCGTTTTGCGGATCCGAGAAGCGCGATGCGCCGGTGGAGGCGAGCAGCTGCGGCACCTTTTTTCCGTTGAGGTATTTCTGGACGGCCGCGTTCGAGGGCGTGCCGATGATCTGGAAGGTAAACAGAACCTCGTCGCTTTCGACCAGCTTGCGCACCTGCTCGACCGCTTTCGGCGGGCTGTAGGCGTCGTCATACTGGATCAGGTTGAGCTTGCGGCCGTTGATGCCGCCCTGCTCGTTGATCATCTTGAGGTAGGCGGCCTGCGCCTTGCCGATGCTGGCATAGGCCGAGGCGGGTCCGCTGAACGGTACGGTCTGGCCGATCTTGATCTCGGTGTCGGTCGCGCCGACGTCGTATTTCTTTTGCGCTAAAGCCGGCGATGCCGACAGCGCGATGGCAACCGCCGTCCCGGTGACAAGGTGAAAAATGCCGTTCCTCATGTCGCTGCTTCCCTGATATCTATGATTGGCCGATGATCTTGTCCGCAAGGCCTGTGAAGACCTTGGCGGACGCCATCGCTCGCAGGATACTGGATGAAGGGATGTGGCATTGCAAGACAATGCCGGGTCGGGGCGTGAACGAAGTTACGCCAGCCAAAGCAGGGTTAATGCAATGGCGGCGGGCGCTGCCTGGACCAACAGAATCCTCTGGCTGACGGTCGCAGCGCCGTAGATACCGGCTGTGATCACGCATAGCAAAAAGAACGTTTTTATCTGGAACGCAAAGCTGGGGGTGCTCTGAACCAATCCCCAGATAAGGCCGGCGGCGAGAAAGCCGTTGTAGAGCCCCTGATTGGCGGCAAGCACCGCTGAGTCCGTCACCTTCTCGATCGAGTTATGAAAGGTCTTCAAGCCCAGCGGCTTGGTCCAGAGAAACATCTCCAGAATCAGAAAATAGACATGCAGTGCGGCGACCAGCGCCACAAACAGATTGGCGATCCAGATCATGTTATGTCCCCCCGGCGATGTTATTTGCCGGGTCAAGCTAGCACGCTCCGCTCGCGCGGCGCGATGGTCGGCGCGGCCGCTCCTGCAAAATGATGATGTCCGAAAACCGCGAGACAGGTCGGCTGCAATAGCCGATGCTTCCATGATGGATATCGCCAGCAAGACCTATGGGACCGTCAGTGCCGACAGGCGCAACGAAATGAGTGGCCTGGAATTCGTCCAGGGGCTCGTCGACGGGACGCTGCCTCTCAATACGATCGCTCAAACCCTGGGTTATGATGTGACCGAGGCGGTGAGCGGGCGCGTCGTCGTCACCGCGGAGCCGAGTGGCATCCATCTCAATCCAGCCGGCATGGTGCACGGCGGTCTCGCAGCCACGCTGCTCGACAGCTGCATGGGACTGGCGATCCAGTCGACGCTGGAGAAGGGCGTCAGCCAGACGACGCTCGAGTTCAAGATTTCACTGCTGCGGCCGATCACCCCTGAGACAGGAATGATCAAGGCGGAGGGAATTGTGTTGAGCCGGGGCCGGCGCGTTGGCACCGCCGAAGGACAGCTCATAGATGACAACGGGCGTTTGCTCGCCCATGGCACCACCACGTGCCTGATTTTTCAGGGCTGATGGCGCCGCCCGGGTTTCGCTCGGCGCATCTGTCGTCGGCGCAGCGCGGTTGATGGCGAGAGTTTCCGGCAACCCGGCAACCATGAATGATGTCCGAAAACCGCGAGACAAGCTCGCTGCAATGGACGATGCTTCGATGATGGATATGGATCGCACCGCCTGCTACCGCGCCATCGCGACCCGCGATGCCCGCTTTGACGGCCGGCTGTTCGTGGGCGTCAAAACCACCGGCATCTACTGCCGGCCGATTTGCCCCGCCCGCACCCCGAAATTCGAGAATGTATCGTTCTATCCCTCCGCGGCGGCGGCGCAGGAGGCCGGCTTTCGCCCATGCCTGCGCTGCCGGCCGGAAACCTCGCCCGATCTCGCATTCTGGCGCGGCACCAGCAACACCGTATCCCGCGCGCTCGCCTTGATCGAAGCCGGCGGCCTCGATGAGGCCGATGTCGAGGGCCTTGCCAACCGGCTTGGCGTCGGCGCGCGACAATTGCGGCGGCTGTTCCGCCAGCATGTCGGGGCGTCGCCGATCGCGGTGATGCAGACGCGGCGGGTGTTGCTGGCCAAGCAATTGATCCACGAGACGTCGCTGCCGATGGCCGAGGTCGCGCTGGCGTCGGGCTTCAACAGCGTCCGCCGGTTCAACGAAACTTTTCTGCAGATGTTCGGGCGTTCGCCGGTGACGTTGCGGCGTTTCCGCGATCGGACCAAGCGCGAAGCCGGCGCGCTGTCGGTCCGTCTCGCCTATCGGCCGCCCTATGATTGGGAGGCCATGCTGTCGTTTCTGAGCGCACGCGCGATTCCCGGCATCGAAATTGTCGCTGACAACATCTACCGGCGCAGCATTGCAATCGGCGAGAACAGCGGCGTGATCAGCGTTGCGCCGGCCGCCAAACACAGGGCGAGCGTATCCGTGCGATTTCCGGACATGGCGGCGCTGCCGGCGATCATCGCGCGGGTGCGGCGGGTGTTCGATCTGGCGGCCGATCCCGACATGATCGGCGAGCATCTTGCGCTCGACCCGGAGCTGGCGCCGCTGGTCTCGGCGCGGCCGGGGCTGCGCGTTCCCGGCGCCTGGGACGGTTTTGAACTCGCGGTGCGCGCGATCTTCGGCCAGCAGATCACCGTCCCGGCCGCGACCAGATTGCTCGGCAGGCTGGTGGAGGCCCACGGCGCGCCGCTTTCCGCGATGACGGGGGATGTCGAGGGTCTCAGCCATCTGTTTCCGTCGCCTGCGGGTCTCGCCAGGGTCGATCTCACGCTTCTCGGCATGCCCAACGCGCGCGCCATGGCGGTGAATTCGCTGGCGCAGGCGCTTTCCGCCGATCCGGCGATCTTCAGCCGGGGCGCCAGCCTCGAAGAGACGATTGCGAAGCTGCGGTCGCTTCCGGGCATCGGTGACTGGACCGCGCAATACATCGCGATGCGCGAGCTGCGCGAACCCGACGCGTTCCCCGCCGCCGACA
>JGI12053J15887_10001386_pt1 | contig 11233 bp, 9 predicted proteins | sample MedBloCAOM1_O3_FD_15887 | JGI IMG/M metagenome (IMG submission 15887) | reverse complement strand
TCCAGGGCGCGATCAAGACCGTCGCGATCGAGAACCTCAAGTACGGCATCACCGCGAACTGTGTACTGCCCGGCTTCGTCGCGACACCGGCCGTCAAGGCACTTCCGGCCGAGGCGCGTGACAGGGTGATGGCGGCGATGCCCATGGGACGGTTCTGCGAGCCGGCCGAGGTCGCCGATCTGATCGCATTCCTGGGCGGCGACGGCAGCGGCTACATCACAGGCCAGGAGATCGTCATCGATGGGGGCCTCGGGTTGAACACCTTGACTCTCGGTGGCGCAGGCAAGGGTGAGGGTCGCCGATGAGTAGTCGCAACACCGATCGCACCGTGACCGGGCGGTTGACTATCGACCCCGACGTCGCCCGGCGCGCTGTCAGCGCAGCCGACATGCGAGCGCTGCTGATGATGGTGTTCCATCACACGGGCGACCGATACTGGCTCGGCGAGCGGTTCCGCCCGGTGCGCGATATCCGGTTGATCGCACCAGAGGACGCCGGATTGCCCGCGGACGTTCAGGACGAAATCCGTGACGCCGCAACGGCGGTGCTGACCGGCACCGGCGACCCGGTCGTGCCCCAGCCCGACGACGTGTTGTTCCTCGAGATGATGAACATCGCCCTCGGCGAAAGCGTTCCGAGCGAGTACCTACCGATGATGCGGGAGCAGATGGGTTTCACGTCGCTGCTTGGCGCCGAAGGACGCCGCGAGTCTGCACCGGCCGCCGACAGTCCGACCGTGCTCATCGTGGGTGCAGGCGAAAGCGGGATCGCGCTTGGGGCGATTCTCAACGACCTTGGCGTGAACTACCGGATCATCGAACGGGCCGACGCGATCGGCGGTACCTGGCGCGACAACATTTACCCGGGGTGCGCGGTGGACACACCGAACCACTCCTACTCCTATTCGTTCGGCGCCCGCTATCGGTGGAGCCGGTTCTTCTCCGAGCGCAGCGAAATCCAGAGCTATCTGCACCGCTGCACCGATGAGTTCGGAGTGCGCAGCCGGATCAGCTTCAGTACTCAATGTGTGTCCGCGACCTGGGACGAACATGCCGCTCTCTGGCGAGTTGTGTTGGACCGTGATGGTTCTCAGGAACAACTAGCAACACGTTTCCTTGTCGGTGCCATCGGTCCATTCGGCGAACCACAGATACCGCGCATCGATGGGCTGGACCGCTTTGCGGGGCAGGCCGTGCACTCGGCGGTCTGGCCGCGCGATCTCGACGTATCCGGAAAGTCCGTGGCCATCATCGGCACCGGCGCGTCGTGCATGCAGATCGCCCCTGAGATCGCGGACAGCGTGCGCCGATTGACCATCCTGCAGCGCACACCGCAGTGGGTGCGCCCGATCCCGCGCTTCCGCGAGCTCATCGACGACGACGTGCAGGTGCTGCTGGAGAGTGAGCCCTACTACTCGGCCTGGTACCGGTTCGTGATGCTGTGGCGCTATGGCGACGGGCTTCTCGCCACCTTGCGTAAGGACCCGGCGTGGCCACACCCAGAGCGATCGATGAACAGGATCAACGACCGGCATCGCGAGCAAATGACTAAACACATCCACGACGTGCTTGGCGATCGCAGCGACTTGATCGCCAAGTGCGTGCCCGACTACCCGCCCTACGGCAAACGGATCCTGCTTGACAACGGTTGGTATGAAACGCTTTGCAAACCGAATGTCGATCTAGTCACACAGCCCATTGAACGGATCGAGCCCGAGGGCGTGAGACTCGATGACGGTTCGCTTGCTGAAGCCGACTTGCTCGTCTTCGCAACGGGTTTCGACGTATCCCGGAACGCCTCGCGCATTGACATCCGCGGGAGCGGAGGCGTCACACTGGCCGATACCTGGGCCAAAGGTATTGGCGCATACCTCGGAATCACCGTTCCCAACTTCCCGAACTTCTTCATCATGCAGGGACCGACGACAGGACTCGCACACGGCGGCAGCCTCATCTTCACCTCCGAGATGCAGGCGCGCTATATCGGGCTTGCGATCTGTCAGGCCAACGACTCCGACATCGCCGCGATCGACGTCAAACAGTCCGTTCACGACTGCTACATCGAGCGCGTCGACGCCGAACACGCGCAGCTCGTCTGGAGCCATCCCGGAATGCTGCCCTACTACCGCGACGCCTTCGGCAAGATCCGTATGGTCCTACCATGGCGGATGGTCGACTATTTCCACATGACCCGGCACCCGGATCTCACCGACTTCGAGCTCACATATGCCACGCCGCTGCACCCGGAAGTCGCTTGAGTTTAACAACTCTCGTGCCTACTCGTTGACTCCCAGCGCCCGGAGGGCGATCTGCGTCATCTGCTCGATCAGGGCAGCGCGGCTGGCGGGGTCATCGGGATGTGCCCAGGTCCACATGAACGAGATCATTCCGTTGACCGCTCGAGCGGCGATTAGCGGATCCCCTGCGACGAACACCCCTTCCCTGCATCCCTTGGCGATCAGCTCACTGACTCGATCGTCGACTTCGGCACGAATCGCCAAGGTCCGCTTGCGGTCCTCGTCACGAAGCGTGCTGACTTCGCTGGCATAAACGGCCAGATACTTCCCGTGGTCGATCACGATCTCGGTAAGGCGCCGGCAGAACACGCGCATCTTCTCCACGGTGGAGCCGACGAGTTCGTCGCTGTCGCTGATCGCCGAGAGGGTCAATTCCGCGCCGGTCGTGCAGACGCCATTGAGGATCGCAGGCTTGTCTTTGAACTGGTAATAGACGAACTGTTTGGAGACGCCGAGCACGCTGGCGATGGCGTCCACCGACGTTCCGTGATAGCCGTTCCTGAGGAACAGTTCGACAGCAGCGTCGAGAATCTGCTTGCGCTTGAACTCGGCGATCTCGCCCTTGATCGAGCCCTTCACGCTTTTCTCCGGCTGTACCGTCACGGGCCGTCACGTCCTTTGTGGTGAATCACAAAATTCTATACGGTCTCTTAACGTACGTGTCGGTACATGTGGATCCCCGCCATCGACGGCGCTACTTCGAACTTTGGCGACTTCCCGTTTGAAACCCGCCGCTGGGGCTAACACTATGAACTGACGTCGGTCACAGGAGGTCGGCCCAATGGTCACCGGAGAAAGTGGGGTCAGCCGCACGGAGCAACTTGACCCGGGATCGCAGCGGGTACAGGTACGGCGTGCAGCGCTGGCGAGCACGATCGGCACGACAATCGAGTGGTACGACTTCTTCCTCTACAACACGGCCGCCGCGCTGGTCTTTCCACACCTGTTCTTCCCCGCATCCAGTACCTACGCAGGCGCGATGCAGTCGTTCGCGACCTATTTCGTGGGCTTCGCCGCACGGCCGATCGGGGCGGCCATCTTCGGGCACTGGGGCGACCGGATCGGCCGTAAGACCACGCTGATCATCACGCTGGTGGTTATGGGCATCGCGTCTGCAGTCATCGGCATCCTGCCCGGGACCGCAACTATCGGCATCGCTGCGCCGCTGCTGCTCGTGACGTTGCGCGTGCTGCAGGGGATTGCGGTCGGCGGCGAGTGGAGCGGCTCGGTGCTGCTGACGATGGAATGGGGGGACCAGAACAAGCGTGGTCTGCTCGGCAGTTTCGCCCAGATCGGTGTCCCGGTCGGGCTGGTGTTGGGCACCGGCGGGATGACGCTGCTGTCCGCGACGATGTCGGACGACACGTTCAACTCATGGGGCTGGCGGGTGCCCTTCCTGGCCAGCTTGGTGTTGGTCGCGGTGGGCCTGGTGATCCGCCTGAGGATCCTCGAGACGCCGATGTTCACCAAGGTGCTGGACCAGGGGAAGACCGCGAGCGCCCCGGTCGCTGAAGTGATCCGGCGGCACTGGCGGGAGATCCTGCTTTCCGCGGGGCTGCGGTTCGTCGAGCAGATGCCGTTCTACCTGTTCACCACGTTCGTCTTGATCTACGTCGTCCAGCGCCACCACTACAGCAAGACGTTCGTGCTGACCGCGGTCCTGGTGGGCGCCGCCGTCGAGCTCGCGACGATCCCGTACTTCTCGAATTTGTCGGATTCGCTGGGCAGAAAACGGGTTTACCTGGCCGGTGCGGTCATCGCTGGGCTTTTCGCGTTCCCGTACTTCGCCGTGCTGACCTACGGCGGGCCGGCGCCGATCTTCATCGCGATCGTGCTGTCGATGATCGTGCACTCGATGATGTACGGACCGCAGGCCGCGCTGATCGGCGAGAGCTTCCCGACGCATCTACGTTATGGCGGCGCCGGCCTCGGCTACCAATTGGCATCGGTATTCGCGGGAGGACCCGCTCCGCTGGTGGCGACCTGGCTGCTACACGAGACCGGGACGCCGTTCTCGATCTCGGTCTACATCGTCGTGGCCGCGGTCATCACGGTGGTCTGTTGCCTCGCCCTGCCTGACCGTTCGCGTGTCAACATCGATGACTCAGCGGTCTACACCCGCGCCTGAACAACCCTGCAGGCCGGCAGTAGCGTTATGGCGTGCGTTCCGTCGCTGTCCGGCTCTGCGCCGTGACCGCCGCTTGCGTGCTCGTCGTGAGTGGATGCGTAGGCGAGCACGGCGGCATGTCCAGACCCTTCCCGACGGGCGCGGGACGCGGCCCGTGCGCGGTCGCCACCGAGACCGACGTGCCAGCCACGATGCGCGACGGCACCGTGTTGCGCGCCGATGTCTACAGGCCCAGGACCACAGACGCCGTACCCGTGATCCTGATGCGAACCCAGTACGGAAAATCGGGTGCACAGGCCGGATCGCGTTACCAGCCGCCCGATTGGTTCGCGTCGCACTGCTATCTGGTGGCCATTGAGGACGTGCGCGGCCAAGGCACATCGGGCGGCACGTTCAGCGAGTTCACCCATGACATGGATGACGGGTACGACTCCGTCGAATGGGCCGCCGCGCTGCCCGGCTCCAACGGCAAGGTCGGGATGTACGGTTCGTCGTATGTCGGGGCCACCCAGTGGCTGGCCGCTGCGACTGCCCCACCACATCTCGCGACGATCGTTCCGGCCAATACCGCCTCGGACTACTACGACGGGTGGACGTACCAGGGTGGCGAGTTCCGGTTGGCGTTCGTGCAGCCATGGGCAATGGGACTGGCGACCTCCGCCGCGCAGAACCGCAAGGACCAAGCCACGGTCGCGGAGCTGAAGGCGGCTGCAGCCGATCCGACCCGATGGATGGACTTCCGCCCGTTCAAGGACCTGCCGCCGATGCAACCGCAGAATCCCGCGGTCGCGCCGTGGTATTTCGACTGGATCCGGCATTCCGCCCGCGACGACTTCTGGAAGCAGTTCAGCATCAGGGATCGGTATCCGTCGGTGAAGGTGCCGGTCCTCGACGTCGAGGGTTGGTACGACGCCTTTCTGGCAGGCGGCGCCGAGAACTTCGCAGGCATGGTCGCCCACGGTGGCACCGAGTTCGCCCGCGACAACCAGCGCCTCGTTATCGGGCCGTGGGATCACGTCAACTGGGGTAGGTCCGACTCGGACCCTGCACCGCTACTCAAGGACATCGGCGCGGTTGGCGACAGCCCCATCAACGACCTGATGCTGGCCTGGTACGACCACTTTCTGAAGGGCGAGAACAACGACGTCGCCGGGAAACCCCGCGTCGACTACTTCGTCATGGGTGCCAACGCGTGGAAGTCCGCGACGAGTTGGCCTCTGCCGCAGACAAACTGGACTACGTTCTACCTCTCGGGGCCGGGTGGAATTGCCGACCGCAAAGGGCAACTTGTATCCACCGCACCTGGCGCCCAGCCGCCGGACACCTACACCTACGACCCCGCATTCCCTGTGCCGAGCCTGGGCGGGCATTCTTGCTGCGGCGCGCAGTCCGGCCCGCAGGGACCGTACGACCAAACGCCCGTCGAGCAGCGATCCGACGTCCTTGTGTACAGCGGCGCGCCGCTCGAACGCGACACCGAGATGACCGGCCCGGTGAACGTACGACTGTGGGCCCAATCCACTTCTGCGGACACAGATTTCACGGCCAAGTTGACGGTGACCAAGCCCGATGGCCAGGTGATCAATCTGAACAACGGAATCCTGCGGACCTCGTTCAGGGACACATTGTCCGAACCCACACCGACGACGCCAGGTCGTCCATATGAATACCAAATCCAAGTCTGGCCAACCAGTTACGAATTCCGGGCGGGTGACCGAATACGGTTGGAGATCTCCAGCAGCGACTATCCCCAATTCGCGCCGAACCCCAACACCGGTGCACCGTTTGGCATGGACAGTGCTACCCGCACCGCGGTCCAGACCATCCTGCATGACCGGGACCACCCATCCGCTGTGACCCTGCCGATGATCCCCGGCTCACAAGCCGATGAGTGATTCGATCCCGCCGCGGGCGAAGTAGAGAACGAAGCCCGCGGCGACGATCCACAGCAGCGGGCTGATCTCGCGTACCTTTCCTGCCGCCGAGCGCAGCACGACCCACGCAATGAAGCCGACGCCGATGCCGTTGGCGATGGAGTACGAGAACGGCATCACCGCGACGGTGAGTACGACCGGGAGGCCCACCGAGAACTCGGTGATGTCGATGTGGCGCAGCTGCGACATCATCATCACGCCGACGATCACCAGCGCAGCCGCTGCCACTTCGCTCGGCACAATCTGCGCCAGGGGAGCGACGAACATTGCCGCGAGGAACAGCGCCCCCGTCACGAGGTTGGCCAAGCCGGTGCGCGCGCCCTCCTCGATGCCCGCACCCGATTCGATGAAGACCGTGTTGGACGACGACGACGTCGCCCCGCCCACGATCGCGCCCGCGCCCTCGACGATCAGCGCCGAGCGCAGTCGCGCGAACGTGCCATGCCCGTCGGCGAGCCCGGCCTCTCGCGCCAACCCGGTGAACGTCCCCATCGCATCGAAGAAGTTCGCGAAAACCAGTGTGAACACCAGCATTACGGCGGCGAGCACCCCGATGCGACCGAAGCTGCCAAGGCTGAAGTCGCCGGCGAGTGAGAGATCGGGAAGCGCGACGGGCGAACCTGACAAGGTCGGCACGGACAGGGTCCAGCCGCCAGGCTGCTTGACCGCCGACCCCAGATGCCAGATCGCCTCGATGACGACCGCGACAACGGTGCCCGCCACCAGCCCGATGAGGATGCCGCCCCGCACGCGCCGCACCACGAGGACGCCCGTCACCAGCAGGGTGAACACGAAGACGACCGTCGGAACCGTGTTGATCGAACCGACGCCGCCTGCGCCAAGCCCGACAGGCGGTGACGGCTTGCCCGTTGAGCCGATGAAGCCCGCGTCGACCAACCCGATGAAGAGAATGAACAGTCCGATACCGGCCGTGATGGCCAGCTTCAGCTGCATCGGCACTGCGTCGAACACCATCCTGCGCAGCCCGGTCAGCGCCAGCAGCACGATGATCAGTCCGTCGATGATCACCAGGCCCATCGCCTCGGGCCAGGTGAGCGAGCCGACCACCGTCGTCGCCAGGAAGGAGTTGATGCCGAGTCCCGCGGCGAAGGCGAACGGCAGCCGTGCGATGACGCCGAACAGGATCGTCATGGCGCCCGCGGCGAGCGACGTCATCGCAGAGACCTGGGTGAACTCCAGCTTGTTGCCTGCGACGTCCGGCGCACTCGACAGGATGATCGGGTTCAGCACGATGATGTAGGCCATCGCGATGAACGTGACCACTCCGCCGCGGACCTCGGCGGAAATCGTCGACTTACGCGCCGAGATTTCGAAGAAGCGATCCAGGCGATCCACGCCTCGACCTTAGGGGCAGGGGCCGCCTGTTGCCTGCGTGGTTGAGTGAGCCACCCCACAGCCGCTGATACTTACTGGCGGGTAAGTATCAGCGTACAGTTGTTCACCGACTGAACGTCTGCCTCGAAAGGACGAGTTGCTGTGTCGTTTTCTCTTGATCTGTCCGAGGATGTGATCCAGGTCAGGGACTGGGTCCACGAGTTCGCGGCGACGGTGGTGCGCCCTGCGGCAGCGGAGTGGGATGAACGCGAGGAAACCCCGTGGCCGATCATCCAAGAGGCGGCCAAGGTCGGCCTCTACTCCATGGAGTTGTTCGCGACCCAAGCCGCCGAACCGACCGGCATCGGAACGCTGACCGTATTCGAGGAGCTGTTCTGGGGCGACGCCGGGATCGCGTTGTCGATCCTGGGCACCGGGTTGGCCGCCGCGTCACTTGCCGCCAACGGCACGGCCGAACAGCTCGGTGAATGGCTTCCGCAGATGTTCGGCACGCCAGAGGATCCGCTGCTGGCGTCGTTCTGTTCATCCGAACCCGGTGCGGGCTCTGACGTGGGCGCCATCCTCACCCGCGCCGTCTACGACGAAGCCAACGACGAGTGGGTGCTCAACGGTGTGAAGACCTGGGCCACCAACGGCGGAATCGCCAACGTGCACATCGTTGTTGCGTCCGTTCACCCCGAACTCGGTAGCCGTGGGCAGGCCACGTTCATCATCCCGCCGAACACCCCGGGGTTCAAACAGGGCCAGAAGTTCAAGAAGCACGGAATCCGCGCTTCGCACACCGCCGAAGTGACCCTCGACGACGTCCGGCTGCCCGCCCGCCTGATCCTCGGCGGCAAGGACAAGTTCGACGAGCGTGTCGCCCGAATCCGCGAAGGCCATAGCGGCGCAGGCCAAGCGGCGATGAAGACATTCGAACGGACACGCCCCGCAGTGGGCGCGATGGCGCTCGGCGTTGCCAGGGCGGCGTACGAATACGCACTGGACTACGCACAGCAGCGAGAACAGTTCGGGCGCAAGATCGCCGACTTCCAAGCGATCGCGTTCAAGCTGGCCGACATGAAGACGCGCATTGATTCCTCGCGGCTTCTCGTCTGGCGCGCCGGCTGGATGGCACGCAACAACAAGCCCTTTACCGCGGCCGAAGGATCGATGGCCAAACTGGTGGCCAGCGAGACCGCCGTCTACGTGACCGATGAGGCCATCCAGATCCTCGGCGGCAACGGCTATACCCGCGACTACCCCGTCGAGCGCATGCACAGGGACGCGAAGATCTTCACGATCTTCGAGGGCACCAGTGAAATCCAGCGACTCGTCATGGGCAGGGCGATCACCGGGCTACCCATCAGGTAGTGCAGGCGCCTATCCGGTTGGCGTGAACGAAAAGACAAGCACGACGGCGGCTGCGATCAGCAGCAGCCACGCGACGACCGGAACGAGAAACCCGCGACGGCGGCGCGCAGTGAAGAACGACAGCGCGACCGCGACCACCGCCACAGCGGGCGCCCCATATTGGATCAGCGTGAAGCCCAACTCGCCTGGGCCCTGGCGCGGACACGGCTGATGGTTGCATCCGGCGGTGCCCATAATCTGCATATATAGGAAGACGACGACCGCGACGGCGCCCGGGATCGTGGCCAGCGCGAGGATCCAGTTCGTCACGCGTGCGGCACGCCCCACCTCGTCGGCATCTGCCGGCCGCCGGTCCACTGCGGTCATGTTCGTCGCGTACCCGACGACGGGCTGACTCAAACGGCGCGAATCCCGGTGTAGACCAACAACAAACCGACGACCGCCAGAAAGCCGGCCATCAGGACGGCGTGCTGGCGTTCCATCCACTGCTTCACCCGCTCCAGCCGGTGATCGACGCGTTCACCGGCAATCGAGTAGGCGAGTATCGGAACCAGCACCGTCGAGCCGGCGATGGCGGTGTAGTACGCGACGGCCAACCATGCGCCGGGCACTCCCAACCCCGAGGTCCCGATCACCAAACCCGCCCCGGCGTTCATCACGAGTACCTTCGGATTGACCAGAATCAGCCCGAGGCCGACTGTTGCGGCACCGACGGGCGTCATCCTGCTCATCCTGCTCAGCCATGCCGGCTGTTTGGTGGCGCGGTGGCGGGTCAACCACCTCCAGACGCCGAACACGAGGAGCGCGATGCCGACCGCGATCCTCACCCATGTCGCCCACGTCGACGCCGGTCGATTGAGCCCGTCGAGCAGGCGTGGCAGCTGCACGAAGACAGCCGTCGTCGCCGCCAGCCCCAACAGCCAGCCGAACAGAAAGGCCAGACCGGTGGCCCGGGCCCGATCGGACTGCAGCACCAGCACGATTGCCGGGATGATCGTCAGCGGCGACAGCGCCACCACCAGCGCAAGAGGAATCAGCTGGCCGAGCGCAGCCGCCCAACTACCCGACATGGGCAGCGATCTTAATCGGCTACGAAAGGGATCAGCGGGTTGTCAGCGCCAGGGGCTGTGAACGCGGCTTGTGCCGGCCGTGCACCAGGTAGACCAACCAACGAATGTCGATAAGCACTCTGATCGATCCTGTCTCTACGCGCTCTTGGTGAGAAGCGGAAGGAGCCGACGGCGTTCCATCATGGCGTCGGCGAACTGGTTGAGGGCGTCCGCGACCGTTGCCACCGTGGGCAGCTCTAGCCGGTCGTCGAAGGTGCGTACGGCGCGGGTGACCGATTGGCTCGCGATCAGCGACCAGTCGACCCCCGCGGCGCTGCAGGCATCGTCCAGCTCGCACAGCAGCGAAATGATTTGCGGTGTAGCGGAACTCACCCCACCGAGATCCAGCACGACGGGCTTCTCCCTGAGGACGAAGCGCTTGGTGTACTGACTGACCCGGTCGAGGTTCGCGTCGTCGAGATCCCCGGTCACCGTGACCACGGTGGCAAGCTGGCGGCTGCATGCCCGGATCTGGGCGCCGTCACAGTCAAATGGCGTATTTGCGTACATTCCAGCCTCCCCTCGATTGCCGACCTGTTACCGAAGCTACGGAGCCGATATAAGGCAACGGGGAGTAACGGCTAATACTTTAATAAGAACCGCTTTTGGGGCGCACAGCAAACTGCTCAGCGACCGCGCATCCACTGCGGTCCTGAGTAGTTTTCCCAGGGGTTGTAGTCGGCAAGCAGCGGCTCCTGCGGCGGCCGCTGATCCTCGGGCACGTGCTGCAGGTTTATCCGGATCCGGTACCAGATCGAGCTGGGCCCGCGCATACCGTCAACGAGAATGTCTGCGGGCTGGAGTTTTTCGGCTACTGACGGGTAACGTCCGCGCCACTCATCGAGCGCCGCCATCGCCTCGTCCTTGGTCTTCGTGCGGGCGATCTCGATCAGCGGCATCACCGACTGACGGCGGCCGGTCCCCTTCTTGGCACCCTTGGGTGCCTTCTCGGCAGGCCCGAGCCGGTCGGCGAGGTCGAGAAGCGGATCCAGCACGCCGGAGGCCGAGTCCATCGACTCCCATGGATCGCCGATCTCGGCGAACCGGGCAGGCACGG
>JGI12053J15887_10001385_pt1 | contig 11243 bp, 12 predicted proteins | sample MedBloCAOM1_O3_FD_15887 | JGI IMG/M metagenome (IMG submission 15887) | reverse complement strand
TGCGGCGCGTCCTCCCATCCGACGACCCGGTCCACGGCCGGCGCGAGATCGCACTGCGCGGTGAGCAATTCGAGGATCTCGGGGATCACTGCCCGCGCGTTCACCCGGCCGGTCACGAACTGCAACCCGCGGGTGTACATCGACAGCAGCGGCATCTCGACCGCGCCCTGGTAGTAGATGCCGGTGTCGGTGCACACGCCGTCCGGCCAGGTGGCGCGCATCGTCGCCGCCAGCACCGCGGGGTCGGCTGTGGTGTGCACCGTGATCGGATACGGGTCCCACGTCTTGTCGGGCTTTGGCCTGTCATGCACGGTGGCGCCGAGCTTCTCGGCGGCGGAGAGCCGCTTCGCGTCGGTATCCACATAGTCGACGTGCGCGCCGTAGGCCGACGCAAACGCGGCGGCATACAACCCGATCGAGAGCCGCCCGGCCACGAGAACTCGGCGATCCGACGGGTCGACTGCGGCCAATTCCCCGCGGTAGGGACCGACGGCGCGCCAGCCGTCGGGAATGTTGTCCGACAATGATGCGATCGCGACCGGATCGACAGTCTCAGGAACCGGCACCAGCATCGCGTCCGCATACGGCACCAGCACTAGGTCGGCCATGAAGCCGCCNCCGTCGAGCCCGGCCAGTGGCGCCATGCCGTACATCGCCATCAACGGCAATGACGCGCACGAACCGGTGGCACCGCGGCGACACGCGCGGCACGTCCCGCAGCTGATCTGGAACGGAACGATCACCCGATCGCCGACCTTGACGCCGCGGACGGCATCGCCGACCGCNACGATNTCGGCCACCCCCTCGTGGCCAACGGCATGTCCCGGTGGCATCGGCAATCGACCCTCGGCTACCGCGACGTCCAGATCGCAGCAGGCCACCGCCAACGGTCGGACAACCGCCTGTTCCGGTGAGGTGATCTCGGGGTCGGGCGCGTCTCGCCAGGCGTATTCGCCGGCCGCCTCGAACGTCAGTTGTTGCATCGCGGGCCTTTCTTTAGTGAGCTCTCAAGTATTGTTGAGTGACCTTTCAAGTAAAGTCAAGGCATGCCTCGCCCGGATCGAAGCCGCGCCGCGTTGATGGACAGCGCTGCCCTGCTGTTCCGCAGGCAGGGCTATGCCGCCACCGGCGTGAACCAGATCCTGGAGTCTGCCGAGGTTAAGGCCGGATCGCTGTATCACCACTTCCCCGATGGCAAGCAGGAGCTCGCCGCCGCGGTGGTGGACAGCGTCGGCGGCGACATCGAGCGCAGGCTGAGGGGATTCCTCGCCAGCGACCTCGCCGTCGCTGACATCGTCGACGCTTGGATCGATCTGATGAGCGCCGGGCTGACCGCTGATCGGCGCGACGGCTGCCCCATCGAACCGCTCGCAACCGAGTCGGTGAATGCCAGCCCACGGGTGCGCGACGCCTCGGCGCACGTGTTCGCCGGCTGGTGCCTGGCCGTCGCGGACCGGCTACGCGCCGACGGCTGGCCGACCACGGACGCGGATCAGGCCGCGCTCGCCGTGATCGCGCTCCTCGAAGGCGCGCTGATTCTGTCGCGCATCGCCGGCCACCCCGCCCCCCTCAACGCCGCCAAGTTGGCGGCGCGCACGCTGCTCAGCGCTGCACCCGGAGCTCACGGCACGAGCTGATGCCAAGCTTGCCGCGGACGTTGCGCAGGCGATAGCGCGATGCCGGTGGTGACGCAGGGCCCCAACGATCTGCGCGGCTTGCTGTGCTTGCCCAAGACGAACCCCTCCGAATGTGTGACGCAGCCACAACCAGCCAATTTGTTAGCCAGCGTAGGGGATCATCCGGGCAAAAGCGATACCAGTGGGGTGTTTCGCAAACAGCGCTGCATTGCCACGCAGGTGGACACCGGGGCTGTTAGGTCGCCAGCGGGGACGGCTAAACGTCTAGCCCAATATCGAGAACGCGCACCGAATGGGTGAGGGCGCCAACGGCGAGGTAGTCCACGCCCGTACCCGCATACTCGGCCGCGGTATCGAGGGACAGCCCGCCCGACGACTCGAGTTTCGTGCCTGGCGCGCGGGCGTCGCGGCGCTGCACGGCGATCTGTGTCTGCCACACCGGAAAGTTGTCCAGCAGAACAAGTTCCACGTCTTCGGCGAGCACCTCGTCCAGCTGCTCGAGCGAGTCGACCTCGACCTCGCAGTCCAAATCCGGCGCGGCGGCGCGGACGGCCCGCAGCGCGGCCACCACCGAACCCGCCGCGGCCACGTGGTTGTCCTTGATCAGCGCCGCATCGCCAAGACCCATGCGGTGGTTGACGCCGCCGCCGACTCTGACCGCGTACTTCTGCAGCGCCCGAAGCCCCGGCAGCGTCTTACGGGTGTCGCGGACCGTGGCCTTCGTGCCCTTGACGGCCTCCACCCACGCCGCCGTCGTCGTGGCGATCCCCGAAAGATGGCACACCATGTTCAGCATCGTCCGCTCTGCCGTCAGCAGTCCCTGAGTCGGTGCGTCCACAATCAGCATGACCCCGCCTGCATCCAGCCGTGCGCCGTCGTCCACGCGCTGCTTGACCAGATAGCCGTCGGGGCCGAGCACCTCGTCGAGCACCAGCAGCGCGATCTCGACTCCCGCGATCACGCCGGGCTCACGCGTCACCATCGAGGCAGTCGTCGTCGCGCCGGCTTGCACCGTCGCCGATGTGGTGACATCGGGCCCGTAGCGCAGGTCTTCTTCCAGCGCGCGCGCGATCACCCAGCGAGCCTGCGTCATTTCGTCGGCGCGAAGCTCCATCAGCACGCCGCCGCGGGCGCGAGGCTGTGCGCCAACGCCGGGTCGGTGTCCGGGTAGTCGGAACGGTGGTGGCAGCCACGGGACTCGGTGCGGGCCATGGCCGCTGCGGCGACGGCGCCCGCGGTTGCGGTCAGCGCAACGTCCTCGAAGTCGCTGCGGGACTTGAGAACACGTGGCGTCGCGGTGTCGAGTTCCTTCGCGAGCCGCTCTAGACCGTCGCCGTCGCGGACCACCGATGCATATCGCGTCATCGCCCGCTGCAGATCGGCGCGCGGCAGCGCACGGCGCGCGGACCGTTCGGGCAGCATCGCACGGCTCGGCCCGGCATCCACGGCGTGCTCGACGGCCGCGTTACCCGCCCGGCCGCCGACGACCAGACCTTCCAGAAGGCTGTTGGACGCCAATCGGTTCGCACCATGCAAGCCCGTACGGGCCACCTCCCCAGCCGCGAACAGGCCGGCCAACTCCGTGCGCCCGTACACATCGGTCAGCACGCCGCCGCAGCTGTAGTGCGCGCCAGGCACGACAGGGATCGGTTCGCGCGTCGGATCGATGCCGGCGGCCCGGCAGGCCGACGTCACGGTGGGGAATCGCCGCTTGAAGCCGGCGATGCCGCGTGCGTCGAGATACACACACGGATCGCCCGTAACGGCCAGCCGGGCGTCGATCGCGGCGGCCACCACGTCCCGCGGCGCGAGATCGCCCATCGGATGCACTCCGGCTGTCACCGAACTCCCTTGCCGATCAATCAAAAACGCGCCCTCACCCCGGACCGCCTCGGTGATCAGCGGGCGTCGGCCGCGGGCATCGCCGTCGAACAACATGGTCGGGTGGAATTGGATGAACTCGAGATCGCTGACCGGCAGGCCTGCCCACATCGCCAATGCGACGCCGTCGCCCGTCGAGCCCTCAGGGTTGGTGGTCGCGGAGTACAGGTGACCCAGTCCNCCGGTCGCCAGAATCACCGACGGCGCGTGCACGATACCGAGCCCGTCGTCATTGAGCACGAGCACTCCTGTCACCGCACCATCAGTCTGCAGCAACTCGAGTGCGACGTGATTGCGCCGGATGTCCAGCCGAGCCGCGGCGTTATCGAGCGCCCGCTGCACCTCCGCGCCCGTCGCGTCGCCACCGGCGTGGATGATGCGGCGCCTCGAATGTCCGCCCTCACGGGTCAGCGACCAATGCCCGGGCGACGCTTCGTCGAAACGCGCGCCGTCGTCGACCAGCGCGCAAACTGCGCGGTAGCCGTCGGCCACGATCGAGCGCACCGCATCCGGATCGCATAGCCCAGCACCCGCGGCCAACGTGTCGGCGACATGCTGGTCGATCGAATCCTCGGTGTCCGGCAGCACCACCGCGATCCCGCCCTGCGCGTAAAAAGTCGCGGTATCACTGGCCTTGCTCAGCACCACCACTTTTCGGCCGCTGCGGTGCGCCGCCAACGCCGCGACCAGGCCCGCGACCCCGGTGCCGATGACAACGACATCGGCACGCTGCTGCCAGTAGCCGGCCAGACGACCTGAACCGCCGCATCCGTTTGATCTGGTCATTCGCCGCCGCCGGGCGTACCGATCTCGATCATCCGCTGCACGCTGGCGCTGGCAAGGCGGGCGATTTCGGGATCGACGTCGACCTCGTCGGCGCCTTCCACCAGGCAGCGCAGCAGCGCGGCCGGCGTGATCATCTTCATGTACTTGCACGATGCGCGGTCGTTGACAGCGCGGAAGTCGACTTCCGGTGCGGCACGCCGCAATTGGTGCAACATGCCGACCTCGGTGGCGACCAAGACCTGACGGGCATGAGTCTCGCGAGCCGCGTCAAGCATGCCGCCGGTGGACAGGATCTTGACGCGGTCCTCGGGAAATGCGCCCTCACCGGCTAGATACAGAGCCGAAGTGGCGCAACCGCATTCGGGGTGCACGTAGAGTTCGGCGTCCGGGTGGGTGCGAGCCTGATCGGCCAGCTCGTCGCCGTTGATGCCTGCGTGCACGTGGCATTCGCCGGCCCACACGTGCAGGTTCTTGCGGCCGGTGATCCTTCGCACGTGGGCGCCGAGGAACTGGTCCGGGCAGAACAGCACCTCGCGGTCCGCTGGGATCGACGCCACCACCTCGACGGCGTTCGACGACGTGCAGCAGATGTCGGTCTCGGCCTTGACCGCGGCCGTGGTGTTGACGTAGGAGACGACGACCGCCCCTGGATGCTCCGCCTTCCACGCGCGCAGGTCGTCGGCGGTGATCGAGTCGGCCAGCGAGCAGCCTGCCCGCTGATCCGGGATGAGCACCGTCTTGTCCGGGGACAGGATCTTCGCGGTCTCGGCCATGAAGTGCACACCGCAGAACACGATGGTGTCCTCGGGCGCCGCGGCCGCGATGCGCGACAGCGCCAGCGAGTCACCGACGTGGTCGGCGATGTCCTGGATGGCCGGCAGCTGGTAGTTGTGCGCCAGCAGCGTCGCACCGCGCAGGTCGGCGAGGCGGCGGACCTCTGCGGCCCACTCCTCGTCGCCGTCGATGCCGGAATAGCCGGTCGGACCGGAGGTAATCCGGTTCATCAGATCGTCTGCGGGCATACGATCAAGAACCGTCATGGCCGCCTCCTCACTCCCGTCCGAGGTTTTCGACTTATAATCGAAAACATGTCCCATATTAGCACCGCTCATGAGGTGCTTGCCGTCGTGTTCCAGGTTCGCGGCGTCGATTCCCGTAAACCGGCCCTTAACGTGCTGTTATGGCAGCGTGCACTCGAGCCGGAGCGCGGCAAGTGGTCGCTGCCTGGCGGCCGGCTCGGCGACGACGAGGACTTGACCAGCTCGGTTCGCCGCCAACTCGCCGAGAAGGTCGATCTGCGTGAACTTGCTCACCTCGAGCAACTCGCTGTGTTCTCGGACCCGAACCGCGTCCCTGGCGTCCGCACAATCGCGTCGACGTTCCTCGGGCTGGTGCCCTCCCCCGCGACGCCAGAACTGCCGCCGGATACTCGTTGGCATCCAGTGAACGAGTTGCCGCCCGTTGCGTTCGATCACGGCCCCATGGTCGAGCACGCCCGCACCCGACTTGGCGCCAAGATGTCCTACACGAATATCGGATTCGCCTTGGCACCAAAGGAATTCGCACTCTCCACGCTGCGCGACATCTACAGCGCGGCGCTCGGCTATCAGGTCGACGCCACCAACCTGCAGCGTGTGCTGGAGCGTCGTAACGTCATCACCCGCACCGGCACCACCGCGCGCTCGGGACGCAGCGGAGGCCGTCCGGCCGCGCTGTACCGCTTCACGGACTCGCGATACCGGGTGACCGACGAATTCGCAGCGTTGCGCCCTCCTGGGTGAGTCGACTGGATTCTTAACGCCCTCTTAAGTAAGAATGCCCGGATGGACTTGGGCAGCGCGGCTCCAGCAAGAGGCGCCGAATGGATCGGGCAGCCGCAGCACGACGAACTGGACCGCGGCACCCGCCCTCAGCTTCCCGCCGACGACCCATTCTATGACCCACCTGCAGGTTTCCAGCATGCCAAGCCCGGCACGCTACTGCGCAGCCGAGACGTCGAGCTGGCCTTTCTCGGTTTGATCCCGCAGCGCATCAAGGCCACCCAGCTGCTGTATCGGACCACCGACATGCACGGCCATGCGGAGGCCGCCGCCACCACGGTCATCGTGCCGGCCGAACGAGGCAAGGAGGCCGTCACCCCGCTGGTCTCCTACCAGTGCGCGATCGACGCGGTGACGTCCCGCTGCTTCCCGTCCTACGCCCTGCGGCGGCGTGCGATGGCGCCCGGCGCTATCGCGCAGTTCGAGTTGCTACTTATCGCCGCGGCTGTGGCCGAGGGCTGGGCCGTCTCCGTGCCCGACCACGAGGGCCGCAATGGGATGTGGGGGGCGCCCTACGAACCCGGTTACCACGTCCTCGACGGGGTGCGCGCCGCGCTGGACTCGGAGCGGCTTGGACTTTCCGAGTCGGCACCGATCGGCCTCTGGGGCTATTCCGGCGGCGGCCTTGCCAGCGCATGGGCCGCCGAAATGAGCGGCTCGTATGCACCGGAGCTCAACATCGTCGGCGCGGTGCTCGGCTCGCCCGTCGGCGACCTCGGCCACACCTTCCGCCGGCTCAACGGCACCCACATGTCTGGGCTGCCCGCACTTGTGGTCGCCGCGCTGGCCGACATCTATCCCGAACTCAACCGCGTCATCCAGGCGCACACCACCGGAGAAGGCAAGGCGCTGCTGCAGCGGCTACACAAGATGACCACCGCCGAGGCGATCATCCGGATGGCCAAGAAGGACATGGGCGACATGCTCGACCGGCCGCTGGAGGAGATCCTCGACACCCCGGAGGTCAAGTACGTATTTAACGAAATCAAGCTCGGCGCGGCGGTGCCAACCCCGCCGGTGCTGATCGTCCAGGCGGTCCACGACCAGCTGATCTCCGTCGAGGACATCGACGAACTCGCCTACACCTATTCGGCAGGCGGCGCCGACGTCACCTACCACCGCGACCTGCTCAGCGAGCATCTGCTGCTGCACCCGCTATCGGCGCCGATGACGCTGCGCTGGCTGACCGACCGGTTCAACGGCAAGCCGCTCTCCGACCATCTGGTGCGGAGCAAATGGCCGACGCTTCTGAACCCGATGACCTACGTGGGGATGGCCCGGTTGGCCCGGATCGCCGCCAAGGTCATCACTGGGCGGACGGTAGAACACCGTCCGCTGTGACCGGCGGGTCGATCACCGGCTCTTCCACCGGCGGCCAGGCGTCGAGATCGTCACGCTGCGTCGACACCGCCATCAGCGCGTAGACCAGCGCCGCTAGCGCGGCCGGAAGGAGGACCGTCGCCGCGATCTGCAGCGGCGAGTGCCCGAAGAACACCGCGGGCCCCTCGATGATGTAGTGCACGCGATGTTCCGGCGATACCGGCGCTCCCGCGATGTCGATCGCGCCGTACCGCAGGCGCACCAAGACGGCGCCGACGCCGGCGCCGGCCCCCGCGCCTGCCACCGCACCGATCGTCAGCGCGGCCATCGTCGCCGGGCCCCGATGGGCGCGCCACTGCCACAGCAACACGGCCGCGATTACCGCGAGCGCGCCGAGCATGCCCACGATCAGAAACGCCGCGACGAAGAANTGGTCTGCCTCGTTGCCCAGGTAGGCCTTGACCCGATCGCCTTTGCGGGTCAGCGCGACAACGCCGTGGATCGGTGGTGCCAGCCAGGCCCACAGTGCCCCGACGAGCGCGCCGGCCGCGGTCAGGCCGGCAACCGTGATCGCCACGGCCCTGCGACGCGAAATGCGCGGAGGCNCNGACCTCGTTCATCGGACCTCGTTCATCNCTGTAATCGTCTCTTCGNGCAAGCGTTCATCGGAAGTCCTCAAGGTCCTTGGAGTCCAACTCCCCGTGGCGGGAGCAGCGGGCCGACCATCCGTCGGGGCGCACCTGCACCACCATCCGGCGACCGCACTCCGCGCAGAACCTTGGCGGTTCCAAGCCGAGTTGGGCCGCGGTCGGGACTGCGCCGCCGGCGGGCTCGCCAGTGTAGACGTTGAAGTTGGCCATCGGGTTGGCCTACAGGCTGGCGTTGAGTGCCTTGATCGGCATCTGCAGATCGTCGAGCAGTTCCAGGTCGGCCTCGGCGGGCCGGCCGAGCGTGGTCAGGTAGTTGCCGACGATGACGGCGTTGATGCCGCCGAGGATGCCCTTCTTAGCACCCAGGTCGCCGAGCGTGATCTCGCGGCCGCCCGCGAATCGCAGCATCGTGCGCGGCAGCGCCAGGCGGAACGCGGCGACGGCCCTCAGTGCCTCCGACGCCGGCAGCACAGAGAGGTCGCCGAAGGGGGTGCCCGGCCGCGGGTTCAGGAAGTTCAGCGGCACCTCGTGCGGATCCAGCTCGGCCAGGTTGGCGGCGAATTCGGCGCGCTGCGCCAGCGTTTCGCCCATACCGAGGATTCCGCCACAGCACACCTCCATGCCGGCCTCGCGGACCATCGACAGCGTCTCCCAGCGCTCCTCCCAGGTGTGGGTGGTGACGACGTTGGTGAAGAACGACCGCGCGGTCTCCAGGTTGTGGTTGTAGCGGTGCACGCCCATCGCAGAGAGGCGCTCGACCTGGTCGGCGGTCAGCATGCCCAGCGAGCAGGCGATCTGGATGTCGACCTCGTTGCGGATCGCCTCGATGCCCGCGGCGACCTGCGCAAGCAGCCGCTCGTCGGGTCCGCGCACGGCGGCAACGATGCAGAACTCGGTCGCGCCGGTCTTCGCGGTCTGCTTGGCGGCCTCAACCAGGCTCGGGATGTCCAGCCATGCGCTGCGCACGGGTGACGCGAAAAGCCCTGACTGCGAACAGAAGTGGCAGTCCTCCGGGCAGCCGCCGGTCTTGAGGCTGATGATGCCCTCGACCTCGACATCGGGGCCGCACCAGGCCATGCGCACCTCGTGCGCGAGCGCAAGCAGCTCGTCGAGCCGGTCGTCGGGCAGCTGCAGCACCTGCAGCGTCTGGTCCTGGTTCAGGCCCTCGCCGCGTTCCAGTACCTGCTCGCGAGCCTCCGCCAGAATGTCGCTCACCCGTCGCCCTCCTGCTGCATGCTCTTCGCCCGAGGGCTCATCGCCGCTGTCTGCTCTTCGCCCGAGGGCTCATCGCCGCTGTCTGCTCTTCGCCCGAGGGCTCATCGCCAAACTTGAACGCCGTTCAGGTTAGGCTACCGGTGTGCAGCTCCACAAACGCGACGTGGTCGTCGCCGCGACCGCGCTGCTGGACACCTACGGAATCGCCGACCTGACGATGCGGCGGTTGGCCCGCGAGCTCGACGTCTCTCCGGGGGCGCTGTACTGGCATTTCGCCAACAAGCAGCAGCTACTCGGCGCCGTCGCCGACCGGATCCTNGAGTCGGTCGACGATGTCCCCGCCGGCTGGCGCGACCGCGTCGCAGGGATCTGCCGTCGGCTGCGGGATGCGCTGCTGTCGCACACCGACGGGGCGGAGCTGGTCTCGGCCAGCTTCGCTGCCGGACAGTCCGAGGCGATGGCGCAGATTCTGGCGCGGCTCACAACCGCAGCGGCCGACGCGGGCGTTGCCCCCACCCACGCCGGGCTGGCCGCCCGCACGGTCGTGTACTACGTGCTGGGGTTCACCGCCGACGAGCAGTCACGGCTGCAGCTCGACGCCGCTGGCGCCGAGCTGCCCGACGGCCAATCGATACTTTCCGAAGATCCCAGTGCGCGGTTCGCGTTCGGCCTTCGATTGCTTGTCGACGGCATCGCGGTGCACAGCGACACGGTTGTCGGGGGGCGCGACTAGCGTCGGCGACGTGATCACGGTCGAAGACGTGCGGCGCATCACCGCGTCATTGCCCAGGTCGTACGAAGTGGTGGTGCGCGACCAGATCAAGTTCCGGGTGGGTCGCATCGTCTTTGCGGCGTTCTCGCGCGACGAGACGGTGATGGGCGTCGGCTTCCCCAAAGAAGAACGGGCAGCGATGGTGACCGCCGAGCCCGACAAGTTCATGCTGCCGCGCAAGTCGGACATGAGATACAACTGGATTCACGTCCGGCTTGCCGCGATCGACCTCGAGGAGCTGCGTGAGTTGGTGATCGACGCCTGGCGGATGTGCGTACCGAAAAAGGTTGCGGCATCGATCAGTTGATCGGATACTCGCGCTTGGCGTTGCCGTCCCAGCGGCGCAACCCCACGATGCTGCCGACGATCTCCGTCGGCTTACCCGCGATCCGCCACGCCCGACCCAGCTGGCCAGGCACGACTCGTCGCGCCATCGTGACATGCGCGGTCCACTCGCCCGGCAGCGCGTTGGGCATCGGACCGGGATGTAGATGCGGCAGGCACAACCGGTGCACGTCCGCGTGCACTTCCAGCAGCTCCGCGGTCGGCACCACCAGCCGGGCGAGCACCGCCTTGCCCCTGCCGAACAACAGCGGCACACCGATCCGGCATGCCAGCGGGAACCGCGCGACGAGCGGCCTCAGCAGCTCACCCACCTCGGGATCGATCCGCTCGGCAACCGTCAGCGTGGCGTGGGGCCTGCTCGCAGGCGCCTGACTGGGGATCGCGGCCTGGCGCAACCCGTCCCAAATGTGCCGGACCGCGGCCTCGGTATCCGGGTCGAAGACCAGCTCGACGGAGTGCACCATCAGCGGGCCAGGCTCGTGACCCACTGCGTGTCGAATGCGGCCGCGCTCATCGACTCGAACTCGGCCGCGCTCATCGTCCCCGCACCCGCTGGCAGCACTGCTCGCACCGGAGCCAGCAGGCCCAGCGCGTCGCGATTGCCGGCCTCGGCCGCACCCGGTTCGCGCGGCCAGGCTCCGATCACCAGTCCAGCACATGGAATCCCTTGGCCGGCAAGTGCTTCCAGTGTGAGTGTGGTGTGGTTCAGCGTGCCGAGTCCCGGCGAAACGACGACCAACACCGGCGCGGCCAGGTCGCGCGCGACGTCGCGCAGCGTCACCCCGCCGGCACCCAGTTCGACCACCAGCCCGCCCGC
>JGI12053J15887_10001383_pt1 | contig 11245 bp, 7 predicted proteins | sample MedBloCAOM1_O3_FD_15887 | JGI IMG/M metagenome (IMG submission 15887) | reverse complement strand
CGAAAATCGAGACGGGGCGATCGACAAAATTGAAAATGATGAAGGCCTGCCACATGTAGATCGAATAGGAGATCCGGCCAAGCCACGCATTGCCCTTGTTCGACATCAGGCTCGAGATCGGCCCGGACTCAAAGGCAAAAACGAAGACGACGACGGCGAAGGCCAGCGGCGCGAAAAACGAATATCCGGTGCGTCCAACGACCGACACATAGACGACGATGGCGATCAGCGTACCCACCTCCAGAAGTCCGCCATTGAATTTGACGCGGGAGGCCGCCTGCCAAAGGCGATAAGTCAGATGCCCGACCAGGAAACCATAGAGACACCTGACCAGTCCCAGATCATAGGTCGCATCGATGCCGTGTTGCGCGAATAGAACGAGGATAGCGGCGCTGCCGATCAGCATTGCGGCAATCAGGCTCCCGGTCGCGAAACGGATCCGGGAAAGCCATGTTGAGGCGATGAAGAGTGCGGCGGCAAAAATCAGATAAGTCCAGAACTCCGCGCAAATGCTCCAGCTCGGAGGATTCCAGGTCAACTGCCGTTCGATCCCGAACGACTGCGCGAAGGCAAGATTCATCAAAATCGCATCTGGCGAATTCGGCCCGGTGAAGGGTGGAATGGTGAAGGATGCGCCGCGCGCTGCGGAAACGGCCTTGGCGCCTTCGACAATCACGAATGCGAGCAGCACGACGGCATGCAACGGCCACAGGCGACCAAGGCGCCTGATCGCGAACGCGCCCAGGCCTTCCAGGGTTCGGAGCCGACTGGCGTAGCTATGGGTAATGACGAAACCGCTCAACACGAAAAAGAAATCCACGAACAGATATGCGTTGCGGATGAAATCCAGCGAATAGATCGCGCTATAGACGTTGAGATGAAACATCGCGACCAGCAATGCGGCGATGCCGCGCCAGCCATCCAGCACACTAAAGTGCATCCTGGTCACTTCGATCGAAGGTGAAGCCACCTTATTCGCCGTCATTTGACAGTTTACCCAGCGCACGTCTGACCCTCCTGGCCAACCAGGGATGACTCCGTAGCCACTGTGCGGCGCGATCGCGCAGAGCATAGGGAATTCCCCGCCAGCCCAGCGCGATACTTGCATCCGTCAGCGGAAATTGTGCTGCGCCGAACCGGCGCTTGAAGGGATAGTTCCCGATGCTCAGGTCGAACTGCCGGACGCCGTCGCCATGCAAGGCGGCCATCGTTCGCTCGATGACGAGCCGGCTCGGTGAACAATGCGCCCATCGCTTTCCCGCATTGCTGATGCGCAGGAACACGAAACTCGTCCCCCGCCTGATGCCAAGCGCGGTCGCAACGATTTCCTGGCCGCACATCAACGCGGAGGCGACCACATAGCCCTGTTCGATGCCTCGGCTGACGAGGTCGCGATAGAATTTTGCGGGGGCTTCGTCATTCAGGTTGAACGGCAGTGCAAGGGATCGCATGCGCACCTGTTGTTGCGCATCCGTGGTGTCGAGCAGCATCAGGGCCTCGTCAACACCGGCGACGATCCGGAATGTCGCGCCGGGATTGCGATTGAAGACGCGCCAGCTGCGCGGCAGCTGCATTCGCTTGATCGACGCGCGGTAAACATCAAAATCATCGCCGATCACGATAAGATTGCCGTTCAACGAGCAGGACCCCATGCGTCCCAGCAACGCCAGCGGATTTGGCTTGCCACCGACATTTGCCGGCATCTTGCGCAGGCGGATGAGATCGACACCCTCAGGCAGACTACGCAGCGCAGCCAGCAACGCCTGGCAAAGTGCTTGCGATTGCGTCGCATCGCGCGGGGCTGCTGAACCCAGTATCGGCGCGTTGTAATCGGTAAGATCGAGATCGGCGAACTCGACAACACGAATGCCCCTCTGCACACGGTGGATCAGCGGCACCAGCACAGCCTGCCGGTCGGTCGCGGTATCGGTGATGATTGCAATCAGCGGAGAAACCGTATCGAACGCGCCATACCAGGCGGCAAGCCAGTGGTTATGCTGGAAAGCGGTTCCATGGCCAGCAACGTTCCAGCGCGACGCCGCCTGCTTCCAGTCGCGCACGAACTCGACCCGGCATCCGGGCGCACAAGAAGATACTCGCCCGTCTAGCTGTCCGGCTTCCAAGACCGCCATTTTTAACCAACTTCCCTCAGCCTGCTTCAAACTGATCACCCAACCGCACGGTTGCATCATCCCAGTTTGAAGACTTCTTCGTCGCCGCCGCGGATTCCCGTTGCTTATTGTCACGCGCACCCTATGCGTTGTCCCGATATGAGACGATGCGCNGATCCTCACCTGCTATCTGGCAAGATGGGTGCCCAACGCCGTCGCGCCGCTTACGGTAAGATAATGTCTGGGATGTATGGCTAACGCGGATGTTCAGAGAACGCGCCGGCAACCGCACGATGACTTCAGAACCCCCATATCAGGCGCTATTTCTTGGCGCCGGCCCGCAAATGCAATGCGGGGTCGGGCAGTTTACCCGATTGTTGGGCGAGACCGTTGAAAAGCTCGACCCTGGGCGCTGTACGACGTTAACCCTGACGCGCACAGAAGGGTCGGTCGCAGACATCTGGCGCGCCGTGGGAACCGCGCGGAATGTGGTCTGCAATTTCCCCATCGTGGCCTGGAAACGCGTGATGTTCCGGCCGCTGCTGGCGCTCGCCATGGCACGGCTGCGCCGCCGCCGTGTCATCCTGATCCAGCACGAATGGGCCGGCCTGCACTGGCTGCGCCGCATCACCTATCTTCCGGCGCTGGTGCTTGCCGATACCATCGTCATGTTCTCGCCGCTGGTGCGGCAGCAACTCGCCCAAGATCCCCTGGTCGGCTGGACCGCGCAAAAAACCGTGCTGGCGCCGTTGCCGCCGAACATTGAAGCTCCCGCAGGAAGCGCCGATTCCAAATTGCTGCAGCGGCTCGCCGCCGCGCGCGAAGGCGGACGGCTCGTGATCGGCCATTTCGGATCAATCTATCCCGGCAAACAGCCCGACACGCTGCTCAACATCTGCGCAATTCTGAAGGCGCGCGGGCGGAGGCCGCTGGTGGTCTATATCGGATCGTTCATCCGCGGCGTCGACGAGGTCGAGCACGAGTTTAATGCCCGCGCCGCCGAACTCGGCATCTCAGACGATGTCATCGTCAGCGGCTATGTCGCGTCCGACCATGAGCTATTCGGCCTGTTCAGCGCGATCGACGCGTTCTGTTACCCGCTCGATGAAGGCCTCACCGCGCGGCGCTCCAGCGTTCTCACTTGCGTGCAGTCCGGCCGGCCTGTCATCGTCACCGGCCCAGCCGATCGGTGCGAGTTCGACCATCATCCGCGGTTTAAGGAAGTGATCGACCGCGGCGCCATCGTATTGGTTGCGCAAGGATCGGATGACGGCGTTTACGCCGACAGGATTGTCTCGGCGCTGAAATGGCCGTCGGTGCAGGCGCCGTTCGATTTCGGCGGCTGGTGGCAGGATGTCGCGCAGGCGGTGCGTGCGCAGTTCTAAAGGCGTCAATCCCTGGCGCGGAAGCGCGCCAGATAATGCAGGCCGAACACCGCCACCAGAAACGTGAACCACAAGGGATCGGTGCGGTCGAAGAAGAAGCTCTCCAACGACGAAAGATAGAGTCCGAACAGCCAGATCCGCAGCAACGCCATCGCCAGCGGCCCATCGTTGCCGCCGCGATCGGCGGCGTGGAAATTCCGCAAGGGAGCGATCACCAGCACGGCAATCAACAGCGCCAATCCGGGCAATCCCATCGCCAGAGCCGTATCAAGGTACCCGTTGTGACTGTTCGCCGCTGTCGCCGCCCACTCCATGCCGTCAGGCAGATTCTGGACCGCGCTGCTGCCCCAAAAGGCGCCGAAGCCGTATCCTGTCACTGGCCTCAGCTGTGACGCCTGCAGCGCGAAGGTCCAGATGTCGGTGCGGCCGGTGAAACTGGAATCCAGCGGCAATATCTTTGCGACGTTGGCGAGGGTTTCGTTCATCACAGTGCCGACGCCGAGCAAATTGAGCAGTACGAGCGGCATCAGCAGCACCACGGCGCGCAGCCAGAACGACCGGACCACCGCAGCGAGCGAGGACAGCACCAGCACGGCGAAGCACAGCGTCAGCGAGCTCTTGCCCGCGGAGTACAGCAAGAACAGCGACGCCAGACCGACGACAATAGCGCCGGAAAGCCACGCGCCGGAGCGAACGATATAAATGCCGAGAAACAGCAGCATCGCCATCACGCCCGCAGCGTTATTCTTGTGGCCGAACGGGCCGCGCCAGTTGCCGACCAGCGCCGGCTCTTGCACGTCGGTCGCCAGATGAATCGAAAGGTTCGGCGCCAGCAATATTCCGAGATAGCACGCCGCCAGCAACGCCAGCACGGCGACGCTGAACCAGCGCATCAATTCGTTCTGGGTTTTCGGCAACAGCAGCAGCGTCGCGGCCACGGCGGTGACGCTGATTGTCAGCGCAAAGCGGCGAATCGAAGTGCTGGGGTCGAGCGAAAGCCTCACGTTCACAACGATCCAGCCGCCGAACAGGATGTATCCCGGCGACAGCAGCGTCAGCAGGCCCCGAATGTTGTCGCGCATCGCCAGCGCGACCGTCAGCACGGCCAGGCCACCAAACGCCACGTAGGTCAGCGTTTCATTGCCGGTCGTTGAATCGATCAGTTGCGCATCGCCAAGGTCGATGAACGGCCGCAGCGACACCCAAGCCAGCAGAAAGGCGCCAACGAAGGTGGCACCACGAACGATATCCGCCACCTGCCAACGTCGCAATTCTCCGGCGACGGCGCGAATTTCCGACGTGGTGACGAGCTGGCTCAAGACACGATCTTCGAAGCTTTATAGGGCTGCGGTTCGATACCGATCGCCGCCAGCGCGCTGCCTGCGGCCACCGCTATCGGGTGCAATGCGATGATGGCTTTTTGTTCGGTGACATAAAGCCGGCCGGCGCGAACCAGCGACAAAGGCAATCTTCCAAGCATCCTCGCCAGCAGTTTGAGGCGCGACCGTATCGTCCGCGCCGCCTTGAACTCGACGTGATAGTTGATCGCACCGATCCGCAGGCCTCGCAGCGCAAGCCAGCCCGGATTGGTCCGGCTGTTCGGCACCGTCTCGACGATGACCGCCTCCGCGATCCAGTGAAATCGCAAGCCCGCCCGGCGGCACCGGGTGAAGAAATCGACGTCGCCGCCGCCGAGAAAATTGAAGCGCAGATCGAAGGCCGGGCTGGCCAGTGTTGCGAACACCGATCGCTTGATCAGGCAATTGCCGCAGCCATAAATGATCGGCACCGGTCCAGTGGTATCGTAGGCCGGAAGGAATGCCGGATGGCGCTGAAGTCCGCGCTTGATGTCGTCGTCGAAGTTCTGCAGCACCGGTCCGCCGACCACGTCGGCACCGGTGGTCTCGGCGGCGCGCGCCATCCGTTCCAGCCAATCCTTCGAGGCAATCTCGTCGTCGTCGATCATCAGGAAATTGACCGCAGCGGGGAACATCGCCAATGCGGTCTCGAACGCGGCATTGATGGCGTGGCAATTGCCTTGCCGTGGCTCGACAATGCAGAGTCCCTGGATTTTGCCGGCGTGAAGAAATTCGGTGGCGACCGGCACGCTGCCGCACGCCGAAGCGTCGTTCTCGACGACGACTACCGCGAAGCGGCGATCGGTGCGCTGCGCGGCGAGCGACTCCAGGGTCAGGCGCAGATGCTGCGGGCGACGGAAGCAGGGAATGCAGACTACGGTGCCGATCGAGGGATCGAGCGAGCGCGACGTCGCTGCCAGGGCGCGAGAGGGGTGCGGCATGGTGTCGGAGATTTCCATCTAAGCAGCCTTGTGCCTGAACTCGTCGATGACATCGAACAGCGGTTTGCGCCTGAGGTCGGCGTCGAGCGGCAGCGGCCGATTGGGCAGGCCGTCGGGGCGTTTGAAATAGGTCGGCACCCAGGTGTAACGGTCACTGAGGCCCCAGGTCAGGATCGCCGCCGGGCGGACGACATCGCAAACCGACCCGAGAAACCTCGCCGCCATGGCTGCGACCCGCGCATCGCGCTCGCGCACTTCGCCGGGCAGTTCGTAATCGATCACATCGAGTTCGGTGATCAATACATCGAGCTTGAGCGCCTTGATTTCTGCGAGCAACGCCTGCAGTCCATCGTGATCGATGGCGCGGCCGGCGAACAGATGGGCTTGCAGCCCGACGCCGTGCAGCGGCACGTCGCGGTCGCGCAATGCGCGCAGCAATTGCAGCAGGGCCTTGCGCCGGGCGGCAAAGCGCGGGCCTTCGAACTCGACATCGTATTCGTTGAGCACAAGCCGGGCATCGGGATCCGTCGCTGCCGTCGCCCGCAGCGCGATCGGCAGATAATCCGGGCCCAATTGTTTCATCCAAACCGAGGGGCGTAGTGATGTCGCATCTTCCGGCCAGTCAGCCAGCGGCTCGTTCACCACGTCCCAGGACGGGATCACGCCGCGATATCGGGACACTACCGTTCCAATATGGTCGACCAGTTCCCGCTCGGCCTCGGCCCGGCTATCGATGGCCGCGGTCCAGTCCGGCATGCCGCCATACCAGGCCAGCGTATGGCCGCGGACCTCGATGCCGTTCTGGCGCCCAAAGTCCACCAGCGCGTCGGCTTTTTCGAACCGATATACGCCGCGTGCCGGATGGATGTCCGGCCACTTCATCTCGCCTTCGGGAACGATGATCTGGCAATTGGCGATGATCGCCGCGCGATAGGTCGCATCCGATGCGAGTGCGCCGGATCGAACGGCGGAGCCGTACGGAATTAACCCTGGGTCCGCAGCAACGGCAGAAGCCTGCGTTGGCGATGTCGCAAAAGCGGTCACTCCGGACAGTGCTGCTGTGCCGGAAATGCCAAGCGCGGCAGCCTTGGCGGCACCAGCAAGGAAATCACGCCGGGAATGCGGCTTTATCGTCATGCGCTCACGCGTTTCACTTGAAGCATTCAACGTTGCGCTTCCATCATAGCAATATCCGGTCCAGCACGGTGCGGCGCGGCGGCGAATGTAGCTGTCATGGTTATCGCACAACCGATTAACCAATTCCGAAACGCCAACGAAGGTTACCGGGCTGTTCGGCACCGATCTTGCTGTCTAGCTCCACGACGAACTACGCCCACGCGAAACTATGGCTCGAAATGTCACTGCCAAAGAGACCAACAAGATGACTCCCGTAGCGCTGTTAACCCCAACTTACGGGCGCGATCTGGACCTGTGCACCTTGCTCTGCGAGAGCGTCGACCGTCACGTCGGCGCGTTTTCGAAGCATTATCTGCTGGTTCCGGATTGCGACTTGTCGTCCTTTTGCCATTTTGAGAGCGAGCGCAGAAGCGTACTTCCGGCGTCGCAGTTCCTGCCCAAATGGCTGCGGCCGCTGCCCCGCTGCGTGCAGCGCAATCGGCGCCAATATTGGTGGTCGCTTCGAGCAAAGCCGGTCAGCGGCTGGCACGTGCAGCAGTTTCTGAAGATTGCCGCGGCCATCGCGCTGCCTCACCAGCGATATTGCATCCTGGATTCCGATGTCGTGTTCTTCCGGGATTTCGATCTGGCGCGTTTTGAATATCCCAATTCAATTCCGCTGCTGAATTTGCCTGGCGAGGTCACATCCAGCCATCTGCGCCATTCGCACTGGGTTGAGACAACGCATCGACTGCTTGGGCTGCCCGCGCCGCCGCTTCCGGCGTCCGATTTCATCGGCCACATCATTTTTTGGGACCAGCAGACCGTAGCTGCGATGGCCTCGAAGATCGAAGCCGTCACCGGTCTCGATTGGATCGAAGCGCTATGCCGGACCCAGGAGTTTTCGGAATACATGCTGTACGGCTATTTTGCACAAAACGACGCAAGGTTTTCCGGCAGGCACAGCCTCACCTCAAGCACGCCATGCGTCAGCTACTGGGATTCACCGAGACTAGGCCAGGGTGAATTGAACCAGTTGCTTCGCCGCGCGGATCAGGATGACGTTGCTTTCTCGGTGGCGTCCTTCTCGGGAACGCCGGTTGAGATCATCCGGGCTGCGATCCTGGAAAATGCGGCTCACCGTGCGCCGTTGATCCGCCCCGAACCAGCCGCCGGGCTCGCTGCGCTATGCTGATCGGACAAGCCAGCATCAATCTGACCGCCAATATCCTCTCGGCATTGCTGGGGCTATTGAGCGCGTTCGCTTTCACGAGGCTGTTTTCGCCTCATGACTACGGCATCTATCTGCTCGGAGTAGGGTTGGCGTCGGTCGTCAGCGTTTTCCTTGTCGGCTGGTTTCGCAACCTTATCCTGAGCAGGCACGCCAGGGACGACGGTACCGACGTCCGCGGCCTCCTGATTTCAGGATATTCGATCTGTTGCCTGGTCGCGCCGCTCGGCTACGGACTGGGGCGCTTGGTCGGGCTGGACGCCGCGCCGGCATTGGCCGCCGTCGTGCTTGCGGTCGTGATCGGCCTGTTCGAGCTTACCCAGGATCTGGTACGCGCGCGGCTGATGGCGTTTACGGTGATGAGGGCCACGCTGGTTCGCGCAGCTTCGCTGCTTTGCCTCGGCGTTGTGGTTGCCCTTCTCAGTCCGACCGGATTCCTGCTGCTGCTTTCGTCGGCGCTGGCCTATCTGCTCGCGGTATTGGTGCAGTCGCGGGCCGCCTGGCGCGGAACGGTCGTCAAATTCGACGTTTCCGGCCTTTCGGCCGTGGCCTGGCAAGGTCTGCCGCTAACGCTGTCCCTGACATTGCTCGCCATCTCCAGCGTGACCGATCGGTTCATGATTGCCAATCTGGTTGGCGCTGCGGAAGCCGGAAAGTATGTCGCAGGGCTCGACCTGGTTCGCCAGACCCTGATGATGCCGGCGATGAGCGCTGCCGCGGCGTTCTTTCCGCTCGCGGTGCAAATTCACGCCAGGCAGGGAAAAGTGGCGGTGCGTTCGCATCTCGCCGAATGCGTCGAGCTGTTGCTCAGTATTACGCTGCCGGCCTGCCTGGGATTTGCCGTCATTTCATCGCACGTCGCCAATGTCGTTCTCGGCGCTGACTTCCGGGAGGTCGCTGCGCAGACCATGCCGATCGTAGCCGTCGCCGTGATCTTCCAGGTGCTGACGCAGCAATATTTGCATGCGAGCTTTTTGCTGTCAGGACGCAATTCGCTGTATTTGATCAATACGGCTGCGATCATCGCAGCCAATGTGATCCTGTCATATGTCCTGATCAGCAACGACGGCGCCGTTGGCGCCGCCTGGGCCCGGTTGGGCGCTGACGCCATTGGGTTTGTCTGTGCGTTGATCCTCAGCCGCTGGGCGTTTCCCGTCCCTATTCCGCTTCGCCGGCTGTCACTGACGATGATCGCCGCAATGCTGATGGCGCTGGCCGTCGGAGCGCTCGACAGAAACCTGCAGGTTTCGGATCTGACCGCGTGCGTTGTCCTCTGTTGCGTTGGATTGGTCAGCTACCTGGCGCTGTGCTGGCTGCTCGACATCTCCCGGGCCCGCGGGCGGTTGAAACTAGGTTTCGCGTTTTTCAGAACCAAGCTTGCAAACATCGGCGCCGGATAAAGCGAGTGAAAAAAACAATTACGATCGATCTCGCTGACGCGACTGCCGCCTACCGGCAGGCGACACATTTGCGCGCCGACCGCTTTGGTGCCGGGCGCGCCGTCGACCAGGCACAAATCGATAACGGAAGGTTAATTTTCTGTTGCCACGACGTCACCGGCAGCGCCCTGACGCTCGCGAACCATGCCCTTGAGGCGGCATCCCGCCGGCAAAATAGCTGTTTTGGCCAAGGCGAAGGGGCTACCACGCGCAGGCGCTTAAACGCTTTTTTTGCCATTTCCGTGAATAGTCCCTCAATGAGTATGGTTAATTTTCTCTGTTGCGTTTGTTCCGCGCCGAAAGCATGCGCGCGTGGCGTGACCCGAAGAGTAACCCCTCAGCCGATGCGTGCGGCAGTTCGAATGGAAGCTGGGGCCGATGCTTGCCTATGACCAACCGATAAATCAGTCCGGGCCGGACGACCGGCAAAAGCCACCGCGGACCGCTGCAGGTTTCAGCGTGCTGGAGCTGACCCGTCTGCTGTGGCGGCGAAGGGTCGCGATTGCGATGGCCGCGCTGATCTGCGCCTGCGCCGCGGTCGCGATCGGCAAGAGCCTGACGCCGAAGTATACGGCAACCGCCCAGCTTTATGTCGATCCCCGCGAACTGCAGCTGGTCGACCGCGAACTCACGCCGCGCACCCAGGATCTTTCCGGCCTTGCCATGGTGGTCGAAAGCCAGGCGCGTCTGATCACCTCGAACAGTGTGCTGCTGCAGGTGGTCCAGGATACCAATCTCGACAAGGATCCGGAGTTCGGCGGCGATTCCAGGAGCCTCCTGGCCTCCCTGCTCGGTCTGTTCGGGCTCGAGAGCCGTTCTGCCAGCGAGGTCAAGCTCGGCCAGACGGCGGCGCTGGAGGCCCTGGTCCGTCACGTCAATGTCAAGAAAACCGACCGCAGCTTCATCGTCGACATCGAGGTCTGGTCCTACGAGCCGGCGAAAGCGGCGATGCTGGCGAATGCGATCTCCAACACCTATCTCGCGGAGTCGAAGAAATCGCAGGCCACCGCCGCGCGGCGGGCGACCACCGATCTGTCGGGCCGGCTCAAGGAACTGCAGGAGCGGCTTCGCAACGCCGAGAACACGCTGGCGGTCTACAAGGCGCAGAATAACTTCGTCGGCACCCAGGACACGCTGATCAGCGACCAGCAGCTTTCCGCCAGCAACCAGCGGCTCGCCGCGGCGCGGGCGCTGACGCTCGACGCCCAAGCCAAGTATGACCAGATCGAAGCCAGCCGTCGCGCGTCGAGCGATGCCGGCGCCATTCCGGAGGCCTTGCAGTCGCCGACCATCGCCAATTTGCGTGCGCAATATGCCGAGGCTCGCAAGCGCTACGCCGAGTTGACCAGCGAATTGGGACCGCTGCATCCCTCGCTGCGCCAAATCGAGAAGCAGGTCGAAGACCTGCGCCGTACCGTCAATGAGGAAGTCGAGCGTTTCGCGCAGTCGGCGAAAAACGACCTGACCCGCGCCCGCGATTACGAAGCCTCCCTGAACAAGGCGCTCGAGGCGCAAAAGCGCCAGAGCGTCCAGCTCAGCCAGGCCTCGGTGCGGCTGCGCGAGCTCGAACGCGAGGTCGAAGCCAGCCGCGACGTCTATCAATCCTTCCTCAAGCGCTCGCGCGAAACCGAGGAACAGGAAACCCTCAACACCTCGAGTGCGCG
>JGI12053J15887_10001382_pt1 | contig 11248 bp, 12 predicted proteins | sample MedBloCAOM1_O3_FD_15887 | JGI IMG/M metagenome (IMG submission 15887) | reverse complement strand
CTGGATCCAGCCGGTAAAGAACTGGCGGCGCGGGCCGGTGAGGCCATCCTCAACCAGCCCGAAGGCACGATGCCATTCCGCCCGGAGACCTACGCCTTGTTCACGCTCAACGGGATACTCGCCGAGCTCGCCACGAGCACGGTGGAGCGCGGTGGGTGGGACCTCTACCTGCCCCAACGCGCGATGCAGCCCGTCCTCGCTTACCTGACCGAAAAGGAATACCCGGCCGCCAAAACCGTCAGCCGCACCGAGCAGCGGCATTCCCGATTCCTCGGCGACCTGCTTCAGGTCCAACTACCGAACCTGACCGATCAGATCAAGCCAGGCGACCTCGTCGCCATACGGCGAGATGACGCCGCCTTCGCGGACTGGCGAAAGGACTTAACCGCAGCACTACGAGTCCTCGACGAGAAATTGGCCGAACAGCCTGCCCTCACACCGGCCGACCAGCTGCAGACCATTCAGGACGATCTCAAAGGGGCAGCCCGCTCGCGCCTGCGCAGAAGTCGGCCACTCTAAAGCGCTGATCGCACTAAGCGGCGCATCAATCGAATTCACGATCGGCGCCGCAGTGGAATTGGCATACGGGCAGATGGAGGCGCTCCTCAGCTCAGTCCCGACCACTGTAGTTGCCATCCTCATCTACAACTGGTTGGTCGGACGGAAGAGCGCCACAAGCAAAAAGGCCCTCGCACGGCACTACGCGGTGTTCGGGCAATAGCGACCGAAAACTACCGCGTGGCGATCCCCTCGGCCAACGGCATGCCGGGAATGGTAGCCATGCGGTCGCCGCCGTCGCGATCCTTTCGGCTGTCTCGCCGACCTTAGGCCGCCGGCGACCGGGGTCGGCGCCCCTCGGTGCTGTCGGTCAACAGTAAGCGACCTGCTCGCCGGGGCCAAGAACGCAGCGCGAGGCCGCGGCATCGGACGTTGTACAGATTTATATCGCTGTGTAGTAATCTGCTATACAGCTGCATAAAACGCTATACGTCGCTGGGAGCGGTGATGGATCCGGTACGCAACCCGTACTCCCCCGGCGCCGGTCGCCCGCCGGCGGCGCTCGTCGGGCGCGATCCACAACGCGACCGCTGGGCTGTTTCACTCGACCGCATTGAGGGTGCACGAACCGCCCAACCCGTAGTGCTCTACGGGCTGCGCGGCGTCGGCAAGACCGTGCTGCTCATACGGTTCTTCAAGACCGCCCAAGATCGAAACTGGATCGTTGCGCAGGTCGAAGCGGGCGCGGGCAAGTCGTTGCGCGAAGCTCTCGGAGAAGCCCTCCATGCACCGCTGGCCGACCTAGCACGACCATCGGCAGGCAAGCGGCTGCTGAAGGGACTCAAAACGGCGCTGAGCTTCAAGGCGTCCTACGACGCTGCCGGAACGTGGAACTTCGGTCTCGACCTCACTGAAACTGCCGGCGGCGGAGCAGATACCGGGATGCTCGAGACCGACCTGAACAAACTCGTTCGTGACTTATCAGCGGCCGCCGAAGAGGAAGGCGTGGGTCTGGCGATCCTGATTGACGAGGCCCAGGAGCTCACGCCAGCTGAGCTCACCGCGGTGTGCTCAGCGGCGCATGTGACGTCGCAAAACGGTTGGTCGTCAGTGTTTGCGCTGGCCGGGTTACCGAGTCTGCCGCGAGTGCTGGCTGAGGCGAAATCGTATGCGGAGCGTCTATTCGTGTTCGAACGCATCGAGCACCTCACCGAGGACCTGGCGCGCAAGGCGCTTGCTGAGCCGGCCGCCATCGAGGGCGTCGCCTGGGATGACGACGCAATCAGCTTCGTCGTTCGGGAGGCTTCCGGTTACCCGTACTTCCTTCAGCAGTTCGGCCAGGACACGTGGAACGAGGCGTCTGGCCCGGCAATCGCCCTTGCCGATGCTCGTGTCGGGGCCGCGCGCGGACGAGCCGCCCTCGATGATGGGTTCTTCCGCGCCCGCTGGGACCGCGCAACCAAGGCCGAACAACGGTATCTACGTGCCATGGCCGCGGACGGAGACGCGGGCAGCTCGTCAGGTGATGTAGCAGCGCGCCTCGGACGCAGCGTCACCAGCTTCGGCCCTGCGCGCGCCAGTCTCATTGCGAAAGGCCTGATTTTCGCGCCGGAGCACGGTGTAGTCGCCTTCACAGTGCCAGGCATGGCCAACTTCATACAGCGCCAACCGCAGCCCTAATCGCCAGCGGCGCTCGCCGCTCCCCCATTCCGTAGCGCGCCGGCACTCCCTGCCGGCGTGCGCGGCGCAGCCGCCGCCTTGGAACATCGGTGAGCCGCGGCCCGAAGTCGGCGAGCTCTTAGCAGCAGACGATCCCTCAGTCGAATAGGCGCGACGTCCCTGTACGCGAAATCCGTAATGGGAAACCGAGAATGAGATTATGTCGCCTTAAGTCCGCCGCCACAGGTGAGGTGCGCTGGATGTGCTCACACGAGACCAGCGTTACCACGGTGCACGGCTTCTCCGCGGCATTGCGTGAGATGGCAACCGCCGCGATCGATCCACTGGAAGTCTGACCGCGTCATAAAACGCCGAGTCGGTAGCTGGACTGCGTCTTGCCGCCCTGGTCAAACGCCTCCACCCATAGGAGCCGACTTGGCGCCGTTGTCCTCGACCATGGTGGCGAGGGCGGCCAGGACTTGCTCGCGGTTCATCCAGTGGAATGAGCGGCCCATGGTGACCAGCCGGAAACACCCGAACTCACCCGGAAGATCTGTCGAGCCGCCTTGTGCCCAGGTCACATTGGCAACTCCGGCGGCCTGTGCGCATCTAGCGGCCTCAACGAGCATCTCGGGCTCGGGGTCCATGCCGACCGCCTCGGCGACGTGTGCGGCCAGCGTTATGACCAACTGGCCGGTGCCGCAGCCCAGATCAAGGAGCCGCCCGGTGCCGTCGAGGCGAAACCTCTCGACAAGATCATCGAAGAACTGCTGCGGATAGCTCGGCCGACAGCGCGCATAGTGCCATGCGATTCCCTCGAACAGCCCGCTGTTGAAACGTCCGGGTGAGTCGGTCATTTTCAACGGATACCAGAACTTCCGCGAATCTTCTCACTTGAAGTAACTGTTTGACGGGAGGATCGCCTCGGCCATGAACCTGTTGTAGGGCCGATGATTATGAACCCGGTTCCAGTATGCGACCCGGGTCGGTGTGTGCCGTCTGCGGTGCGCGATGACCCATCTCTTGAGTGGGTCGATGTGACGGCCCCAGGCGATCGTGTGGGCGAAGTCGTCGGGTTGCCCGAGGCGACGGCCGACATGCTGGTAGAACCGGCCGAGTTCGAAATTGCGCTCGGCCATCGCGACGTGGCGACGCCATTCCAGGTTCCAGAGGAATTCGGCCAGCGTGACCGCCTCCGGCAGCACCACCAGGCCCCGTCCGGCCTCGACTGGCAGCCGGGCGGCTCGGACGTCCCAGCGCGTGTTCAGGTATTTGAAGGTGGGGTTCGCGCTGCTGGTCGCCATTCCCGCATGATGTCCTCGGCTGTCCTGAGCTGCTCGGCTGCCCAGTCGCTGTCACCAGTCGCTGCGCTGATGGTGCTGAAACGGGTTGTCGCGGTGATGGTTCCACTGACACCGGACAAGCAGACTTGGGTCCGTTGGCTCCGGTCGGTGTGAACCCAGTGCCGGTGCCGTCGGCAGATCCAGGCACACGGCACGCTGACCGTCTGCTCGGATCGCGGCGACGTCGCGGCAAAGGCGGTGATCGTGGCCGTGTTGCCTGCGCACCGGGGCGGGATCGCTTTCGCTCCTGCGCTGCCACCCGAGTACGAAAAGCTCGCGGAGCACTGGCCGCAGGGCAGGTTGAGCAAGGCCTACGCCGCCTACGAGACGCCGTTCTGGCGCAAGAACGGCTGCTCGGGTGAGGCGCTGTCCGACGAGGGCCCGGTCTTCATCACGTTCGACGTCAGCCCGGGCGACGCGGGGCCCGGTATCCTGTTGGGATTCACAGGTGCACGTACATTCGATCCGCTGCCTGCCGAACAGCTCCGCGAGCAGGCGTTGGAAGGGTTCGTGACGCTCTTCGGCGATGCTGCGGCGCGTCCGATCGACTACGTCGACCATTGCTGGGGCACAGAGGAATTCGCGCCGGGCGGGCCGACGGCCGCGGTCCCGCCGGGCTCATGGACGACGTACGGGCCGTGGTTGCGCAAGCCGGTGGACGGTATTTTCTGGGCAGGCACCGAATCCGCCGACGTATGGACCGGCTTCTTCGACGGCGCGGTGCGGTCGGGCAAGCGCGCGGCCGACGAGGTACACAGGGCACTGTCGGGCTAGCGGCCGGCCGACAGCGTCCGCCGTGCGGTGACGGCCACCGCGAGGGTGACCAGTTGCTTGGGGTCGTCGAGGTTGACATCGAGCAGGTTCGCGATCTGGTCGAGTCGGTAGTACAGGGACTGCCGCCGCATATGGAGACGTTTGGCGGCCTCCGCCTTGTTGCCCCCGCACGCGGCAAGCACGTCCAGGGTGTGCGAAAGTTGGCCGCTTCGTGCGGAATCCGCCTTCTCCAGGATTCCGATCTGGTCGTCGACGAACTGTCGCGTGGCGTCCAGGTTGCCGTGGGCGGCCAGCATCCGTTCGAGTGCCAACGACTGGACGCTGACAATGGGCTGATTCACGTGCAGGTCTTGACCGAGGGTGAGGGTGGCACGCGCCTCCGACATGGCCCGCGGTAGATCAGACGGGTCGCGCACCGCGCGGCCGACCGTCGCGCACAGCCTGGCTTGCTGCGGCAATGCGTCGCGCGCGGCCATCCGGACGACGTGTGCCAGATTCGGCGACGCCTCGTCGGTCTGTCCGGCCAGCAGCGCGCAAAGCGTTCCATCGACCAGACCGAAAACCCCATGCCCCACTTGGCGAATGAGCCCATCGACAACCTTGGCCGCCGACTCGACCCGACCAGGATCCACCGCGACACACGCATATTCGTGATCGGCGGTGGCCACTCCGGCCGCCCGCATTCTGGCCTCGAGCAGTCCGCGATCGACGGACTGGTTTGCGCCGAGTTGATCGAGCAGTAGTTGTTGGGCACGTAGCGAGCCGGCGACGTCCTTTTGCTCCCGGATCAGGCACAGGCCCAAAACCGTTGGGGCGCGGTCCATGGCGGCGTCAACCAAGACCTCGGGGACGCCGCATGCGCCGACGGTCAGCCGGCCCCATCCGGTGCCTTCGACAAGGACGGGAGCCTCGGAGCTCGGATCTCGGTCGTTCGGGTCGACAACACCGGCGGCGGCAACGACTCTGCCCGCGTAGTCACTGAGCTCGACCCATGTCCCCAACGTGGTCCCGATCTGTTCGATCAACTCACTCAGCGAGGCGCCGCGGGCCAGTGCCTCCGACAGCGTCCTTGAGATCTCGTCGGCGTGGCGTAGCCGGGCGACCGAACGGTCGATGAGTTCGCTGTTGACGGCTTCGGCCACTTCGGTGAAGCGCAGCACCGGCTGCAACTCGACGACCGGCAGGCCGACATCGCGGGCTTCGTCCACCATGTCGGCGGGCACCTGCGCGAACGTTCTGCCCACCTCGAACAGCAGGCCCGCGACGCCGCTTTCCGCCAGCCTGCGCACGTAGAGCCGTCGTCCGGCTTCGTCTATTCCGACGAGCCCGACGCCGTTGGTCAGCAGGATCTCGTCGCCGCGCAGCAGCGGGGCGATGTCGTAGAGGTCAGCGGTGTGTACCCACCGGACGGCATGGTCCAGGTGATCGTCCCCGCTGAGCAGCACCGGATGGGCAGGCCGCAGCACCGGGTGGTCGAGAACCTGCCGAAGGATCAAGGCCATAGGACAGTATGTCCCACAAAGGGCGCCAAAGTTATGACATTACGTCCGTTGCCGCAGCAGGCGACCGGTCGCATGCTGATGCAACAGCAATGGTGAGGAGCGTCACATGAGCACACTGGTGACCGGCGGCCGCGGATTCGTCGGACGCCATCTGGTCGATCAGCTACTGGCCGACGGCGCCAAGGTCGTCAGCTACAACCGCGATTTCGCGGTCGATTCCCGCGACGGGTTGACCGTCGTGCAGGGCGAGCTGTTCGACATTCCGCGCCTGACCGAGACGTTGCGTCGGCACAGCGTCGAACGCATCATCCACACCGCCGGTCAAAGCCACCCCGGTGTGTCGATCGAGCTGCCGTGGACCACCTTCAAGGCCAACGCCGAAGGCACACTCGCCGTCTACGAGGCCGCCCGCGCCACCGGCGTGCGCCGGATCGTCAACTTTTCTTCGGAGTGTGCCGTGGGCAATCTCGACCCCGGCAGCACGGTCGACGAGACCGTCACTCCCCGACCGACGACTCCATACGGCGTCACGAAGGTCAGCGGGGAATTGTTCGGCGCCGTCTACAACTCGCTCTACGGCATGGAGGTCGTGTCGCTGCGCATCACCGAGGTCTACGGCCCCGGACTCTGGATGCCCAGTCTGCTCGGCGACATGATCCGCGCCGGACTGCGCCGTGAAGTGTTCCGTCTGGAGGCGGGCGGCGAACATCCCTTCCAATTCGTGCATGTCGCCGATGTCGCCAACGCCGCCAGGCTGGCCGCCACCACCGACGCATTGACGCAATCGGTCTACAACGTCTCCGGCGGCACGCAGATCACGGTCGCCGAAACCGCGCCGCTGCTTGCCGACCGACTGCCTGGCAGTCGCTACGACATCGGACCCGGCTTCCTGCATCAGTGGGACCGCATGGGTACCTTCGACCTGTCCGCGTCGGCCCGCGACCTCGGCTACACCCCGGCGTGGACGCTGGAGCGCGGCCTCGACAGCCAAATCGATTGGCTGCGCGCTCAGGAACCCACGGCGTGAACAGGAGGACCAACATGCCCGACATGACCAACCGCATCGCGCTCGTGACCGGCGCCGCATCCGGAATCGGCCTGGCCACCGCCGAAGCGCTGGCCCGCGAAGGGGCCGACGTCGCGCTGTTGTCGCGGCCCGGCGACGACCTGGACGGTGCGCAAGACCGCGTCAAACAACACGGTGGGCGCGTTGTCACCGTCGCCGCCGACGTCGCGGACCCGGAAGCGGTGAGGGTCGCTTTCGAGCGGGTGGAATCCGAGTTGGGACCCGTCGACGCGGTGCACAACAACGCGGGGATCTCGATCGTCAGCCCGCTCACCGAGACCACCGACGAGGTGTTTCGACGGCTGGTGGACACCAACCTCGCCGGTTCGTTCTACGTATTGCGAGAAGCCGCACGTGTCATGCAAAGCCGCCGCGCAGGAGCGATCGTCAACACGGCATCCGAACTGGCGATCATCGGCCAGGCAGGGTACGTCGCATACACCGCGACCAAGGGCGGGATCCTGGCGATGACGCGCAGCGCGGCGGCCGAGCTGTCGTCATGGGGCATCCGGGTGAACGCGGTCTGCCCCGGCACCACCAAGACCCCGATGTTCCTCGCCGAGTTCGACGGCGTCGAGGACCCTGCGGCAGAACTCGCGGACAACGCCGCCAGCGTCGCGATGCAGCGCATCGCCGAGCCCGCCGAAATCGCCGAGGCCGTGGTGTTCTTGCTGTCGCACCGCGCCGGTTACATCACGGGCACACAGTTGATCGCCGACGGAGGGCGCACTGGTTGTGTGCCCGCCGGGTCCGTCGGCGTCGCATCGCAGTAGTCATCGCAATAGTCGCAGCCATCACCATCGGAGAAGACACCATGACCGAACCTGCATCGACCCAACCGGCAACGTCTCGACTCGAACAACTCGGCTATTCGCAACAACTCGAACGCAGACTGAACATCCCTGAGGTCGTCGGACTGGCAATGGCCGACGTCTCCCCCACCATGGCGGTGCTGTTCCTTTCTGCTGGAGTGTTTGTCGTCGGCGGAACATTCTCCGTCGGCGCGGGACTGATCCTGTCGGTCGTCGTGGTGTTCATCTCCCTGTGTCTGGGCGAGCTCGCCGGAATGTTCCCTATCGCGGGCGGCATGTACTCGCTTGTGCGACGCGTTCTGCCGGGTCCGCTGTCGTGGATCACGATGTTCAACTACCTCATTCAGGGCGTGGTGATCCCGGCGAGCATCGCGCTCGGGATGGTCGCATTCTTGCGAGACCTGTTCCCCGGCCTCGGATTACCCGACACCGTGATCGCGATCGTGTTGTTGGCGCTTGCCACCACTCTTGCCCTGACCAAGGTGGAGGTCGGCGCGTGGGCCACCGCAGCGATGGTCGTCGTCGAATGCGTCGTACTCGGCATCATCACCGTGGCCGCGCTGCTGCACCCGCATCAGCCACTCAGCGAGGTCACCTTCCACCCGATCGTTCTCAGTAACGGCGAGCTGGTGGCGGTGGGTTTCACCGTCATGCTGGCCACGCTGGCGCCGGCGTTCAACGTCATCAACGGCTACGACGCTGCGCTGGGATTCTCTGAGGAACTCAAGGGCGGTGAGCGCAATATCGCCAAGGCGGTCATCATCTCCGCGGTCCTTGCCTGCGTGCTGATCATGGTTCCCCTCATCGCGGCGGTCATCGCCGCCCCCGATCTGAAGGAGTTCTTCAGCGCCCCTGCGCCGGTCATCTATTCGGTCGAGGCGGCACTGGGCGACAAGGCCAGGATCATCATCGACATCGGCGTCACGATCGCCTTGTTCAACGCGATGCTGTCATTGCTGATGTACTTCGGCCGCGGCGTCTACACGACCGGACGCGACGGCGTGTGGCCCGCGTCCGTGAATCGAATCATCGGCTCTATCAACAGGTTCCGTGCGCCGGGCGCCGGTGTCCTGCTGCTCGCCATTCCGGCAGGCATCCTGGTCTTCACGTCGGCGCTCAACTTCCTCATCATCTTCGCAGGCACGGTGATCGCCGCGGTGTACTTCTGCATCGGGCTGGCCGCACTGTGGAGCCGCCGAAGCATGCCCGACGAGCCAAGGCCCTACAAGATGCCGCTGTGGCCGCTGCCGCCGCTGGTGGTCATCGGGTTCACTGGAATCGCACTGGCCACCCAGGAGCGGCAATACCTCATCGCCGAAGTGGTGCTGATCTGCCTGGCGCTCGCCGCGTGGGCGGGATCCAAGAAGTGGTCGGCACACCCACCCGAACCTCACACCCCCGAGCCCGAGATCCGGAATAGGAGTTTGACATGACAGCATCGTCCGCGCCGCGCGTGTATCGACACATGACCTGGGAAGAGATCGCCGAGGCGGCGCGCGCCGATACCCCGATCGTCATTCCCGTCGGCGCCACGGAGCAGCACGGACGGCATCTGCCGGTGTGCACGGACTGGGTGCTGCCCGAACAGATCATCGGTGAGGCCAGCCGCGTCCGCAACCTGATCGTCGGGCCGTTCATCCCCTTCGGGTACCGCAGCCGGCCGGGAAGCGGTGGCGGCCAGCACTTTCCCGGCACAGTCTCGCTGCGGGCGACGACCTTCATGAGCGTGCTGGAGGACGTGCTGTCCGAGCTCAAACGCACGGGATTTCGCAACATCGCCCTGTACAACTGGCACTACGAAAACGCCGGGTTCGTTTACGAGCCGGCCTACCTCGTGTCCGAACAGAACCCTGAACTCAAGATCGTGGTGATCGAAGACATCTTTCCTGAATTCACCGCGGAACGCCGCAGCATCATCTGGCCCGACGAGTTCCCCGGACTGGCGCTCGAACATGCTGCGGTGATCGAGACGTCGCTGTGGATGCACTTCGACCCATCGGCTGTGCGCGACGACCGGATGGCGCCCGACTTCCCGCAACGGGTCGTCAACCATGACGTCGTCCCCATCGACACCCGCATGTCGACGTCGAGCGGCTCGCTGTCATCGCCGGTGAGCGCCAGCCCCGAGAAGGGCCGCGTGCTCACCGAGTGGTTGGTACAACGCCTGATCGGCATCCTCGACGAGGAATTCCCCGACCCGGGCAGCCCCGCGGGCGAGCGCAACGGGAAGCGCGAAAGCTCAAGGGCGTGAGCCATTCCCGGCGATTGCACTGGCGAGCGCTTTGGCGTTCGTGGCGATGCGGCGCTCGCTGAACTTGAGCTCTCGGCGCTGATACGCATAGAGCTGCGCGTCCACCGACGCGAGCAGCATGTCGGCGTCCCTGACATCGAGGTCTGCCCGCAGCTCACGCAGCAGTAGCACGAGATGCTGACGCCAACCGCGGTAGGCGCCGACCTTCAGCCGACCCGGCGGCGTCGCTTCCGTGACCAATAGCGCGCCGAGACTGCGCTCGGTCAACTCCGACGAACTCGCTCCGGACTCGGCACAGCCAGGGGCTCCTGGGCTACTCACAGTGCCGCTTTTGGCGAACGTCCCGTCCCTGAATTACCATGTGGGCCAGAGTGTTTAGCCACTCCCCATGGCCACGACTTCCGCCGTATATCATGGATAATCTACATTATCCATGACGAATTGCGCCGTTTTCATCAGATGAATCACGGATTCGGCGTTGCCTGCGGTTGGTGGTGACCCTGCTCGGGTGACGAAAACTGTTGTTGATCTGCGGATTTGGGCTTTTCTTGCAGTACTACCACGGGTTCGACGGCATCACAGTGGCCTGCACATGGTGCACCGCCCGCCGCGGCACCCGGGTATGGAGTCATCACCGCGACACCGTCTGTCGCCGGCACCGCCGCTGGATCGGCAGCCCCATCATGTCCAGCGACGATCAACTTGACCTCAATCCTTGCCGCCCACCAATAGCATCGCGGACTCGTCCGCCGCTACCGAACCCGCGGGACCGACGCGTGCGCGCGGGCCATCGCCCTCATCGATGGCGGTATGTTCAAAGCACCGCTGCATCCGTTCTCCAACTACCTGTGCCTGGGCTACTTCGGCGTGGTGCTGGTGCTGATGACGCGCATCGACGACTTCCGGGCCGGCGCCATCGCCTTGCCCATCTGGTTGACCGTGTTGGGCGTAGCGGCGCTGGTACACGGGCGGATGAGCCGGCGAAATGCCGCGCGGAGCGGGCCCGCCACAGCAGCAGTCAGCGTCTAGGTGTACCCGGCCACACGACCCCGACCCGAGTACGCACAGAAGAGAAGAATATCAACATGACGAACCAGATCACCCTGACCGCCCAGGAGAAGCAGGCCCAGCTCGATCTCAACCAGCTCAAGCAGCTGGTGGGCCTGGTGGATTACGACCTGAGCAACGACCCGTTTCCCGTAACCGGCTGGGATGCCATTGTTTTCGTGGTCGGAAATGCCACCCAGGCCGCGAGTTACTACCAATCCACGTGGGGCATGGAACTGGTCGCGTACTCGGGGCCGGAGAACGGCAATCGCGACCACAAGGCGTTCGTGCTGCGC
>JGI12053J15887_10001380_pt1 | contig 11256 bp, 9 predicted proteins | sample MedBloCAOM1_O3_FD_15887 | JGI IMG/M metagenome (IMG submission 15887) | reverse complement strand
TGGGCCAGCGGGGACATGATGTCGTTCTTGCGTGCGCCGGACTTGTAGTCACGCAGTTCCAGATAGAGGTAGCCCTGATACTGGCCCCAGATGACCGGCGTGGTCTTGTCCTGCGGAACGCCGTTCTCGCCGTGGCAGGCGGCGCACAGTTGCGCCTTCTCCTCGATCATCTGGGCGTGCGTCGGAGCCGGCAGCAAGAGTGTGCCGAGGACGGCAATGAAAAAGACGGGACCCAGTGGCCCCGTCTGCACATTGCCTATAGCCGTCCGAGCGTTACTTCGGCGCATTCAATCCAACGTAAAGGCGATGATGGAATTGCCGCGCTTGAAGTCGAGCTGGACGTTGCCGCCGGCGGCGACCACGACGTACTGCTTGCCGCCGACGGTGTAGGTGGAGGGCGGCGCGTTGACGCCGGCGCCGGCATTGAAGGTCCACAACACTTTGCCGTTGCGCGCGTCATAAGCCCTGAACCGGCCATTGCCCTCGCCGGTGAACACGACCCCGCCGGCGGTCGCAAGCACGCCGCCGATCATCGGCTGCGGCGTCTTCACCTGCCAGCGGATCTTGCCGGTGTTGTAGTCGACGGCGGTGATGTTGCCCCACTGCTCCTCACCCGGGATCACCTTGAAGGCGCCGCCGAGCCAGAGCTTGCCGCCGGGATAGGGCGAGCTCTGCACCTGATATGTCATGGGCTGATGCAGGTTGATGGCATAGCTCAGCCCGAGCTGTGGATTGACCGCCATGGGCGACCATTCCACGCCGCCATTGGCGCCGGGCAGCATGCGCGCGCCCTGCGCCGTGGGCAGCGTCCACATGTTCTCCTGCGGGATCATCGCGTCGGAGAAACGGATCAGGCTGCAGTCCTTGCGGTCGTGGACATAGACATGCCCGGTCTTGCCGGCGTGCAACACGCCCGGGATCGTCTTCCCGCTCTTGTCGCGCACGTCGACCAGGATCGGGGGGCTGACCGCGTCCAGATCCCAGACGTCGTGGGCAATGTACTGGAGGTGGCAGACGTATTTGCCGGTATCGAGATCAAGCGAGACCAGCGCGTCGGTGTAGAGATTGTCGCCGGGGCGCAGTGAGCCATCGAGGTCGGGCGACGGATTGCCGACGACGAAGAAAATGCGATTGGTGGCAAGATCGACCGCAGGATTCTGCCACACCCCGCCGCCCAGCGTCTTGTAGGGGTCGCCGGTCTTGGCGAGCTGATCCTTCTCGGCCTGGATATTGCGTTTCATGTCGCGGCCGGTGGCGTCCTTCTCCGCCCAGACCCCGACCGAATTTTCCGGGATGGTGTCGAACGTCCACAGCAGTTTGCCGTCCTTGGCGTCATACGCCTTCACGAATCCACGGATGCCGTATTCGCCGCCGTTGGTGCCGATGAGCACTTTGCCTTTGACGACGGTCGGCGCCATCGTCTCGCTGTAGCCGAGCTCGGGATCGGCGATATCGGTCTGCCACACCTTGTTGCCGGTCTTGGCGTCGAGCGCGACCATCTTCGCGTCGAGGGTGGCGAGATAGACCTTGTCCTCGTAGACCGCGACGCCGCGATTGTTCGGACCGCAGCAATAGGTCGTGATCGGCCCGAGCGGATGCTTGTAGTACCACAACTGCTCGCCGGTCTGCGCATTGAGCGCATAGACCTGGCTGAACGATGTCGTGACATACATGACTCCGTTCACGACGATGGGCGAGGTTTCCATCGATTCCTTGACGTCGGTCTGGAAAATCCACGCCGGACGCAGGCGCCGCACGTTGGATGCGTTGACCTGCGCAGCGGGGTGGTAGCGCTTCTGCGTATAGTCGCCGTTGGTGTGCAGGAAGTTGTTGCCGTCGTTCGCGGCGCGGCTGAGCATGTCCTGGGTGACATTGCTGGGCGTGATGCTGGGCCGTGCGGCCGGCCGCGCCTCTTGCTTCACCTCCTGGGCCGTCGTGAGATCCACGACCGTGACCGCAAGTGCGCATGCGCCGGCGATCGCCAATGCCGTTCGGATTGGGCTCATGGTCTTCCTCCCCGATGGACAGCTGTCAGCCCTTGTTCGAACTTGAACGGGCAGATCTTCCTACTGTCATTGCCAAACGTGACCCCGCCTCCGGAGGCTGTCAAGGCGGATCGGAAGCCAAGACATCAGGCGAAGGGGGAAAGAAATGGGCCCGATCGGAGTCCCCGACCCGCGGGCGCGAGTCACACCGGCGAGGGATGGGCTGTCGTTTTCGCCAGCCGCGAAATCTCGGCGCCATGGTTTTGAAAATAGTGCTTGAACCAGAACGTAAACGAATCCGGGTCGCGTTCGATGCGCCGGCTGATGTCGTCGAACGACCAGTGCGCGACGTCGGCGACCTCGGCCGGGTCGGGCTTCGGCTCGGCCTGCAGCCGTCCGAAATAGACGTAGACGAACTCGTTCTCATGCATGCCGTTGCCGAGCTCGGCCTGGTAGCGGGCGAAAAAGCCGAATGACAGCTCGCCCGCCACGCCGAGCTCTTCGCCGAGCCGGCGGCGCGCCGCGACCAATGTCCGTTCGCCCGGGCGTGGATGGCCGCAGCAGGAGTTCGCCCACAGCCCGCCCGAGTGGTATTTTTTGGAGCTGCGCTGCTGCAGCACGATCCGTCCGCGCTCGTCCACCATGAAGATCGAAAACGCGCGGTGCAGCAGACCGCCGCGGTGAACGGCGGTCTTGCCCCCGGTTCCGGTGGCGCGATTATTTTCATCAACCAGAATGAGCTGCTCTTCCGACATCATGGCTTGTTCGCTTGCCGCAGGTCCTTGACCCGCACCGCCTTGCCCTGCGAGCGCGGCACCTCGCCCGGCGCCTTGAGCACGACATCGCAGGTCACGCCTACCATCGACTTGATGTGATTGCGCACGTCGGCGGCTGTCTTGGCGACAGACGCCGCATCGAGCGGGGCAGGGGGCGCGAGCTCCACCTCGATGGTGATGGCGTCCATCGGACCTTCGCGCGTGAGCACGAGCTGATAATGCGGCGCTAGCCCGGGNAAACCGACCAGGAAGGCCTCGACCTGGGACGGATAGACGTTGACCCCGCGGATGATCAGCATGTCGTCGCTGCGCCCGGTCACGCGCATCATGCGGCGATGGGTGCGCCCGCACACGCACGGCTCCTCGATCAGGCGCGTGATATCGCGGGTGCGATAGCGCAGCATCGGCAGCGCGTCCTTGGTCAGCGTGGTGACGACGAGCTCGCCGGTGCCGCCGACCGGCAGGGGCTGCGTGGTGTCGGGGTCGATCACCTCGCAGAAAAAGTGATCCTCCCAAAGATGCAGTCCGCTCTGCGCCTCATGGCACTCGCTCGATACCCCCGGCCCGATGATCTCGGAGAGCCCATAGGTGTCCATGGCCTTGATGCCGAATTTCGCCTCGAGGTCGCTGCGCATGGCGTCGCTCCAGGGTTCGGCGCCGAAGCAGCCATAGCGCAGCGAGAGCTTGCGCAGGTCGACCCCCATGCCGTCCGCAACCTCGGCGATGTTGAGCGCATAGGAGGGCGTCGCGCCTAGGATGCGCGCGCCGAAATCCTGCAACAGTATCACCTGGCGCTCGGTGGCGCCGCCGGAGATCGGCACGGTGGTGAGACCCAGCCGCTCGGCGCCGTAGTGGAATCCAAGCCCGCCGGTGAACAGTCCGTATCCGAAGGCATTGTGGAAGATGTCGCCGGGCCTCGCGCCCATGCAGGCAAGCGAGCGGGCCATCAGGTCGGACCACAGCGCGAGGTCGGCGCGCGTGTAACCGACCACGGTGGGCTTGCCGGTCGTTCCCGAGGAGGCGTGCAGCCGCACCAGTTCCTCGCGCGGCACCGCGAACAGACCGAAGGGATAATTGTCGCGCAGGTCCGTTTTGACGGTGAACGGGAAGCGCGCGATGTCGGCGAGGGTCCTGAGATCCTCGGGCCGCACGCCGGCGGCATCGAGCTTTGCGCGAAAATGCGGGACCTTCCCATAGCCGCGCGCGATCTGCTCTTGCAAGCGGCGGAGCTGCAATGCGGCGAGCTCGTCACGCGCCATCGTCTCGGCGGCGCGATCGAACATGAAGGTCTCGTCGGTGCGAACCGTGCTCGCCATGCCGTCACCCCGACAATGCGGCGAATCGCGCGGCCTTGGCTTTGAGCCGCTCGAACGTCTTGGCCTTGTCGACGACGAACCGGGTGTGGGTCCCGGCGCCGACATGATCGAGCTCGTCCTTGACCGAGGTTTCGAAGAAGACCTTGCGTCCGTCCACCGCCGTGACGCGCACCGTGATCTCCACTGTCATGCCCATGAGCGTGGGCGCGAGATGCTTGACCGCGACCTCCATGCCGACCGAATCCTCCCCGGCATCGGCATGCTCGATGATGAGTTCCCGGCAAGTGTGCTCGATGTCGAGGATCATGGACGGCGTCCCATAGGTCCGCGCCTCCTCGCCCATGAAACCGATGGTGCGCTCACGGCCGATCGTGATGCGGTTGACCCGGGACGCTCCGGGCCGAAGGGTTGGCTTCATCTGTATGCTCCTCAAGGCCGTATAACCGGAAAATCTGGCAAAGTGCGAGATAAAGTACGAGCGGTTTACGCGGCCGCTGACGAGGGCTCACCCGCCTGATGGGATCCAAGTCGCTTGTTCGCGATCACGCAAGCCGACGCGCCGCACGATCCCATTCCACAGGCGTCGCGTAAGCAACGTTGAGGCCGGGCCGACGACACACTACACTCGCTGGCATCGCCATTTCCGACCGGTCGTTCCCACCCCCATGATCAGTCCGTCCGCGCTCGCCCCCTACGCGCATCATACGCTTCCCGAAGCCGTCATTCCCGAGCTTCCCGGCTGTTACCGCGGGAAGGTGCGCGAGAACTACGATCTCGCCAACGGCATGCGCATCCTCATAGCCACCGATCGCATCAGCGCCTTCGACCGCAACCTTGCGGTCATCCCGCTCAAGGGCCAGGTGCTGACGCAGACCGCGCGCTTCTGGTTCGAGGCCACGCAAAGCCTCTGTCCCAACCACGTCATCGAATATCCCGATCCCAACGTTCTGGTGTGCAGGCGGCTCTCGATGATGCCAGTCGAGATCGTGGTCCGCGACTATCTGGCAGGCACCACCTCCACGTCCATCTTGCAGATGTACAAGAAGGGCGAGCGCGAGATGTATGGCCATCGGTTCGCGGAGGGCCTGCGCGACAACCAGAAACTTCCACGGACCATCATCACGCCCACCACCAAGGCGGGGCATGGCGCGCACGATGCGCCGCTCAGCGCGCAGGACATCCTCGCGCGCAAGCTTTTGACCGAGGCGCAATGGCGCGAGGTGGCGGACAAGGCCTTGGCCTTGTTCGCCTGCGGGCGCGAGACGGCTGCCCGGCAAGGGCTGATCCTGGTCGATACCAAGTATGAATTCGGCTTCGACGAGACCCGCGCGATCGTCCTGGCCGACGAGGTCCACACTCCCGACAGCAGCCGCTATTGGCTCTCGGCGAGCTACCCGTCACGGTTTGCCGCCGGCACGCCGCCGGAGACGCTGGACAAGGACTTCGTGCGGCGGTGGGTGGCGGCGCGCTGCGATCCCTACACCGGCCCCATTCCTGAGATTCCGCCTGATATCATCTTGCAGGCCGCGGCCACCTATATCGATGTCTATGAGAAGCTCACCGGGCGGGAGTTTGCCTTGCCCGACCTCGCAGTCCCGCCGCTCGCACGCGTGCGCGCCAACCTGAGGAAATATTTCGAGCGAGCCGCCTAGCGCATCCGGCTTCGAGCGCGCGCGGAAGCCGTGCGCTGCTCGTGCCTTGCGTTCGCTTTTGCCACCATGCCCTTTCGAGTAACGTGGGAGCGCCGTGATGACCGCACGCGAGACCGATGCAGGTGCCGTGGAATGCCTCGCGACGGCGGGCTTGCCCGCCGGCGACGTCCGCGACTGGCTGCAGGCGGAGCCGGGCGAGACCACCGACTTTCCCGCCGACCGCAGAAAGTTCTCGGCCTACTGGCAGAAGGCGTCGCGCCTGCTGGGGCGGCTGCCGCACAAGCCGCGCCGCAAGGAGGGCGAGCACGCCGCGGCGCGCACCATTCAGGAACGAGCGCGGGACGCCCGCGTGCGGTTTCTTCGCCGCCACGGCGATGCCGTCTACGATGCGCTGACGGTGCGGCGCTCACGCTTCGTGCGGGTCGAGGATCTCGTCATCAGGGCCGCGGGCGTGGTTCCAGGCCTGGTGCCCACGGCGCAGGAGATCGCGGCGGAGGAGGGCTGCCTTCAGCGCGACAAGGCCGGCCTCGAGATCGACCAGGGCCTGTTCCTGTCCGCGGTGCTCGGCAGCGAACGTTCAGGACGGCATCTCTGCCACGCCATGCTGTTGCCGCGGCCGGATGCCGAAGCGTTACTGCCGAAATTCGAGCACGACGGCGTCGTGGAGCTCGACGGCGCGTCGGTGCGTCGGGTCGGCAAGGCCGCTGTCGTGACGCAGAACAATCCGCGGTTTCTCAACGCGGAGGACCAGACCTCGCTTGACGGCGCGGAAATCTGCGTCGACCTTGCGCTGCTCGACCGCGACACTGAAATCGCGGTCATGCGCGGCGCGGTCGTCGAGCATCCGAAATACCAGGGGCGCCGCGTGTTCGGCGCCGGCATCAATCTCACTCATCTCTATCACGGCCGCATCCCGTTCGTCTGGTATCTGCAGCGCGACCTCGGCTACGTGAACAAGATCTATCGCGGGCTGGCCTTTCCCGACGACGCGCCGCCGGACGAGTTCGGCGGAGAGACGATCGAGAAGCCGTGGATCGCCGCGGTCGAAGCGTTCGCCATCGGCGGCCATTGCCAGGTCCTGCTGGTGATGGACTATGTGCTCGCCGAGCGCACCGCCTTCCTCACGTTGCCCGCGCGCAAGGAGGGCATCATTCCCGGCGCGGCGAATATGCGCTTGCCGCGCTTCACCGGCGACCGCATCGCGCGCCAGGCAATTCAATATGAGCGCCGGCTCGAATGCGACAGCCCGGAGGGGCGCCTGATCTGTGACGAGATCGTCGAGACCGGCGAGATGGACGCGGCGATCGAGCGGGTGGTGAAGGGCCTGACCAGTTCGGGCGTGGTAAGCGCGGCCGGGAACCGGCGCGCGTTCCGGGTGACGCAGGAGCCGTTCGACATGTTCCGCTCCTACTTCGCGGTCTATGCGCGCGAACAGTCCTATTGCCATTTCAGCCCGGCCTTGATCTCCAATCTCGAGCGCTACTGGAACGCGCAGAGCCGTAAGCCCTGATGCCGCAGGCATGCTGCTTGGCGCTGCGGTGAAAATGCTCTACGCCGGTCGAAAGGCTTGAGACAAAGCCGCAGGAGGAACGCATGATCCAGACCACGCTTCGGCTTGCCGGTATCGCCACGCTTGCTTTGGTGTGCGCGCCTGCGTTCGGGCAAGACACGCTGAAGCTTGCGGTCGGCCAACGCGGACTGTGGGATACGTCGATATCCGATGTCGGCCAGCGCGCCGGTATTTTCAAGAAGCACGGCCTGACGCTCGAAATCCTCTATACCCAGGGCGCCGGCGAGACCCAGCAGGCCGTGATATCCGGCAGCGTCGAGATCGGGGTCGGGGTCGGCGTCATGGGGGTTCTGAGCGCCTATTCGAAAGGCGCGCCGGTCCGCATTATCGGGGCCGAAATCACCGGTGCTGGCGACCTGTATTGGTACGTGAAGGCCGACTCGCCGATCAAGACTCTGAACGATACCAACGGGAAGAGCATCGCCTACTCGACCAACGGCTCCTCCACGCATGGCGTCGTCACCGCCTTCATCAAGCAGTACGGGGTCTCGGCAAAGGCGACCGCGACCGGAGGGCCGCCTGCAACGCTCACGACCGTCATGTCCGGACAGGTCGATGTGGGCTGGGCGGCGCCTCCGTTCGGTCTCGATCTGCTGGACGGCAACGAGATCCGCAAGATTGCCACGGGCAATGACACGCTGTTCAAAGGGCAAACTGTCAGGCTCCTCATCACCAATACCCAGACCTTGGACGGCCGCAAGGACGCCATCGACCGATACATGCAGGCCTACCGCGAAACTGTGGACTGGATGTATTCGGATCCCGCCGCGCTGAAGACCTACGCCGAGTTTGCCTCCATCACGGAGGCAAAGGCGAAACGGATTCGCGACGAGTTCTTTCCCAAGTCGTCGGTGTCACCCGACGAGATCACAGGCCTCGATCTCATCGTTCCCGATGCGGTCAACCTAAAATTCATCGCTGCGCCGCTGACCAAGGAGCAGCTCGCGGGGTTGATCAAGATCCCGGCCCGAAAATGATCCCAGGCTCGGTGGGGCGGGGCGCGCACGCGCGGATGCGTCTGCACGGCACTACGTCTTGATCCGATCGAGATTGGCCGTCATGCGCGCGATCACGCGACGGAACAGCGCGAGATCGCCGCGACCGATGCCGGCCTCCGCCGCATCGGTGATGCCGCGTGCGAGCGTCAGCAATTCGGTGCGCAGTTGCTGCGCCTTCGGGGTCAGCCACACATGGGACCGGCGCTTGTCGTCGGTGCTGCGGACCCGGCGGATCAGCCCGGACTTCTCCATGGTGCGCAGCGCGATGACGGTGGTCGGCTCCATGGTGCCGACCCGCGCCGAGAGCTCGCGCTGCGACAATCCGTCCTCGTTCCACAGCACCCGCAGGAAGTACCACTGACCGCGTGCGACGCCGTAAGGTGCGATGCGCTTCTCCAGCAGACGTTGAAACGTTCGGTTCGCATCGCGCACGAGAAAGCCCGAGCTTTCCGCCAGCGGGAATTCGACCGGACGCTCCTCCGCTTTTCGGTTCTTGCTGCTTCGGCGCGATGCCACCCGGCCCCTCACTTCAAAGCTGCAACGCCCGCCTGCGTTGACAAGATTTCGGTTTCCGGGACATAATACTTAGAAATCTATGCAATGGAACTCCCGGCGCCCATAAACAACAGCCGGCGCGGCGGTTCGACCCGGATTTCATCTTTCCAAACGGCAGGCGAAGCGCTCTCGCCGCCCCACGTCAGGGAGATTTCACGAGCCATGCAAAAGGCATTGCGCAAGGAGAAGCCGGTCGCGGACAAGCCGCATCATGCGTCGGATCTGCGCACCACGCTCGAGTGGCTGCGCGAGCAGGGCGACCTGATCGAGACCGACAAGCCGGTCGATCCGGACCTCGAAGTCACCGGCCTGCAGAAGCACATGGATGGCGGCTGCCCGGTGCTGTTCAACAATGTCAAAGGCAAGCCCAATCACCGCGTGCTCACCAATCTGTTCGGCGACATCAAGGTCATCAACAAGATGTTCGGCTGGAAGGACGATGCCGAGCGGGTGAAGAAGCTCGCCTATGCGCTCAGCCATCCGCTCAAGCCCGTCGAGATTCCGCAGGATCAGGCGCCGTGCCAGGAGCACGTCATCGAGAATCCGAAGGACGTGAACGAGCACGTCGTGCCGATCCGCCACACCACCTACGAGCCCGAGCTCACTGTGGGCTCCGCGATCCGCTGCGTCACCGGCGCGGAATTCGATGGCGGCTCGGACCTCGGCTACAATCGCATGAACTTCCGCTGGGGCAATGTCGGCACCTTCCAGATCTCGCCCGGCTCGCACATGTGGCAGGTCGTGAACAAGTACTACAAGTCGGACGAGCCGGTTCCGATCACCATGTGCTTCGGCGTTCCGCCGGCCTGCACGTTGCTCGCGGGCGCCGGCTTTGACTACGCCATTCTGCCCATGGGCTGCGACGAGATCGGGATTGCCGGGGCGGTGCAGGGCACCCCGATCCGGCTGGTGAAGGCGCGCACCGTCAACGCCATGGCGCTGGCTGACTGCGAGCTGGTGCTGGAAGGCTACGTCAATCCGCGCGACCGGCGGTTCGAGACCAAGGAATCGGAGGACGCCGGCATCCAGGGCCGCTTCCATTTCCATCCGGAATGGGCGGGCTACATGGGCAAGGCCTACAAGGCGCCGACCTTCCACGTGACCGGGATCACCATGCGCGATCCCAAGACCAAGCCGATCATCTTCGCGCTCGGGGTCCACACCCTGGACGACCACAACATCGACACCACGGTGCGCGAGGCGGCGATCTATGAGCTGTGCGACCGGCTGCAGCCCGGCATCGTGCAGAACGTGGTGATCCCGTACTGCATGACCGACTGGGGCGGCTGCATCATCCAGGTGAAGAAGCGCCACCAGCTCGACGAGGGCTGGCAGCGCAATTTCATGGGCGCTGCACTCTCCTGCTCGCAGGGCATGCGGCTGGTGATCGCGGTGAGCGAGGACGTCGATCCCTATTCGATGGACGACGTCATGTGGTGCCTCACCACGCGCGTGAACCCGCGCGCCGACATCCTCAATCCGATCCCGGGCGGCCGCGGCCAGACCTTCATGCCGGCCGAGCGCATGACCGCGGGCGACAAGCAGTGGACCGCCTCGAACACCAATTTCGAGGGCGGCATGGGCATCGATGCGACGGTGCCGTTCGGCTACGAGAGCGATTTTCTCCGCCCGGTCTATCCCGTGGACCGGGTCAAGCCGGAGGACTTCTTCAGCAAGAAGGACATCGAGAACGCCCAATCGCGCATGGTGGGTTGGGTCCACTCGCTCGCCAGGACAGGACGGTGAGGGTTACGAGCTGCGGTCCCCGCGCAAGCGGGGACCCGCGACGCCGAACGCGCGTCAACCCTCCGATTGCTTCCATCGTTGCGCCAGGGCACGCCGGTTGAGCTTGCCGCGCTCGGTCTTCGGCAGCGAGACGCTGAGCACGATCTGCTTGGGCGCCTTGAATGCCGGCAGCCCTTCGCTGCAATAGCGCAGCAGCTCGCCGGTATCGACCGATGCGCCCGGCCGCGCCACCACGTAGCTCACCACCTCCTCGCCGTAGATCGCGTCCGGCACGCCGACGGTGGCGACCTCGATCAGCTCGGGGTGCTGCATCAGGAAGCTGTCGATCTCGATCGGCGAGATGTTGACGCCGCCGCGAATGATGAGGTCTTTCTCGCGTCCGGTGAGGGTCAGAAAACCGTCGGCATCGAGAAGCCCCAGGTCGCCGGTGCGGATGCGGCCGCGGCTGCTGACCTTCACGCCGCCGTCGTCGGCGAGATAACGGTAATCGTGCGAGGCATTGCCGCCGATCTCGACAAGGCCGATCTCGCCTGGAGGCAGCGACCGGCCGTCGGCGTCGACGACCGCGAGCCGGTGATAGGCGAACGGCCGTCCGACCGTGCCGGGGCGCCGTTGCTCACCGGGAATGGCCGCAATCCAGCCGGTCTCGCTCGAGCCA
>JGI12053J15887_10001379_pt1 | contig 11257 bp, 10 predicted proteins | sample MedBloCAOM1_O3_FD_15887 | JGI IMG/M metagenome (IMG submission 15887) | reverse complement strand
GGCGTCTGCAGTTTCTCGGCCGCCGCCAGTACGAGCCGGACGTCCTTCTGGCCGAGCTCGGCGGCGAAACCGGCCGGCTCGAACTCCCCGCGCGCGATCAGACCGCCGTACGTCTTGTACACCGGCGCACCGAACAGCGTCGACGTGAGGATCTCGAGGTAGTCGTTCTTGTCGACGCCGGCCTTGGAGACTAAAGCCATCGCCTCCCCGAGCGATTCGATCACCGAGGCGATCAGAAAGTTGCCGCTCAGCTTCACCAGATTGGCAGCCTTCGGTTCCTCCGAGACCACGAACGTCCGCTGGCCAATCGCGTCGAACACCGGCGAGATCGCTTGCAGCGTCGCGGCGGCGCCGGCCGCGACCACGAAAAGCTTTGCCGCCGCTGCCGCTTCGGGTCGGCCGAACACCGGCGCCGCGACGAAGTGCTGGCCTGCCTCGGCGTGCGCGGCCGTCATCCGCTCCGACAACGCGACGCTGATCGTGCTCGACGAGACGTGAGTGGCGCCCGGCCGCAGCGACGCGATGATGCCGCCGTCACCGAACGTGACGGCCTCAACGGCATCGTCGTTAGCCAGCATCGTGATGACGATGTCGCCGTCGCATGTCGCCGCGACCGACTTCGCCGGCTTCGCGCCCTGACCCGCGAGCGCCGCGACCTTGTTCTGTGACCGGTTGTAGGCCGTTACCACGTGGCCGGACTTCAGCAGGTTCGCGGCCATGCCTGCGCCCATGTTTCCCAGCCCGATAAACCCAATCTTCATGCACTCCACCATGCCGCGTCTTACTGTGCGCCGCCGGGCAATGGGGTTTAGCAGGGCAATGGGGTTTAGTAGACGACGTGAAATTCTCCACGACGATGTTCCAGCTGGGAAACAACACCGGCATCGAGGTGCCCGCCGATGTCGTGGCCGCACTCGGCGCGGGCAAGCGGGCACCCGTCGTCGTCAACGTCAACGGCTACGAATACCGGTCGACCATCGCACCCATGGGTGGCAAGTACCTGCTGCCGTTCAGCGCTGACCGGCGCGAGGAGTCGGGGATCCAGGGCGGGGACGCGATCGACGTCGAGCTCACTCTCGACACCGCGCCGCGGACGGTCGAGCTACCCGACGACCTGCGATGCGCGCTCAACTCCTCGGCCACTGCCGCTGCGGCATGGGAGAAGCTCTCGTATACCCACAAGAAGGAGCATGTGCGGTCCGTGCTCGACGCCAAGAAGGCCGAAACGCGGAAACGACGGATCGCCGCCGTGGTCGCCGGCCTCGAAGGCTAGCCCTTACTTGCGCCGGGAATGCTGTCCTTGCAGTAGGCGTAGGCCGCCATGCCGCCGAAATCGGAGGCTTCCTTGACCGACCACTTGGTCTTCTTCGTGATCAGGCTCAACGCGTGGTTGGCACCACCGCCGTGGCTGAGCACGTCGCATGTCGACTGGGCCAAACTGAGGGCCTCGCCATCGGGGACGATGATGCCCTTTTCCTTCAGACCCTTGAGGAATGCCTGGTCTAACTGAGCGTCGGCGGAGGCGGGCGCCGCCAGCGCCGTGGCTGTGCTAATCCCGGTTGTCACCGCCGCCAACAGGTGCTTTGTTCTCATCTGTCTCCCCAGTAACTTCCCCGGCCAGATGCAAACTACGCCCGCAAACGAAATTCTGCCTAGGGGCCAGGTGAATCAGGCCTGCATTTCCGCTGCACGGTGCACGGCATTGACGATTCCCTGATAGCCGGTGCAGCGGCAGAAGTTACCGGACAGGCCTTCGCGGATCTCCTCGTCGGTGGGGTTCGGGTTGTCGCGCAGCAGGGCGGTAATCGACGTAACGAAGCCGGGTGTGCAGAAACCGCATTGCAGCCCGTGGCACTCCTTCAGCGCCGATTGCACCGGCGACAGCTCACCGTCGGGCGACCCGATGCCCTCGACCGTGGTCACTTCCATGCCGTCCGCCTGCACAGCAAAGATAAGGCAGGAGCGCACCGCTCCTCCGTCGAGGAGCACCGTGCATGCCCCGCACGCGCCGTGCTCGCAGCCCAGATGAGTGCCTGTGAGGCCGCACCTTTCGCGAAGGTAGTCCGCCAGTGTCAGCCGCGGCTCCACGGTTGCCTGCGTTGGCTGTCCGTTCACGGACATCTGCACCGGCCACTCATGCATTGCAAGCCTCCGCGGTCGCAGATTGCCAGGCTCGGGCCACCATCGTGGCTCCGATTTTGGCTCGATAGGCGGCAGACCCCTGCAGGTCGGCCGGGATCTCGCCGAGTGAACTGATGGCCAGGTGGCCGACCTCGGCGGCGGTCATGTCGCCGAAGGGACGGCCGAGCACGGCCTGCTCGGCGGGGGATCCGCGCAGCGGTGTCGATCCAAGGCCGAGAAGTCCTATGCCGCAACGGCTCACGCGCGTTTCGTCATCGAGCTCGACCGCGACGGCGGCGCCGGCGATGGCGAAATCCCCGTGCCGGCGGGCGAACTCTTCAACGGCGAAGCCCGACCGGGCGCCCCACACCGGAAAGCGCACGGCGGTGAGGATTTCGTCGGATGTCATGGAATTTTCCCACAGGCCGGTGAAGAACTCGTTCGCCGGAATATCGCGGGCGCCGCGGGGGGACACGGCTTCCATTTGCGCGTCGAGTGCGAGTGCGACCGCGGCGTACTCCGCCGCGGGATCGGCATGGGCGATCGCGCCTCCCAGCGTGCCGCGGGTGCGGATTTGGAAGTGGCCGATGTAGGGGGTCGCGAGGGTCAACAGCGGCACCGATTCGGCCACCTCGTCGTCCATTCCGACGAATGCGTGCGGGGTCGCCGCCCCGATGCGGACTTCGCCGTCGCGCAGGTCGATGCCGACGAGCTCGTCGATCCGGGAGATGTCGACGAGGTTGTCGAAATGTGTGAGGCGCATGGCAAGCATGGGCACCAGGCTCTGACCACCGGCGAGGACCTTCGCGTCGTCGCCATACTCGGCGAGCAGGGCGACGGCCCCCTTCACGGCGTCGGGGCGGTGATAGGCGAACGCGGCAGCCTTCATGACATGAGCCGCGACAGGTCGGCAAGTAGATCGTCGGCGAAGAATGCCGCCGGACGTACATGCGCCTTCCTGCTCCTGCGGCCAAGCAGGAAGCCGATCGCGGCACCGGCCGCCAGCGCAGCGAGCGCAGGCGCGGCCCGCTTTGCCATCGGCACCGCGACAATCTTGAGGAGATCGACGGAGTCGCCGGCGTCGACCGCGGCTGCCGCCGTGGCCTGGGTTGCGGCGCTTGCTGTTTGGGCGCCTCGCGGGGAGCCACCGATCATGTCGGCCTCAAGGGCCTTGGCGAACTGCGTGATCAGGTTCCCTGCGACGTCGGCGAGGACACCGCGGCCGAACTGAGCGGCCTTGCCGGAGATCGTCAAATCCGTGGTGATCACCACGCTGGTCGCGTCGCCCTCGTCCTTGAGCTGGGCGGTGACGACGGCGGCCGCGTTGCCGTTGCCTCGAGTCTCCTTGCCGGTGGCCTTGAGCACCACCCGCTGCGCCGCGGCGTCCTTTTCCATGAACGCCGCTTCGCCCTTGTAGGACACGGTGATCGGGCCGACCTTGACCTTCACCGCGCCGGTGAACTCGTCGCCGTCGACAGACAGCAGGGTGGCGCCGGGCAGGCACGGGGCGACGCGCTCGACGTCGGTGAGCACCTCCCACGTCGTCGCCGCAGGCACCGCGACACGAAATTCGTTGTTCAGTTCCACGTTTCGGTCCTTACTTCTGTGCCTGTTCCAGCAACTCGACGATCGCGGCTGGCGTCGCGGGCAGCCGGGTCAATGTCACACCCAACGGCGCCAACGCGTCGTTGATCGCGTTGATCACCGCGGGCGTTGAGCCGATCGCCCCGCCCTCGCCGACGCCCTTGTAGCCGCCGACCCCCGGTCCAGGAATCTCGATGTGGCCGTACTCGATTGCCGGGACTTCGGTTGCCGTGGGCAGCAGGTAGTCGACGAAGGTTGACGACAGCGGGTTCCCGTCGTCGTCATAGACCATGTTCTCCAGCAGCGCGCCGCCGATGCCCTGCACGGTGCCGCCCGCGATCTGTCCCTCGACCACATTGGGGTTGATCATGGCGCCGACGTCCTCGCTGACGATGTAGCGGGTCAAGGTGACGTGTCCCGTCTTGACGTCGACTTCGCACGTGCATGCGTGCGTCGCGTTGGCCCAGTGGATCGGCGCAGTAGACGTGAAGCGCGCCGTCGCCTCAAGCGAGGCCGACGTTCCCTGCGGCAGCTGCTGCGGTTCGTAGTGCGCGCGGTACGCCAGATCCGCGAAGCTCACACTGTTAGCCGAGTCACCGCGCACACTGGCCCGCGAGCCACCCAGTTCGACCGCATCTTCATCCACGCCAAGGCGGTGGGCCGCCATCGCAACGAGCTGGTTACGCAGTAGCGTCCCCGCCTCGTTCACGGCGCCGGCCGTCATGGGACCTGAACGGCTGCCCTGGGTCCCGGCACCGTATGGCGTCACCGCGGTGTCGCCCTGGATGGTGGCGACGTCGCCGATGTCGGCGCCCAGCGCGTCGGCCGTCAGCTGCACGACCGTCGTCTCGATGCTGTTGCCGGTCGATCCGCCGTTGACGTAGACGTTGATCTTCCCCGTCGGCTCCATGCGAATCGTCGCGCCCTCACTGGCGAGGTGGCCGGTGGCGGCGCCGGTCGGCTCGATGTATGCCGAGAAACCCAGGCCGATGTAGCGTCCTTGAGCCAAAGCCTCGGCCTGTTCCTTGCGGAACCCTTCGTGGTCAAGGATTTTGACGGCTTGCTCGAACGTCTCGATCGGGGCGACGTGGTCGTAGGGCATCCCGTTGGGATTGAAGTACGGCATCTCGTCGCGACGCAGCAGGTTCTGCCGACGCAGATCCACCGGATCGACGCTCATCTTGCGCGCGGCGATGTCGAGAAGTATTTCGCGGGCCAGCGTTTCGTACTGCCATGGACCGCGGTAGGCCGCCAGGCCCGCGGTATTCGAGAACACCGTCTTGTAGTTGAAGCTGGCCTTGGGAACGCGGTACGGGCCTGGAAAGAACATGCCGACGGCGGCGGTAGTCAACACCGGATACGGCGTCGGATACGCGCCGACGTCATAGGTGAAGTCGATGTCGACCGCGAGGATGGTGCCCTGTTCGTCGAGGGCCATTCGGGCATTGCCGTCGACGTGCCTGGCCTGGCCGGCCGACATCAGGTTCTCGCGTCGGTCCTCGATCCACTTCAGCGCCGTTGGTACCTTGCGCGCGGCCAGCATGATGCACATGTCCTCGCGCATCGGGACGACCTTCTGGCCGAACCCACCGCCGGTGTCACGCATGATGACCCGCACACCCTGCGCAGGGATGCCGAGCAGTCGCGCGCAGAATGCCCGCAGCTCGTGTGGCGTCTGCGTCGACGCCCACATCGTGAGTTCTTCGGTGGACGCCGTCCATTCGACGACCATCCCGCGCGTCTCGATCGGCACGGGCGCGTAGATCTGTTGGTAGACGTTCGCCTCGACAACATGGGCGGACGTCGCGAAGGTTTCCTCGTCTGGCGGCGCGCCGCCCATCCCGCCCGCGACGTTGTCGGGGTAAGCGTCGTGGACGACGACATCGGAATTGACCGCCTTGGTGAAGTCGGCGATGGCCCGGAGGGGCTCGTAGTCGACGTCCACCAGTTCGACGGCATCCTCGGCGACGTAGCGGCTCTCCGCGACGACGAGGGCCACCGGGTCGCCGACGAACTTCGCCTCGCCCTCGGCCAGCGGCGGGCGTGGTGTGTCCTGGATGTCCTTGCCAGCGACGGCGTGCCACGCCTCCTTGACGTCCGGGTTGAGGTCCTCGGCGGTGAAGACGGCGTGCACGCCGGGCAGGGCCAGCGCCGCGGAGGCGTCGATGCCGTTGATCTTTGCCCGGGCGAAGGGACTGCGCACGAAACAGGCGTGCAGCATCCCTGGCCTGGTGACGTCGTCGACGAAGGTGCCGCGGCCGGTGAGAAGGCGGTTGTCCTCGACGCGAGGGACACGGGTGCCCGCGTATCGGGTCGCAACCGTGTCAGTCACGCGATCACTCCCTCCAACGACTGCAGAGTGACGTTATCGTATCCGAGAGCGACATTTCCACCCTATTTGTCTCATCTAATCAATCGTGGTGGATGCGGCCATCGACCTCGGTCAATGGCCTGCCGCCGCCGCCCCAGCGGCGCGCGATGATCTCCGCGACGATCGACACCGCGGTTTCCTCGGGCGTGCGGGCCCCGAGGTCGAGGCCGATCGGGCTGGCCAGCCGGCTCAGCTCGGCGTCGGTCAGGCCGACCTCGCGCAGCCGGTTCATGCGGTCTTCATGTGTGCGGCGCGACCCCATGACGCCGATGTAGTCGACCTCGGGCAGGCGCACCGCCACCTGCAGCGCCGGTACGTCGAACTTGGGGTCGTGGGTCAGTACGCAGATCGCGGTCCTTGAGTCGATCGCTCCCTGCTCGGCCTGTGCGGTGAGGTAGCGATCGGGCCACTCGACGACGACGTCGTCGGCGTCGGGAAAGCGGGCGGGGGTCGCAAAGACGGGTCTGGCGTCGCACACGGTGACGCGGTATCCGAGGAAGGCGCCCTGCCTGGCGAGGGCCGACGCGAAGTCGATGGCGCCGAAGATCAGCATCCGCGGTCGCGGCGCATGGCTGGCGACGAAGACCTCCATGCCGGCCTCCTGGCGCTGGCCGTCGGGGCCGTAGGAGAGCACCGCAGTGCGGCCCGCGGCGAGAAGACCCCTTGCGTCGTCGGCGACGGCATCGTCGGCGCGCGCAGATCCCAGCGACCCTTCGATTGCGCGCGGCCCGACAACCAGCCTGCGCCCGAGCCAACCGGGGTCCGGATGCGCGATGACGGTGGCAATGGCGGTCGGACGATGCGCAGCGATGTCATCGGCGATGGCCTGCAGCTGGGGAAAAGTGTTGCGCGACACCGGCTCTGCGAAGATGTCGATGATCCCTCCACATGTAAGGCCGACTGCGAACGCGTCGTCGTCGGATATCCCGTAGCGATGGAGTTCGGGTCGCCCGCTCTGGGCAACCTCGTTGGCGAGTTCGTAGACGGCGGCCTCGACGCAGCCCCCGGACACCGAGCCCGCGACCGTCCCGTCGGGGTCGACGACCATGGTTGCGCCGGGCGGACGCGGTGCGGACTCGATCGTGCGGACGACGGTCGCGACGCCTGCTGTGCCGCCGGCCCGCCAGACCTTAAGCAACTCGTCGAGTACTTCACGCACAAAGAAAGTCTAGGCACACCGCGACGCGGGCTGTGCGAGTGCTCAGCGTTGAGTCAAGCCGGGCCGTCACAGGGGACCGATAGCGTAACTAGGGACCGGTATTTCGGAGGTGATCGCGTGCGCATACCCGTACCGGGTGTTCTTGTGGTCTTGTGTCTGGTGATCTGCGGTGCACAGGGCGCGGCCTTCGCGTCGCCCGCCGTGCCTCCCGTTTCGGACGCGGCCCTTGCGGCCGGGCTGGTCGACGTGCGCACCGCCGTGCCCGACGCGGTCATCGACCTTCGGTACGCGACGCCGAACAACTTCGTCGGCGCGCCCCTTTACCCCGCCGACGCCCGCTGCCTGGTGCACGAATCGATGGCGCAGGGGCTGGCCGCCGCAGCCGCCGTGCTGCGGCCGAGGGGCGAAGCCCTCGTCTTCTGGGACTGCTACCGGCCCCATGATGTGCAGGTGAAAATGTTCGAGGCGGTGCCAGATCCGAACTGGGTGGCCCGGCCTGGGCCGTACGCACGCAGCCACGAAGCAGGCCGGTCTGTCGACGTGACGATCGCGAACGCGGCGGGTCTCGTCGACATGGGCACCGACTTCGACGACTTCACGCCGCGCGCGCTCGCGTACGCAACCGAGGATGTCAGCGCCGCCGCGCAGGCGAACCGTGCGCGATTGCGCGACGCGATGAACGCAGGCGGATTGACGGTGTACAAGGGCGAGTGGTGGCATTTCGACACCAGCGATGCCTACGAGAAGCGCCCGATTCTCAATGTGGCTGTGAATTAGGTGATTCGATCGTCGGATGCGCAGATCGATCGCGGCCTTGTGTCTCGTCGCCGTGGCCCTGTTGCCCGCCTGCGGTCGTAACAAGCCCAACTCGCTGTTCGACAGCGCTGGCGCTCGAGGTAGCCCCTTGTCTCCTTGAGCAGGTCGGGGGCTTGTCTTTCGCGCCCCTGCATCGGTAGGCCCCACGCAATCCAGAATCCGGCTTCGGCCATGGCCTTTAGCTTTATCAGACGTAGCGTCGGCCGCGACCTAGAATCGCCCAAGAGTGGAATTGAAGCCGGCGGGGTACATGATCAAGTGGTGTCATGCCGCAGTCCATCTGTAGGAGTTCACGAATGACCGCTCGCAGAATTGCTCGTTTCTTTGGTGCTGTGGTGGTGACAAGCTGGGCGATGCTACTGAGCGCGCCCGTCCCATCCGCGTCTGCTCAGCCGTGCCCCGACGTCGAGGCGGTGTTTGCCCGGGGTACCGGCGAGCCACCTGGAGTCGGCGGGATAGGGCAGGCGTTCGTCGACGCACTGCGCTCGCAAGCCCGCGGCAAGTCGGTCGACGTGTACGCGGTCAACTACCCTGCCAGCAGCGATTTTGGCGGTGGCATCGAGTTCGCCCAAACGGTCATCGCGGGGATCACGGACGCGGTAAACCATATCCAGGGCACCGCCGCAAACTGCCCCAACACCAGGATGGTGCTCGGCGGATTCTCCCAAGGCGCGGTCGTGGCCGGTTTCGTCACTTCGGCTGTTATACCGGACGGAATACCGGCTGCGCTGGTACCCCCGCCGATGCCGCCTGAGGTGGCTAACCACGTCGCCGCCGTCGCTCTGTTCGGTAAACCATCGGATCAGTTCATGCGCGACGTCGGCGCGCCGCCTATCGTCATCGGACCGCTGTATAAGGCCAAGACCATCGACTTGTGCGCGCCCGACGACACGATTTGCGACGGCGCCCCGCCAGGACCGCCCAGCATGGGGCACGGTTCGTACGGCGTGAATGGGATGGTCAACCAGGCCGCAGCCTTCGCCGTGAGTCGGTTCTAGCCACTGTCGAATGACAGACCCGGGACGCGTCCCCGCTACCGTTACGCTGAAGACAGGGACGGGGAAGGCTGCCGATGGGCCACTACAAAGCAAATGTGCGCGACATCGAATTCAACCTTTTTGAGGTCCTAGACCTCGAAAAAGCACTGGCCACAGGGGAATTCGGTGACCTTGACGGCGAAGCGGTCCGCCAGATGCTCGCCGAGGCTGCGCGACTGGCGCAGGGCCCGTTGGCGAACTCCTTTGCCGACGGAGACCGCCACCCACCGCAATTCGACCCCGACACCCACGCGGTGCGGTTANCCGAATCCTTCAAGACCTCGGTGTGGGCCTGGCAGCGGGCGGGATGGCCGCTGCTGGGCCTCGACGAGGAACTCGGCAGTGTGCACGTCCCTGCGACGGTGAACGCGGCGATCAACGAGTTTCTCCTCGGCGGCCAACCCGCGGCGTTCTTCTACCTGACGGGCCCGGCGATGCTCAGCGTGCTGCACCGTGTCGGCACCCCCCAACAGCGGCGCTGGGCCGAGATTGGGATAGAGCGCAATTGGGGTGCGGCGATGGTGCTGACCGAACCTGACGCCGGCTCTGATGTCGGATCCGCCCGTACGCGCGCGGTCGATCAGCACGACGGCACCTGGCACATCGAGGGCGTCAAGCGGTTCATCACCTCGGGAGACTCGGATGACCTGTTCGAGAACATCGCCCACCTTGTGCTCGCACGGGCCGTCGGCGCGCCCCCTGGCAGCAAAGGGCTGAGCTTGTTCCTGGTGCCCAAGTATCTGTTCGACCCGCAGACCGGTGCACCAGGGGACCGCAACGGGGTATTCGCCACCGCCTTGGAGCACAAGATGGGGCTAACGGCGTCGGCAACCTGCGAACTGGCCTTCGGTCAGCACGGCGTGCCCGCCGTGGGCTGGCTGGTCGGCGACACGCATAGCGGCATCGCCCAGATGTTCGGGATCATGCTGTACGCGCGGTTGATGGTCGGCATCAAGTCGATCGCCACGTTGTCCACCGGCTACCTCAACGCGCTGGAATTCGCCAAGACACGTGTGCAGGGGCCCGACCTGACGCGGATGACCGACAAGACCGCACCGCGCGTTCGCATCATCAGCCACCCCGACGTGCGGCGGTCCTTGTTGACCCAGAAGGCGTACGCCGAAGGGCTTCGCGCGCTGTATCTGTATGCCGCGGCCCATCAAGATCCGGTTTGCGCTCAGCTGGTGTCGGACGCATCGCCGCAACTGGCAGGCAGCATAAACGACCTGCTGTTACCCATCGTCAAGGGTGCGGGGTCGGAGCGTGCGTACGCTTGCCTCGCCGAATCGCTTCAAGTCCTTGGAGGTTCGGGGTATCTGCGCGATTATCCGATCGAGCAGTACGTCCGCGATGCCAAGATCGACTCGCTTTACGAAGGCACGACGGCGATTCAGGCGCAGGATTTCATCTTCCGCCAAGTGATCCGCGACGGCGCTGGAACGCTGGGCTACCTCCTTGCACAGATTGAGCGGTTCTGCGACAGCGGTTCATCACACGATCAGCTGGCGGCCGGGCGCGAGCGACTGGCCCAAGCGCTTGGCGACCTCCGTGGGATGCTCAACGCGCTTGTGGGATACGCGAAGGCGTCCAGTGATCAGCCGACCGAGGTCTACCGCGTGGGTCTGCGATCGGTGCCGTTCCTGCTGTCGGTCGCCGACCTTCTGATCGGCTGGCTGCTGCTATGGCATGCCGAGGTCGCACTCGATGCCGTCAACGCGGGTGCCTCCACCCAGCGCGACGGTGGGTTCTACCGCGGAAAGGTAGCGGCCGCAGTATTTTTCGCTGAAACGGTGCTGCCGCGCCTGGCCGCCGATCGGGTTGTCATCGAATCTCAGGGCCTGGCCGCGATGGAACTCGACGAGGACGCGTTCTAAGGAACTCGAAATGTGGAGCCCCCTGCCGGATTGAACTGACGACCGCTCGCTTACAAAACAGCTAGACGCCGAGGATGATTCGAAGTTCCCGGGTATTCTGGTTGGGCGCGAGAGTGTGGCAGATCGGTCTCTGCGCGAGGGACCGAACATCTGAGCCCCCTGTCAGGCTTGAACTCGTCTGGCGGGCTAGAGCAAGAGCNCGAAAGGCCTTGTTAGCAGCGGAAATACATCACCGAGGGAATCACTGGAGATGTCTGAAGCTGTGGGCAAAATGTGCGCAATCTGTGGCGGCCCG
>JGI12053J15887_10001378_pt1 | contig 11257 bp, 12 predicted proteins | sample MedBloCAOM1_O3_FD_15887 | JGI IMG/M metagenome (IMG submission 15887) | reverse complement strand
TGGATACGATGGAACGCTGGCCGCTGGCACAAACAGAAATGCTCCCAACCCCATGGTGAGCAGTCCCACCACCATCGACCGCTGATAGCCAATCCAATCAATGACCCAGGCGGACGGGATGGAGAACAGGAAATACGCTCCAAAAAAGGCGAACTGAATCAGCATGACCCGCGTGTAATTCAGGTCGAAAATCGGTTTCAGGTGCGGGACAAGAATGTCATTGAGGCAGGTTAGAAATCCCCACATGAAAAAGAGCGTAGTCACTACCATCAGCGGTCCCCGATACGAGGACGAAGAGGTGGGAGCGACTGCTGTGGTAGTGGAAGGCGTTGAGATCGACATGAATTCTAGATCCACCCTTCGAAGAGTGTGATGAACTGTGTCGCTCTCGCATCATAGCATCGGCAGCTTCCATCTTTCCTATGTTTCTTCGCGGTGGAACAGTTTCCCGATGGTAGAAAGATGCTAGAAAATCGTTTCTCTACTCCCCTGTCCAGGGGGTCTACGCTATGCAGCCTTTCCTGATGGTGATTTAGCGTTGACCGTTTTCGGCAACCCGTGCGCGGGGCGATTGATTTCCTGGCGCTTCGTTGGCCGGCGGCCCATGGACATTTCCGGCAATACAACCATTCTGCCGGTTCGGGCCGATTTATAGATGGCCTCAATAATCCTCACATCGGCCAAACCTTCGTAGCCCGACGGCTCAGGCTCTTTGTTGTTGAGGATGCAGTCGGAAAAATAAACCAGTTCCGCCGCGAACTGATCGCGCTTGGGAAACTTTCTTACCTTTGTTTTCTCGTCAATCGTCACCCGGTGCGCCAGCCCCTCCGAATATTCGTACGCGGGATCGGCCACAAGCGTTCCCTTCGTTCCCGCAAGTGTGTACTGACCCACCGGCGCAGCGCCAAAACTGCAGGTGAATGTCGCCAGACGCTCTCCCTTGAAACACATAACCACCGACGTCATCTCCTCCGTTTTCTTGAACCTCCCCTCACCCTTGTTGGCACTAAAGGCGAAAATCTCCGTCGGTTCGGCCCGGAACAAGTATCGCGCGGCATTAATGCAATAGACGCCCATGTCATATACCGGTCCGCCGCCCTGTTCCACCGGCATGGTCACCCTGATATTTTCCGCGTCCACCTGCTGCGCGAATTCGGAACCGAAAAATCTCAACTCTCCAAGCTTCCCGCTCTGCGCCAGGCGAATTGCTTCCAGGTTCGCTTTCTCAAAATGAAGGCGATAGGCAATCATGAGCTTAACGTGGTTCGCGTCAGCAGCGGCGATCATCGCCTCGCAATCTTCCTCGGTAACCGCCATCGGCTTTTCGCACAGGACGTGTACTCCTGCTTTCGCGGCGCGAATGGCATAGTCGCGATGAAGGTGATTCGGCAACACCAGGTAAACCGCGTCGACGCCCTGTGCCAGACACTTCTCGTATTCTTCGTAGGAGTACACCCTCTCAACTCCATATTTCCGGCGGAGTTTGTCGTTCTTTTTCGGGTCCCCGGAAACCAGAGCCACGAGTTCGGAATTCTTGGCGCTCTTGAAAGCAGGCAGGACTGCGACTTGAGCCAGATGTCCAAGTCCTACGACAGCGTATCGAATTTTGTGGTTGCCCTTGGTAGGGGTTTTCATGGTCCTCCCAGTCGTCAATCGTCCCTTGAGAATATGAGAATAAAAGACTTGTCTGAACGCATCGATGTTCGATCGTGACAACCTGAAACCCAAGTGTCTATACAGCATTCGTCGTATTGTTCCTCGCGGAACGGACGAACTACTTTCTGGTTAACGATGAACGATGAGTGGAACGCATCGGACACTAGAACTGAGCTGAAAAGGAGAATTAAAGATGCCAAAGGATTCATTGCGGGAACTGTACATTGATGAGTTGAAAGATCTTTACAGCGCCGAAACGCAACTGGTGAAGGCGCTCCCCAAGATGGCCAAAGCAGCCTCGAACGACCAATTGCGCCAGGCTTTTGAAGAACATTTGCGTCAGACTTCGGAGCACGTGTCCCGCCTGGAGCAGATTTTCGAGGCCCTCGAGGAAAAGCCCACCGGCAAGAAGTGCGTAGGCATGGAAGGGTTGGTGAAAGAAGGCTCGGAAGTGATGAAAGAGGACTATGCCGACGAGATAAAAGACGCGGCAATCATTGGAGCGGCCCAGCGCGTCGAACACTACGAGATGGCCGGGTATGGGACGGTTCGAGCCTTCGCCGAATTACTTGGCGAGAGCGAGCACGTGTCCCTGCTGGAAGAAACTCTGAATGAGGAAAAGGAGGCAGACGAGAAGCTCACGCAGCTTGCCGAGGAAATCAACGCTTCGGCAGAGCAGGCTGGGTCCTCAGGGGCGGAATCGTCCCGCGAGACTTCTGCTGGCAAGAGTAAGACAAAGCGGGCAGCCTAGTTTTTGTGACTAGTTGTTAGGCGGAGGGCGCGTTCCAAGGTGCCCTCCTTTTTTGGAACCCCGGCCGATCCCTACAGTGTTTACCCGATAGAGTCCGGATTTAAATGGTACTAAGTTAAGCGTGCCCATCTTAATCCTGCCGCATCTGGCAGTGGACAAAGGTGAACTCTATGAATGCAGGCGCGAGCCTTTCCCATCCCAGTCTGCCCAGTTGGCGCGAACTGTACAAAGCTGCTCTGTTCGAGACAAACCATGAGAAACTCCCCGAGCGCATCGCGGATGCCGAAGGGGCAATCGTAGCCCGGGCGCGAGAGTTGTTTGCCAGCAGTGCGGATACCATTGAAGAGGATCAGGCTCTGGATGATGCTCTCTATGCCCTGCGCGCACTCCAGAGCTGCGTAANTCGCCAAACTGCAGCGGCGTAACTGCGTCGATTCTGCGAATGCACAGGAAGAGTGCGCTGGCTCTCCCAAGGCGTAGTTGTCGCTCGACCAGGAATGAGCGGAGTCGTTTTTCGGCCAGGGCGCCCAGGAATGTTCCCTCCATTCCCCTTACGTAATTGTGGGGAAGTTTTTCGGAACAGTTAAAGAACTAAGGGTAAAGAGGTTTTCCCCCGGGGCTTTCTAACGGCTACCAGCAGCGAAGAATAAGGAAACATCCTCCTTCCCTCCGGTGCAATGCTGTATTGAGCTAAAAGAGAGGCCGTCTTAAAGTGGCTGAGAGTCAAGACACCAAACAGAAAAGCGAGCCTTTCACCGTGACAAACAAATTTGACCTTCAGAACGCGCCCTCAGCAAAGAATCTGCAGCAGGTATTCGAGACTGCTGTGTGCGAAATCCACCAGCTAGAAACGAGCGCCCAACGTGTTCGCTATAGGACACCGATCGTGCAGCGCGTCCAGGTCGCGCCCGTATCACGCGCCGACGCCGAGAAGCGGGCTGTGTCCGACGCCGCCCGTGCCCTCTCTCAACTGTGGAAGGTTTCCGCCAGTCACGCTCGCTAGAATTGCTGGCAGTCTTCGGGAAGGCGAACCTTCATTTTAGCGCCGCGATCCGTCCGCTGGGCACGGCCAGCCAAACGGTTCAACTAGCCCTTCAAGCCGGCTGGCATGAATGACCAAACTTGCTCTACAGGTGCACTGAGTCAATTCCACAGCGATTAACATTCTCCAAAAAATGCAGGGTGAGGTGCGACCTAATGTCGCTCCTCACCCTGCGTTGAGACAGTGTTGGGAAACCGAAAAGCGTACTGACTACCTGACGGCCATTTTTGCAGTGTATCCCGAGTCAAAGCCAGAAGTTAGCTCGCCTCGCGGCGCAAGCGCGCGGCTTCCTCTTCTTTCTCAAGGGCCTCATCGGCCTTCTGGTTCTTCTCACGAGCTCTAGCATCCTCGGCAATGTCCTTGCCAGTATCTTTCACCTTTCCCCAGGCGTCCTGCACCTTGCCTTCGGCCTGTTTCGCCGTTCCGTGCGCCTGTTTTTCGGGGTCGCCAGTCCACTCGCCAACCTGGCGTTCAACCCGACCAGCGATGTCTTTGACTTTGCCTTCCGCACGATCTTTGTTCATGAACTCCTCCTCGTTTGAGTTATGGTTCTGCGTCCAGTGATTGTGAACTATGATTTTTTGTCCGATTGGCTTACGCGATTCTCTCGCGTTCTTGTCGTCCGTCTGTGTAGCTCCGATCGGAATCTGGCGATTTATCGTCGCGCCTCTCCGGATGCGCACTCTCCTGGTGTTCCAAAAGATCGCGATCTGATTCAAACGACTGGTTGCACGTACCACAGCTGTTCGGTGCGGTCATACCAGGGCACCTCCCAAGTTTTGGATCCGCTCCAACGGCGCGGAGGGTTAGAGGGATTTTCAAACCACCGGACTTCTTCCCTGAATCAGCCGGATTAAGACCGCCACAATAGCCAAAAGAAGGAGAATGTGGATGAACCCGCCTAACGTATAGGAGCTCACCATTCCGAGCATCCAAAGAATCAGAAGCAGCACTGCGATAGTCCAGAGCATGGGGGACCTCACTCCTTCAACCGGAAATTGATTGCCCACGACAAATGCGCAATCCTGAAGTAAAGTTTAGGCGCTACGACCGAATTGGCACATCCGGTAGAGTCCCTAAACGCTGGGATGAGGCTGGATTTTGGTAGCAGGGACCTACGTTTATCCCCTTAAGGTAAAGCCGTTACATCAACTGGATCTATGCCATCCATTGGAGTCAGTAAATCTGAACGATTCCTTTCCGCACGGCATATAACGTCAGGTCGGCGACAGAGTGAAGGTCTAATTTTCGCATCAGGTTGGTTCGGTGCGTTTCTGCCGTCTTTACACTCAGGCGCAGTGCCACAGCGACTTCCTTACTCGTCTTTCCTTCGGCGAGCAGTTGAATCACTTCGCGCTCTCTGGGCGTGAGTATGATTTTCGAGGACTGCTCTGCGTCGGACTCCGGGTGCAAGTATCCGTCGAGGACCATTTGAGAAACCTTAGTCGTGAAAAAAGTTCGATGTTGCTGCAAAGCCTCAACTGCAGTTACCAGATCACGGCCGGCGTCGGACTTGAGTAAAAACGCGCGGGCTCCTGCGGAAAGAACCTCGCGTACCACCTGCTCGTTGTCGTGCATCGTCAGAATCATGATGCGCATGTCCGGCGATGTCGCGAGGATTTGCCGGGCTGCGTCAAGCCCATTCAGGTTAGGCATGCCGATATCCAGCAAAATGACATCGGGCTTGAGCGCACTGGCCATCTCGACCGCTTCTCTTCCGTCCCTTGCCTCACCGCAGACCTCCCAGCCAGGATGCCCTTCCAGCAGGAAACGGATGCCCCGTCTTGCAACTTCGTGATCGTCGGCGATCAAGATCCGCAGCAAGTTCGAGTTCAAGCTTCTACCTCCAGGGCCGAACCACTTGCAAGGCGAGGACGACCATAACTGGGGCTCGCCTGCCTTCATTCCGAAGCAGCGTAAGAGTCAGCCGCGATTGGGGCGTCTGGGACGAGCCCTAGGATTCTTCCCCCCAATTGAGGCAGTTGCCCCGCTAGCAAGGAGCTCACTGCTAACCCGTTACGAAACATGAACTTAGTTGCGTACAAACTTTGAAACGTTGATTAATGTTTTCTCGGCAGAAGTGGTTTACATTCCGTACGGTCGAGAGAGTTCACGATCTCTGGCGGGGTGCCAGCGCCTTTAACGGCAAATAAGCACCCCGTTTTGTGAAGCATACGGAGATACGCCGCGCGGCTCAGCACTCCTGATCGAAGGTGTAAGTCTCGGGCTTCGAACTACTCATTAGTCGAGCTACAGTTTTAATTTGGCATCCGTACAGCTTTTTTTGTAATTCTACAAAAAATTTTACTAGACAGAGAGAGGTGCCCCCGGCGGTCTCCTTTTCCTCCTCTCCGCATCACAGGCGATCTCCTCCGGCACTCAGGTCCCTTGAGTCAAACTGAGTTCTGCCCGTAAATTGTTGGAAATACACTTCCAACAGTGAGTCGGAAGCCCAGCCTGTTCCCCTTGCCCGCCCACCTTCCCGAGGGAATCGGCATCTAAGGAGCAGATGGAGGAACTTCATGCGCTCTGCCGCTTCAGGGTCAAAGAGCTTTCCATGGTTAACCCTTGCAGTCTTACTACTGTCCTTGGGACTGTCAGCCCAGACTCCCTCAACACCTCCGGCTTCGACGCCGCCGCCCGCCGCTAACGGGAATCCGGACGCGGCCATAACGCCCGACAACAGTAATAACCCTCAAAACCCCAGTTCGGGGCCGGAACCAGTCGGCCAGGAGCCCAGCGGTAACGACCAAGGTATGTTCGTTTTCAAGAAGCAGGTGCAAGAAGTGGTCCTGCATGCCACCGTGCTCGATGAACAACGGCACCTGGTGCCCTCCCTGGACAAAAGCGCTTTTTCGGTGTTCGAGGCCGGAGTTCCACAGACGATCACTTCGTTTCGCCGTGAAGACGTACCCGTCGCCATGGGAATTGTGGTCGACAACTCCGGTTCCATGCGTGACAAGCGTGACAGCGTCAACCAGGCGGTATTGAATCTTATCCGCGCCAGTAATCCTCAAGACGAGATCTTCGTAGTGAATTTCAGCCAGAACTACTATCTGGATCAGGATTTCACTTCCGATGTGAAGTTGCTGCAGACGGCATTGCACCAGGTTTCAACCAAGGGAAGCACTGCCCTCTACGATGCCATTGTGGCTTCCGCTGCTCACCTCAATAACAATCCCCGCCTGGACAAGAAAGTTCTTCTGGTCATCACCGATGGACAGGACAATATGAGCCAGGAAACCCTGGAAGAGGCCGCCCACAAGTTACAGCAAGTGAACGGGCCGACCCTTTACGCCATCGGTTTAGTGGGAAACGGTATGAGGGTTAGTATGGCAGGACCCGGACGCGAGGCACTGCAGAACTTGTCGGATCGCACTGGGGGGGTAGCGTACTTCCCGGATACTCTGGATCAGGTAAACAGCATCACGCGGGAAATAGCACATGACGTTCGCAGCCAATATATCGTCGCTTACAAACCGCGAAACCAGAATGCCCGGCCGACCTACCAGTCTCTGCGCGTGGAGGCACACGCCCCCGGCTACGGCCGGTTAACGGTTCGCACTAGGAGCGGATACTATCAGGAAGACAAGGGCCGGTAGGCCCTGCAGCCGGCACTTCGCAGTTTAGACCGCAGGGCTTCCCGTTGGGCTCTTCATCTGTTGCGGCACGTCGATCTGAATAATATTGTTCTTGATCGCGTAGACGACCAGATCGCGGATCGAATGGAAGCTCAGCTTCCGCATGATATTGCTGCGATGTGTTTCCACGGTTTTCGTACTCAAGTTGAGTAGCGAAGCCACTTCCTTGGAACTCTTCCCCTCAGCCAGGAGTTGGGTAATTTCCCGTTCCCGTGCGGTCAATGTTGGCAAGCTAGGCGGTTCGTTCCGCGAAATGGCGTGCCCTTTGTCCAGGAACCCCGCCAGAACCAGATCGTTGACGCGCGGCGTAAAGAACATTCGCTTATGCTGCAGCGCTTCCACTGCTGAGACCAGATCCCGCGCCGCATCGGACTTCAGAACGAAACCGCGAGCGCCGGAGTCAAGAGCCTCCCGGATGACCTGGTCGGAGTCGGTGATCGTCAGCACGATGACTTTGAAATTCGGGTCGTGTTGCATCAACTGACGCGTGGCATCCAGCCCGTTAAGATTCGGCATCCCCACATCCAGGATCACGACATCCGGTTTCAACTGCTTTGCCTTCTCAACCGCGTCACGGCCATCGCCGGCTTCGCCGCAAATCTCCCAACCTTCGTGCTTCTGCAGAAGGGCGCACAACCCTCGGCGTACTATCTCGTGGTCGTCAGCTACCAGAATTCGCAGTTTCATGGCATTCACCCTTTCCACTATAAGTCACTTGGAGCACTAACCTGTTCAGCACGAGCCACTGTTTCCCGTCGATTGAGCGCCGTGAACACACGATGTTGGCTTACTGCTTCGACTGCCTCTAGCAAATCCCGCGCCGCATTCGACTTTACGACGTATCCCCTGGCACCCGCCTCGAGCGCCTCCCGCATCATCTGGGGCGAATCGTGCTGGGTGACAAACAGAATCTCCATCCCAGGCGTCTTCTGTCGGATCAGACGACAGGCCTCAAGCCCGTTCATCCGGGGCATAGTTACATCCAGAACCATGACGTCGGGCCGCAAGCTGTCAGCCTTATCGACAGCCTCTCTACCGTCCGATGCCTCGCCAATTACTTCCCAACCAGGGTGCCCGGCCAATAAAGTCTTCAACCCTTGCCGCACAATCGGGTGGTCATCCACCAGTAATATTCGAATTGCCATGATCTCCAGCCAGCCTCGGGAGAGGCTGAAATACTGCTCGCCATAGTGTAGCTAGCTCTCGCGCGAACTGCGGGGCACCTTTTTTCTTGGGTTTTTCAACAACTTCGGGTCACAACGTCAATGAACGTAACATGCCCCCCGGGTAGCTCCGAATACAGTGAATCCTGTATGTCCCCTCCTAGCCTCAGAAGTGTGCTCAGGCCGTGGCAGGCATTCCCGGAAAGTAGGTCTGCTCGTGAAGAAGGGCCTCCACTGCCTGCACAATCGAGCCAACGTCTGTCTTGGCGCAAGCTCCCCGGACCCCTACTCTCCTGGCCGCCTCGGCCAGTTGCGTGGACAGGTGAATGGTAACCAGGAGGATGGGGATCTTCGGAAAAAGCTGCGCAATCTGCTTGGCAACATCCAGGCCGTTGAGGTCAGGCATCTGAAAATCCATAAGGATCAGGTCGGGCGGCGGCGCCTTTTGCACCCTTTGCAGCGCCTCGCCTCCGGTGCGAGCCTCGTCGCACACCTGCCATGCGCTTTGCTGCTCAAGGATCGCCCGCAGGTAATGCCTCACTGCCGGGTTGTCATCCACCACAAGAATGCGGACCAAGGAATTCTCCATGCCGAGTTGAAGAACCTATGAGTTTAAACCTGTATGCCGTTACTCTCCCGCAAGTGCGCAAACCCTCAGGCGGTCCGTTTATTCTGCGCAAGAGGAGTTTTTAGGATAGGCTCGCCGCTTCCGGCGGAGAATCCAGCGAAGTATGTATGTGCTTGCATGGTCACTGTGACGTCAGTAACGGTTACCAGACTCCTTTGTCGCTGCCGGTCAGCTTGAACTCAAGTGCAGCGGCGGTGGCCAGACCCGGCAACAAACTCAGGCGTAGCGTATTGCGAATCTCACCGTTCAACAGAAGCCGCGTCAATTCCGAGGCATACAACTTGGCCGAATGCGGTAAGAGTGGGATCCGGAGGAAGTTCCGCCGGAAAACGATCTCTTCTCCCCCGAATCGTGCTGCGGACGTGACTAACTCAGGAAGCTGTAGGCCTTCGCCCCGATACATTTTGACGTAGTCCGAAATTATCACCAGATAAGTTGCCAGACCGTCCCACAGTCCCGCGGATTGTGCCAGGGAACGCAAATAGGGATAGTCCACTGCCCCCGCCTCCACCAGATGGGCATTGTCGACGATGTCGCACAAACGGATGTAAAAATGACGGTACATCCGCTGTAATGTGCTGATTACCAACCGCTCTTCAGGGGCAGGAACTCGAAATGAATGCGACGCAAGTCGCGTAGGTCGCGAGCGCAGGACCAGGGACTGCGCCACGGCAATCTGCTCCCCAGTCTGGCCCAGACGTCCCACGTGAACTTCCACCAGTTCGGGTAAGCCCGGAACCACAAAATTCCACTTGTTCGCCAGGCGGTCCCCCCAGCTGCGCTCGGCCAATTCTGCCTGGAAACTCCGGCGCATGATAGCGACTATATCCCCGCCTTCTGCGTCGGCGTATAAATCCAGATCGCTCCCCAGATCGGGCCAGTGATCGAGAGACTTGATTACGACCACCTTACCGGCTTCCTCCAAGGCATCACAGATGGGCTCCAGNAAGGACAAGGCACTCTGGATCCGCGCACGCTCTTTTTCGATAGCGTCCTCAGCCCATTCGGCCGACCACGAATTGCCCTCGACCGTCATCATCTGNCGGAGAGCCGGGAACGTACGCATGGTCACGTGGTGAGAGTTTGCGAGAACGCTTAGCTCAAGTAACTCCTCCTGGTTCAGCCCTGCAGCGATGTGAGACAGTTCTTCGCTGCGCCCGCTATCCGGCGCCAGCAGAATCTCGGAGAGTAGTAGGAAGCACTTCGTGGAATTGGTTACACCATTCATTTTCGGAGGCTCACTGTTAACGGGTTTCTTACTGGCCGCTGGAGTCGAATTTCGCCCAATACTAATTTCGGCTTCTGAAACTACACTCTTTGGATGTGAGAACCAGCGCTTTAGGTTGGCGTTGCTGCAGGTCCGAGTGGGGGGTGAACCTCAATTACCCTTTTGCGCTGCGGGCTGTCCTGCGCCGTTATTTCCGTTACTGCAATTGGTTACCGTCCGCCGTTCGATGGCAGTCCCTTCCTCGTAGTCGTTCCAGGTCTCAATCAGCAGAAACGGAATCGGCGCGGAAGTATCGTAGTAGCGGTGGTAGAAATTGAGTGTGTCGTCGAAAGTCTTTCCACAGCGGCTCTGCATGTGGCGGTTGAGGCCCCACTTTGCGCCGGAATCGTCGAAGCCCGGCCACGCCCCTCCAATAACAATCTTGTCGGGATACTTGTTCTTCATCGTCTTGTAGAAATTGTCCAGGTACTGTTGGCCCCAGTCGCTGCCGTCGGGGGACCATCCACCCTGCCCCGGCTGCACCCATGCGTAAGCCCCGGCAAAATCGCTCACGTACTGCGCCGGCGGAACATCTTTGTAAATCAACAGCGGGGCTGCCTCCCAGTTGCTGCAATGCTCGAGCACACGCTTCCAATCGACGTGGCCGCGCTTTGGAAAAATGAAGATCATGGGCCGACCGTTGTGGGTAAGGTAAGCGTCGCGGAATTTCGCTTCCGGCCCGATGTAGGTTTTATACGCCTTATCGAACGCCGCGATGGCATCGTCGGTGGCCTGAGCGTCCTCATCTTCCGATTCGTTGTAAAGCAGTGCCACGTGAAAATGGCTTTCGGCCGCGGCTTCTTGCATCAGCCCAAAATTGTGGTCGGAGTACGGCCCTCTGTCTCCGTACCAGTCCACAACAAAGGCGGAAATTCCCATGTGATGCGCCTGCTGAATTTGCTTGCGGAGCACCCCCGGATCCTGGCTGGAATAACCTACATCCATGTGGCTGTGATCACCGAACCACGGCATATAGACCGCGAGAACCTCAGGGGAGGCCGCTGGAGCCTGCGGATTTTGCACGGCGCGACGTATGCCGGGAGTGGTGCAGCCACTCACGATCAAAAAACACGCCAGCGTGAAACATAACAATACCTTCGACAATGATC
>JGI12053J15887_10001376_pt1 | contig 11262 bp, 10 predicted proteins | sample MedBloCAOM1_O3_FD_15887 | JGI IMG/M metagenome (IMG submission 15887) | reverse complement strand
CTGGCGCGGCTGCTGGACTATTGGACCGCGTTCCTGAACGGCATCGAGGAAGCCCGGGCCATGGCCACGCTCTACCAGGACCTCGCCGGCATGTCGGACCGTGAGCTCGCCGCGCACGGCCTCAAGCGGCAGGACATCCCCCGCGCGGTCATCGCTGCGTTCGACGGAGCCTGATCGCCGCGGTCCCGATCGCCACGCGCACGGGCTCGCATCGGCCGATTTCGCGCTATGCAAGCTGGAACGCCTTTGTTATAGCCGGGCGCCCGCGCGCGTTGCCTGGTCCCCGGTAGCTCAGCGGTAGAGCAACCGGCTGTTAACCGGTTGGTCGCTGGTTCGAATCCGGCCCGGGGAGCCACGCTAAATCAAGTAGTTAGTGCCACCAGGCCAGCTCGGAAGACAGACCGAAAAACGGGTTTGGCAACGATCCCGGCAACATTCTGCGGATTTCGACCGTCGTTTTCTGTGCAGGGTCCGGCCAAGGGCGTGTTCCTCGGTAAGCCTGCGGAGATTGCGCAACAGCTGCAGCTTCGGTTTGATGGAGTGGCTTGAAGCAAACAGGAGCACGGTTTCGACATTCCCATCAAGATCGGACTGTTCGGTAGCGGCGTGCTGTTTCTGCAAACGATCGGCATTGATAACGCGATGACCAAAGTCATCCTCGGCCTTCTCGTTGGCCGTCCTGGCGGGAATTCGAAAGCGTAGAATCTAGCGAGGGCCAGGACTACTCCTGACCATCCCGCAGAGGCCGCAGATGAACCCCGACGATGAAGCCGAGGCATTCCTCCAGTCTCAATCGCTTGAGGAAACACAATCATATCTGATTCGCGGTCGTCGCTTTTCCGAGGTTCTCCCCGATGAGTTGGCGGCACGATGGGTGATCGCATTCAAGGCTTGGGTCGGCGTCCGCAACGACGTCCATCGGAGGGAAATGGACGATTTATCAGCGGAGCTGCGCCTTCGTGATCTGCCGCTTCCGAAGGACCAGGTCCAGGCTGAAATAGCCGCAATGGCAAAAGAGATCGAACAAGCAGGCCCCGACTCTTTGTCCGACGAAACGCGTCAACGGATTGCCGACTTTATGGCCGCCCGTAGAAAGCCCGCCAATTAGATCGACGACACGACGGAGTCGCCCTTTTTGCTTTGTCGCCTCCACGCCCATCAAATTGCTTAAGCGCTCGCCACACTCGACCACGAATACACCATGTTCAAAAAACCTGATGATCTCGGGCTGACCGGGAGGCGGCGCTGGCCTACGGCGACATCATGGGCGCAGCTTCCCGGCAGGGACTCGGGATGTCGGCGCCCGACGGCATGATCGCCGCCATTGCCCGGGTCAATGGCGGCCGCCTGGCTACGCGCAATCCAGTGGATTTCCGAACGACGGGACTCGAGCTCATTTCCCCATGGGATTTCTAGAGCAAGTTCAGGACTTGTATCCGGACTTGGCGCGAGCCAAAGAGTTCTGTAAGAGGAGGGCCGCGCAAGCAGGCTCGAGCTCGTCGGGCTTACCGAACAACCTCCCGTCAGCTGCCGCGGCCTGCTATTTGCTTCCACCGAAAGAGCTCGTTCAACTCACCAAGACGTACAAGATGGCGCAGGACAACGTTCATCGTCTCCAGGATACTTTCCTCGAGCATCTGCAGAGGAAACGAACGCCGGTCACGATCTTTCTGGCCAATGGCGTCAGGCTGCAGGGGATCGTTGTCGGCTATGATGCGTTTTGTGTGCTGCTTGACTGCAATGGTCATCAGCAGATCGTCTACAAGCACGCCGTCACCACGACCGTGCCTGCCGCTGCCGTCGATCTGCAGGACAAATCCGGTCCGGTCGAGACAATCCGGGCGGCAAAACCGGCGCTGATCATCGAGCGGCGGCGATCGCGGTTCGCGCGGTGATCCCTGCTTTCAGCGCATCTGCCCGGCGAGCTCGCGCTGCACGTCCGCCAGGGCCTTCGGCTCGACCATCAGGCCTTGCCGCTCATACCGCTTGCGGCTCCTGCTGAAGCGCACGACCACGGCGTGCCTGGTGCTCTTGGCCTTGACCCGCCGCGTGAGCAGCGCGTCGCCGGCGGGCAGGAACTCGAGATCGTCGAGACCAGCGCAGCGCAGGCAAGACGGGCCGGGCTTCTCCATGATGAGCAGATCGCCGCTGCCGCCGCAGCGGTGGCATTTCCACTCGTCGTTCAGCGGCACGATCACCACCAGCTCCGGGGCGCGGCTCGCCTTCTCCGCGATGCGCTCGCGCTGCTTCTCGGGGACCTTCGGCGACATCCAATGGGTGCGGTAGAGCAGCTCGACCGCCGGGTCGCCGCTCGCGCTGAACCGCAACGCCGGCCGCTGCGGCGTGCGCGCGACATAGGACGCCTCGCTCGCGATCAGTCCTTTCGCCGTTGCCCAGGACCGGAACAGCGTCATGGCCTCGGCGATGCGCGCCGGATTGGTCTGCAGCACGCCTTCGAGGCACTCGATCTGCCCCTGCTGCCAGCGCCGGGCCGTGTTGGGATCGAGCCAGCCGATCCCGAGCAGCACGTCGATGGGCGCCGCGTAGTTGCAGGCCGCGAGCGCGCGTTCGGCCGCCTCGGTCACGCGCTCGTCGAGCGCCTTGCGATTCTTGCTGCGCATGCGCGGATATTACCGCGGAGTCGCGGACCGGGCGACGCCGGACTTCGATCGCCACGAACGATCCGTCAAGCCGCGCGGACCCCATCAGGTCGACAGCAAGAAACGGAGTGTTCGCGGCGGCCGCCTACATTAAGCTGGACCATCGGAGCAAAGGATAGGAAGTCCGCCGATGTGTGTCAGCCTCGCGTGTCGCGCCCTTCGCCGTCGACTGGCGCTGATCGTCCCGATCGTCATTGCCGTGTCGTCTCCGGTGCCTGCCCAGGAGCCGCCGCCGGCTGCCGGCGATCGTACGGCGGCCCCGAGCCCGCCCGAGGTGCTGACCGGGAAGGAGCGCCTCGGCGAAAAGTGGAAGGACGAGCAGCGGATGGACAATTGCAGGGTCCCCCTCGACAAACGCGGACCCAAGCCGCGGCCTGACGCCTGCCCGAGCGCGCCGGCGGGATNATCTGCCGGTCGTTCAAGACCGCGATCAATTCCGCATCAGCTTGTCGATCGTGATCGGCAGATCGCGCACGCGCTGGCCGGTGGCGTGGTAGACCGCATTCGCAATCGCCGCCGCGGTGCCGACAATACCGATTTCGCCCACGCCCTTGACGCCGAGCGGATTGATCTCGTCATCCTTCTCCTCGACGAAGATCACGTCGATCGCATGCACATCCGCGTTCACCGGCACATGATAGTCGGCGAGATTGTGGGTCATGAAGCGCCCGAACCGGTGGTCGGTCACGGTCTCCTCGTGCAGCGCCATGCCGATGCCGCCGACCACTGCGCCGAGAATCTGGCTGCCGGCAACCTTCGGATTGAGGATACGACCGGCCGCCACCGCACTGACCACGCGCGTGACCCGGATGACGCCGAGCTGCTCGTCGATCTTGACCTCGGCGAACACCGCCGAATGCGTGAGATGCGAGTACTTGCCGTCCTCTTTCGGCTCCACGCTGGCTTCCTGCTCGATCCGATCGACCTTGCCGGCGCGCATCGCATCGGCGACCGAAACCTCCCGGCTGCCGTCGCTCTTGTGGCGAATCCTGCCGTCCACGAGCACAACATCGTCGAGCTTCGCACCGGCGAGCGGTGATCCCTTGATCTTCTGCGCGTGGCCGAGAACCTCCCCCAGCACCGCCCGACAAGCCGCGTGAATGGCGGAGCCGACCGATGAGGTGGTGAACGATCCGCCTTCGACCGGCGCATCCGGCAGCGCGGAATCGCCAAGCTTCACCGTCACGTTGTCGAGCGGCACGCCGAGCAGCTCGGCGGCGAGCTGGGCCATCATCGTATAGGTCCCGGGCCCGATGTCGGCGGTCGCGCTGGCGATCTCGACGCTGCCATTGGCGGTCAGCACCGCGCGGGCGCTCGCCGGCATTTGCATCGCTTCCCAGATGCCGGTGGCCATGCCCCAGCCGACGAGCTCGTTGCCGTCCCGCATCGAGCGCGGCTGCGGCTTGCGATTGGACCAACCGAACTTTTCGGCGCCCTGTCGATAGCACTCGCGCAGCTGCTTGCTGCTGTAGGGCCTATCCTCGATCTGGTCCCGGTCGGAATAGTTGTTGAGACGCAGCTCGAGCGGATCGACGTCCGCCGCATAGGCGAGCTCGTCCATCGCACATTCGATCGCATAGACGCCTTCCGCCCCGCCCGGCCCACGCATGTCGGCGGGCGTGTTCTGGTCGAGCTTGACCAGCCTTTGAGTGAGCTCGCTGTTGGCGCAGCGGTAGAGCAGGCTCGACCAGCTGACGAAGCTTCGCTGGAAATCCTCGAATTGCGAGGTCATGGCGACGGCGTCGTGCCGGAACGAGGCGAGGTTGCCGTCGCTGTCGGCCCCGAGCGCCAGCTCCTGAATGTTCGCGGCACGATAGCCGAGCGTGAACATCTGCTGGCGGGTCAGCGTCACCCGCACCGAGCGCTTGAGCGCACGCGCCGCCAGCACCGCGAGCGGCAACTCGTATTGCGGCCGCAAGCCGGAGCCGAATCCGCCCCCCACGTAAGGCGACAGCACGCGTACCTTGTCGCGCGGCATCCCGAACACGTTGGCGACATAGTTCCGGCAGTTCTGCGGTCCCTGGGTCTTGTCGACGACGGTGATCCGATCGTCGGCTTCCCAGATCGCGGTTGCCGCGAAAGGCTCCATCGGATTGTGGTGCTCGACCGGCATGCGGTACTCGGCCTTGACCCGCACTGGCGCCCGCTCGAACGCCGCCGCGGTATTGCCGCGCGAATGGATCGGCTTGTCGTCCCCCTTCGCGACCGTGGCGCGCCGGCGTTGCGCTTCGAAGTCGGTGACATGCGCATCCCGCTCATACTCGATGCGCACCAGCGAAGCCGCAAATCGCGCGATCTCGAACTCCTCCGCGACGACCAGCGCCACCGGCTGCCCGCTGAATCTGATCCGGTCGTCGTAGAGCGGACGGAACGGCGAGCCGGGCGGCGCGACCTCGTCCTTGTAGGCCTCGTCCGACGACGCCAGCTTGGGCCGATGCTCGTGCGTGAACACGTCGAGCACGCCGTCGACCGCCAGTGCATCCGCGGTGTCGATGCGCTTGATGCGGCCCTTGGCGATGGCGGACGAGACCACGCAACCGTGCGCGAGTCCGGGCACATTCCATTCGGCGGCGTATTTCGCGGCGCCGGTCACCTTCGCGCGTCCTTCGATGCGGGAGGTCGGCTTGCCGAGATGAGCTGGTGGCGGTCATTGTGCTCTCCGAATCATTGAGTGGCGCATATTCTTGTCGGCGAACCGGTGCCCACCCCCGATCAAGTCCGGGGCAAGCTTTCGCCGGAACATGCGCTAACCAATCCGTTTGTCCGCTTGCGACTGTGGGGTCCCGCGCGCCGCTTGTGCCAGCGCGCGCAAAATGCCGCGCCGTGCCAGCTCGATCTTGAAGTCGTTGTGGCCGAAGCCGCGCGCATCGCGCAGGACGGCATCGGCGGCGCGCAGGAAGCTCTCCCGCGTTGCCGGCGCCCCGCTCAGCAGCGCCTCGGCTTCACCGTGGCGCCACGGCTTGTGCGCGACGCCGCCGAGCGCAAGCCGCGCCTCCTTGATCGTGCCGCCTTCGACATCGAGGCCGACCGCGATCGAGACCAGGGCGAACGCATAGGACAGGCGGTCGCGGATCTTCAGGTAGGTGTGATTGGCGGCAAAGCCCTTCGGCGGCAGCTCGATCGCGGTAATGATCTCGTCCGGCCGCAGATTGCTGTCGATCTGCGGCGTGTCGCCCGGCAGGCGATGAAAATCGGCAAACTCGATGCTGCGCTCGCCACCTTTGCCGGTCGCCAGCACGCGCGCGTCGAGGGCGGCGAGCGCGACGCACATGTCCGAGGGGTGGGTAGCGATGCAATGCTCGCTCGCTCCCAGGATAGCGTGATTGCGGTTGAAGCCGTCGATCGCCGAGCAACCGCTGCCCGGCTCGCGCTTGTTGCACGGCGTGGTCGTGTCGTAGAAATAGGAGCAGCGGGTCCGTTGCAGAAGATTGCCCCCGGTCGAGGCCATGTTGCGCAACTGCTGCGAGGCCCCGGCGAGGATCGCGCTGGCGAGCAGCGGATAGCGCGCCTCGATCTTCGGGTGATAGGCGAGGTCGCTATTGGGAACGAGCGCGCCGATCCGCAAGCCGCCGTCCTTCGTCTCCTCCACCGTTCGCAGCGGCAAATGCGTGATGTCGATCAGCCGCGACGGACGCGCGACATTCTCCTTCATGAGATCGATCAGATTGGTGCCGCCGGCGATGAACTTTGCGGACGGGTCGGCCGCGATCCGGCGCACGGCATCGGCGACGTCGCTGGCGCGGGCATATTCGAAATTGTTCATCGCGCTACCCCCGCGGATTTCTGCGTGGCCTTGTCGGGAGTTTGGCCGAACATCACCTCCTCGATGGCCGCGACGATGTTCGGATAGGCGCCGCAGCGACAGATATTGCCGCTCATGAGCTCGCGGATGTCATCAGCCGTGCGCGCCCTGCCCTCGGCAATCAGGCCCACGGCGGAACAGATCTGGCCGGGCGTGCAATAGCCGCACTGGAAGGCGTCATGCTCGATGAAGGCCTGTTGCAACGCATGCAGCGCGCTGTCTTGCGCGAGGCCTTCGATGGTCGTGACCTGCGCGCCGTCCTTCATGACGGCCAGCGTCAGGCAAGAATTGATCCGCCGTCCGTCGACCAGAACGGTGCAGGCGCCGCATTGGCCGTGGTCGCAGCCCTTCTTGGTCCCGGTCAAGTCGAGATGAAGACGCAGCGCGTCGAGCAGCGTGGTCCACGGCGCGACGNTCAGCTTGCGCGCCANCCCATTGACATGCAGGGTGACCGCCATCTTGGCCGGCGCGGGAATTNTTTTCGGCGCCGTGCGAGNTGCTGAGGATGGTTGAGCCATCGGGATTCTCCAGGCAGGCGGCATTCGTCAGATGATGAACGCCGATTTGGCGTGAGATTAGGTCTTTCGGATCCGCCTCAAACTGCGCGGTCATGTATCCGCATCCGCCGGCAGGTGATATGCGGAGGCACACGCTATGCGAAAGTATATATGCGAATGCAGACGGCATACAGACGTATGTGGGCACACGGCAACGTGAGCGAGGCGGCACGCACCCAAACGAGCAACTCTCGAATTTGTTCCACACAGGGGCGAGGAAAAAATGCGCAGAAGTGCCGGCCGACTAGCGAAACCCGACCGTTGCTGACAATTGGCGGCAATTTGAGCGAGGGCTGAACGACTCAGAAGGCAGACGACGATGCTCGCGGGTCACTGGGCGCGACACACTTGGCGCGACCCTCACGGATGAACGGGTGGTGACGCCTCCTGCTCGCCCCGCATCTGCTCGCGCCAGAAGATGTAAAGCCCGGCCATGATGATGATGGCGGCGCCGGTGAGCGTGAAGGCATCGGGCACGTCGCCGAACACGACATAGCCCAGCACGATCGCCCAGACGATGATCGTGTACTGATAGGGCACGACCACGCTGGCGGCGGCGAGCTTGAGCGAGAGATTGACGCAGGCGAGCGCCATGATCGACAGCACGCCGAACAGCGCCAGCAGCGCAAGGTCGAGCGGCGACGGCGTAATCCACGCGAACGGCGCGATCACGGCGCCGAACAGCAGTGTGCCGCCGATCTGCCCCGCGACGAGCACCGTATTCGAGGTCTCGCGCAACAAGCGCGTGGCGATCATGAGACAAGCAAAGAAGATGCTGCCGATGAGCGCGATCAGCGCCGGCAGCGTGAAGCTCGCCGCCGACGGCCGCAACGCCAGAAGAACGCCGGCAAAGCCGACGATCACCGCCGTCCAACGGCGCCAGCCCACCTTTTCGCCGAGCAGGATCACCGACAGCGCCGTCACGTAGATCGGACCGGCGAGATAAAAGGTCACGGTATCGGCCAGCGGCAGATACGACACCGCCCAGAAGAACATCGCCACTTCGAGTGTCGAGAGGAGCACGCGCACGATCTGCAGCCCGCGCCGCGGCGCGCGCGTGAACGCGGCCATGCCCGCCTGACGAATGAACGGTGCCAGCAAGAGCAGCGCCGCGGCGCTGCGTACGAGCAGCAGCTCGCCCACCGAATAGGTCGCCAGCAGCCATTTGCCGAGCGCATCGTTGATCGAGAACACGGCGATGCTGGCCAGCATCAGGCCCACGCCGGCAATGGCGCTGCTGGTAGCGTGTTCGGGAGATGCCGAGGAGGACGTCATTGATTCTTGTAGCCTCGCCTCTCCCAACTCGCACGGCGCGGCGGCACCGTCAAACATCGGGTGGCGATCGCACAAATCTGCGCATGCCGGTCATGCGCGCCCTCCCCCGTTGGGCCCTGACGGAACGCCGGCGCCGGTGTTACAGTCCTCGCAACGCGGGAAACACGCGTCGAACCAAGGGAGGGTAATCGTGAAAAAAATATGGTTGCTGGCGACGGTCGTAGCGTTGTGGCCGGCGGCGGGTTCCGCCCAGACGGCGGACGAGCTCAACAACGACGGCAAGAACACCGACAACGTGCTCGTCCACAGCATGGGCCAAGAGCGCAAGGGCTACAGTCCGCTCAAGCAGATCAACAAGGCGAACATCAAGCGCCTCGTGCCGATCTGGAGCACGAGTCTCATGAACGACTCGGGCGAGCTCGCGGCGCCGGCGATCTACAACGGCGTCATGTACGTCATCAACGGCAAGTGGACCTTCGCGATCGACATCGAGACCGGCAAGCCGATCTGGCGCACGCCCGTGGAATTCGAGGCCGGTGCGCTGCGCGTCACGCAGTTCGGCGCGTTCAACCGCGGCGCGCCGACGCTCTACAACGGCAAGCTCTTTCGCGTCTCGGTCGACAACCACCTGATCGCGCTCGACATGAAGACCGGCAAGGAGGTCTGGAAACAGAAGTTCGCCGACTGGCGCGAGGGCTACTACGCCACCAGCGCGCCGATCATCGCCAACGGCGTCCTGATCTCGGGCATGGCGGGCGGAGAATCCACCACGCGCGGCTTCCTCGATGGCTGGGATCCCGAGACCGGCAGGAAATTATGGCGCAGGTACACGATTCCCGAGCCCGGTCAGCCCGGCTCGGAGACCTGGCCGCAGAACAGCGACGCCTGGACCCGCGGCGGCGGACCGACCTGGCGCTCAGGCACATACGATCCGCAGCTCGACTTGGTCTATTGGGGCACCGGCAACGCGGAGCCGTACGATCCGCGGCCGCGCGGAGGCATGGACAGCCTTTACACGTCGAGCGTGCTCGCGATCCGGCCGAAGACCGGCGAGATCGTCTGCTACTACCAATATACGCCGAACGACGTGTACGACACCGACGGCGCCGACGAGAACGTGCTCGTCGACCTCCAGGTCGGCGGCCAGCCGCGCAAGGCGATGATCCAGGCCAACAAGAACGGTTTTCTCTATGTGCTGGACCGCACCAATTGCAAACCGATCGCCGCGCATCCCTACGTCAAGGTCAACTGGGCGTCGCACGTCGACCTCGCCAGCGGCCGGCCGGTGCTGACCGATATCTACAAGAAGTTCCTTGCCGGCGAAGAGGTCGAAGTCTGGCCGTCGCGCGGCTTGAACGCGGTGCCGATCGCATTCAACCCGAACACCGGGCTCATCTATACCAGCACCTGGAACCTGCCGCGCATCCAGAAGCTCGCGCCGCCGAAACCACAGGTGCTTGGCACCGACTCCACCGGCGTCGTGGCGAGGCAGCCGGTCGTCAAGCCCGGTGACGTGGTCGGGCATTTCGTCGCGATCAACCCGCTGACCGGCGAGAAGAAATGGGAGGTCCCGGTCACCGATCTGCCGATTTCGGCCGGCGCGCTGGTCACCGATGGCGGTCTGATGTTCACAGGTCGGCTGACGGGCGAGTTCATCGCGCTCGACACCGACACCGGCAAGACACTGTGGCAGTTCAAGACCGGCTCGGCGATCAATGCCACCGCGATCACCTACACCTACAAGGGCTCGCAATACGTGACCATCGCGTCGGGACTGGGCGGCTCGCTCGCGCGGCGCTACGCGGCCGACAAGGTGCCCTCCGGCGGCTCGGTGTGGACCTTTGCATTGATGCCGGAGTGAGCCAGTGCGGTGGATTTGAAGTTCCTACAATCTTGCGGCGAGCTCGTTTAGGAACTTCAAATCCGAAACCGCACTGGAATCGTAACCAAGCTAGTGTCCCTTTGATTCCGAAGTTCGCATCAGAACGTGCCGCAATCTCTTTGCGAACTTCGGAATCGGGACACTAGGGGCGACAAGAAAAGCGAAATGAGAGTCTCGAAANTGCTCGGCCTCAGCCTCGTGCTCGCCTGCACGAGTGCTGAGGCACAGGATNCGCCGTCGCCGCCGTTCGCNCAGGNCCAAATCGACAAGGGCGCCGAGGTCTANTCCATCTACTGCGTGCCCTGTCATGGGGCCGGCCTGGACTATCCCGGGGGCAGCTTCGATCTGCGGACGTTTCCGCCCCAGCAGTTTGCGCGCTTTGCCAACTCGGTAGCGAAGGGGAAAAACAACATGCCGCCGTGGGGCGAAGTCTTGCAGCCCGGCGAGATCGAAGCCCTGTGGGCTTATGTCATCGCCGGGGACGACAAAAAATAGCCTGCCAGTCAGTGTGCACTGCAAACAAAGGTTAACAGGCCCTCTTGCCAAAGCGGGCCTCCCCGAAACCAATCGTTCACGAAGACCCGAATAATACCAACGGGTTGCCCCTGATCTGCACGGACAGTCCACCTTTGCAGCGTAGCAAGGTCGCGTGACGGGGCTGGCGGGGCTCTTCCTCCCAAACGGGCAGTTTTGAACCTCCCAGCCCCTAACCGCGACTAATAGAGGCGAAAGCCAACAAGCCGGCCCCTCTGGCCGGAACAAGAGTGGCCTCGTCGGTTCGTTTGCAGGGTGAGGTTCGTCATGCGTGTGCACAGCGGGCACTGGCTCGACTATGACCCGATCGCGCTCGTGGTCCTGGTCATCGGTATCGGCGCGGTTGCGTTGCTCGCGCTGAGCATCTGAAAAAGGCCCCGTCGGCCAACCCTCGGGCCGTCACGCGCACCGGCATATGAAGCTGGTGCGTGGCCGGCCGTGAGAGAGCCGCGGGTATGGCCCCTTCGAGCACGGCCGCTCGGTTGTTGCGGCCGTTTCGCTTTTCTCGCCAAGACTTGATCTGCAACGATCTGATTTGCCGGCGCCTCACCG
>JGI12053J15887_10001374_pt1 | contig 11269 bp, 13 predicted proteins | sample MedBloCAOM1_O3_FD_15887 | JGI IMG/M metagenome (IMG submission 15887) | reverse complement strand
GGACCGTCGCCCGGCAGGGTTGCGCCACCGCGCGTGCCGTTTGAGACGCAGGTCAGCCCCTTGGCGCCCTGCTCGGCGAGCGCTTTGTAGAGGTTGATCGGCATGCCGACGACGGCGAAGCCGCCGAAACCGATCGTCGAGCCGTCGGGGATGTCGGCAACGGCGGCATCGAAAGTGGGAAAGATTTTGGATTTGGGCATGGGCCCTCCCAACCTACCTTGTCATACCGGCGAAGGCCGGTATCCACGGCGGCAGTGGGTCCCGGCTTTCGCCGGGACGCAGAGTTTATCGCAGCTGCCGTCCTTCGGCGGCGCCGCCGAGGAAGATGTTCGGCTTCAGAAACATCGACAGCACCAGCGCGCCGTGCGGCGAACGGGCGATGTGGCGATTGCCTTTCGGGCGCCAGACGTAGTTGCCCGCGGTGACCTCGCCCTCGTCATCGATCAGGCTGCCCTCGATGACGAAGGTCTGCTCGACCTCGACATGCTCGTGCAGGGCCAGCTCGGCGCCGGGCTGCCAACGGAACAGCGCCGTCATCAGGCCCGACTCCTTGTCTTCGAGCAGGATCTTCATGTCGATGCCGGGACACGGGGTCGGCTTCCACGGCAGGGTATCGACAGCGACATAGCGCGAGTCGAGCGGCCCGAGCCTGTCCTCGGTTTTCAGAAACGGCGTCGCGGCTGTCATCGTCACCTCTTGATTTGCAGAACCCTGCCCTACTTCGCCGCCGCGATGCGCGGCCAGTCATCCATCTGCACGCGCGCGACCAGTGTGTAATTCCCGTTCGCCGGGCGGAAGATCGATGCTTCGCCTTCCTTCACTTCGACCCAATCCTTGCCGAGCGCATCGACGATGTTCGTCTTGTGCGTGACCAGCACCGTGTTGGTGCCCGGCGCTGGCGCCGTGCCTAGCATCTTACGAACGGCTTCGGCCTGAGCTGTCGTCGAACCCGGCATCATCCCTGGCCCGCTATCGGTAAGATCGGCGATCTTCTCGGCCTGCCTGAAGCCGGCGAGCGTCGCGGTCTCGTAGGCGCGGTTGAACCGGCTCGTGTAAACCTTGCCGACCGGAACCCCGATCTGACGGAACGCGTCTCCCAACGCCACAGCCGCGGCTTTACCGTTGTCATTGAGATTGCGCTGCGCTGCGACGTTATCGAAGTCAATCGGCTTGGCATCAACCTGGTCGGCAAAGGTGGCGCCATGCCGGAGGACGATCACGAGACCGCCGGCCCGCAAGGCCTGCGCGAGGTCCTTGTCGTCCGCCATCGCGGGGCGCGGCCCGATACTGCCGAACATGGCAAACAGACCGGCGGCAAATGCCAGCGCCGCAAATGTCCTCCGCGATCCCCAGAGCATATCGAGCTCCCTCACATCAAGAACACGCCCTTGCCGGTGGTCTGCGTGTCGAACAGCTTGTAGGCCTCGTCGGCCTGCTCCAGTTTCCATTGGTGGGTGAACAGCTTTTCGACGTCGATCTTGCGGTCGACGACGAATTGCGCGCATTCGGCTTGGCCCATCTGGGAGAAGGTCCAGGAGGCGACGATCGTCAGCTGCTTCCTGAGCATGTCGGGGCTGACATCGATCGTCACCTGGTTGCGCTCGCCGACAAAGCAGGTGGTGCCCCACACCTTGGTGGCGCGTACCGCGGCGATGCGGCCCTCGGGCTGGCTCGATGTGTCGAGGGTGAATTCCGCGCCATAGCCGTGCGTCAGGTCCTTGATCGCGCCGACCGGGTCGTTGGAGCGCGGGTTGACGGTCTCGGCAGCGCCGAATTCCTTGGCGCGCTCGAGGCGCTCCGGGCTGACGTCAAGAGCGATGACGCGGGCTCCCATCGCGCTCGCCAATTGCGTCGCCGACAGCCCGACGGGGCCCTGTCCAAAGATCGCGATCGTGTCGTTGCCGGAAATCCTGATCCTCCGCAGCGCGCCATAGGCCGTGCCGGTGCCGCAGGAGATCGCGGCGCCGGTCGTGAAGGACAATTCGTCGGGCAACGGCACCAGCGTGAAGGCCGGCACTTTCAGGTATTTCGCATGGCCGCCATGGGCGTTGTTGCCATAGACCAGCACCGCCTGCTCCTGGCACAGCTGCGACCAGCCCGAGCGGCACTGGTTGCACACGGTGCAGCCTTTGTAATGGTGCACCATGACGCGCTGGCCGATCTGCGCCTGGGCGGCGCTGACCCCAGGACCTAACGCCGCGACGATGCCGCAAGGCTCGTGTCCGGCGATGACCGGCTCGGTCGGCGCCGCCAGGCCGCCGATCGCCTCGCCACCCTTCGGCCGGCGGTATTGGTGCAGATCGCTGCCGCACATGCCGGAAGCCTTCATCTCGACGACGACCTCGCCCTCGCCCGGGGTAGGGTCGGGGAATTGCATCATTTCGAGCTGGCGTTCGCCGGTAAACACAACTCCGCGCATCTCTTCTCCTCCCGGCTGACATTCCGTGTCTCGCGATGCTAGCATGAGATCCCGTCGGGGGGCAGGCAATCGCCGGCTACAGGCTCAAGACGCGGGGGCAGGAATGCGGCGGTCGCTGTGCTTTGTTGCCGTTGTCGGCGCGGCGTTTGCCACGCTTTTTCTGCCTGTGCGCCAGAGCCATGCCTGGGGGCCGGAAGCGCACCGCGCGATCGCGGTGATCGCCGACAAGGTATTGCAGCAGAGCGATGCCGCCGCGCGCGGCAAGGTCCAGGCGGTGCTGGCGACCGACAAGGACAACCGCCTGACCAAGAGCGACATCGCCAGCGAGGCTACCTGGGCCGACGTATTGCGCGACAAGAGCCAGGAAGCGCGGTTCGCCACTTCGGGATGGCATGCCGTGCGGCTGCGGCCGGACAGCCCCGACGTCGCCGCCGCCTGCTCCGGGCACAAGCCATTGCCTGCCGGCTATCCGGCAAGCCGCGGGCCGCCGGACAATTGCGTCGTCGACAAGATCCTGCAGTTCGAGAAGGAGCTGCAGAACCCGGACACCTCGGCCGGCGAAAGGCTCGCGGCCTTGCAGTTTCTGCTGAACCTGGTCGGCGATGCGAACGACCCGCTGCTTGCGATCGACCGCGGCGATCAGGGCGGCTATTGCACGGCCGTGCAGATCGGCGCAAAGCCGCCGGTGCGGCTGTCGACCTATTGGCAAAGCACGCTGGTCGGCGAGGTGGTCGGCCGCGATGCGGCTGCCGGCGCGGCGCGCATTCTGACCTCGGTGCCGGCCGCCGACGCGCAGAAATGGGCCGCCGGCAACCCGGAGGGCTGGGCGCTGGAGAGCCACGAGATCGCCAAAACGGTGGTCTACGGTTTTGCGCCGGATAGCGCGGCAGGCAAATACGCCTTTCCTGGCGGCAAGGGCGAGCAGGAGGGCTGCACCGAAGTCGCTCTCTACCGGGCCGGCGCCGATTACGAGACCAAGGCGCTGGCGACGGTCAAGCAGCAGCTCGCCAAAGGCGGGTTCCGCCTCGCCCAAATCTTGCGCGACAGCTTCAAATAGCGCCGTCGAGGTCACCCCGGCACTCGGATGCGGGTCCTCGTCGTCTATGCGCACCCTTTGAGCGACAGCTTCGCGGCGGCATTGCGCGACGCCGTCGTAGCGCGACTGCGCGAGAGCGGCCACGAGGTCGATCATTGCGACCTCTACGCCGAGGGCTTCGACCCGGTGCTGACCGCATCGGAGCGGCGCGCCTACAACACCGCGCATCCCGATCTCACCGCCGTCGAGCGGTATGTCGCGCGGCTGCGGGCGGCCGAGGCCTTGGTGCTGTGCTTTCCGACCTGGTGGTATGGCATGCCGGCGATCCTCAAGGGCTGGTTTGACCGGGTATGGGCGGCCGGGGTCGCCTTCACCTTGCCCGAGGGCGGCGGCGCGATCCGCCCGGCGCTGCATAACATCCGGAAGTTCGCGGTCGTAACGACTTATGGCTCGCCATGGTGGCTGATGAAGCTGGTCCTGCGCGACCCGGTGCGGGCGGTGCTGATCGGCGGGCTGCGGCGGCTCTGCGCCAGGGACTGCCGATGGGTGTTTCTGGCGCTCTCCAACATCGACGGCGCGACCCCGGCCCGCTGCGCCCGCTTTCTGGCGCGGGTCGAGCGAACCATCGCCCGCTTCATGGGTCCTGCCTGAATCTTGATTCTGCTATGATCAGGGCGCCCGAACCGCGCGGGATAACCCACTCCATAGCGGTAAGATGGGCTCGATCCGGATGGAGCAGGCATGGCGAAGCGTAGTAAGGCCGCAAAAACCGAATGGCCGTCGGGCTTCGACCGCATCACCTTCGAGCCCGGGAAGATGGGCGGCCGCGCCTGCATCCGAGGTCTCCGGATAACGGTCGGATTGATCGTCTCGCTCGTCGCGGAGGGATTGGCGTGGGAGGAGATCCTGAAGGACTATCCCGATCTGGAGCGGGATGACATTCGCCAGGCTCTTGGCTACGCCGCGTGGCTGACGCGGGAGGAGATCGTCTCGGTTTGAGTTGCCGAGTTGCGTCTTCTTCTCGATATGAACCTTCCGCCGACGATGGCGGATTGGTTGCGGTCGGCTGGTCATGACGCCGTCCATGTGCGCGAACTCGGTCTCAGCGATGCGCCGGACCGCGAGATATTCGAGCGGGCGGCAGCGAACTCCCGCATCGTCGTGACCTTTGATCTCGATTTTGGCGAGATTGCCGGGCTGGCCAGAGGTGCTGCGGTTGGAGCCGTGCTGCTGCGGCTAAGGCTGCCCAGCCGGCAGCATCTTCAGCAGAGGCTTAGAGTCGCGATTTCAACCGCCGCGAGGGCGTTGGAGGCCGGTGCTATCGTTGTCGTGGAAGACTCCCGGATTCGGATCAGGCCCAGACCGGCATCCGAATAAGGCTTCTATGAACGGCTCAATGCGGCCGGCTCCGAATACGGGCACAAACAGGCAATCCCGCGGAATTTCACCGGATATTAGCGATTTGCGGCCTATCACCAGGCGGGGCCCCATACGAGAGCAAACCATTGACACGGCGCGCTGCCGCAATCGCCTTCCTGGAATCGCGAGAGGGTTTCGGGTGGATCGTGATCGTCACCTTCGCGGCCGTGCTGGCGGTCATCGCGGGTTTCGGCTTCTACGAAGTGAGTTTGGACGCCTACGTTAAAAACAAGACCGATGAAAAGGGGACCGCGCTCGAGCTGGTCGACGCGTTTGTCAGCAACTATTCGAATTTGCGGCGGGATTTCGGGAGCGAAAGCGCCCCGGTCCCGGCGACATTCCGGGCTCACTCGATCGAGCTCTTCAACCGGACACGCGGCGCGAGCAATGCGCTCAGGCTGCGCTGGATCGGCCGGGCCGGACGCGCGATCGCGACGCCGCCAGCGGACCCGAAAATGGCGACGACGATCGAGTCGTTCGTCGGCCGGTCCGATCCTTCCCCGGTCTCGCAATTCCTGACGATCGGCGAGGAACAGGTCTTCAGAACGGTATACCCGTCGATTGCCCGCGAGCGCAGCTGCGTCGATTGTCACAACCGGCTGCAGCCGGACCACAATTGGCAGCTGAACGATGTGATGGGCGCCTTCTCGATCGACGCGCCGGTCGGGGAATTCCTGCATGACCTTCGCCTCGAATCCACCGCGATCGCGCTGGTCGTCTTCTTTCTGATCGGCGGGGTCGGGCTGTGGATTTCGCTCAGCCATTACCGACGCATCGTCGAGCGGGAGGCGGCCCGCGAACAGGCCGAGACGGCGAACCAGGCGAAATCGGCATTCCTCGCCGCCGTGAGCCACGAGCTGCGCACCCCGCTGAACGCGATCATCGGCTTTTCCGAGATGATCCTGGGCGAAATACTCGGCCCGTTCCCGAACGAAAAATATCGCGCCTATGTCGCCGATATCCACAACAGCGGCGCGCATCTGCTCGAGGTCATCAACGACATTCTCGACCTGTCGAAGGCCGAGGCGGGCAAGCTTGACCTCAACGAGGTCGTGTTCGACCTGAGCGACACGATCAACTCGACCAGCCAGCTGATGAGCAACCGCATTCGCGGCGCCGGTCTCATGCAAAAGCTCGACATGCCACCCGATCTGCCGCTGCTGCGGGCCGACGAGTTGAAGACCAAGCAGGTGCTGCTCAATCTGCTCGCCAACGCGGCCAAGTTCACGCCGCCGGGCGGCACGGTCGAGCTGTCTTGCCGGGTCGACCGCGAGAGCGGGCTGGCGATAACGATCGCGGATACCGGCATCGGCATCGCGCCCGAGCATATGAACCGCGTCCTCGAAGCGTTCGAGCAGATCGATTCATCGTGGAACCGTCAGCAGCACGGGACGGGTCTCGGCCTCGCTTTGGTCAAGGCGATCATGGAACTGCATGGCGGCACTCTCGAGCTGCAGAGCACGGCCAGCGTCGGCACCGAGGTGACGATCACCTTTCCTGCCGATCGCCTAGTCTTCGACTCGCTGCGCTCCGCGGCGTAAAGCGGGCGCCTTGCGACGTGCGCTGCTGCCGGCCCCGCAATCGCCAGTACCCGAATAAAGACGGGTGCTACCCCTGGCGGTGGATCGGGTCGATCCAGCGCACCTCTTCCGGCTTCTCGACCGGCTCGATGTCCAGGTTGACGACGACCGCCTCGTTGTCGCTGCGCACCAGGACGCATTCCAAGGTTTCGTCGGTCGAGGCGTTGATCTCCTGGTGCGGCACGTAGGGCGGGATGAAAATGAAGTCGCCCGGATTGGCCTCGGCGACATATTCGAGATGCTCGCCCCAGCGCATCCGCGCCCGCCCCTTGAGCACGTAAATCACGCTTTCGAGCGCGCCATGGTGGTGCGCGCCGGTCTTGGCGTTGGCGTGGATATGCACCGTGCCGGCCCAGATCTTCTGCGCTCCGACGCGGGCGAAATTGATCGCCGCGGCGCGGTTCATGCCCTGCGTCTGCGGCGTGTTGGTGTCGAGCTGATCACCGGGGATCACCTTGACGCCGTTGGTCTTCCAATCGATCCCCTCGGGCTCGTGTCGCTCGCTCATCGTGCCTGCCCCGATAATCCGTAATGCCGTCTGATATGGTCGCTCGGCCGCGATTTCACGAGATCGTCACGCCGCTATCGACCGGCAGCACCTGGCCGGTGACCATGCGCGACTCGTCCGAGGCGAGATAAAGCGCCATGTGGGCGATGTCATCCGGCTCGATCAGCCCGAGGAGATGCGAGTCGGCGAGCTTAGTCAGCGCGGCGTTGCCGGCGACCAGCCTTTTGACCCGCTCAGTCATCGTCGCCGACGGCGCGATCGCGTTGACCCGCACCCGCTGCGGCGCGTAGGCGACCGCCAGCGAGCGGGTGATCGCGGCGATGCCGCCCTTGGCCGCGGTGTAGCAGTCGCGCCCGGGGACCCCCATCAGCGCCACGTTCGAGCTCATATTGATGACCGAGCCGCCGCCCGCCTTGATCAGCTCGGGGATGCCGAAGCGGCAGCCGAGAAAGGTGCCGTAGAGGTCGAGCTTGATGGCGCGCCAGAACTCGTCGAGCGGCGCCTCCACGGCGGTATCGTCGGCCGCCGTCGAACCTCCGGCATTGTTGTGCAACACATCGAGCCGGCCGAAATGGCCGACCGCGGTCTTGATGGCGCCGGCGATGCTGTCCGACTCCGTGACATCGGTCGGGATCGCGATGGCGCCGCCACCGGCGAGATGCGCGGTCTCCTCGCCCGCGGCGGCGTCGATCTCGGCGATCGCCACTCGGGCGCCCTCGCGCGCGAACAGGATCGCGGTGGCGCGGCCGATCCCGGTACCGGCGCCGGTAATCAGCGCGACCTTGCCCTCGAGGCGCGGCATCGCTCTCTCCCTATTGGTGCGAATAGAGGGTCAGGCCGGGGGTATCGAGCTTTGCCTGCAGGATAGTCCCGGTCTCGCTTTCGGTGATGTACAGCGTCCTGCCGTCCGTCCCGCCATAGGCGGCATTGGTCGTGGCATGGCCGGTGCAGGACGGCAGCTCATAAAGCGGTCGCCCCAGCCGGCTGAACAGCCAGATCGAACCCATGCCGACGTGGCAGATCGCGAGATTGCCTTCGCTGTCCATCGCCATGCCGTCCGGCCCGGTGCCGCCCGACAATTGGATGAAGATGCCGACCCGGCCGAGCGAGCCGTCCGGGTTCAGCGGCACCCGCCACACCGCATTGCCGCGCGTTACCGCGAGATAGAGGATCTCCTCGTTCGGCGTCAGCACCAGCCCGTTCGGGCTCGGCACATTGCTGAGCAGCAGATCGAGCGTGCCGTTGGCGCGCAAGCGGAACAGCCGCCCGGCCGGATCGCGCAGATCGGCCTCGCCCTGATCGGTGAAATAGAGGTCGCCGTTCTTGGCGAAGACCAGGTCGTTGAGGCCCTTGAACCGCTCGCGCCGCGGCCGGTCGAGAAAGATCTCGACCTTGCCGCTCTGCGGGTCGAGCAGCATCAGCCCCTGCTTGTGGTCGGCGATGAAGATGCGGCCGTCCTTGTGGATCTTGAGGCCGTTGGGCTCGCCGTCCCATTCCGCGACGACGGTAAACTCGCCCTGCGGCGACACCCGCAGGACCTGGCCGTAGGGGATGTTGACGACATAAAGATTGCCGGCGCGGTCGAAGGACGGGCCTTCGAGAAAGCTGTCGCGCGGCACCCCACTCTGCTGGCGCGGATTGGCGCGAGCGCGCAGTGCATCGGGCAGGCGGGCGAAGATCGTGGTCTCGATGACCGGCGGCGCGGCGAACACGGGCGAAGCTCCCGATGCTGGTAAGCGGCGGCGAAGCTTAGCGCCGCGCGCACGGCGGGGCTATCCCGGGCTGGCTGGGGCCTCACTTAAATGTGACGCGACCAGACGCGTGCCCGAGATCATTTTCCGGGTATTCGCCGAACCGGCGACAGCGAGGATCACAATGCGAAGGGCAGCATTTCTGGCGGCGGCGCTGGCCGCGATTGTCGCCGGCCCGGCGATCGCGCAGGCGCCGCCCGACGGCACGCCGATGCCGGTGCGCGGCACCATCGAGAAAATGGACGGCCAGAACCTGACCGTGAAGCCCAAGGAAGGGCCGGCGGTGACGATCGCGCTGGCGCCCAATTTCACCGTCTCGGGCGTCGCCAAGCGCAGTCTCGCCGACATCAAGCCCGGCGATTACGTCGCCAACACCTCGATCAAGGGCGCCGACGGCCAGCTGCACGTGATCGAGATTCACATCTTTCCCGAGGCGATGAAGGCGCAGGTGACCGAAGGCCAGCGGCCGTCGAGCCTGGTGCAAGGCGGGCTGATGACAAACGCCTTCGTGGAGGAAGTGACCGAGGCGCCGCATGGCCGGGTGCTGAAGGGCAAGTGGAAGGACGGTACGATCGAGACGATCGTCGACCCCGACGCGCCGATCGTCACCTATGTCCCGGGCGATGCGGGTTTACTGAAGCCTGGGGCGGCGGTGACCATCTTCGCGCTGAAAAAGCCCGACGGCACGATAACGGCGGCGCGCGTCACCGCCGAAAAGGATGGGGTCAAACCGCCGATGTAGGATTTCAGCCGGGTTAGGCGTCCTGCCACACCGGGGGGCGCTTTTCGAGGAAGGCGTCGATGCCCTCCGAGGCGTCTTGCGCCAGCATGTTCTTCGTCATCACCTCTGACGCGTAATTGTACGCCTCGGCGAGGCCCAGCTCGGCCTGGCGATAGAACGCCTCCTTGCCGATCGCCAGGGTCAGCGCCGATTTCGCCGCGATCTGGCGGGCCAGCGCGAGGGTCGCGGTCGCGAGCTGCGGCCGCGGCACGACCCGGTTGACGAGGCCGATCGCCTTGGCGGTGGCGGCATCGATCAATTCGCCGGTCAGCAGCATCTCCATCGCCGGTTTCCTGCCGACCGCGCGGGTCAGCGCCACCATCGGGGTCGAGCAGAACAGCCCGATATCGACTCCCGGCGTCGCAAAGCGGGCATCGGCGGCGGCGACCGCCAGATCGCAGGTCGCGACGAGCTGGCATCCGGCTGCGGTCGCGGTGCCATGCACCTCGGCGATGACCGGCTTCGGCAGATGCACGATCTGCAGCATCAGCGCGCTGCACTGCGCGAAGATCCGCTGGTACGCCTCGCGCCGGTTCTCGCCGTCGAGCGCGCGGAACTCGCGCAGATCATGCCCGGCGCAAAAAGCGGGACCGGCGCCGGCGATCACGACGACGCGGCACGCCTTGTCGGCGGCGGCACGGTCGAGCGCCTTGCTCAAGGCGGTCATCAATCCGACCGACAGCGCGTTGCGCTGGGCCGGCCGGTTCAAGGTGAGGCGTAAGACGCCCTCGTCGCATGTCTCGGTGAGAAGGGGCGCGTCTCCGCCTACACTCGCCGTTCCGTCCATCGCCGCCTCCGCTTTTGCACTTCGCGCGCCACTCTCGCGCCCGCTGCCGCCGCTCGGCAATAGGATATGGTGATCCGTCGTCATTCCGGGATCGCCGAGGGCGAGACCCGGAATCCATGAACACAGGCCTCTGGAATATGGATTCCGGGCTAACCGTTTGCGCGGCGCCCCGGAATGAGATCTGAGATACCCATCGTGAAGAGGTACTATAATACCTCGGGGNAAATTGCCTTGTTCCGCAATGCTTTTTGCTTGACCGGATTACACCGATTGCCTAAACGAAGCGCCCCTGAATGCCGCTCTTTTATCCGATCGGCGGCGCAATCGGGCCCCAGAGATCCCGCAGATGAAAACCTTTTCCGCCAAACCCTCCGACATCGACAAGAAGTGGCTGCTGATCGACGCCGACGGGCTGGTGCTCGGCCGGCTCGCCTCGCTGATCGCGATGCGGCTGCGCGGCAAGCACAAGCCGTCCTACACGCCGCACATGGATTGTGGCGACCACATCGTCGTCGTCAACGCCGAGAAGGTGCGGCTGACCGGCAACAAGGCGGCAGCCAGCATCTTCTACTGGCACACCGGCTACCCCGGCGGCATCAAGGGGCGCAGCAAGGGCGCGATCCTCACCGGCAAGCACCCCGAGCGGGTCATCGAGAAGGCGGTCGAGCGGATGGTGCCGCGCGGGCCTCTGGGGCGCCGCGTCCTGCGCAATCTGCGCGTCTATGCCGGCCCCGAGCATCCGCACGCGGCGCAAGAACCCCAGCCGCTCGATATCGCCGCGATGAACCGTAAGAATGTGAGGGCATAGGGATGTCCGATAACGATACGCCGGACAAGGACGCAACCGAGCAGCCGGAAGGCCAGCCAGAAGGCCAAGCACAAGAGCCCGCCGCGCCGCGCCCCCGGACCCGGACCGCCGGGACTCGAACGGGCGGGACTCGCACCGCCGGCGGCCGAGCGGCGGGGGGCCGAGCGGCAAGCGGCGGCG
>JGI12053J15887_10001373_pt1 | contig 11273 bp, 11 predicted proteins | sample MedBloCAOM1_O3_FD_15887 | JGI IMG/M metagenome (IMG submission 15887) | reverse complement strand
CGATCACCCGCCGAGTTCGATTCCGCGTTTCGCGCCATGAGCGACAGCAGGACGGAAGCCATCGTGGCCGTCCCCGACAATCTCATGATGCTGGAGCGGACACGTTTGGCAGAGTTTGCGCGAGAAAAAAGAATACCTGTGATTTCCGGATGGGGCGAATTTGCGCAGAGTGGCGGGTTGCTGACATACGGGCCCAATTCCAAGAAATTCTTCCGCCGTCTTGCGATCTATGTCAGCAAGATCGTCGCCGGCGCAAAGCCCAGCGAAATGCCCATCGAGCAGCCCACGGCGTTCGAACTGGTGATCAACCTCAAAACAGCGAAATCGATTGGTCTCGCCATTCCGACAGCGCTGCTCGCCCGCGCCGACGAGGTGATCGAATGAAGCGGCTACAGCTGCGGTGCATCGGTGCCTTGCGAGCCGGCCGCGACATCCGATTTGACCCGGCCACACGCTGCAAAGAGGACGTCGGCTGACCCGCGGGAGGCCGCCTCCTCCACTCTCTCCAAGGGGGAGAGAGGGAGGATCATTCCCCTACTCCGCGTGGCCGTCAATGATCGGGCCGAACAGCTGCCATTTCTCGCCGGTGAATTTCATCATCTGCACCTGTTCGATCGGATAGAAATCCGTCGGCGAGGTCTTGATGCGGATTCCCGGGATGTAGGTGTTGATCTCGAAATCCATGTTCGCGACCACCTTCATGACGTTGTCGCGCGTGAGATTGTCGCCGCACCGTTTCAGCACCTCGACCAGCGCGGTCGAGGTATTGAAGGCCGTCAGCGGCCCGCTCTCGGACTTGTCGGCTTCCGGATAATACTTCGCCATGAAGGCGCGGAATTTCTGCATGCCGGGATAGCTGTCCCATTGCGGATCGGTGACGTCCATCTGATAGCCGGCGCTCAGGATGCCCGTGGAACTCTCGAGGCCGGCGGGCTTCAGCACCGCGCCGACCGAGGCCGACACGTTGGTCATGATGTGGATCGGTTTCCACCCGAGTTCAGCGAGCTTCTTGATCGCCTGGGCGGCGAATTTCGGCGTGCCGATATTGACGAAAATGTCCGGGTTCGAGGTCTTGATCGCCACCACCTGGGAGGCCACGGTCGGCATGCTGGTCTCGTAGGGGATGCTGGCGACCACCATGGTGTCGTATTTGTCGCGCAGCACGTCCTTCAGCCCGAGCACGTAGTCCTTTCCGAAATCGTCATTCTGGTACAGCACGCCGATTTTGGCGTTGGGGTGATGCTGCAGGATGTAGGTCGCATAGATCCGCGCCTCGGCCCGGTAGTTCGGCTGCCAGCCGATGGTCCACGGGAAGTGTTCGGGATCGCCCCAGCGCGAGGCGCCGGTGGCGACAAACAGCTGCGGCACCTTCATGGTGTTCATGTATTTCTGGATCGCCGCGTTGCTGGCGGTGCCGAGCGGCGCGAAGATCAGAAACACCTCGTCGCTCTCGACCAGCTTGCGCGCCTGCTCCACCGTCTTCGGCGGGCTGTAGGCGTCGTCGTAACTGATGAAATTGATCTTGCGGCCGTTGACGCCGCCGCTGTCGTTGATCATCCGGAAATAGGCGCTCATCGTCTTGCCGATGATGCCATAGGCCGAGGCCGGCCCGCTGTACGGCATGATGTTGCCGATCTTGATTTCCGTGTCGGTTACGCCGGGACCGTATTTTTTCTGCGCGGCAGCCGGCACGATCGCTGCGGCGATGATCAGTCCGGAAAGTCCAAGCGAAAGTGCAAGTGAACGTCGAAAGGTCCTGAAAAATCGCGTCCTGATGAAATCCTTAAGCACACGCTGCATGAGTTTTCCTCCTCGGGTGCGGGCCAGGCGTGACGGCTTTTTGTCGGACAGTTTCCTCACAGTTTTGTTCTGGGACGGGACGGACGATAGCAGTTGGAGGAGTATCCCGATAGCAGCGGGCGAGCAAAAGGCAATTTGCCGCGAAGCCGCGTGCGGTGCGACGCAGCAATGGCGCCGTCAGAACAAACTGCGGCCGCGCGCCAACGCGTTCAACCCTCGGGAAAGGCTTCAGGAACCGAAGCGCGGAGCGGTCGGCTGACGGCAGCCCGGTACTTCTACGGAGTTGCAATTTAACGCGGGCGCAGGGCGGGATGTCCATTGTCTGGTTTGAATTCCCGCAACGTCCAACAGACTGCCCAGCAACCATGGCGCAAGCGCTCGATCATTCCATCATCGCCGAACTCGAAGACGCCGTAAGGAACGGCACATCGGAGAAGAGGATCGATACCCTTCGGCAGGTGACCAATCTTTTCCTGCATGACGCGGAGCGCCTCAGCGAGGATCAAGTCAAGGTCTTCGACGATGTGCTGTGTCTTCTTGTCGCCCGCGTTGAAAGCCGGGCGAGAGCCGAACTCGGCACCCGGCTGGCGCTGATCGATCACGCGCCATTCCAGGTCATTCAGAATCTTGCGCGGGACGACGAAATCGCCGTGGCCGGCAGCGTCCTGGCCAACTCCAGCCGCTTGAGGACAAGCGACCTCGTGGAGATTGCGAGCACGAGGGGGCAGGATCATCTGCTGGCCATTTCAGGCCGGATCAACCTGCCGGAAGCCGTCACCGACGTGATCGTCGATCGCGGCGAGCGCAAGGTCATTCGAAAGCTCGCAAACAACGCCAGCGCGCGCTTTTCCGATGCCGGCTGTTCCGGCATCGTCGCGCGGGCGGATGCCGATGATGAACTCACCGAAATCCTTGGACTTCGTATCGACCTTCCTCTCCAATTCCTCCGCGACCTGTTGCGACGCGCGACGGACGCGGTCCGCGCCCGGCTGATGGCCATCGCACCTGCCGAACTCCGGGAAGAGATCAAGCGAGTCCTGAAAGCGATCGCCGGCGCGGCAGGAGAAGAAACTTCGTCCGCACGGGATTTCAGCCGGGCCGACGCGCTGGTGAAGCTGATGAAGAACCTGGACGAACTGGACGATGCGGCCGTCATCAAGTTTGCCAAAGCAAAGAGGTTCGAGGAAATGGCGGCGTCGCTCGCCCTTCTCAATAATCTGCCGACTGAGTTGATGGCGAAGCTACTGGAAGGGCCTCGGTCCGACCTCGTCCTTATTCCCTGCAAATCAGGCGGGTTGAGCTGGCTGGCGGTCGAAACCATCCTTTGCAACCGGCCGCTCAAGCAGCCGCTCGCCGAGCCAACGCTGGACCTCGTTCGGAAGGATTACGGCAAGCTGTCGGCGGAAACCGCCCAGCGCACCGTGCGCTGGTGGCAGGTTCACAACCGGATCGAGAAGTAGGTTTCGCGCCCACTTGCATCAGCTGGATCATTCCGGCCATGGCCGAACGCGAAGACGGCAGCCGTAATTCACCCGATCGCCGACCGCTGTCTTTCCTGCGCGTGCGGTTGAACCCTGGCCTCTCGAGATCTAATGCACAGACCCCCGTCCGCCGATGCAGCATAGGCATGAAGGCTCGCCAGCGGCCTGACTTGAACCGTAGTCTTACGGGTTCGCTGATAATGGGGTCATTAACAGGCTGCGGCTATTTTCTGACGGATCCAGCAACACGGAACCGGCGCTATGGTTGAAACGCGGCACGCCCCACGCCATCGGGTATCGAAGGCCGCGACGATTGATTTTAGCGGGGGCGCAATCGATTGCACCGTCCGCAACCTGTCGACTACCGGGGCGGCAATCGAGGTGTCCAACCAGGGCGGGATCCCCGAGAAATTCACGCTGGTTATGCCGGAGGATGGATTGCATCTGCCCTGCCAGATTGTCTGGCGCAGCGGATACCGGATAGGCGTGACATTCGATTAAGGTCTGCGGGAGGACCGAAGCAGCCGATCGCCCAGCCAACGCTGAAAGCTCGCCTGCAGGGATTACGGCAAACTGTCCGCGGAGACCGCCCAGCGCACCCTGCGCTTCCTGCGGATTCACAATAGAATCGAGAAGTAGGGATCGCGGTGCAGCGTTCTCGCGGCGATGCAATGCATCGTCCGGTCACGCTGCTCCGCAGAGCCGGGACCCACGTATAGCCAAACAAGATGGACCCCGGATCGGCAGCGCACCGCTCCGGGTCGCGCGAAGCGCGATCCCGCGCGCGCTGCGCTGCATCCGGGCGCGACCTCTCAGTTCTTCATCTTGTCGACCAAAGCGCCCTTCTTGATCCACGGCATCATGTCGCGGAGCTTGACGCCGACTTCCTCGATCGGGTGGGCGGCGAGCTTGGCGCGGGTGGCCTTGAACGAGGTCTGGTTGACCTTGTTCTCCAGCATCCAGTCGCGCGCGAACTTGCCGGACTGGATGTCATCGAGCACACGCTTCATCTCCTTCTTGGTCTCCGCGGTGACGATGCGCGGGCCGGTGACGTATTCGCCGTATTCGGCGGTATTGGAGATCGAGTAATTCATGTTGGCGATGCCGCCTTCATAGATCAAATCGACGATCAACTTCACCTCGTGCAGGCATTCGAAGTAGGCCATTTCCGGCGCGTAGCCAGCTTCGACCAGCGTCTCGAAACCACCCTTGATCAGCTCGACCAGACCGCCGCACAGCACCACCTGCTCGCCGAACAGGTCGGTCTCGCATTCTTCCTTGAACGAGGTCTCGATGATGCCGGCGCGGCCGCCGCCGATCGCCGACGCGTAGCTCAGGCCGAGGTCGTGCGCATTGCCCGAGGGGTCCTTGTGGATCGCGATCAGGCAGGGCACGCCGCCGCCGCGCTGATATTCCGAACGCACGGTATGACCGGGACCTTTCGGCGCGATCATCAGCACGTCGAGATCGGCGCGCGGCTCGAGCAGGTTGAAATGCACATTGAGGCCGTGGGCGAACAACAGCGCCGCGCCGTTCTTCATGTTGGCGTGCAGATGATCGCGGTAGATGTCGCCCTGCAATTCGTCGGGGGTCAGCATCATCATCACGTCGGCCCACTTCGCGGCTTCGGCGACTTCCATCACCTTGAAGCCTGCAGTCTCCGCCTTCTTGGCGGATGCCGAACCCTTGCGTAGCGCGATGGCGACGTCCTTGACGCCGGAATCCTTGAGGTTCAGCGCATGGGCGTGGCCCTGGCTGCCATAGCCGACGATGCAAACCTTCTTGCCCTTGATCAGGTTCAGGTCGGCGTCGCGATCGTAATAAACACGCATGGTAGTTTCCTCTTGAGGGGGCCGGAATCGGCCGATGGATCAGGCTTTCGGGTGGATAGGACCGCCGGGCGCCCGCGAATTTACGGCGTTGTCTAGAGCATTTTCCCCGTCAGGGGAAACTCGTTTCTGCATGGCGCGGTGCGGCATCATGCGTCCGCGAAGACCGGATAGAGCGAGGCCAGCAGCAGCAGCGCCATGACGATATTGAACGCTCGCACCGCTTTGCGCGAGGTCAGGATCGGCCGCAGCGCGGTGCCGAACAGCGCCCAGGCGGTGCATGACACCGCGCCCAAAATCAGGCTGAGCGCCACCTGGATCGCGATGTTCCAGGGAAACGACGCGATCGCCGCATAGGCGGTGATGGTGCCGATTACCATGACCCAGCCCTTGGCGTTGACCCACTGGAACATTGCCGCGCCCCAAAACGTCATCGGCCCGCGTCCGTTGTCCTTTTCGGGCGCGACCGGCTCGGACGTCGCGATCATGGCAGCCAGATAGATCAGATAAGCAACGCCGGCATATTTGAGGATGGTCTGCAGCACGGGATAGGTGATGAAGACAGCACCAAGGCCGACGCCTACCGCGCCGACCATGAAGGCGAATCCGATCGTGATNCCGGCAATATGCGGGATGGTGCGGCGAAAGCCGTAGGTCAGCCCCGACGACAGCANCATGATGTTGTTCGGACCCGGCGTGAAAAACATCACGACAGCAAACAAGACGAACGCGATGAGAAGCGACTGCGACATGTTGTACTCAGGCTATCTTGGGAACGGCTTGCGACGGTTTCGACAGCAGCAGGACCGCGATGCCGAATACCACGATGATCATGCCGAACAGCCGCAACGGTCCAAAGGTCTCGCCGAACACCATGCTCGATGCGCCGGCGCCGACGAACGGCACCAGCAGCGCGAACGGCACCACCTGCGCGGCGGTGTAATCGCGCAACAGCCGGCCCCACAGCCAGTAAGCAATGCTGGTGGATAGTCCGCCGAGGCCAAGCACGCAGACCAATCCCGTCGGCGACATATCTGAAAGCGCATGCCCGGTTGCCTGCGGCCCGTCCGTGACCAGCGCCAGCGCCAACAGCGGCAGTGGCGGCACCAGGCAAAGCCAGGCGAACAGATCGAACATCGGCACGTCTCTCGCCTGCCGCAGCAGAAGATTGCCGATCGCGAAACTGATCGGCGAAATCATCAGCACGGCGAAGGCACCGACGCTGAAGTCCAGTCCGACCGTGCCGCAGATCATCAGCAGTCCAACCGTGGCTATACCGATCCCGGCAGTCTGCATGGGTGTCGGCTGTTCGCGAAATGCGACAACGGCAAAGGCGATGGTGAATAGCGCCTGACTCTGCACGATCACGGAGGTCAAGCCGACGGGAACGCCGTGCGCGAGGCCATAAGCCTGCGCCAGAAACTGTCCGAGAAACAGCGTGCCGCTGATCGCGATCAGCACCGGCCATGATACTTTGGGCTTTGGCACCAACAGGCACGGCACCGCGGCGACCGCAAAGCGCAGCGCCGTCATCAGCGCCGGCGAGAATTCGTCGAGCGCGATCCGGCTCGCCACGAAGGCAAGTCCCCAGGTCACCGCCACCATGACGGCCAGAAATACGTCGGCTGGCTTCACGTCCCTAGCTCTGCTCGCCGTGTTTCGGTTTCCGCAACAGATAGGTGCCGTGCAGCGGTGCGTGATAATCGGCCGAGACCAGCGTAAAGCCGGCGTCGGTCAGCATGCGCTCGATCACCCAGCCGAAGGTCGAATACTCGTCGCGCATATGGGTGACGACGCTGTCGCGCGAGAAGCCATGGTTCTTGATGTTGAAATCGGCCCACTGCTCGACGTCGCGCTCGGGTCCGTCGGGCATGCCGACGAATACGATATCGCGCAGGTAGAAGCTGCTGCCTGGCTTCAACGCGCCATAGATCCGCGACAGCGCCACCGCCTTCCAGAAATCCGGCAGATGATGCAGCGCGAATTCGCTGACGATCAGGTCATAGGTGTCAGCCTGATAGGCGAAACTCAACAATCCCGCCGACTGGGTCCGGATCGCGACTTTCCGGTCGCGCGCCTGGATTTCAGCGAGCCTCAGCATGGCCGGCGAAATATCGATCGCGTCGACGTCGGCGCCCATCAGCGCCGCCTCGCAAGCCAGCACGCCCTTGCCGCAGCCGATATCGGCCAACCGCCATCCGCGCTGCACGCCGAGCATGGTCAATGCCGCGCGGGCGCGGAGGTCGCTGTCGTCATGCCGATCGTAGATCGAGGCGACCGCGGAATCGAGGCCGATCTGCCGCCGCTCGTTGTAATACCAGTCGCGCGCCAGCATGGTTCACATCCCCTCGGCACCGCGCCCGATCGCGGCGACCCCGGTGCGCGAAACCTCGACAAGGCCGAGCGGGCGCATCAGGTCGATGAACTGGTTGATCTTGGCGGAATTGCCGGTGATTTCGAACACGAAGCTTTCGGTGGTGGCGTCGATCACGCGCGCGCGAAACGCTTCCGCCAGTCGCAGCGCCTCGACGCGGTGCTCGCCGATGCCGCGCAGCTTCACCATCGCCAGCTCGCGCTCGATCGAGCGGCCGGTCAGCGTCATGTCAACGACGCGATACACCGGCACCATGCGATCGAGCTGGTGTTTTATTTGCTCGATCACCATCGGCGTGCCGGTGGTGACGATGGTGATGCGGGAGACGTGCTTCTGGTTCTCGGTCTCGGAGACGGTGAGACTCTCGATGTTGTAGCCGCGGCCGGAGAACAGCCCGATCACGCGCGCGAGCACGCCCGGCTCGTTTTGCACCAGCACCGAGAGCGTGTGGGCCTCGACCGGATCGTGACGATCTTCCATGAAGTAGGCGGATGCGGGCTGGTTCATTTTAATCCCTATCAATCTCTCGTTCGTCATGCCCGGCCTTGTGCCGGGCATCCACGTCTTGAAGTTCTCGTGAGAAGGAAGACGTGGATGGCCGGGACAAGCCCGGCCATGACGGCCTCTTCTCAATCACACCGCCATACTGTCCGCGACGGCGGTGTCCGGCATCAGCCATCGGTTGAACAGATCGAAATCGATATTGCCACCGCTCAGCACCAGGCCTACTTGCTTGCCCCGGATTTTTGGCTTGTCCTGCAGCGCCGCGGCGAGAGCCGCCGCGCCGGCGCCCTCCGCAAGATTATGCGTATCGGTCCAAAGCGCCGTTATCGCCACCCGGATTTCGTCGTCGGTCACCTGCACGATGCGCGAGGCGCCCTTGCGCATGATCGCCACTGCATCGGCATCGGGGACGCGCGTCGCCATGCCGTCGGCCAGCGTATTGCTGCTCTCGGTCGTCACCACCGTGCCGGCCGCAAAGGACAGTGCATAAGAGGGCGCTTCGGTGGATTGCACGCCGACGATTTCCGTACGTAACCCGAGCAGGTCGCGCGCGAGGATGCAGCCGCAGATACCCGATCCCTGTCCGATTGGAACATAGAGAACGTCCAGTTCCGGCGCCTTCCTCAAAAGTTCGAGTGCATAGGTCGCGACGCCCAGAACGAGATCCGGATGGAAGGATGGCACGAACTCCAACCCGCTGAGCTTGGCACGGCGTCCAGCCTCCTCGCGGGCGGACTGAAAATCCTCTCCGTATTCGACGAGGCTTGCTCCAAGAGCTCTCATGGCGCGATTTTTCTCGATCGAATTGCCGTGCGGCACGAAGATTGTCACCGGCACGCCGTAGCGGCTCGCCGCGAAAGCAAGACTCTGGCCGTGATTTCCCCGGGTAGCCGAGATCAATCCGCTCGTGTGCGGCCGCTCGCGCTTGAGGCGATCAACATAGACCAGCCCGCCACGCACCTTGAACGCGCCGGTCGGCGCGTGGTTCTCATGCTTGACGATAACCGTCGCACCGACCCGCTCGGACAATAGCGGCCACAGATGCGCCGGAGTCGGCGGCATCGCTGCGCCGACAATGTCCTGGGCTCGCTCCAATTGCTGCAGATCAAACATCGGCTCGGCTCCTCGGTCGATCTCGTTCGCCAAAGCTCGTCATGCCCGCCACCGGGTCTCGCCATAGGCAAGCCCGATGACAGGCTCCAGCGGGCATCCAGTAATCGCAGCCGTTCGAAGTAGAACACGTCCCGGAGTACTGGATCGTCCGGTCAAGCCGGACGACGACGGCAGAATTTGCGGCCAGCCTCATGATCATGATGTCATCTCACACCAGCGCCTTGCCGCCGGCGAAGGCCGCGGCGGTGGCTTCGTCGTTGGCTTCCGCCGGCAGCAGCATTTCGTTGTGCGCCTTGCCGGACGGGATCATCGGAAAACAGTTTTCCAGCGCCGCCACCCGGCAATCGAACAGCACCGGGCGCTTGACGTTGATCATCTCCTTGATCGCGCCGTCGAGATCGCCGGGCTTGATTGCCTGGAGGCCAACGCAGCCGAAGGCGTCCGCGAGCTTGACGAAGTCCGGCAGCGCTTCGGAATAAGTGTGCGATAGCCGGTTGCCGTGCAGCAGCTGCTGCCACTGCCGCACCATGCCCATATATTGGTTGTTCAGGATGAAGATCTTGATCGGCAATTCATGTTGAACAGCCGTCGACATCTCCTGCATCGTCATCTGCACCGAAGCATCGCCGGCGATGTCGATCACCAGGCTGTCGGGATGCGCGACCTGGACACCAACCGCCGCCGGCAGCCCATAGCCCATGGTACCGAGACCGCCGGAGGTCATCCAGCGGTGCGGCTCCTCGAAGCCGAAGAACTGCGCCGCCCACATCTGGTGTTGGCCGACTTCGGTCGTGATATAGACGTCGCGGCCGCGCGTCGCCTCGAACAGCCGCTGAATCGCGAATTGCGGCAGGATGATATCGTTGTTCTTTTTGTACGACAGCGAATTGCGCGCACGCCATTTCGCGATCTCCTGCCACCACGGCCGGATATCAGGTTTTTTCGCTTCCGCCTTGAACACCTGCAACAGATCGCCGAGCACGTTGCCGGCATCGCCGATGATCGGAATATCGACACGGATGTTCTTGTTGATCGACGACGGATCGATGTCGATGTGGATTTTCTTCGAGCCCGGCGAGAATGCGTCGACACGCCCGGTGATGCGGTCGTCGAAGCGCGCGCCGACGCACAGCATGGCGTCGCAGCCGTGCATCGCCATGTTGGCTTCGTAGGTGCCGTGCATGCCGAGCATGCCGAGCCAGTTCTTGCCCGACGCCGGATAGGCGCCAAGNCCCATCAAGCTGGAGGTGATCGGAAAGCCGGTGGCTTCGACCAGTTCGCGCAGCAGCTTTGAGGCCTCAAGGCCGGAATTGATGACGCCGCCGCCGCTGTAGATAACCGGTCGCTTGGCGGAGGCCAGCAACGCCACCGCTTTGCGGATCTGCGCCGCGTCACCCTTGACGCGCGGTGCATAGGACACGTGGACGTCGGCCTTGCGCGGCGGGTGATAGGTGCCGACCGCGAACTGCACGTCCTTGGGCACGTCGACCAGGACGGGGCCGGGACGCCCGGTGCTGGCGACGTAGAATGCCTCGTGCAGCACCTTGGCCAGATCGTTGACGTTGCGCACCAGCCAGTTGTGCTTGGTGCAGGGCCGGGTGATGCCGACGGTGTCGCATTCCTGGAATGCGTCATTGCCGATCAGGTGCGTCGGCACCTGGCCGGTGATGCACACCAGCGGAATGGAATCCATCAGCGCATCGGTCAGCGGCGTCACCATGTTGGTGGCGCCCGGCCCGGACGTGACCAGCACCACGCCAGGCTTTCCTGTCGAGCGCGCATAGCCTTCGGCGGCGTGACCGGCGCCCTGCTCGTGCCGNACCAGGATGTGCTCGACCTCGTCCTGCTGGAAAATCTCGTCATAGATCGGAAGCACCGCGCCGCCNGGATAGCCGAAAATGTGTTTGACGCCGTGATCGACCAGGGCGCGCACGATCATGGCTGCGCCGGTCATCTGGTTCGGATCGTGGTTCTTGTCGCTCATGGCTGGCTCCGGATGCGCCTTGGCTGCGCGGCTTCTTCAGTTGAGGTTTTGGAAAATAAAAAGGGGCCCAAGAGGCCCCATGCACACCGCCCGAATTTGGATGGCCTCAGCCATCCCCGGCGGTGCGCCTGGGTACGACGACGATAAGGAGTTTGGTAATTTTATTACGCATATTGCCGCTCGGACTT
>JGI12053J15887_10001372_pt1 | contig 11273 bp, 8 predicted proteins | sample MedBloCAOM1_O3_FD_15887 | JGI IMG/M metagenome (IMG submission 15887) | reverse complement strand
AACTACCTCGCCAACAGCGACGGCTCGATGACGATGTCGCTTTCGGAGGGCACGGAGACGAAGGTGCCGGTAAAGCCGGGCCTCAACCGCGTCTTCATACGACTGTCGGGAGCCGGCGACGCGATCAAGGTGCGGGCGAACACGGCGGCGTTGTCGGTGTGTCTCGCCTCGGGGCCGGTCGGATTTGTTGCGCCTCGGTAGTTCGGAGCCTGGGATAATGGGGACGTGAGTGTGCTGACCGCGTTCCTGTCGACGTGGTCGAACGCGCGACAGACCTATGGCGAAGGGACACCGCAGCCTGGTGCGCAGTACGACGGCAGCAGCACTCTCAACCAGCTGCAGTCGACAGTGCAAACCGCGGCACCGGGATCGAAGTGGACCGGCGGTGCGGCCAACGCCTACGGCGCCGCCAACACCGAGCATGGTCGAGTGCTCGGTCAACTCGCTGGGCTGGACCAGCGGCTGAGCGCGCACGTCGACGAGTCAGCTCAGGTGGTCGCCGCTGGACGGCGAGACCTGGACGCCGTCCGCAAATGGGTGGTCGACGCGGCCGCGAGCGCTCCCCAGAACGCGGCCGGTGAGCGGATGCAGATGGCGATCGTGCAGAAGGGGATCAGTCAGGTCCAGGAAATCATCCAGCGGTCCAATGGCGATCTCACCGCCATCGGCGCCAAGATCAGCGGCCTCCACGGCGAGTACCAGGCGCTGGGCAACCAGAAGTTCGGCCCCAACGAAGGTCCGGATTTTGTCGGGCCCGACGGCAAGAAGAAATCGCCGGACGACGTCGGCAAGGAAGACTCCGAGGCTCTGCAGAACGGGCAGCTGACACCCGAGCAACGACAGCGTCTGACGGCGAACACCGCCCTGAACCCTGAACAACACACCACGCTCCACAACGGAAAGCTCACGCTTCCGCCTGAGCAGATGTCATACCTGCAGGGCTTCTCGCGCGCGTTCGGCGACAAGACGCCCGCGGAGATCAAAGCCATCATGGAAAAGGCAGGCCCAGATGGCGGCCGGGTCGCCGACGTGTTCCAGCTCGCTTCGAATCCGAACATCAAGACCGGACTTCCGGATACGCAACCACCGTCGACCACCAATCCGTCGAGCGGCGGCAAGTACGCACTGCCCGACGGCATTCAGAAGGTGTTGGACGGACCGGTTCTGACGCCGTTGGGCTTCGGCGAGCCGGTTCACCACGATGATGGCTCCATCGGTCTGCCCGAATTGACCACGGCATCTACACCGGTGAGCGGACTCAATGACCTGGCGGACGTCATTCAGCGAGGGAACCGGGACCTGCAGGTGGGCAGCGCACTGGATTCCGGCCTGTTCGACAAGAGCCAGCAATTGCTCGAACAATCCAATGGCTGGCCGGTGCCAGGAAACGATCCCATGTCCGATCGCCCGCGCTGGTATCACCAATTGGTGGACCCGACACTGCAGAACATGTTCAACGCGGTCAACACCGACGACATGGTGATCCACGACGGCGTCACCGGCCATGGCGGTGAGAAGTTCCTCAACAACCTGACTCAGCATCAGTGGCAAGACGACGGGTTGGCCGCGGGCGGGCTGTTCGACTGGGTAGGTGAGTCGGCGGATCACGACTCGACCGGACGCGCTGCTGAAACCGCACATGCGTTGGCGGAGTACACCAGCAGTCACTCGAATCAGCTGTTGAATCTTCCTGACGCCCGGGACCAGTCGCTGGGCCAGGTCAATCCGGAGCTCACACGCGACTGGGCGCGAGCCTTCTCCCCGTACATGGACGACATGGTCGGGATGAACACCGGTGACAGCAACGGATTGTTCGCCCCGCTCGATCCAGACAGCAGCGCAGAACCCGCGAATACGCGGCATCTCATGAGCGTCTTGTATTCCGATCACCCGCCGCTTGGCGGAGAGGTGGATCCACACGCTCCACAGACGGCCGGTCAGATACTCTCCGACAGCTCACACGCGCACATCAACAAGTATCTGGAACTCGGTGCGCATTCGGTCGCGGACACTACGCCCGGCGAGGACAACTTCGCGATGAAGTCGGCCGGTAAGCTCCAAGCAGCACTGGACTTGGGTGCGTACGACGAGCGTTTCGACGCTACGCACGACCAGTTCGAGGCCCAGAAGCAAGCGTACGAAATGCGGTCCAAATTGTTCGATCTCGGTAAGGACCTCGTCGGCGAGTTTCCCGGAGGTTCGGCTGCCGGCGGGTTGGGTGGCCTCATGAAGGAGTCCATGGTTGGCTCAGAGCCTGTCATGCCTGGCCTGCATAGTGTCTCCGGTCGCGACATGTTTCCAGTCCAGTTGCAGATGGCGCAGACACTCGCGCAGGCAGGCGTCGGCGATCCCCATTTTCTCGAGATCGTTCGCAGCCATCTTGATGCGAACGGACACTTCATCATTCCGATCGAGGACGGAACACCTAAGTACAGCAAATTCCAGAACAACATCGACGACTATCTAGGCTCCGTCGGCCAGCCGGGTGTCATCAACGACATGACCCAAAAATATTGGAACAGCTACACACAAGCGATCATCAACGCCGCACCCCCACAACAGCCATGACGCGTCGCATCTCACTGATCATTGCGGTCATCGCGGCCACCAGTGTTTTCAGCGGCTGCCACACGCAGAGCAGCGAAACGCCACCAACGGCGAATACCGCACCCGGACAGCTCTATCCGAATTGGCCGCCACTGCTCAACGACTTCCGCTTCCACTGGACCGCGGCNCCGGGGATCGACATCACGNCCGGGCCGGCGATGGTGGTCCGTGCATATCTGGAGGCTTACAACACCGCGTGGTTCACCCTCAACCCAGACAACGTCTTCCCAGGTTTCCATAGGGTCACCCCCGAAAATCAAAACCCAGTCGGAGACTTCCTGTGGCAGCTTGTCCACATACGCCCGCTAGGCAGGGGATACACCAAGACGGCGAAGGACGCTCGCCCGCATTTCGGTTACCAGGCGCTTCACTTTCTCGAGCTCACGCCAATCGCAAATGGTTTCCGCGCCGTCGTGTGCAGCGGCGACTACGCGCATTTCGTCGAAAGTACCGCGCGGCCGGGAAAATTCGTCTCCATTGGCGCCAACGAGGAGACTGCGCAACCGGACGGAGAGGATGACAGCGGCGTCTATCCCACCCAAATCGACCTCACCCAGCGTGACCCACGCATTGCACCGAATCCGCCCCCTCAGCGGGGTCCGGCGCCAGCGCCCGATCAGGACGTATTTGGCGATTGGTTCTTCACGGGAGCAAGCTCGTCGTACTGGGGACCTTCGAATGACCGCGCGGCCGGAGACTTTCCGCCACCCGAACTCAAGAATCGGTGCGAGACTGCCATGCCGACACCGAGGTCCGAGCGTCTCGCCATGATGACCGGCTTCAAGGACCAGCCACCACCACACGGCGACGCGATTCCTGGCTGGCCACTTCAAACGAAGTGAACTCCACGCTGGCACTCTGAACGCATGACAGATGTGCGTGAACAAGGTCTCCAGGTCTTCCGCGAGCTGCTGCCCGGTGCAGTGCCCGACGGGGACGTCAACTTGCGCGACGGCAAGTTCGGCGACGAACTACTCGAGATCGGCATCGACAACGTCTTCGGCCGGCTCTGGGGACGCGACGGACTGAGCCGTCGCGACCGCAGCCTTGTCACGCTCGGCATCCTCATCGCACTACGCGCCACCGATGAGCTGAAGTTCCATGTGCAGATCGCCCGCAACAACGGGCTGACCGAGGACGAGATCGCGGAGGTCATCTACCACGCCAGCGGCTACGCCGGCTTCCCCGCCGCCAACACCGCACACAGGATCGCCCGCGAGGTGCTCGACCCCGACTCGTAACAGGCTTGGTCGCCAAAATGTGGAGCCACCTGGGGGAATCGAACCCCCGACCTATTCATTACGAGTGAATCGCTCTACCGACTGAGCTAAGGTGGCGTGCCTCTCAGGCGGCACGAGTCTACGACAGGCCCCACCGGCGGCCCAAGTCAGTTGCGCAGCGCCTGCCCGACGGTGGCGACCATCGCGTCGACCGCGAACTTCGGCTTCACGTTGACGGCCAGCGCCTCGCGGCACTCCAGCACGGCCTCGATGCAGCGCAGCAGCTTCTCGGGCGATACGTGTGCTGCCATCGCCGCGACCTGCTCCGTCATATCCGGATGGTTGGCCTGGATCGAGCCCGCTCCCCCCGGAATCGCAGACACCAGCAGCGCGTCGCGAAAGTACGTCGCCAGGTCGATCAGTGCGCGGTCCAGCGCGTCGCGCGACGCCCGCGTCTGGCGCGACTTCTGCCGTCGCTCAAGGTCTTTGATCGCACCAGTCGCGCCGCGCAGTGTTCCGGCGGTGCCCTTGCCTGTGCCGCCGGCACCAAGCGCCGTGCGCAGCTCCTCGGTTTCGGCCTCGTTGCGGTCCTCGGTCAACGCCCGCGCCTCGGCCTCGGCCGTCGCCACCAACTCCTCCGCCGCGGCGTACGCCCGCGACGGAGTCGCCGCGTCGCGCGCCATTCCGAGTGCCTGCTGGCGTCGCTCCCGCGCTTGCCCGTCGATCGCCAGCCGTCGCGCCCTCCCGACGTGGCCGCCGCTGACCGACGCCGCCCACCTGGCGTCCTCCTCCGGCAGCCCGTCGGTCTCGATCAGCACCCGCGCAATCGCGTCGACCGGAGGCGTCACCAGCGCCACATGCCGACAGCGCGAGCGCAACGTTATCGCGATGTCCTCGGGATCCACCGACGGTGCGCACAGCAGGAACACTGTCGACGGCGGAGGCTCCTCGACCACCTTGAGCAGCGCATTCGCGGCTCCTTCGGTCAACCGGTCGGCATCCTCGATCAGCACGATCTGCCACCGCCCGGTACCCGGCCGCCGCGACGCAATCTGCACGATGTTGCGCATCTCGTCCACGCCGATCGAGAGGCCCTCGGGAATGATCCGCCGCACGTCGGAGTGGGTGCCTGCCATCGTCGTCGTGCAGGCGCGACATTCGCCGCAGCCAGGGACGCCGTCGGAGGTGCACTGCAGCGCCGCAGCGAAGCACAGCGCCGCGATCGACCGGCCTGATCCTGGCGGCCCGGTGACGAGCCACGCGTGTGTCATAGATGCGGTGCGCGCGGCGCCAGGGTCATGATTGTGAGCTGAATCACCGCGTGCGGCCTGCGCCGCGGCCACCAATTCCGCTTCAACGGCGGCTTGACCCACAAGACGCGAAAAAACACCGGCCATCGGAGATAACAGTAGTGCTGCGAACCGACACGTCCGTCTCACAGCACCGTTTTGCGTCGGCCCGGCCCGATACGGTTGACGCGTGACCACCGAGGCCATTGCACTAGGGCGAATCAGCGCATTCGTCCGGTGGGTGGCGCGCACCCCGTGGCCGGTGTTCACGCTGGGAATGCTGCAGGCCGACATCATCGGCGCGCTGTTTGTGCTGGGCTTCCTGCGTTTCGGGCTGCCACCCGAGGACCGTATTCAGCTGCAGGACCTGCCCGCCTTCAACCTGGCGATCTTCCTCGGCTATCTATTCTTGTCGTTCACCGTCGCGTCGTACCTGACGCTACGGATGCTGATCCCCGTGATGCGCTGGCAGCGCCGTGACACGCTCCTCGGGGACCTTGACCCCGCCTCCACAGAGATGGCCCGCACCCGCGCGTTGAAGATGCCGTTCTACCGCTCGGTGATCAGCGTGACCAACTGGCTGCTGGGCTCGGTGGTATTCATCGTCGCGAGCTGGCCGGTCGCCAGCAGGTCGGCGCCGGTCGTTGCTGTCGCGGCCGGCCTTGGTGCCACCACCACGGCGATCATCGGCTACCTGCAGTCAGAGCGGGTGCTACGGCCGATCGCCGTCGCCGCGCTACGCGGCGGCGTGCCGGAGAACTTCCGCGCACCCGGCGTCATCCTGCGCCAGGTGCTGACCTGGGTGCTCTCCACCGGTGTGCCAGTCCTGACTATCGTGTTGGCGTTGGTGGCCAGCAAGTTCCAGATCCTCAGCGCGCCCGCCGAGCGGCTGACCACGCCGATCCTGATACTGGCGGTCGCGGCGTTGGCGATCGGTTTGGCAGGCACCATGCTGGTGGCGATGTCGATCGCGGACCCGCTGCGCCAATTACGTTGGGCCCTTGGCGAAGTGCAGCGCGGCAACTACAACGCACACATGCAGATCTACGACGCCAGCGAATTGGGTTTGCTACAGGCCGGATTCAACGACATGGTGCGCGACCTGGCCGAGCGACAACGGCTGCGTGACCTGTTCGGCCGCTACGTCGGCGAGGACGTGGCCCGTCGCGCCCTGGAGCGCGGCACCGAGCTCGGCGGCCAGGAGCGCGATGTCGCAGTGCTTTTCGTCGACCTGGTCGGGTCGACGCAGCTGGCGTCGACCATCCCGGCGTCGGAGGTCGTCAGCCTGCTCAACGAGTTCTTCCGTGTCGTGGTCGACACCGTCAATCGCCACGGTGGCTTCGTCAACAAATTCCAGGGCGACGCGGCGCTGGCCATCTTCGGCGCGCCGATCGAGCACCCCGACGCCTCCGGTGCCGCGCTGGCCGCGTCCCGTGAGCTGCATGACGACCTGATAAACGTCTTGGGCGAGACCGATTTCGGCATCGGGGTATCGGCAGGCAGGGCCATCGCCGGGCACATCGGCGCGCAGGCCCGCTTCGAGTACACGGTGATTGGCGACCCGGTCAACGAGGCGGCACGCCTCACGGAGCTCGCGAAGCTGGAGCAGGGCCACGTGCTGGCATCGGCGATCGCGGTCAGCGGTGCGCTCGACGCCGAGGCGCTCTGCTGGGACGTCGGCGAGATCGTCGAACTGCGCGGCCGGACCGCACCGACCCAGCTGGCCCGACCGCTGAACCTGGTGGCGCCCAACGACATCGATGATGTCGACGAGGTCGCCAGCGACGTCTCCAGCCAGAGCTAGGCCTTCTTCGCGGCCCTCTTCTTGGCCGGGGCCTTCTTCGCCGCTGCCTTCTTCGTCCGCTTGACCGGGCCCCGCGCACGCCGGTCGGCGAGCAGTTCGGAGGCGCGCTCGTCGGTGATCGACAGCACGTCGTCGCCCTTGCGCAGGCTGGCGTTGGTCTCACCATCGGTGACGTACGGCCCGAACCGGCCGTCCTTGATCACCATCGGCTTGTCGGTTGCAGGATCGACGCCCAGTTCCCGCAGTGGCGGCGCCGACGCACCTTGCCCCGCACGACGTTTCGGCTCCGAGTAGATCTTCAACGCCTCGTCGAGCGTGACGTCGAACATCTGTTCCTCGGTCGCCAGCGAGCGAGAGTCGGTGCCGCGCTTGAGATACGGGCCGTAGCGGCCGTTCTGTGCGGTGATCTCCTCACCGGTGTTCGGATCGACGCCGACGACTCTTGGCAGCGACAGCAGCCGCAGCGCGTCCTCCAGCGTGACCGTCTCCAGATCCATCGTCCGCAGCAGCGAACCGGTACGAGGTTTGGGACCGGTCGGCTTCTTGCCTTTTTTAGCGGAAGCCCCGGCTGAACCCTCGTCCCTGGGCTCCTCCGGCTCGGGCAGCACCTCGGTCACATACGGTCCGTAGCGGCCGTCCCTTGCGAGGATCTCATGTCCCGTCACCGGGTCGACACCCAGCGAGCGGCCTTCTTGCGGTGTGGAGAAAAGCTTTTCGGCGAGCTCCAGCGTCAGCTCATCGGGCGTGAGCGAATCGTTGAGGTTGGCCCGCTGCGGCTTAAGCTCTCCAGCCTCGCCGTCCGCATCAACCACCATGCGCTCCAGGTACGGACCGTTCTTGCCGACCCGAACGTAGATCGGCCGGCCCTCTTCGTCATCAAACAGCCTGATGGAGTTGACTTCTCGAGCGTCGATGCCCTCGAGGTTCACGCCGACGAGCTTCTTCAGCCCGCCCGATCGGGCGATCGAGTCCGGCACGCCGTGGTCGCCGCCGAAGTAGAAGTTGCTCAGCCAGTTGGTGCGTTGCTCGTGGCCTGCGGCGATCTCGTCGAGCTCGTCTTCCATCGCCGCGGTGAAGCCATAGTCGACGAGCCGTCCGAAGTGCTGCTCCAGCAGGCCCGTGACGGCGAACGCCACCCACGACGGGACCAGCGCGCTGCCCTTCTTATGGACGTATCCGCGGTCCTGGATGGTCTTGATGATCGACGAGTACGTCGACGGCCTGCCGATGCCGAGGTCTTCCAGCGCCTTGATCAGCGATGCCTCGGTGTAGCGGGCAGGCGGCGAGGTGGTGTGCCCGTCGGCGGTCAGCTCCTTGGCATCGACCCGCTGGCCCTGCTCGAGCTGCGGCAGCCTGCTTTCGGCGTCATCAGCCTCACCGCCGGAGAAGTCATCGAGGCTCTCGACATAGGCCTTCAGGAAGCCGGCGAAGGTGATCGTGCGGCCACTCGCACCGAACACAACCTGCTGCCCATCGACGGCGGTGCCGTCAATCGATCCCGCGGACTCCCCGGAGATGCGCAGCGACAGCGTGGTGCCGCGTGCATCGGCCATCTGCGAGGCGACGGTGCGCTGCCAGATCAGCTCATAGAGGCGGAACTCGTCGGTGTCCAGCTGGCTGTGCAGCTGACCCGGTGTCTGGAACACGTCGCCTGCGGGCCGGATAGCCTCGTGGGCCTCCTGTGCGTTCTTGACCTTGCGGGTGTACTGCCGCGGCGTCGGATGCACGTACTCCTCGCCGTAGAGCTGGCGGGCCTGGTTGCGCGCGGCGCCGATCGCCGACTCCGACAGTGTCGTCGAGTCGGTACGCATATAAGTGATGTAGCCGTTCTCGTACAGCCGCTGCGCGATGCTCATCGTGCGCTCGGATGAGAAGCGCAGCTTGCGGCCGGCCTCCTGCTGCAGCGTCGACGTCATGAACGGCGCGTACGGCCTGCGCGTGTAGGGCTTCTGCTCGACCGACGACACCGTCAGCTGCGCGCCGCGCAAGCCGGTCGCCAACGTCGACGCCGCGGCCTCGTCGAGCACCAATACCTCGTCGGGCTTCTTGACCGCACCGAGCGAGTCGAAATCGCGACCGGTGGCCACCCGCTGCCCGTCGACGGAGTTCAGCTTGGCCGTGAACGTTGGCGGGGACGCCTGCGCGTTGGACACGCTGGCATCGAGTTCGGCGGTGACGTCCCAGTAACCGGCGCTGCGGAACGCCATCCGCTCGCGTTCGCGCGACACGATGATGCGGGTCGCGACCGACTGCACGCGTCCCGCGGACAGCCTCGGCGCGACCTTCTTCCACAGCACGGGGCTTACCTCGTAGCCGTACAGCCGGTCCAGGATGCGGCGGGTCTCCTGCGCGTCGACAAGATCGATGTCCAGGTCGCGCGGGTCCTCCGCGGCGGCCAGGATGGCGGGCTCGGTGATCTCGTGGAACACCATCCGCTTGACCGGGATGCGGGGCTTGAGCGTCTCAAGCAGATGCCAGGCGATGGCCTCGCCCTCGCGGTCGCCGTCAGTGGCCAGATACAGCTCGTCGACGTCCTTGAGCAGGTCCTTCAGCTCGGCGACGGTGCTCTTCTTGTCGGGGCTGATGATGTAGAGCGGCTCGAAGTCGGCATCGACGTTGACGCCAAGGCGCGCCCACGGCTCCGACTTGTACTTGGCCGGGACATCGGCGGCGGCACGAGGCAGGTCGCGGATGTGCCCCCGCGAGGACTCGACGATGTAGTTGGAGCCCAGGTAGCCAGCTATTTTGCGCGCCTTGGTAGGCGACTCGACTATGACTAGCCGCCGCACGCTCCCGTTGCGGCCGCTAGTGCGGTCCCCGTCAGCCACCTCTGTCTACGCTCCAATTCTCGTGTTGCCACCAAATGCCGGATACACACCTCGGTGGTTGATCCGGCCTCGCGGGCAACTGACAATTTCGCACCCTGCGCCAGCCGACGCAAACTGGCCCCCCTGTCGCAGCCTGTCAGATCCTGGGCCAATGCTCGAACGCTTCGACGTTGCCTGGGGGTTCCCCCACGTTCTCTACCAGGCGCAATAGCCGTCGGCGCCCGCTGATCCGCAGCGCAGGATGCGCCCCCCTGGTGCCTATTAATGTCGGGGCTATCCCCACCCGCATCATCGCCGACGCCAGCGCCGCGTGCGTGTCGGGGGCGTGCGGGTCCAGGCCCAGCAAGTACCGATCGGCTTCGGGTGTGCCCGAGGCGAGCGTCCAGGCCCGCATTTCGCGGGGTCCGGGTAGCCACTGCGGTGGCACGGTCTTGACCGCCCCAAGGGTCCAGTCGCGGGCGATGTGGACCAGTCGGGGGTCCACCGTGGTGCGGACCAGAGGGGTGTTTTCGTCAGTACGGGCGATCTCCGGCTGCAGGCCGGCCTCGGCGATCATCTCCGCGAGGCCCTCGGCGCGCCACAGCCGATCCACGACGACCGACAGCCGTGCGCCGTCTCCGACCAGCACCACCTGGCCGGGTGCGGCGAGGATCCCGGTGAGGTCGGCGACCGCGGGCGGCACCGACTCGGCCGAGAAGAACGACAGCTGGCTCACGCAGTCGACAGTAGGCCAGTGGCGCCGCACGGATGTGCCGCTAGGGCCCCAAAACGAAAAAGCCCCCGCACTGTCCGTTACCGGAACGGCGCAGGGGTTTCTCGGATTCCTATAAGCGCGCGACCCTAGACGGCGCGAACGCCCGTGGCCTGTGGGCCCTTGGGGCTCTGGCCGACCTCGAACTCGACCTTCTGGTTCTCTTCAAGGGTGCGGAAGCCGCTGCCCTGAATTTCCGTGTAGTGGACGAAAACATCCGCGGACCCGTCCTCCGGGGCGATAAAGCCGAAGCCCTTCTCCGCGTTGAACCACTTCACAGTTCCCTGTGGCATCTCTCGTGATTTCCTTCTCTTCTTACCGGGCGGTTCACCGACTTCCGGCGTACCGGGCCCGTTCCGACCGCCATACCTTCGTGGAGTCGTCGGAACTTGACCCGACCTACAACCCTCGCAGGAACCGCGCTCGCAACGTCGATCCTGCGAGTGCATATACACGAACACAGAAGCTGCGACCGCCGTAAGTCAATCATGTTCAGGGCTGCCGCGACAGTCTCGTCGCGATCGAGTGGTGAACAATTCACATACAAGAGGCTTCAGGAGGGCATGCGGTGTCGAATTCGGGGTCGGATTTCGGCCGCGAGCTGCTTTCCTGCGCGCTCGAAGGCACCGACCCAAACGAACACCCGTTGCGCCACGTCGCGGATCTCTCACCACGACAGGGACGACTGCAACCATGGCCGCAGTGGGCGGATCGAGATGTCGTGCGGGCGTTCCATGATCGCGGCATCGAGGCGATGTGGTCGCATCAACTCGC
>JGI12053J15887_10001371_pt1 | contig 11281 bp, 10 predicted proteins | sample MedBloCAOM1_O3_FD_15887 | JGI IMG/M metagenome (IMG submission 15887) | reverse complement strand
TGGAATACTGGGTCGCCCGGTCAAGCCGGGCGATGACAGCGGTGTTTGTTTCATCCATCAGGGTCGGCCCCAAGGCCGGTACGGAACTCGCAATGACGGCTGAGGGCCGGGCCTCCGCCCGCTAAAACTCCCTGGCGATCTTGCCCAGCATTTCCAGCAGCGCGGTGCGGTTGGCGGGGCCCAGCAATTCGTTGAGGCGCGCTTCGTGCTTGGTGGCGACCAGCTTCTTGGCGCGCGTCAGCACCGCCCGCCCCTTGTCGGTCAGCATCAGGATGTGGGAGCGCCGATCGTTGGTCGAACGGACCCGCGTGCACAGGTCGCGGCTCTCGAGGCCATCGAGCATCGCCACGAAATTCGGCCTGAGGATGCCGAGCGTGTTGGCGATTTCGGTCTGGTTGCGGCCGGGATTCTTGTCGAGCAGCAGCAGCACCGAGAACTGCGCCGGGGTCAGTTGCAGGGGCGCGACGCAGCGCAGGAAATCCTCGAAGATTTTCAGTTGCGCGCGTTTCAGTGAATAGCCCAGCAGTTCGGACAATTCGCCCATCTGCAGCGCGGTGTTTTCCGCGGCAGCCTCGGTAGGCTCCTTGCGGCCGGCGCGGGGCGCCTTGGCGGGATCGGCGGCGGCGGGTTTGGAAACAGTCATCGCTCGAGGCTCGCATTCCCGTTAGATTGAAACACCCCCGCGGATAGCGCGGGCGGTGAGATTATATTTGATAATTATTAGAAAATAGATTATATTTGATAATTGTTATAAAACATACCAAATATCGACGGCACGTTTCAACTGCCGATATCGGACGGTAAGGTGGCCCCTTGATGTCGCCATCGGCCCGACGCCTGAGGGGGAGCGCCCGGTCTTGAACACGACGANCATGCTGTTCCTGCTGCAGGACGGCATCACCAATGGCGCGATCTATGCGTTGCTCGGCCTNGCGCTGGTGCTGGTGTTCGCCGTCACCCGTGTGATCCTGATTCCGCAGGGCGAGTTCGTGACCTACGGCGCCTTGACCTATGCCACGCTGTCGGCCGGAAACGTGCCGGGCACCGTGCGGCTGGCGGTGGCGATGGGGGCGGTGGCGTTCTGCCTCGATCTGTTCGCCGCCCGCAAAGCGCTGCATGCGAGGCTGGTCGGGCGCGCCTTCGCGGTCAACATCGTCCTGCCGGTGGTGATCCTCGCTTTGACCTGGTGGCTCGCCGGCGCCAAAACCCCGATCGCGGTCAACATCGCGCTGTCGCTGCTGATTGTCGCGGCGATCGGGCTGTTTCTCTATCGGATCGCGTTTCAGCCGATTGCCCACACCTCGGTGCTGGTGCTCCTGATCGCCTCGGTCGGCTGCCATCTGGCGCTGCAGGGCCTCGGCCTGGTGTTTTTCGGCGCCGAAGGCCTGCGCGGCCCGACCATATCGGACGCGGCCTTCACCGTCGGCCCATTGCGTTTTACCGGCCAGAGCATCGCCGTCTACCTCGTCACCGTCGCCTTCATCCTCGGCCTGTGGCTGTTTTTCGGCCTGACGCTCTATGGCAAGGCGCTGCGCGCCACCGCCGTGAACCGGCTCGGCGCGCGGCTGGTCGGCATCCGGACCACGCTGTCGGGGCAGATCGCCTTCCTGCTGGCTTCCGTGATCGGGGCGCTTTCCGGCATCCTGATCGTGCCGATCACGACGCTGTATTACGACACCGGCTTCCTGATCGGCCTGAAGGGTTTCATCGCCGCGATCATCGGCGGGCTGGTCAGCTATCCCCTGACCGCGATCGCGGCCTTGGTGGTCGGTTCGGTCGAAGCCTTCTCGTCGTTCTATGCCAGCAATTTCAAGGAGGTCATCGTGTTCACGCTGATCCTTCCGGTTCTCGTGCTGCGGTCGCTGGCGGCGCCCGCGGTCGAGGAAGAGAAGGATTGATGGCGATGACGCAACGGCTGGTACCCATCACCGTGTTCGCTTTTGTCATGGCCGCGCTGCCGTTCACCCCGGGCATGCCGCCGTTCTGGATCGTGCTGCTGGACAATATCGGGCTCGCGGCGCTGGTGGCGATGGGGCTGGTGCTGTTGACCGGCGTCGGCGGCCTCACCTCGTTCGGTCAGGCGGCGTTTTGCGGTTTTGGCGCCTACACCACGGCGGTGCTGACCACGGCCTATGGCATGTCGCCATGGCTGACCTTGCCGCTCTCGCTGCTGGTGAGCGGCATCGCCGCGGTCGCGCTCGGCCTCATCACGGTGCGGCTGTCCGGCCACTATCTGCCGCTCGGCACCATCGCCTGGGGCATCGGCCTGTTCTATCTGTTCAGCAAGCTCGAATTCCTCGGCCGTAACGACGGCATCTCCGGTATTCCGCCGCTGTCGATCGGCTCACTCCGGATGATCGACCCCGGCACGATCTATTTTGCGATCTGGATCGCGGTGCTGATCTCGGCGCTGCTCACCATGAACCTTCTGGACTCGCGCACCGGCCGGGCGATCCGCGCGCTGCGCCGCGGCCACGTCGCCGCCGAAGCGTTCGGGGTGCAGACGCCGCGCGCCAAACTGCTGGTGTTCATCTATGCGGCGGTGCTGGCCGGCCTGTCCGGCTGGCTCTATGCGCATTTCCAGCGCGCCGCCAATCCGACGCCGTTCGGCGCGCAGGCCGGCATCGAATATCTCTTCATCGCGGTGGTCGGCGGCGCCGGTTACGTCTGGGGCGCGGTGCTCGGCGCCGGCATCGTCGTGGTCCTGAAGGAAATCCTGCAGAGCTATCTGCCTTACGTGTTTGGCGGCCAGAGCCAGCTGGAAACCATCGTGTTCGGCATCCTGCTGGTGCTGCTGCTGCAGCTGGCGCCGACCGGGGTCTGGCCCTGGCTGATGGCGCGGTTGCCGTTCAAGCCCGAGCGCAAGCGGCCCGATCCATCCCTGACCTTGCCGGCGCGGGGGAGGCCCGCGGCCACGTCCGAGGTGCTGCTGCAGATCGACAAGGCGCGAAAACAGTTCGGCGGCGTGATCGCCGTCAACGACGTCTCGTTCGACGTCCAGGCCCGCGAGATCGTGGCGCTGATCGGCCCCAACGGCGCCGGCAAGAGCACCACTTTTAATCTCATCACCGGCGTGCTGACCTCCTCTGGCGGCCACATCTCCGTGCTCGGCCGCAAGATCGACAACGCACCGCCGCAAGAAGTGGTCAAACTCGGCCTGAGCAGAACGTTCCAGCATGTCAAACTGGTGCCGGACATGAGCGTGCTGGAAAACGTCGCGATCGGCGCGCATCTGCGCGGCCACGCCGGCGCCCTCTCCAGCATGTTCCGGCTCGACCGGTCCGACGAGGCGAAACTGCTGGCGGAAGCGGCGCGCCAGATCGAACGCGTTGGGCTTGCCGACCAGATCGATCAATTGGCGGGAAGTCTTTCGCTCGGCCAGCAGCGCATCGTCGAGATCGCCCGCGCGCTGTGCGTCGATCCGATGCTGCTGCTACTCGATGAACCGGCCGCCGGATTGCGGCATATGGAGAAGCAGCGGCTCGCCGCTCTGCTGCGTCAGTTGCGCGACGGCGGCATGTCGGTGCTGCTGGTCGAACACGACATGGGATTCGTGATGGATCTCGCCGACCGCATCGTGGTGCTCGATTTCGGCACCAAGATCGCGGAGGGCACGCCCGATGCGATCAAGAAGAATCCCGACGTCATCAAGGCCTATCTCGGAGCGGTGGCATGAGCGCGCTGCTGCAGGTCACCGACGCCCATGTCGGCTATGGCAAGGTGGAAGCCGTCCGTTCGGTTTCGCTCGGGGTCGGCGACAACGAGATCGTCACCATCATCGGCGCCAACGGCGCCGGCAAGACCACGCTGTTGAATGCCATCATGGGGATCCTGCCGCTGAAGGGCGCGGCCCGTTTCGCCGGCGCGGATGTGGCGCAGCTCGACATCGAGGACCGCGTCGCGGCGGGCCTCAGTCTGGTGCCGGAACACCGCGAGCTGTTCGGCACCATGAACGTCGAGGACAATCTGCAGCTCGGCGCGTTCCGGATCGCCAAGGCAACCGCCGCAAAATCCTTCGAGCGGGTCTACACGCTGTTTCCGCGGCTGAAGGAACGGCGCAAGCAGCTGGCGGGAACGCTGTCCGGCGGCGAGCAGCAGATGCTGGCGATGGGCCGCGCTTTGATGGGCGCGCCGCGGCTGTTGATGCTGGACGAGCCGAGCCTCGGCCTGGCGCCGATCATCGTCGCCGATATTTTCCGCACCATCGGCGAATTACGCGCCGCCGGCGTTTCGGTGCTGCTGGTCGAACAGAACGCGCAGGCCGCCCTGAAAATCGCCGACCGCGCCTATGTGATGGAGCTCGGCGAGTTCATCCTGAACGGCCCGGCGCAGGACATCGCCAGCAATGCGCGGGTCGCGGCGAGCTATCTCGGATTTCAGCACGAGGGCGGGAGCGGGATTTAGTTTCACGCCGTCGTGCCCCCCGCCGGCGGGTCGGCTCAAGCGCCGCCCGAACAAAGGCCCGCGCAAGCATCCGATAATACGCGAAGCTCAATCTCCGGCGGTGAGGTTGCGCGACGCGATCAAATTGCCTTCAGCGCGACCGCGTCGCCATTTTTTTCATCGTTTGCCAGATCACCGGCAGCACCAGCAGGGCCGTGCCCATCAGGACCAGCGTTGTCACCAGCGTATTGCCGAAGAATATGCCAAGCGACCCCCTCGACATCAGCATGGATTGGCGAAACGCATCTTCCGCCTTGTCGCCAATCACGATCGCCAGCACCATCGGCGCCAGCGGATAATGAAGCTTCTTGAACAGATATCCCACAATGCCGAACCCCATCATCAGCACGACGTCGAGATAGGAATTGGAAACCGAGTAAGCGCCCACGGTGCAGATGATGACGATCAGCGGCGCAATGATGAAGAACGGGACCCGCATCAGCGCCGCGAAGATCGGCACCGTCAGCAGCACCAGAATCACGGCGACGACGTTGCCGAGATACATTGAGGCGATCAGACCCCAGACGAAGTCCTTTTGCTCGATGAACAGCATCGGCCCAGGATTCAGTCCCCAGATCATCAATCCGCCCATCATGACCGCCGCGGTGGCCGATCCAGGAATGCCGAGCGCCAGCATGGGGAGAAGCGCGCTGGTGCCCGCGGCGTGATCGGCCGTTTCCGGGGCAACAATGCCTTCCGGCTCCCCTTTTCCGAAATTGGCGCGGCGAGATGACAGACGTTTGGCGATGCCATAGCTCATGAAAGATGCGGCGGTAGGACCGCCGGGCGTAATACCCATCCAGCAGCCGATGGCGGCGCTGCGCAACAGCGTCCAGCCGTATCGCGGCAGGTGGATGAGGGTGCGGAAAACCTCGCGCCACTCTACCCTGGAGGAGATCGCCTTGACGTGAAATTCGTCCTCCACCGCAATCAGCAACTCGCCGATACCGAACAGGCCCATGACGGCGACGACGAAGTTGACGCCCTTCACCAGTTCATCAATGCCCATGGTGAGCCGCACGCTGCCGGAGACCGTGTCGATCCCCACAGCGGCAAGGGCAAAGCCGATGGCGAGCGATACTAGCGTTTTAACCGGAGGTGAGCCGCCCATGCCGACGAAGCTTGCGAAAGCGAGGAAGTACACCGCGAAATATTCAGGCGGCCCAAAAGCCAGCGCCACCTTTGCGACCCAGGACGCCGACAGCGTGATGAGAACGACACCGGCGAGCGCGCCAAAGGCCGCTGAACCGAAAGCCGTCGCCAAAGCCGTCGTCGGCCGGCCATCGCGCGCCATCGGATAGCCGTCGAAGGTGGTCGCGACGGAGGATGGTTCGCCGGGTATATTGAAAAGAATGGAAGTGACCGAGCCGCCGAACAAGGCGCCCCAATACATGCACGAGAGCAGGATGATGGCCGACACGGGCTGCATGCCGAAGGTGAGCGGCAACAGCAGCGATACGCCATTTGGCGCCCCGAGCCCCGGCAGCACGCCGACCAGAATGCCGAGCAAGACGCCGATCAGCATCAGAAAGATATGATTGCCGGATAGCGCGATGGTGAATCCGTGCAGCAGAGCTTCGAGATTTTCCAACGAAGCCCCCTCAGAAACCGATGAAGTCGCCGAACAAACCGCGCGGCAGCGAGATCTGGAACGTAAGCTCGAAGATCAGATAGAGTGCCAACGCTGCGCCGATCGCGGCGACGGCCGGGAGGAGAAACGATCCTCGCTTGTGCCAGGCGAGCGCTCCGAACACGTAGCCCGCCGAGGCGAAATAGATTCCGATCAGCGGAATGATTCCGACATAAACGGCGGCCGGGACAAACAATATTCCCAACCGCTTGAGTTCGTTCCGCCCAAGCACGACGGCGCGGGCGTGCAGCCAGCCCTGCACAAGATTAAACACACTGCCGGCCAAAATGACGAGGCCGAAGATGAACGGAAAAGTGCCAGACTCGACGCCAGCGGCGGACCAGCCGATGCCGTTGTCCAGGCTGGACACGACAACGGCCGCGCCGAACGCACCGGTAAGCAGTGCCGTTCCAGCTTCCAGACTGCGCCCTGAGACCATCATCCCTACTCTAGTTGGAGACCAGCCAACCTTCATCTGCGGCAATTTTGCGAGTGCGTTCGGTATCCTCGGTGATGAACTTGCTGAAGGCATCGCCGGTAAGGAACGTATCGGTTTGCGAGGTCCGCTCGATGTATTCCTTCCATTCCGGCGTGCTCTGAACTTTCTTCATCAGATCGACATAAAACGCCGCCTGATCCGGCGTCACCTTGCCCGGCAGCCAGACCGTGCGGGGCTGCTGGAATTGCGGGATGTCGAGGCCGGATTCAACGCAGGTCGGAATATCGTGCCAGTTTTGGGTTTGCGTGACCTTCGGACCGTCGGGAAGTCGCTGCGGGCTGAAGGCGCAAAGCGGGCGCTGGGTGCTGCCCTTCCACTGTCCAATGCTTTCGCTGGGATTGTTGACGTGGGAGTCGATATGGCCGCCGGCCAACTGCACGGCCGCTTCGGCGCCGCTCTTGAAGGGAATGTAGGTGAACTTCACCTTCGCCGCCTTGTCGATCATGCGGGTAAGCGTTTCATCGGTGTCCTTTGATTGCGCACCCCCCATCTTGAAATCGCCAGATGGCTTCGCGGCAATGGCTTTGACAAAATCCTGCACGTTCTGGTAGGGCGCATCCTGCTTGACCCAGAGCAGGAACTCGTCCTGTACCATGGCGGCAATCGGCGTCAGGTCGGTGTGCCGATACGCCACCTTGGACACCATCGGCTGGGTCCACGCGTTCGATGTGCCGAACACAACCTTGTAGGGGTCGCCAGCCATCGCTTTGGTGTAGGTGTAGCCCTCGGCGCCGCTGCCGCCGCCCTTGTTCACCACGACAATCGGCTGTTCGATGAACTTGTGTTTGGTGATGATGCCCTGAACCGCGCGCGCGAAATTATCCGTGCCGCCGCCCGGGCCGGCCGTTGCGATGAATTCGATCGGCTTGACGGGCTGCCACGCGGCATCTGCGGCTCCCGACAGGCCGACTGCGAGACCGACGGCAAGCACAGTGAGTGTTGGCTTCAGAGACATCGAATCCTCCCGTTCATTTTGTTTTCCCGGTTTTCATTTTGCGTTAGCCGACCCCGTCCTGCACAAGGCTTGCTCCGGCCACCGCGCCTTCTTGCTGGAGCGCGGCGATTTCATCAGCGCTAAAACCGTATGCGCTCAAAATCGCGCCGGTGTGCTCGCCATAGAGTGGCGCGCCGGTTCGTACCTTGCCAGGCGTCTCCGAGAATTTGATAGGCAATCCGAGCGTCTTGACGGTGCCCAGCGATGAATGCTCGACTTCGATCACCATTTCGCGCGCGATCGTCTGTGGATCGGCGAGGGCCTGCAGCATGTCGTTGACCGGTCCGCACGGTACTCCCACCTCCTCGAGCGCGCTCAGCCAGTGAGCGGCAGGCTGCGTCAGGAAGCGCTCGGCCAGTATGGCTTCCAGTTCCTTCAGATGCGCCATCCGATCGGCACCGGTCGCGAAGCGCGGATCCCGCGCCAGTTCCGTCGTGCCCAACACCTCGAGCGTGCGCAGCCAGTGTTTCTGATTGGCACCGCCCACCACGATCCACTTATCGGACGCCTCGAAGGCCTGGTAGGGGGCATTGAGCGGATGGGCCGAACCCATTGCTTTCGGCGCTACGCCGGTCGCGAGCGCGATGGCGGCCTGCCAGTAGGTCTGGACAAGCGCGGCCTCGAACAAGGAAGTTTCGACCCATTGGCCCTGACCGGTTTTGAGGCGGTGGGTGTAGGCCGCGAGAATGCCCAGGGCCGCAAGGATTCCCGCCGTGATGTCGGAGAGCGGCGCGCCGCATTTGACCGGCGGCCCGTCCGGCCTCTCACCCGTAAAGCTCATAATGCCGCTCATGGCTTGCGCCACGAGATCAAAACCGCGTCGATGCTTATAAGGGCCGGTGCGACCAAAGCCGGACAGCGAGCAGTAGATCAGGGCCGGATTGTCGCGGCTTGTCTCGGAATAGCCGAAGCCCAGCCGATCCATGACGCCGGGACCAAAGTTTTCCACCACCACATCCGCCGACGCGATCATGCGCCGCAGCACCTCTGCGCCGCCGGGCGTCTTCAGGTCGAGGGCAATGCCCTTCTTGTTGCGGTTCATCATCAGGAACGATGCCGCCTCGCCGCCGATCCTGGGAGGAACCATGTAGCGGGTGTCGTCGCCCGCCGGAATCTTCTCGATCTTGATGACCTCGGCGCCCATGTCGGCGAGCATCAATGTACAGGTCGGGCCTGCCATGACATGCGTCAGGTCGATCACCTTCAGTCCGGCCAGAGGGCCCATTGTTCTCTCCCGCAGTATTTTATTGTGTTCAAGATTACGCGCCGGTCCATTGCGGCTGGCGTTTATTGAGAAACGCATCCATGCCTTCGCGGAAATCGCGACTTTGGTAACACATGAGGATCAGTTCATCGTCTTCGCTGACCTTGGGCCGCATGCGCAACAAGGCCTGCTTGGTGGAACGCAGCGTCAAAGGCGCATGACTTGCGACAAGGCGCGCCAGTTCATCGGCCCGCCGCTCAAGGGCGGCGAGGTCCTCCACCACTTCGTTCAACAGGCCGACCGAGGCCGCTTCCTCGGCTTCGATCAGGCGCGCGGTAAAGATTATTTCCTTGAGCCGCGCGGCCCCGATCAAGGCCGAGAGCCGGCTGAGATTGGACATCGACAAACAGTTGCCGAGCGTGCGGGCGATCGGAAATCCGAATTTCGCGGACTTGGTGCCGATGCGGAGGTCGCAACAGGCCGCGATTCCGGCGCCGCCGCCGGCGCAAGCGCCCGCGATGGCCGCAATGGTCGGGACTTCGCATTGCTCGAGCGCGCTCAGCACGTGGTCAATCCTTGTCTCGTAATCGATGGCATCCTGCGGGGTCTTGAATGCGCGAAACTGATTGATGTCGGTGCCGGCCGCGAACGCCTTGTCGCCTGCGCCGGTGAGGACCAGCACCTTGAGCGAGGGATCCTTGCCCGCGTTCGCGCAGATCTCCACCAGCCGCTCATACATGTTGAACGTGAGCGAGTTTCTCGCCTGCGGCCGGTTGAACGTGATCCGGCCGATGCCGTCCCGGACGTCGTAAAGGAGCTCGGCTTCCAAATTGGTCGCTTCATTCATTTTGCACACTTCCGCTTGGCGGTTACCCATTTTTGAATGCAAAAATGAGATTATGCAACTGTGTTTTGTTGAATTAAGTTGTTATTCGATAATTTTGAATTCAAAATTGCAGATCGGGGGAGACATTGACATGATGCACGACGAGGTGGTTTCCCGCCTCAGGCACATACTCACGGAAGGCGAAATCCCGCCCGGCGCGCGGATTCCGGAGCGCGAATTGTGCGCTTCGTTGGGAATATCGCGCACTCCGCTGCGCGAGGCGCTGAAGGTCCTCGCCGCTGAGGGGCTGGTGCTGCTGTTGCCCAATCGCGGATCGCGCGCNGCGAAGCTCACTCAGAAAGACGTCCAGGAACTATTTGAGGTCTGCGAGGCGCTNGAGGCGGCTGCTGGCGAATTGGCTTGTCCACGNATTTCAGACGAGCAACTGCGCGAAATTGGTGTCCTGCAAGCNAATATGGTCGAACACTATCGCGCGCACGACCTGTTGTCGTACTATCGTTGCAATCGACTAATCCATGAAACCATCGTTCGCGCCGCTGACAACGCAGTACTTGCCGGGTTTTATGAATCGGTAGCGGCGCGTATTCGCCGTGCGCGGTTCATCACACCCATGTCCCCCGAGCATTGGGCGCTTGCGGTCCAGGAACACGAAGGAATCCTGAACGCGCTGCAGCGGCGCGACGCCAGTGGGCTTGCACATATCCTGCGGACACATCTTCGACGCAAGCGCGAGGAGGTTGTGCAGGCGGGATTCGCCGAACGCAATGACGATTAGAATTCGCCGGTTCGCGGTGCGGCGGGTCTGGGCGGCAAAGTGCTCCATTGAACGTGGACGCCGGGTTGAGAACCCGCTGTGGCGGCGATCTGGCCGTTGCCAGGGACGCCAACGCCATTTCGAAAGTTCTCACCCGACATCTTTTGGCTGAAGCCAGTCTGGTGCAGCCCGCGCCCTCCGCTTACTTCGCCGGGACGTATTTTCCGTCCTTGACCGTCAGCAGGATACGCGAGCGGTCGTCGAGGCCGTAGCGGTCTTTTTCGGTCCAGTTATAGACGCCCTGGGTCGCGACGATTTCCTTCTCGCTGATAAAAGCCTGGCGGAGTCCCTCGCGGAATTCCGGGGTGCCTGGCTTGCCGGCCTTCAGCGCCGGCGGAATCACGCGCTTGAGCACCTCGAAGGCATCGTAGGAATGGCCCGCGAACTGGCTGCGGCTGTTGGCGCCGTATTTGGCTTCATAGGCAGTGTTCAGCGTCAGGCCCGGCTTCTTGGTCGGCGCGCTGTCGGCTTGCGTCTCCGGCGACATGATCGGTCCGGCCGACATGATCACGCCCTCCGCGGACGCACCCGCGATGCGGATGAAGTCCATGCTGGCGGCGCCGTGGGTCTGATAGAGCAGGCCCTTGTAGCCGCGCTCGCGCAGCGCCGTCTGCGGCAAGGCCGCGGCGGTGCCGGAGGCCCCGATCAGGATCGCATCGGGATTGGCGGCGACGAGCTTCAGCACCTGGCCCGCGACCGAGGTATCCGGCCGCGCAAAGCGCTCTTCGGTCACCATGGTCAGGCCCAGCGGCACGGCCTGGGCCTTGAAGTCGTTGACCCAGAGATCGCCGTAGGAATCGGAGTAGCCGATATAGCCGACGGTCTTGATGTTGTGCGCCTTCATGTGCTC
>JGI12053J15887_10001370_pt1 | contig 11293 bp, 5 predicted proteins | sample MedBloCAOM1_O3_FD_15887 | JGI IMG/M metagenome (IMG submission 15887) | reverse complement strand
CGGGAAAACTACCGCGGTCGCGGAAACGGCGGAGCGCCCGCCTACACCTTTTGGGAGGGGCATGCCACCGCGGCGCCGCGGCAGAATAGCAGAAACCAGCGGTGAATCGATCTATCAAAGGATCGCGCTGGCCCGTACATTCTACCCACGGCGCCGGCGCCGCCGGTCGCGCCCCGCAGGATTGCCGCCAGACAGCTCGGCGACGGCCCTGAAGACAGCGCCCACAACATTGTGAGCGCGACCACGAACATCGATTCGCACGGAGGAGAGCCGCGCATGCAGACGCGCGTAGAAGAAAAACCGAGCACCGCCAAGCGCATGATTGTCATGATCGTNGCCGTGGTNGCGCTGATCGCCCTCATCGCGGGGATCAAGGTCCTGTCGATCATGAAGATGATAGCGGGCAGCAAACCACCTCCGCCCGCGGTCGTCAGCACCGCGAAAGCCACCTATCAGGAATGGCAGCCCGAGTTGCGCGCGGTGGGGACGCTGCGNGCGGTGCGCGGCGCCGATCTCGCGCTCGACGTCGCCGGGCTCGTGACCCGCGTCAATGTGAGATCAGGCGNGGAGGTGAAGGAAGGCCAGGTGCTGCTGCAACTGCGNGACAGCGAAGACGTCGCCCAGCTGCGTCAGCTCGAAGCNGCCGCCGCGCTTGCCGAGGTCACGTTCGCTCGCGCCAAGGAGCAGCTCGCGGTGCAGGTGATCAGCAAAGCCGACTACGACCAGGCCGCCGCCGACCTGAAGGCCAAGCAGGCGGCGGTGGCACAGCAGCAGGTCAATGTGGCGAAGAAGCAATTGCGCGCACCCTTCGCGGGCCGGGCCGGCATCGTCACGATCAATCCCGGTGCGTATCTGAGTTCCGGCACGATGATCGTGACCGTGCAGGAACTCGACCCGGTCTACGTGGATTTCCACCTGCCGCAGAAAACGCTGGCCGAGCTCAAGGCCGGCGAGAGAGTCACCCTGACGCTCGATGCGTTTCCGAAGGCGTTCGAAGGCACGCTCAGCGCAATCAGCCCGAAGGTCGACAACGACACGCGCAACGTGCAAGTCGAGGCGAAGGTGCCAAACCCAGGTAACGTCTTGACGCCCGGCATGTTCACCAACGTCAGCATCGACGTCGGCTCGAAGCAGCGCTATCTGACCCTGCCACAGACCGCGGTCGTCTATAACCCGTACGGCGAGACGGTATTCGTGGTCAAGACCAAGGCCGAAGCCGACAAGGCACAGGCCGCCGCAGAGGCCGCGCAAAATGCCGAGCCGACAGAGCAGCAGCCTGCGGCGAAGAAGGCCAAGGCGAACAAGGGACCGCAATTGCCACCCGACGCGCTCGTCGTGCGCCAGGCCTTCGTGACGACCGGGCCGACCCGTGGCGATCAGGTCGCGATCCTCAAGGGACTCGACGAAGGTATCGAAGTCGTCACCAGCGGCCAGATCAAGCTGAAGAGCGGCTCGCCGATCCGGATCGACAACAGCGTACAGCCGGCAAACAGTCCGAACCCGACGCCACAGGAGCAGTGAGCGGTCGGCACTATGAACTTCACCGATACCTTCATCAACAAACCGGTCCTGGCGATCGTCGTCAGCCTATTGATTCTGGTGCTGGGACTGCGGGCGCTCACCGATATTTCGGTCCGTCAGTATCCGAAGACCGAAAACGCGGTCGTCACGGTCACGACTGCGTACTACGGGGCCGATGCGCAGACCATCGCCGGCTTCATCACCCAGCCGCTCGAGCAGGCGATCGCGCAGGCACAGGGTATCGACTATCTGTCCTCAACGAGCGTCACCGGCCTGTCGACCATCACCGCGACCTTGCGGCTCAACTACGACGCGAACCGCGCGCTGACGCAGATCCAGACGCAGGTGAGCTCGGTGCGCAATCAGCTGCCGCCCCAGGCGCAGCAGCCGGTGCTGAACGTGCAGGTCGGCGAGACCATCGACGCGATGTACATGGGGTTTCGCAGCGATGTGCTGCCGTCCAACAGCATCACCGATTACCTCGCGCGCATCGTCAAGCCCAAACTCGACGCCGTGCAGGGCGTGCAGACCGCGGCGATCCTCGGCGGGCGCCAGTTCGCACTGCGCGCGTGGCTCGACCCGGCGCGGCTCGCCGCGCACGGCATCACCGCCGCCGATGTCTACCAGGCGCTGGCTGCCAACAACTATCTGGCCGCGGTCGGCACCACCAAGGGGCAGATGGTCAGCGTCGATCTCACCGCCGGCACCGATCTGCATTCGGTCGAAGAATTCAAGCTGCTCAGCATCAAGCAGAAGGACGGCGCGATCGTGCGCCTCGAGGATGTCGCGAACGTCGTGCTCGGCGCCGAAGACTACAACGCCAACGTCTCCTTCAGCGGCAAGCTGGCGGTGTTCATCGGCATCAAGGTGGCGCCGGATGCGAACATCCTCGAAGTCGCGCAGCGGGTGCGCGCTGCGGTGCCCGACATCCAGGCGCAGCTGCCGAGCGGCTTGTCCGGCGAGATCGTCTACGACAGCACGAAGTTCGTCACCGCATCGATTCGCGAGGTCGTGAAGACGCTGATCCAGGCACTGCTGATCGTCACCGCGGTGATTTTCCTGTTCCTGGGCAGCCTGCGCGCGGTCATCATTCCGGTCGTCGCGATGCCCCTGTCACTGATCGGCACGTTCTTCGTCATGCTGGCGTTCGGCTACTCGATGAACCTGCTGACGCTGCTGGCGCTGGTGCTGGCTATCGGTCTGGTCGTTGACGACGCGATCATCGTCGTCGAGAACGTCGACCGGCACATGAAGGAGGAAGGCAAGACCCCGCTGCAGGCGTCGCTCGTCGCGGCACGCGAACTGGGCGGCCCGATTCTCGCCATGACCGTCGTGCTGATCGCCGTGTATGTGCCAATCGGCTTCCAGAAGGGTCTGACCGGCGCCCTGTTCACCGAGTTCGCGTTCACGCTCGCCGGCGCGGTGACGGTGTCCGCCGTCATCGCGCTGACCCTGTCGCCGATGATGTGTTCGCGCTTCTTCAGGAGCGAGCAGGAGAGCGGGCGTTTCGTGCAGTTCATCGACCGCCAGTTCGAGCGCGTGCGCCACGGCTATCAGCGGCTGCTGCGAGCGACGCTGACGACCTGGAGCGTGATCGTCGTCATGGGCGCGCTGCTGTTCGGCGCGACCATCCTGCTCGGCATAACGTCCAAATCGGAACTCACGCCGGACGAAGATCAGGGCTTCCTGTTCTATCAGCTCAAGGCCTCTCCCAACGCGACCGCACAGCAAATGCTCGGCTACTCGCAGCAGATGTTCGCGATCGGCAAGACGCTGCCCGAATACGAGATGTTGTTCCAGATCGTGTCCCCAGGCAACGGCTTCGGCGGCATGCTGTTCAAGCCCTGGAACCAGCGCACTAGATCCGCCGCCCAATTGCAGCAGGTGTTGCAGGGAATGTGGAGTGCGATCGCCGGCGGCCAGATCTTCGTGTTCTCGCTGCCGGCGCTGCCGGGAGCGCAAGGCGCGCCGATTCAGGTCGTCGTCAACACCACCGAACCGTTCCAGAACCTCAACGAAGTCGTGCAGGCGATGCTGAAGAAGGCGCAGGACAGCGGCAAGTTCTGGTTCATCGACGCGGATTTGAAGATTGACAAGCCGCAGTCGACCGTGGTCGTTGATCGCGATCTGATTTCGACCCTGGGCCTCACGCAACAGGATGTCGGCAGCGCGCTCGGCGATGCGCTCGGCGGCGGCTACGTCAACTATTTCTCGATCGCGGGGCGCTCCTACAAGGTGATCCCGCAGGTGCTGCAGGCCGATCGGCTGAATCCCGATCAGGTGCTCGACTATTACGTGCGCGCGCCGGACGGTGCGGTGCTGCCGGCATCGACGCTCGCGAGCCTCAGGCGCGAAACCGTACCGCAGTCGATCAACCGCTTCCAGCAGTTGAACTCTGCGACGATCACGGGCGCGAGCGGCATGTCGCAGGGCGAGGCCCTGAAATTCCTGCGCGATGCGCTGACCGAAGTCGCGCCGAGCGGTTATCAGCTCGATTACTCCGGCCAGTCACGCCAGTTCGTGCAGGAGTCNGGCGGCTTCGCGACCACCCTGATGTTCGCGGTGATCATCGTGTTTCTGGCACTCGCGGCGCAGTTCAACAGTCTGCGCGATCCGATTGTGATCCTGGTGTCGGTACCGATGGCGTTGTTCGGCGCACTGATCTTTGTCAACCTGATCTCGAGCCTTAACATCTATACTCAGGTCGGCCTGGTCACGCTGATGGGCCTGATCTCCAAACACGGCATCCTCATCGTGCAGTTCGCGAATGAATCGCAGCGCACCGGCATGAGCAAGCGCGACGCCATCGAGCACGGCGCCGGCGTGCGCCTGCGTCCGATCCTGATGACGACCGCGGCGATGGTGCTCGGCGTGTTTCCGCTCGTGATCGCCTCGGGCGCAGGCGCGGCGGGACGGTTCGCAATGGGCCTGGTGATTACCACGGGCCTTTCGATCGGCACCTTGTTTACGCTGTTCGTGGTGCCGGCATTTTATATGCTGCTCGCGGCGGACCACCACGCCGAACAGGCGAAGCGCACCGACAACACTGGCTTGGGTGACCAGCTCGAGCCGGCGTGACCCGGTGTCACGTCGGCCGCGCGCCTCGAAAGTGTTGCCGATATTGACCGGGCGGGATGCCTCCACACGCAGGCGCTCAACGAATTTGCCCGGCGTGATGCGCATCTCCTTGCCGAAGAACGTCCGGCCCGCCGGGTGTTCCCAACCCGCATGCCGCATGCGGAATCGCGCTGGCGACACTCAGTGCAGCAGAGTTTTTGTAACAGCTCCCGTCTGTTCATCCTCCGCTCCCATCGCGTGAACTCCACGTCCTGACGCGAATGTTGCGGGGCCGGACCACTGGCCGCAATGCCAACCATCGCTCGATTCCTGCCAAGACCCCGCGGCGGTTCTACTTGATCTTCTGCGGAGCTGCCTGCTTCTCTGTCAGCACGATCTCAGTGACATCGCGGACATCCCGGTGTCCCGCTACGCCTCCTTTCTTGCCCGACACCCAGCGAATGAAAGGGTGTTGGATACTTATCCATTTCCTGGAAGCCCGAAGGTCGGGAGCATCGTCGAAGATAACAAACGCCTTCTCTATGCGCTGGCCGTTTGGCAGCTTGTCGCCCACCGGCGCGTTCGGGTTGGTGTAGGGCCTGCCCAGGCCTCGATAAAAATCCACGACCTTTTCGAATGAATCGTTGCTTAAATAGGCGGTGATCTTCGTCCCGGGAGGCAGCGCGCTCGCCCACTGCCTGGTCTCGGCGGTGTCAGGCGGCGTGTATTTGGTAGCTCCCGGGTAAAGCTTGAAAGCTTCCTCAGCGGCGCCAGCCGTCAGCGCGAAAGCAAGAAGCGCCATCATTGCGAAATTCGGGGTACGCATCTTCGGTCCTGGCACAGGGTGGGTGCGCGGCCGAGCCAGCGCCCGCGCGGTTCTTGGCCGTTATCATGTCGTGGGTAATGGGGCGCCACAATAGACGACGCGGATAAGCGTGCCGAGTGCGTCCGCTCACTGCCCGAGCACGGCGGGGACGATCAGCGAGGTAAACAGCTTATCCGTGAGGGCTCCGGCACCCGGAACTTTGAAGTTGGTCGTCGTGACGACCGCGACTATCCCCTGATCTGGCAGGGCATACAGTTTGTTTCCGCCAGTCCCGTACATCCCGTAGGTCGGGATGCTGTGTCCGTTGACGTGAAACGTNTGCAGCCACCACAGATAGCCATAGTCCGTGTCTTCTCTGGCGTTCGCGTGGGGAGACACGGAACGGCGGACCCATGCCTCTGAGATCACTTGGCGGCCCTGCCAACGGCCTCCGTTGAGGTACAACTGGCCAAGCTTCAGCAGATCGCGGCTGCGAAGCTGCAGACCGCCGCCGGTCATGGCGCTGCCTAGAGGCTGGTACTGCCATTTGACGGATTCGATCCCGAGCGGCTTGAAAAGCGCGGCTTGAGCAAAGTCCGGAACACTCTGTTTGGTCGCCCGCTCCAGTAGCGGCCCGAGCGTCGTGGCACCGGCAGTGCAGTAACTCCACGCCCGCCCGTATGGCGACTGCTCCGGTTTTGGCTGCCAGTCCGGAAAGCCTTTTATTGGCAGATCGAGCGTGAACTTGACCCAATCCTCGACCAGGTACATCCGCTCTTCGTTGCCTCGAGAGAACTCGTTCTCGTCGTCGCACTCCAGCAGGGAACTCATCGTCAGAAGATCTTCTACCGTAATGTGCTCCTTGCGCGGATCCGGGTTGGCCAGCGGCAGGCGGTCGCTGAAGAAAGGCAGCACCGGTGAGTCGGCGCGCAGTACCCCGCGATCGACGGCCGCGCCCACCAGGATTCCCGTCACCGTCTTGGTCGCGGACCGCGTATTGCGCAACGCTGCAGCGCCGGAGGTGTCGAAGTATTGTTCGTAGAGCACGTGCCCGCCGCGTGCGACGATCACGCTGGTGATCTGTTTGTATGCCCCGCCGCCGACCGCGGCAGTGATGTCGTCCAGTGTCGGATTGGTCGCGGCATCGAGCAGAGCGGCGTGACTACTGGCGATCACCGCCAACGCGATCAATGACTTCAACTTTCGAAACACGTCAGCCTCCACCGTTACCCGATGCACCAGCCGCTGCGCACTAGCCGCATTGGAAATTGAGACTATTCATTGCAGCACGGCGCGAGCGATCGGCAGGACTGCCCTTAGCCGGGATGCGCCTGAGTCCGGTGGCGTGCGGGATCGATGACGCGCACGGCCTGTCCCGCCGCCAGGCGCTCGGCGCCGCGCACCACCAGCCGGTCACCGGCTGCGAGTGCGCCGCGCACCTCCACCGCGTCCTCAATGCCCACGCCCGGTATCACGTCGAGCTCCTCCACCGTATCGGAGTGGGTGACACGCAGCACGTACGAATGATTCTGCCGAATCACCAGCGCGTCGCGCGGCACCGTGACGGCGGTGCGCTCGGCGCTCGACGGCAGGCTCACTTCGACCGGAGTTCCCACCAGCCATTGCGGATTCGCAAGCGTGACGCGCACTTCGAACTGGCGGGAGCGATCATCGCCGACCGGAACGACCGTTCTCACCGTCCCGGTCTTCTCGACACCGTGCTCGCGCACCGTGACCGCCTGTCCAGGATGGACATTGGCGGCCAGAACGAGCGCCGCGGTGGCGCGCGCCTCGGTATCGGCCGTGTTGACGAGCCGCACGGTGGCGGCACCGACCTGCACGTACTCGCCTCTTTGTATGAAGCGCTCGGTCACGACGCCGGGGAACGGTGCCCGAATCACCGACTGACCGATCTCGTATTGCGCCTGCCGCAGTTGCGCGTCCGCTCGCGCGACGTCATCGGTCGATACGTCGCGTTGCGCGCGCGCATCATCGAGCTGACTAGCGCTCAGCGCCTGGGTTGCCGCGAGTCGATTGAAGCGCTCCAGCTGCGAGCTGGCCACCTGGTGTTGGGCACGGGCGCGCTCGACTTGCGCGCGCAGGTCCTCGGCTCGCAACCGCGGCACCGTGTCATCGAGCCGGGCAATCGGATCTCCCTGTCTGACACGTGCGCCGACTTCGGCAATCCACATCACCCGACCGCCGATCACGCTCGCAATGCGCGCGTCGGCGCGGCTCATGATCGAGCCGGGTATCCAGCTCCGCACGGTCACGGGACGCACGCTCACCGTCCCGACCTCGACCGCGACGCGTTCCGCGGCTCCCTGTGGGGCGCCTGCGGCCTTCACGGCCGTCAGCGGGGATCCGGCCGCGATGGCCATGAGGGCAACCCCTGGCACGCTGCTTACGCGCTTGGGTCTGGAGCCGCTGCTCATGGCGGCACCAAAGATGCCGCGGCCGGCTCCATAGCGGTTTCCGCGCGCCCGCGGGCGCGCAGCAGCCGCATCAGCGCCGGTATCAGCACCAGACTGAACACCAGACTGATGACCACGCCGCCGATGTTGACGGCAGCCAGGCCCCGATAGATGACGCTGCCCGGCCCCGGATTGACCGCCATCGGCAGCGCTCCCAATGCACCCGTGAGGGTGCTGGCGAGAATCGCCCGCAGGCGCTGTTGCAGTCCGGCACGGATCCCCTGCTCGAGCGTCGCGCCTTCCGCCTCCACGCTGCGCACCGCCGCCACCAGTAGTATCGCGTGGTTGATGATGACGCCGATCATCATCACGAAACCGATCATGGAGAGCAGATCGAGCGCCTGGAATTTCACCAGATCCAGCAAGCGCAGTCCGACCACACCCCCGACTAGTGCCAGCGGCACGGTGAGCAGCACGATGACGCTGTCGCGCACCGACCGGAACAGCACGGTCATCAGCAGCAACAGTACGATGAGCGCCAGTGCAAACACCCGACTCATCGCGGCGAGCGTCTGACTCAGGCTGTCAGCGCTGCCGGCGAGGCGCAGCGAGCCATCGGGCGGCATGTCGGCGCGCAACTTCGGCAGGACTTGCGTGTCGATCATGCTCAACACCTTCTCCAGCGACAGGGACCCGGGGGGATCCACCGTGAGCGTCACCGTGCGCCGGTGATTGAGACGTCGTATCGCCGGCGGCCCGAGCACGGTGGACAACTGCACCAGGTCCCCCAGCCGCACGACCAGCCCGGCGGGCGTCATCAGCGGCGCGTTCGACAGGTCCTCGGGCGTCGTGCCTTCGCTCGAGCGCAGGATGATGGGCAGGCGTGACTTGCCGTCGAAGTATTCGCCCAGCCACGCTCCTTCGCCGACGGAGCGCACGACCGTACCCAGTGTGGCCCGGTCCCAGCCTACTTCGGCGATGCGGCGATCGTCGGGCACCGCGTGCAACTCGAGGGCGACGTCCTCGGGATTCGGGAAGCTCTGCACGGCGGCCCTGGGGAACACCTTTTCGAGCAGTGTCCGGCCCTCGAGAGCCACCCGGTTGAGAGCCGCGGTGTCCTCGCTCTGCAGGTGAATGCCGACCGAGCGGGCCGAGCCGCCGATGCCGCCGAACAGATCTCCCTCGACCGTGAAGACCCGCGTGTCCGGCAAACCCACCACGATCTTGTCGCGCACCAGCCGCTCGAGTTCACCGATGCGGCTCTCGTCCACGACGCGCGCACCGATGGTGCCGCCTCCGGGCCAGGTGAGGATGTACCAGTTCTTGAGCCGCGGCTCCCGTCGACCCTCCATGTAAGGGCGCATCCGTTCGAGGATCGTGGGGACCAGCTCGCGATTAACCGCCACGGGGCTCATGCCCGGTGGAAAATCGAAGAATGCATCAATGGCCGCGCGCTTGACCGGGGGCAGGTAATCAAGCGGCGGCAGCATCCACCACGTGAGCAGCAGCGGGAACAGCAGCAAGCTTGCGATCCACGACAGCTGTTTCGACCGCGTGTCGGTCACCCGCAGCACCCACTCGGTGAGCCTTGGCCAGCCCTGACCATAGCCGCTGGGACGCAGCGGGCGGTTCAGCGCGAAGCTCAGCGCCACGGGCAGCAGCGTCAACGCAGCTACGACCGAGATCGCCACCGCGATCGAGATGGTGAGTGCGAGATCACCGAACAGCTGACCCTCGACATCCTTGAGAAACAGCACTGGCACGAACACGGCGACGGTGGTGGCCGTGGAGGCGAACAGCGCGCCGGCGACCTGCCGGGCGCCCTTGCTGGTCGCCTCCTCCAGCGACATGCCGTCCTCGCGCAGGCGTACGACGTTCCCCGACACCACGATGGCGCCCTCGACTACCATGCCCACCGCGAACGCGAGGCCGGCGAGGGAGATGACGTTGAGACTGCGGCCGAACAGATCGAGCGCGATGAACGTGGCGCTCAGACACACCGGGATGGTGGCCGCGATCAACAGCGTGATGCGCCACTCGCGCATGAACCACCAGACCACGATCAGGGCCAGCAAGGCTCCCACGACCAGGTTCTCGGTTAGGAGCCTCACGGCCCGGCGAATGAACAGCGACGCGTCGAAGGACTGCTCGATACCGAGCCCGTGGGCCTTGAGTGCTCCCGCGCGCAATTCAGCGACCGCGGCTTTGACCGCGTCGAGGGTCGCCAGCACGTTGGCGCCGTTGGCCCGGAACACCTGAATGCCGATGGCCGGGTTGCCGTTCTGGTAACCGAAGAACTGTCGCGCGGGCGGAGCGACATCAATCGTGGCAAGGTCCGTCAGGCGCACCGGCCGGCCGTCGCGCCACGCCAGCACCAGCCCGCCGAGCTGCTCGGGCGAAAAGCGCCCGGTGAAGCGCAGGGTATATTGGCGTCGTCCGACATCGAGCTGACCACCGGACACGTTGGTGGCGCTGGCCGCGCGGTTGGCCACATCGGGAATACTGATTCCGAGGGCAGCGGCGCGCGCCAGGTCGAGCGTGATGCGCACGTTGTCGGGAGGACCGGCGTTGACTTGGACGGCCGCGACGCCCGGTATTGACTCGAGCCGCGCACGCACCGTGTCTTCGATGAAGCGTCGCTGCGTCTCGATCGGACCTGGCGTCCCGGGCAGCAGTTGCACGAAGAACCAGGACAGGGTCTCGTTGGTATTGCCGTTACCTCCGAGCGACACGCTGGGGCGATCGGCATCCCGCGGCAGCGGCGGCAGACGATTGATGCGCCCGATCACTTCCACGAGCGCGTTTTTCATGTCCGTTCCGAGCGTGAAGCGCAGGTTGACCTGCGCTTGCCCGGCGAAGGCGTTGCCTTCGATTTCCTCGACGCCCGCCATCCCCTGCATGACGTTTTCCAGGGGCTCGAGCAGCTCGGACTCGACTTCCTCCGGAGACGCCGTGCGCCAACCGGTCTGGATGGACAGTTCCGGTCGGTTGATGTCCGGGAACAGCTGCAACGGCAGGCGGCTCAGGCTCAGGAGCCCGAGCAGACCCAGGAACACCGCGATCACGATCACCCCGATGGGGCTGCGGCTCGACCAGTGCAGGCTGTCCATGACTCAAGCCCACGCGCTAGCAGGGGACCTACCCCCGCAGGATGGATGCTACCGCCAGCCGCCGGGTTTAAACGGCCGCCCGCGCCGGAACGTTAGCCTGGTGCGACGGGCCCCGGCCCTAACCGGGTCGATAAACCGCGAGCTTGCTGTGGGTCAAATCCGACGCGGGATCGACCACCGCGGACTTGTGCGGTGAGTCGCGCAGCAGAGCGGCGAACTTCGCCGCCGGCACCGCCGGACTGAAGCAGTAGCCCTGATACTGGTCACAACCGAGAGCCTTGAGCAGGTCGAGCTGTTCTTGCGTTTCGACGCCTTCGGCAACCACCTTCAGATGCAGGCTGTGCGCCAGGGAAACGATCGCCTTCACGATCGAGGTATCGTCGGCG
>JGI12053J15887_10001369_pt1 | contig 11297 bp, 12 predicted proteins | sample MedBloCAOM1_O3_FD_15887 | JGI IMG/M metagenome (IMG submission 15887) | reverse complement strand
GGCACCGCGCGCGTCATGATCGAGCGGCTTGGCCTGACGGGGCGCGAAGAACAGCTTGCCGGCGAACTCTCCGGCGGTTGGAAGCAGCGGCTGGCGCTCGGCGCCTGCACGCTGCCCAATCCGCAATTGCTGCTGCTGGACGAGCCGACCGCCGGCGTCGACCCGAAAGCGCGGCGCGACTTCTGGAACGAGATCCATGGGCTGGCGGCGGAAGGGCTGACCGTATTGGTTTCCACCCATTACATGGACGAGGCCGAGCGCTGCCACGAGATCGCGTATATCGCCTATGGACATCTTCTGGTTCATGGCACCGTGGACGAGGTGATCGCGAAATCGGCGCTGTCGACCTACACGGTCAGCGGCGACGACCTCCATAAGCTCGTGGACGAACTCACCGGCAAGCCCGGCGTCGACATGGTGGCGCCGTTCGGCACCAGCCTGCACGTGTCCGGCCGCGACAAGGCAGCGCTCGAGGCCACGATTGCGCCATACCGCGAGCGGCAGGGATGGCATTGGCAGCACAGCGAGCCGTCACTGGAGGATGTGTTCATCGAACTGATGACCCGCTCGAAGGACAATTACCAATGAGCATAGTCGACGCCCCCGACCATAGCCGCGACAGCAGGGAGCCGCCATTCGGCTTCTGGCGGCGCAGCTATGCGATGCTGGTCAAGGAATTCATCCAGCTGCGGCGCGACCGGGTATCGTTCGCGATGATCGTGTTGATCCCGGTGATGCAGCTGATGCTGTTCGGCTACGCCATCAACACCACGCCGCGTAACCTGCCCACGGCCGTGCTGCTGCAGGAGGACTCTGACCTTGCGCGCTCGATCCTCAAGGCGCTGGAGAATACCGCCTATTTCCGCTTCACCCGTGAAGTGCACGATGTCGCGGAGTTCGACAATCTGCTGCTCTCCGGCAAGGTGCTGTTCGGCGTCGAAATCCCGCGCGGTTTTGAGCGCGCGGTGCGGCGCGGCGATCACCCGGCGTTGTTGGTCGCAGCGGACGCGACCGATCCGGTGGCGGCCGGCTCCGCGCTGTCGGCGCTCGGCGTCGTGGTGCAGACCGCGCTGGAACATGACTTGTTTACGGGCGATCCGCCGTCGATGCCGTTCGAGATCCGCGCCCATGCGCGTTACAACCCGGCGGCGTCGTCGCGGCTGAACATCGTGCCCGGCCTGGTCGGCACCATCCTGACCATGACCATGCTGATCTTCACCGCCCTTTCGGTGACCCGCGAGATCGAGCGCGGCACCATGGAAAGCCTGCTGTCGATGCCGATCAAGCCGGTCGAGATCATGCTCGGCAAGATCGTTCCCTACGTGCTGGTCGGCTTCATCCAGGCGACGCTGATCGTCGGCATCGGCGTGCTGCTGTTCGGCGTGCCGGTGCAGGGCAGCCTGATCATGCTGGCGCTGCTCTCGACGCTGTTCATCACCACCAATCTGTCGATCGGCTATACGTTCTCGACCATCGTGCAGAACCAGCTGCAGGCGATGCAGCTGTCGATGATGTTCTTTCTGCCGAGCATTCTGTTGTCCGGCTTCATGTTTCCGTTCGCGGGCATGCCGGTATGGGCGCAATATTTCGGCGAAGGCCTGCCACTGACGCATTATCTGCGGATCGTCCGCGCCATCATGCTGAAGGGCGCGACCCTGCCAAATCTGCAATACGATACGATTGCCCTGCTGGCATTGATGCTGCTGGCGATGACGATCGCGGTGACGCGCTTCCGCCGCACGCTGGATTGATGCAGGATTGGTCTCAATCATCTCAACCGGGGACCTCAGATGCAACGCCGTTATATCCTGATCGAGGAGGGCAGGGTCGTCGGCGCCGAACTCACCGCGCCGCAGGCCCTCAAAAAGCTCGCGCCATTCAGCGTCGAACAGGCCGCGGCCTGTATCTCGCTGACGGCTGCTGGGCGCATCAGACAACCCAAAAATCGCTACACCTGCGGCGCGACCAGATTTTCGATCCTGACGCCGTCGCGGTCTTCGATGATCTCGGCGATCCACTGCCGATGGCAGTGCAGATGATCGCGCTCATAGCAGAGAATGCAGACCGGGCCGGATTTCTTCACCAATGCCGACAGCTCGTCGAGCTCTTCTTTGGCCTGCGGCGTCTTCAAATGCTTCGCATAGATCTTGTGCAGCGCCTCGAATTTGCCGCCGCGCGCGGCGTCGCGGCCGTCCTTCGGGGTGCCGAGCCCGCGCAGATGCAGGTATGAAATGCCGCGCTCATCGAGCCCGGCCGCGAGCTGGTTCTTCGAAAAGCCGGGGCGGCGGGAGGCTGCGACCGCGCGCACGTCGACCAGCAGCTTCACGCCGGCCTGCTCGAGTTCGTCGAGCACCGCCTTGGCGGGCGTCTGTTCATAGCCGATGGTGAACAGCTTTTTGGTTTTGGCCATTTGGTGTCCGGTTATTTCACGCGCTCGATCAATTCCATCGCGCCGGCGGGCGCGCGGACCTTGCCTTCGTGGATCACATAGGCGAAGACATCGCGCGGCGCTTTTTTCGGTTTTGTGGCATCGACGCGCGGCAGGTCGTCCGGCTCGCCGCCTCCGGCCCAGGTTTGAAACCGTTTTGCCCAGGCATCGAGCGCCTTCGGCGGATAGCAGGTCTTGAGCTCATCGTTGCCCTTCTGCAGCCGCGCATAGACGAAATCGCCGACGACGTCCGCGATCGCCGGATACTTGCCGTGCTCGGCGAACACCACCGGCGTCTCGAATTGGCGCAACAGCGCGATGAAGCCGGGCACGCAGAAACTGTCGTGGCGCACCTCGACCACATGGCGCAGCGCGCGGCCCTCGAGCGTGCGCGGCAGCAGCTCGAGAAACTTGCCAAAGTCGGCTTCGTCGAATTTCTTGGTCGGCGCGAACTGCCACAATACCGGGCCGAGCCGGTCGCCAAGTTCCAGCACGCCGGAATCATAAAACCGTTTGATGGAATCGCCGGCCTCCGCCAGCACCCGGCGGTTGGTGGCGAAGCGCGGCCCCTTCAGCGAAAACACAAAACCGTCCGGCACCTCGCCCGCCCATTTGCGAAAGCTTTCCGGCTTCTGTGAACCATAATAGGTGCCGTTGATCTCGATCGAGGTCAGCTTGGAGGCCGCGTATTCCAGCTCCTTCGCCTGCGTCAGCTTCTCCGGGTAAAACACCCCGCGCCAGGGTGCGAAGGTCCAGCCGCCGATGCCGATGTAGATGTGGCCTGAATGTTTTGACGGGGTTTGCGGGGGCTTGCTCACCGGGGGGTCTCATTGCAAAGGGCAGACTTAAATGTGCCGGATCGAGTCTAATCAAATCGGCCCAGATTGGCCAGTGCGCGGAAACGCGGCGCATTTCATGTTGATTAGAGGTTGTATCGTGTGGCCGATTAATTGTGGTTGTGTGGCGCTAACTTGCAACCCATTCATATTCGGGGCAGGCAAATGGCCAAGCGTATTATTTTATTGCTTGATGGCACCTGGAACGACGCTGATGTCGGTCCCTTTGATACCAATATCGTGCGGCTAAGAGAGATCATAGCGCGCTCGCTCGATAGTTCCTCGAGTGTTACCCGGAGTGACAGCCCGGCTGCAGGGAATTGCGTACTGGACCCTGATCTTGCCGACGAAACCTCGATCGCGCAAAAGCTGATCGCGGAGGCCAAACAAAAAGTCTCCACATGAGCAGAGATGTCGGCGTGAAGACGCAGGACGCTGACATCCGCCAGTTCCCGCATTTTGCTCGGCCGTATCCGCCGACGACAGACCCTCATGTGGCCGTCGGGAGTTCCAGCTTACGCGAGCCAGGCGTTCAAGCTAGGATCAAGAAAAAGGAGAACGAGATGAGGATGATGATGGCGGCAGCTTTGGCGATGACGACTTCAGTGGCAATGGCCGACGACGTCGAAGATGCGCACCGGCAAGCCATATCGGGACGTGATTCATACTGGAATTGCCTAGCTCAGGAGTATACGCGGGACGGCAACAAGCACATGTCCGAACAGGATTTCACCGTCCATATCGCGAGCGTGTGTCCTTCGGAGCGGCAGAATTTCCGGGTTACGCTGGTGGACTATCTGACAATGCAATTTCCGAGCGCTGAGGCGGGCGCCCATATGACGACCGCCAACAACGCCATCGCTTTGGCTCAAAAAGATACCGTGACGGCATTCGCCAGGCACAAAGCACCGCCGAAGTAGCTGGCGCGAGCGTTGTCCATACCTGCCCCGTTTGTCTGGGCTTTACAATCAGCGGCGGGTCGGCGGGATTGGTTCGGGCAGGCAAAGCAAGCAGCCGCAAACCGGAGCTTCTGCTTTTTGCGCAGCCTCCACAAAGGGGCCTATGAGGCGACCCAGGGCCGCAAGATATCAGTGCGATCTCGGGGTCTTCCTGGCAACCATGCCCTCGAAAGGCCTGAGATTCCGCTTGGCAAGGCCGCGGTAGAGCTCGCGAATCTTCTGCGACTCGGTAACGAAAGTCTCGTAAGCCTGCTTTGCGAACTCGGTCTGGATCTCAACCGCCTTGTCGAGCGACCGGACGCCGGACAGCTTCTCGACAAAGGCCTGGGTCTGTTCAAAAGACTTCTTGGTATAGTTGCCGTACGCGGTCGCGAGCGTTTGAAAGTCGATCGGGACGGCGTTCTCTGACACAACGGCCGGGTCGGCCTGCTTGTTGCCGTCCTGACATGGCTCCTGCTTCTCGCTCCGCAGCGGCTCTTGCTCGTGGAGCAGCAGCGGCTCCGGCTCGTGGCTCTGTAGTGGTTCCGGCTCCTGGCTCAGTATTGGCTCCGGCTGTTGGCTCTGCACCGGCTCCGGCTTGTGGCTCGCCCGTTGCTCCAGGCCGTGGCTCTGGAGCGGCTCCGGCTTCTCGTCCAGCATTTGATCCGATTTCTGATTCTCCGACGGTTTCGCCTTGCGGCTCCCCTTGCCGTGCTTCTTCTTGCCCGGCTTGTTCTCATTTGGACCCGACATTTTGCGAATCTCCATAATTTCGCTACCAGAGGATGAGAGTCGGCCGTAGGTGCGAAGAAATCGCGGCTATGGCTTGTTCCTTGCGCGGCGCTGGTGTGTTGGGATCAAGAATTTGGAACTCTCAGGGGATTGTTCGTATTCGGATATCGCCGCGTGCAGCGCCAGCCTAGCCGCAACTTTCAAGATATTCCAGCAGCCCCGCGTGCAGGTGGTGTGCACCGTCCCAAAGCTGGATATTGTAGCCTTCTGGGAATTCGGCCGGATCTTCATTCCGAAACGAGAGTGCACGCACATGGCGGCCGATTGGTTTGCACATCAGCCAATCCGTGCCGGACAATTGCGAGAAGCGGTCGCCCCACACCTCAATCTCCCGAGCACGGGGCATGTCCGGTCCGAGCGCCAAACCATGAAGGACGTTGGAGGTGAGCGCTTCCTCAACGGCGCGCGCCTTGTCCACCCCGGCGATGGCAAGGTCCAGCGCGAACATCCCCGCGATCCGTGGAGTGACCGGTACGGCGTGCGCCTGAAGCAGCCGCAACGCGCGTTGCAAGACTGGAATTCTCAAGTCTTGACCTTTGAAGCTGCTTCCGAGCCGGCGGTGTATCTGCTCGCATGCTGCGTCTGAGAGCGCGTATGCGTTCGGGAATTCCAGTGTGATCTGCGGGCCGCGATCGTCGAGCATCACGTGCCATGGTTCTTCGCCGTGTTGAAGCCTGAAATCGGGGATCGGCATCGGCGGGAAGGGGGTAAGCCGGAACTCGGTGATGAGTTGCTGGGTAACTGTTCGCCACGCTCTCCGTTGTTCGGCGGTCAGGGCGCTGTCCGCGGTGTAGAACGCCGTTGCGTTTCGCTCGCCCTTGGTCGAGTAGCCCCAAAGCTCGGCGCCACTGCACGCACCAACCGCTATGCGCTGCCGAAGCCGCATTGGTAGACCCGTGATGATGCGCTGCTCGACATTCTCAACGCTCTGGCCGGTAATCAGAACCAGAGAAATCCCCTGGTCCAGTAACCGCGTGAGCGCGTCCAGCATGCCGGATTCGGCTGGGCAATAAAGATCGGCCACGGTTTCGTCGACATCTGATAGAGCGAGACGGAGTTCGTGATTCCAGAATACGGAGCGCGGCAATGCCATTTTCAAAACTCCAGCGTCTAACCGGGATCAAAATTTTCAGGCGAAGTGCTGCATCGTCGAACAAAGACTATGGTTCTGCAGCTCGGCTGAGCCATATTCTACAATTTCATGCATAAGCAATTGAGACAACGGATCTATCAACTGGATGTTGGAGCAGCTCGGACTCGAAGACATGGACGCCGCCGCGCGGGTCGTTAGAGCCGCGTTCGACGAGGCTTTGCCTTCGCTCGCCGGTCTCCATACGCCCAAGGAAGACCAATGGTTCTTTCGGGAGCGCGTGTTTGAAACCTGCGAGGTCTGGGGGGCTTTCGACAGCGCCGGGATGACCGGAATGATCGCCTTCCGAAAGGACTGGATCGACCAATTGTACGTGCTGCCGGACGCGCAACGGCGTGGCATCGGCACTGAGTTGCTGCAAGTCCCCAAAAGCTCGTTCGACCGCCTGCAGCTTTGGACGTTCCAGCGCAATGTGCGGGCCCGACGCTTTTACGAAGCGAGAGGCTTTGCGCTGGTCCAGGAAACTGACGGCGCAAGAAATGAGGAGAAGCAGCCGGATGCGCGCTATCTCTGGACCCGCTGACAGGCCGAACGGTCCAAAATTGGTCCTCTCATAGGCGATCAAAAGTCTGCTGAACCCGCTACTCGGGCATTCAGGGCCCTTGCGAAACACCCAAATCATCTCTATGTTGCATCCAACGGCGACGTCGATGCTTCATAGCTCCGGCGCTGGGACGACCACTGAATAGCTCGGCTGCGCCGGATGTACGCGCGCCCTCTGTTCGTGGTCGTTGGCATTTCTGGGCTCCTTTTGGCCCGTTTCGCACCCTGCATCAGTGTCTTGCCCGTCGGGTTCGGAACTGCGCCTTGGCTTCTCCTGAGGCTGCGGATATAGGCTGGCGGCATGAATGAGGCTGTCAGACCGGGCCCCGAAAATCCGTCGCAGACCGCCGGTTTGCCTCAGCTTTCGGTCGTCGTCCCCACCTTCAACGAACGCGACAACGTCACCACGCTGTTGCGGCAGCTGGAGACCGCGCTGACCGGCGTCGCCTGGGAAGTCATCTTCGTTGATGATAATTCTCCCGATGGCACCTGGGATGTGGTGCGAAATCTGGCGCGCAGCGATCCCCGCGTCCGCTGTATCCGGCGGATCAACCGGCGCGGCCTGTCCGGGGCCTGTATCGAAGGCATTTTGGCATCGAGCGCGCCGTGCGCCGCGGTCATCGATGCCGACCTGCAACACGACGAGACACAGCTGCCGGTCATGCTGGCCCTGCTGCAGCGTGGCAAGGCCGATCTCGTGGTCGGCAGCCGCTATGTCGAAGGCGGCAGCGCCGATAGTTTTAACAAGCAGCGGGCAGGGGCCAGTGCGCTGGCCACCGAAGTCGCCAAGCGCGTGCTGCGGGTCAAGATCGCCGATCCCATGAGCGGCTTCTTCATGATCCGGCGGGATCGCTTCGAGCAACTGGCGCCGCAGCTCTCGACGCAAGGTTTCAAGATCCTGCTGGATATCGTCGCGACCGCCAGAGGCGATCTTCGCATCAAGGAAATTCCCTATGCCTTCGGCTCGCGGCTGCATGGCGAGAGCAAGCTCGATTCCATGGTGGCGCTGGATTTCCTGGGGCTCGTGCTGGCAAAGCTGACCCACGACGTGGTGTCGCTGCGCTTCCTGCTGTTTGCGATGGTCGGCTCGGTCGGCCTGTTCGTGCATCTCGCCACGCTGTTCGTCGCGCTTCGATTATTCGATGTGCCGTTTCCGCAAGCGCAGGCGGCCGGCGCGCTGGTCGCCATGACCAGCAATTTCATCCTGAACAATTTTCTCACCTATCGTGACCAGCGGCTGAAGGGTTTTGCGATCCTGCGCGGCCTCTTGCTGTTTTACCTCGTGTGCAGCGTCGGCCTGTTCGCCAATGTCGGCGTGGCGTTCTCGGTCTACGATCAGGAGCCGATCTGGTGGCTGGCCGGTGCGGCCGGCGCGCTGATGGGCGTGGTATGGAATTACGCGATGTCCGGACTGTTCGTCTGGCGCAAGCGATGAACCTGGCAAGTCTGGACCTGCAGGCCGCGAGCCCGAACGAGGCGCGGCTCGTCCGCAACACGGCTCTTGCGATTTTGGCGCTGGTGGCGCTGCGGCTGGCTGCCGCGGCCTGGACGCCGCTGACCTTCGACGAAGCCTATTACTGGATGTGGTCGAAACACCTCGCCGGCGGCTATTACGATCATCCGCCCGGCGTCGCACTGGTGATCCGGCTCGGCACCATGATTGCTGGCGACACCGAACTCGGCGTGCGGCTGGTGTCGATATTGCTGGCGCTGCCGATGAGCTGGGCGGTGTATCGCACAGCCTCCATCCTGTTCGGCGTCCGGCTGGCGGCGACCGCGGCGATCCTGCTGAACGTCACGCTGATGGCGGCGGTCGGCACCCTCATTGTCACGCCGGATTCGCCGTTGCTGGTGGCCGCAAGCTTTGTACTGTTTTTCCTTGCCAAAGTATTGGAGACCGGGCGCGGTGCGTGGTGGCTCGCGGTCGGCGCCGCGGTGGGTGCTGCGTTACTGTCGAAATACACTTCATTGTTTTTCGGCCCGGCGATCTTGATCTGGCTGGTGGCTGTCCCGAAATTGCGGCGCTGGCTGATCTCGCCCTGGCCATATCTCGGCGGCCTCGTTTCGCTTTTAATATTTTCGCCGGTCATCCTGTGGAATGCCGATCACCAATGGGTCTCCTTCATCAAGCAGATCGGCCGCGCCAGAATAGAGGATTTCCGGCCGGCGTTTATCGGCGAACTGATCCCCACCCAAGTCGCCTTCGCAACGCCGCTGGTGTTCATCCTCGGCGCGATGGGACTTTACGCACTGCTGGCGCGCAAGGCCGGCGCGCCGGCGGCGCGCGCGCTGATCAGTGCGACGTTCTGGACCATCGTGGTGTATTTCATCTGGCATTCGCTGCATGCCCGCGTCGAGGCCAACTGGTTCGCGCCGGTCTATCCGGCGTTCGCGATCGCAGCCGCCGTCGCCGCCCACCGCGCGCGATGGGACCCGCGGCCGCAACGCGTCGTGGATTTTTGCCGGCGCTGGGCGGCGCCAACGGGCGTTGTAATGTTTGCGCTGTTGATCGTGCAGGCCAATACCGGCGTGCTGTCGGGTTATCGCCGCGACGCCACCGTGCGCAGCGTCGGCGTCGGCTGGCGCGAGCTTGCAGGCCAGATCGAAGCGGTTCGCGTCCGCCTTGGCGCCACTTGCGTGCTGGCGCCGGATTACGGCACCACCGGCTGGCTCGCATTCTATCTGCCGAAGGGCACCTGCGTGGTGCAGCCGACGCAGCGGATCCGCTGGATCAATATGCCCGGGCCGGATCCGGCGCAATTGTCCGGCAGGCTGTTGTATGTCGACGAGGTGCGGCCGGGCGGGCGGCCGTATCTGAAAGAAACGTTTGCGCGGGTCGAAAGGGTGGCGGAGTTCACGCGCAAGCGCGGGCCGCTCACGATCGAGACCTACGCGCTCGATCTGCTCGAAGACCCCAAGGGCAACGTGCTGGATCGCTCGCCGCCGCCGGAACTGGAGTAGGGGGCGAAGGGCGGTTACGCGCCCCGGATACTGCGCAGCGCTCTTGCGGTGCGCTGCTGATCCGGGGCCCAACTCCTGTACCGTGCCTGCTCCTGGGTCCCGGCTCTGCGGCGCAGCGTGAGCTCGGCTTCGCCTTTCACTGTTGTCGTTGCCGGGTCAAGCCCGCGTATGACGGAAAATTAGCGCTGCCACCTGTCGGATCGGCCCACACCGAAACGTCTTATCTTCGGGACCGTAAAAATCCACCGAAGCGAGGTCATGCCATGAGCAGTTCCATCCCGAAACCTCAGAGCAGTTCCATCCTGAAACCGGCCGCCGAGCTGGCACGCGCCAGTGGCGTTCGTTTTCCCAACGAAAGCGCCGAATATCGCCGCGCCCGCGAGGCGTTGCTGGCCGAAGAGATCGAACTGCGCCGTCACATCGAGCGCGTCGCCGAGCAGCGCCGAGCGCTGCCGCCGGGCGGCGAGGTCAAAAAGAATTATGCCTTCGAGGGCGAAAAGGGACCGGTCTCTTTCGCTGACCTGTTCGGCGACAAGGATACCCTCGTTGTCTACAACTACATGTTTGGCCCGCAGCGCGAGCGGCCGTGCCCGATGTGCACGTCGCTGCTATCAGCTTGGGACGGCGAGGTTCCGGACATCCAGCAGCGCGTTGCGCTGGCGGTGGTCGCGCGGTCGCCGATCGAGCGGCTCAAGGCCTTCAAGCGCGAGCGCGGCTGGCATTTTCTGCCACTGTTCTCGGACATCTCAGGCGAATTCAGCCGCGACTATCATGCGCTGACCAAGGACGGCGGCGACGATGCGGCGTTCAATGTTTTTACGCGGCAGCGCGAGGCCAAAGGTGCCATAATAAGGCATTTTTGGGGCGGCGAGATGAATGGCGCGTCGGCCGACCCCGGACAGGATCCGCGCGGCGCGCCCGATCTGATGCCGATCTGGACCATTTTGGATGTCACGCCGCAGGGGCGGAGCGCGGACTGGTATCCGAAGCTGAATTACTGAAAACACCCGTTTTTACGGTCTAAATCGGGCCAATCACGGAAATCGCCTCCCGCCGGAGCGATCTCCGTGTTTCCAACTGCCCAACATCCGCCCACACTTAATCCGCATTTAACTAAAAACCGCCTTAATGACGCTCCGTGCCTCTGCGAGATGCATCCTTGGGACTTCTGATTCTTCGGGGCGTTGCGCGCAGATTTGCATTCGAACGTGCCGGTGAAACGCACACGCTCGAAGGCTGCCTGGAAGGGGAACAAGGTGGAGCTAGTCTGGATGCAAGGCGAATGAGTTACCGCACCCGAGCGCCTAATAATTGCGCGGCACGCAACTCCAGCAATTCCTCCGGGAAAACCAACCCCTATATTATTTTCAGTGGCACGGCCGTCAGCTGCCTCGTGCTGGGCTGCGCCTGGATCGTGTATGTCAATGTTTTCGGAGCCAGCTTCTATCCAACCGCGACCGGCGGCAACTTTGATGTCACGCTGGTCAGGCGGGCGCCGGCACCGGCCGTCCGGAACCCGCCACCGGTTTTCGATGATGTCTTCGCTGCTCTGACCTCCCCCGCACCGCTGATTTCAACGCGGGTCAGTCTGCGGTTGGGCCCATCGCTTACGTTTGATGACCGGTTTGCCGCGGCATCGCCCCAGGGCG
>JGI12053J15887_10001367_pt1 | contig 11301 bp, 10 predicted proteins | sample MedBloCAOM1_O3_FD_15887 | JGI IMG/M metagenome (IMG submission 15887) | reverse complement strand
TCGCTAGCTCCAACAGCTCGATAGAAGGCTATCGATATCGAGCATCGCCACCGGCAGCGGCTCGCCGACCTCTCTGACCGAGGGTTGCCGCTTGTCGGTCGTCACGTGCAGCGCCATTGCGAAGAACGACACGAGCGCCAGTGCGAGGACGGCGGCAGCATTCGACTCATTCGACTGCCGGCACAATGTCTGCCTCCGGATCGTGCAGAATGACGCCCTCGAGCGGATCGCAATCATCGTTCCACGCCGCCCGTCGCAGCGCCCGGATCGTATCGGCGTATCCAGCTTCCCACCGCAGACGAATGCCGGCAGGGCTGAAGTCGATATCCTTGGTGTGGTTTTCATTGTCGAGCCGCGGCGCAAGCAGGCGCACGACGTGCATCTGTGTCCGGCAGCCGTACTCCACCAGGTCCTGCACGGCCGGATCCTCGCGCCGATCCTCGGGTATGAATTTCAGCAGCTCTGAGACCACGTGGCGCAGCTTATGGACCTGCCGCTGCCGCGTAATGTGACTGGCGACGCGGCTCGAATATTGGATGTCCTTGTACCGATGGAGCACCTCCCAGATGGTCTCCGGCTCCGCCCCCATCGGATTCCACATATGCACGGCGAAAATCAACGAATTGCGACGCGGCATGTCATCGAAGATCGCCTCGGTCGGCGTATTGGAAAGAATTCCGCCGTCCCAATAGAGCTCGCCATCGATACGAATGGCGGGAAAAGCCGGGGGGAGCGCGCCTGACGCCATGACGTGGCGAGCCGTGATCGCCGTCTCGCGGCTGTCGAAGTAGCACATCTGGCTCGTTCGCAAATGCGCGGCGCCGACGGTCAGCCGCGGCGTACAGCGCTTGACGAGCGCAAAGTCGACGAGTTCGGCCAGCGTCTTCTCCAACGGCGCCGTGGAGTAGAAGCCGGCGTTGTCCTTGCCCAAGGGGTAATGCGACCCCAAGAACGCGAGCGGATTGGGCTCGAAGAATCCGGGGATGCCGCCGAGCAGGGTGGACCAGTAGGATGTCGTGTCGCTGAGCCCAGGCCAGTTCGACAGCCCCCAGAACTCCTTGCGCCGCATCCGCCGCCAGAATTCCTCGAGCCGCTCCAGCCGATTCGCAGGCTCGTTGCCGGCGATCAGGCTGGCATTGATGGCGCCGATCGACGTGCCGATGATCCAATCGGGCTCGATCTCGGCTTCGTGCAAGGCCTGATAGACGCCGGCCTGATACGCCCCGAGTGCGCCGCCGCCCTGGAACACGAGCACGACCTGGCGCTGCGACCGCACCGGATTGGGGCTGCATGCTTGAGGCTCTTGTGTACGCACAATGTGCCGGGGATTCGAAACATCCAGCATTATTGCCTCCCATACTTCGCTCGCGAGCCCGTAAGCGCGCAGTGTCGACGTTGTTCAGTTGACCACTTTGAGCTTTGCCCGAAAGCTCTAGTGCGGGGTCCAACCGCCATCCACGGGCAATGCCACGCCGGTGGTCGACGCCGCGGCCTCGCTCGCAAGAAATACCACAAGGGCGCCCGTGGCGAAGCGCTTGTTCGGCTGCTGCGCCAACAGGACGTCACGAATGACCTGTTCGCGCGCGATGCCGTGCGCCTGGCTTGGCCTTCGATCTGTGCCTCGACCAGGGGCGTACAGACATAGCCGGGACAGACGGCGTTGCAGGTGACGCCTTGTTCGGCTGGCTTGCCGAAGCCGCTGAGAACCACCTCCGAGCCGGCGGCGGCCAAGGCTTGGGCGAGGCCCAATCCGATCCCACTGGTCGAGCCGGTGACCAGTAACACTTTGCCCGCAAGTGCTTGCCGGGTCTTGATATCTTCCGGCTTGACGGCGATGCTCATGGCCCGCAGCCTCCTGGTCGGGCGTCAGGATTTCTGCTGCGCCCTCGAGGTAGCTTGCGCGACCCGAGGGATACGGGCCAATGCCTATTCGCTAAGGGATTGATACGGTCTCGCTATGGAGATGCATCAGGTCAGATATTTCCTGGCGACCGTCAGCGAGCTGAATTTCACCAAAGCGGCGGAACGCTGCAACGTGACGCAGCCGTCGCTGACCCGCGCCATAAAGCACCTGGAGGACGAGCTCGGCGGTGATCTCTTTCGGCGCGAGCGTCCGCAGGCGCAGCTGACCGAGCTCGGCCAGCGCATGTATCCGCTCCTTAAGCAATGTTACGAAAGCGCGCTCGGAGCTAGGTCGCTGGCTTCCGCCATCAAGAGCGGCGAAGTCGGGACGCTCAAGCTCGCATTGTCGCGCACGATCAATTTGGAGCTGCTGACGTCCCATCTGGCCGAGCTCAACGGCCTATTCAGCCGTCTGGAGGTGAAGCTGCTGCGGGGAACGGCGGCGGAAATCGTCGAGCTCCTGAAGAAAGGCGAGGCCGAGCTCGCCATTGGCGCGGATATCGGCGAAGAATGGGATCGTCTCGATCGCTGGCCGCTGTTTGCCGAAGAGTTTGGCCTGATCCTCAGCGCCAAGCATCGCCTCGCATCACATTCCGCCATCGACATCGATGAACTGCGACAAGAGCGGTGGTTGCGACGCGCCTATTGCGAGCATGCTGAAAAAACCGCGTCGCTCATTCGCAGCCACGATCTTGACGTGGATCACGGTCACGAGCTGAGCTCGGAACGGGATTTGATCACGTTACTCGAATCCGATTTCGGCGTCGCCTTCGCTCCGCGTAGCATGCCGCGCCCGGAAACTTTGAAGCAGGCACCGGTGAATGGCATCGAATTGCGCCGCACCATCTATCTTTACGGCGTCGCCGGTCGCGAGCGCACCGCGGTAGCATCGGCTACTCTGAAAATGCTGCGCGCGGCGGACTGGTCGCGTTTCACGAATTGATTCAGCTTCGGAGCGCCCCGAGCATGTCCGCGATCGCCATCGGCTTGCGATAATCCGGATCGATGAAACGCGCTCTGACATATCCGTCGCGGCCGACGACGAAAGTTGCCGGGACCGAAAGCATCCAGAAATGGGATCACGAGACCTCGGAGGCGGGCGCCCGAACCAACCCTCTCCGCCGACATCAAACGCATGCTGTGATCATTCGGTGTCCGCCGGTGGCATAGCGGTTGAGCATCGACTCGAAAGCCAGACGGCATTTCCGTTGGCGGCCCGTCCGATCAATCGTCCGCGCTGCACGGCCTCCTTCCGGCCGCGCGTAGCAGAGGAGACAACGAACATGTTCAATCGCATCGCCACGGGCTCAGCATTCGGTCGAGGCCTCATCCTGGCCGGCATCGTCGCGGGCTCTACGGTCGCAGGCCTGTCGTCGGCCGTCGCCGGCGGGTGTCCGGCGGACAAGATGAAGGCCGACGTCCGCCAGCCCGCAACCCATGCCGGCAAGGGTGTTACGGACACGGTGCTCGCCGCCATCGACCTGGAGAAAGAGCCGGCCAACATCAAGGATCGCCAGCTCCGGTTCCGCAAGTTGACGATCGAGCCCGGCGGCATCGTGCCGTGGCACAGCCACGGCGATCGTCCCGCGATCATCTACATCGCCGAGGGCGAGATCGTCGAATACGCCAGCAACTGCTCCGTCCCGATCGTGCACAAGGCCGGGGAGATCCGGCCGGAGACGAGCGGCACGTCCCACTGGTGGCAGAACCTTGGAAAGAAGACCGTCATTCTTTTCGTGGGCGACGTGCTTCACGACAAGACCGACCACAACATGTGACGCCGGTTCATAGTCGAACGCGCGACGCCCCAAAGCTTGAAGCACAAAGGCTTCACGCACAAAGGCTTGGCTTGCCCAAGCGGGGCGTCACGCCCCTCCCCGTCAGACAAGGATCAGCCATGGCGCAGGCAGCCCCCGCCTTTGACGCGTCGGATATGGCAATGCAGCACCACTCTTCGGGGGTGCTGCTGCGCACCGTCATCATCGGCTTGACAGCCTTTCTCACTGTGGTCGATCTGTTCGCGACGCAGGCGATCCTTCCGACCCTCGCCCGCGCCTATCACGTGAGCCCCGCCGCCATGGGGTTTGCGGTCAATTCCAGCACCATGGGCATGGCCGTCGCCGGATTGGCCGTCGCCCTGTTCAGCCAGCGCATCGATCGCCGGCTGGGAATTCTGGTCAGCCTCGCCCTGCTCGCGATTCCGACCGCACTTTTGGCACACGCCCCCGACTTGACCACCTTCACCGTGCTTCGCGTCGCGCAAGGGCTGTGCATGGCCTCCGCATTCACTTTGACGCTGGCCTATTTGGGCGAGGAATGCAGCGCCGCCGATGCCGGCGGGGCTTTCGCCGCCTATATCACAGGCACCGTCGCGAGCAATCTCATCGGCCGCCTGATCTCGGCCGCGCTTGCCGACCACCTCGGCCTTGCATCGAACTTCTATTTCTTCGCAGCGCTCAGCCTCGCCGGCGCCGTGCTCGTCTACTTCACGGTCGCTCGCGCCGCTCCAATGGAACGGACGGACGCGATCGCGCCATCGCCCTTCGCGGCTTGGCTCGAGCACCTGCGCAATCCGCAGCTCTGCGCCGCCTTCGGGATCGGCTTCTGCATCCTGTTCGCATTCATCGGCACGTTCACCTACGTCAATTTCGTTCTGGTGCGAGCGCCGCTGTCGCTTGGCCCAATGGAGCTTGGACTAGTCTACTTCGTATTCCTGCCATCCGTGGTGACGACGCTGTTCGCCGGTCAGGTCGTTCACCGCTTCGGCACGCGACCGACGCTATGGGGATCCTTGGGCCTGGCTGGTCTCGGCTTGCCGCTTCTGTTGTTGCCCCATCTCGCGGTGGTATTGCCGGGCATGGTGCTGATCGGCGTCGGGACGTTCTTTGCGCAGGCGACGGCCACCGGCTTCGTCAGCCGCGCCGCGGCAGCGGACCGCGGCTCCGCCAGCGGCATCTATCTCGCCTGNTATTTCGGCGGCGGCATGGTCGGCACGGCAATTCTCGGCCAGCTCTTCGACCGTATCGGATGGCCGGCCTGCGTCGCCGGAATCGGGCTAGCGCTCGGCGCCGCTGTGATCCTTGTCCGTTGCCTGCGCATGTCTACAGACCAACCCCTGCACAGAGGGGAGAGTGACCTATGAACAGACTTTGGCGCGGCCTCGCGATATTCGTTCTCGGCGGCGTGCTTGGCACCGGCTTCGGTATCGCGCTCGGATTCTTTTTCTTTCCTTACGTCTTCCCGCCGCCGCCCGCAGCCGAGCAACTGACCGAGGCCGAGCGCTCCAAGCCCGTTGGTACCGGCACGTTCATTCATGCCAATCCCTCCGATCCCGTGCACTACGGCAAGGGCAAGGTCAGCGTCTACGAGCACGCCGTCTTCCTCGAGTCCGATTTCGAGGTCGGCCCAGGGCCGGCGTTCCACGTCTACATGGTGCCCAAGGCATCGATCCGCTCATCGTCCGACCTGAAGGACGTCATGTTCGTCGATTTGGGGGGCTTGCGCGCCTTCAAGGGAAGTCAGCGCTATTCGATCCCGGCCGGTGTCGATGTGAAGAAACACGAGAGTGTGATCATCTGGTGCGAGCGCTTCGGGGTTCTCATTTCGCCAGCCGATCTGAGCACAGCCATGAGCGCGAGGTGAGCCGCGACGACAAGGGGATAGGAGCGACGCGAGCTGCACGTTGAGGCAGGCCAGCGATCGCGCCCAACGGCCCTCAACGCGCGGCTTCGAGCGCCGCGATCAATTGCTCGACCGAAATCCGTCGGCGAAAGTCGGGGTCGACAAAGCGCGCAGTGACCCGACCATCCCGTCCGACCACAAAGGTCGCGGGGATCGGCAGCATCCAGGTATCGTTGCCTTGGTAATCGGGCAGGAAGCGTCCAAACGAGGACAGCAACTCCACCAAGTCAGGGCCAATCCAAATGGCCAGGTTCAGCGACAGCGCGTAGCCATTGTCCATATCCGTAAGCACGGAGAACTGCGATCCGGTATTGACCTTGAATTCCGCAGCAAAAGCTTGCCGCTCCGGCATGACGGCCGCCACCTGCCCGCCTGTTCCCATGATTTCGTTCTGGACCTTCGCGAGTGCACTTGCGCTGATTCGACACCAGGGGCACCAGTGCCCGCGATGGAACGTGATTGCGAGAGGGCCGTCGCGCAGAAGGGCATCGAGGCTGGTCAGGCGACCGGTCTCGTCGGGGAGGACGAAAGGCGGCATCAATTCGCCGGGCTGCGGAGCGCCCGCGCCGGCATCACTCCGCGATAGCCGAGCTACCAAACGATCGACCGCATCGGCATAGGCTGGAATCAGATCTCGCACTGCTTTCGAATAAGCCTCGAGCCGCTCATTGAGAGGAGCATCCATGTCGCGACACTTGACGAATGCGGCTGCGAGAGCGGTAATCGGTGGGGGGGCCATAGCAACTCGTTTCACCCATCCGCGGTGGGAGTGGAGGCCGCACATTCCTAGCCATGCGCGCGGCACTATTAGCGGTGCGCATCCGCAGTCTGCTGCATGGGAACGCAGTATTACGGACCCGGTTGGGCTGTTCTGCCGCAGGTTGGGGTTGCAGGAAAGGCAAAAATCGCCGCGATCAGCACGAACGCACCGGTCGTTCCAACTGTCGCTGCATGTTGCATTGCTGCCGATTTCATGGTCGCACGTTGATGTTCCGGGGCCTGCCGGTAGGCGAGATGGGGATCGTTTAGCCGCGGCCGAACCGAGGACTCCAATGCCCTTCCGCTATTGATCCGATAGATGCCCGGCATTGGCCCACGCCCCCACCCCTGTGCTCGGATGCGCTAGCTCAAAGGACATACGGGTTCCGGCCATGTCGCACCTTGCCCTCGTCTCGACCGACCTCCCGCTGCGGCACACTCCCGCGCTCCAGGCAGCCAATCAGTTGGCCGTACAAAAATTGGCGGCACAAGACTTGGTGGCGCACGACTTGCGCAACCTTCTTGCAACCGTCGGATTGCATGTCGAAACCTTGCAGCGCTTGAGCGGCCCGAGCGGCGTGAAGGCGGCGGATGCCGCGCACGCGCTGCTGACGCGCGGCGCCGCACTGTGCAACACGGCTTTGGATCGTGCCGCCAATGCGGACTTTCGCGCGCGCCGACGCGGCGTGGACCTGGCGCAGATCGCCCATCAGGTCATTGATCTCCTGAGCCCGACCGCTCCGAAGGGCTTTTGCTTCAAGGTCGGCCACGAGGCGGCGGGCTGCGCTCTCGCCGACGCGGACGAGGTGTTCCGAATCCTGTTCAACCTGATGAGCAATGCGGTCGCCGTCGCCAATCGCAAGGCAAACCTGCTCGAGACGGTCACGATCAAGATCAGCACCGAGGGCACCAGCGTGACGACGCGGGTGACCGACGATGGTCCAGGATTGCCGGCTTGCGTCCGGGTGGGATTGTTCAGGATCAAATCGCACCGCTCGACGCCTTCTCGGCACGGCTATGGCCTTGCCATCGCCCGCGAGCTCGCGGAGCGGAACGGCGGCACGCTCACGCTTGCCCCCTCGACCAAAGGGGCGAGCTTCGCATTGAAGCTTCCCGCCCTGCTCTCGGTGTTGCCGCAGGACCGGTTCCTCGGCCGTCGAGCCATGAGCTTGTGACCAAGCCCGCATGAGGGAGCCAAAATCAGTGAATAGCTCGCCAACGGCCTCACTTCCCGCGTGCCGGCAAGATTTGAAGGCTGCGTCATCGCGGCGAGCTCCGGCTGCCGTCGAATCGAGCAAAACAGCGGAACTATCTATGCGAAGTCGCGTTCACGGCTCTGTGAGCGGAGCGCGATTTCCGCGCTTTTCCGCATTCAAGAGGGCTGGCCACCCGGCATGAAACGCACTTTAGATGCCGAGCGTTAGTTCGCACCGCGACGTCTGGGAGGGCCTCATGCGGACTATGGTCTCCGATATGGAGAGCGCTCCGATCCCGGGCTGCGGGATCGCGGTGATGGCCAAGGCATCGACGCCGGGTTGTACCAAGACCAGGTTGGTCCCGCCGCTGACCTTGGACGAAGCGGCGCANTGCAACACCGCGTTTCTCCGGGACGTTGCCGACAATATTCTCGCCGCCTCCGNGCAGGCGCCGATCGCCGGCTACATGGCGTTCGGCCCGCCCGCTTCGAAGCCATTCTTTCAAGAGACCTTGCCNCGTGAGATCGGGCTGATCGATGCCTGGTACCCAAATTTCGGCGATTGCCTGCTTTCGTCGATCGTGCAGCTGCTCGAGCGCGGCCATGGCAGTGCGGTCGTGCTCAATTCCGACAGCCCTACCCTGCCGACCTCGCTTCTGGTCGAGACCGCAGACATGTTGGCGCGACCGGGCGAGCGGGTCGTGCTCGGCCCCGCTCATGACGGCGGCTACTATCTGCTCGGCGTAAAGCGCGCACATCGCCGTCTGTTTGAAGACATTGCCTGGAGCACCGAGCATGTCGGGCGACAAACGCTGGATCGTGCCGCCGAATTGAAGCTGCCGGTGCACATTCTGCCGAAATGGTACGACGTTGACGATCTCAGAGCATTGAAGATGCTGCAGGCTGAGCTGTTCGAGGATCAATCCTTCGCATTGGATCTGCGTCCCAACCGGCCGCAGCATACGCGCATCCTGATGCAGGCTCTGATCGAGAATTCGGACCTGCAGGATCGTCTGACCTTCAATGCGTTCCGGAGGGCGGCGGAGTGAAGCGGATCACCGGGCTCGATTGGCCGCTCCTGGCGCTTGCCGCCTGCCTGCTGGCGTTCTCAGTGGCCGGCGCCATTTGGATTACACATTTCGACGATCCCAACGCCGGCCTCTTGGTGTTGCTGCAGGCGCCGCCCTATGCCCTCGCGGCATGGCTCGTCGTCAAGGCAAAGCCGGACGACATGGACAGCGGCCGCGCGCTCGCAACCATTCTTGTTATCGGCCTCGCGATGCGGCTGCTGCTGTTGCCGGGCTGGCCGGTGTCGACCGACATGTTCCGCTACGTCTGGGACGGCCGCGTGCAGGGCGCCGGCATCAATCCGTATCTCTACGTGCCGGCGGACGCGGCTCTGAACGGTCTGCGCGACGGCGCGATCTACCCCTACATCAACCGCGCTGACTATGCCCCCACGATCTACCCACCGATGTCGCAGATCGTGTTCTACCTGATCACGCGCATATCCGAATCGATCGTGTTCACGAAAGCCGTGCTGGTGGCCTTCGAAGGATTGGCCGTCTGGGCGATCCTGCAATTGCTCGCGGCCCGCGGGCTGCCGCGGTCGCGGGTTCTGCTCTACGCCTGGCATCCGTTGCCGCTCTGGGAATTCGCGCGCAGCGGCCATGTCGATATCGTCGCCATCGCGTTTCTTCTCCTGGCCTTTGTCGCGATCGAACGGCGCTCGCCGATCTTGGCGGGCGTCGCGCTCGGTGCCGGCATGCTGGTCAAGTACGTTCCGGTCGTGACCGGCCCTGCCCTCTACAAACGCTGGGACTGGCGCCTGCCTGCGGCCTTCGTCGCGACCATCGCCGTGCTCTACTTGCCCTATATCGGCGCCGGCACGAAGGTCTTTGGATTTCTCGGCCAATACGTCAGCGAGGAGGGCATCGACCAGGGCTCGGGGATCTTCCTGTGGCGCCTCCTCGAAGCGATCCTGCCGCTGCCCGCGCGCGCGTTTCCGCTCTATGTCGCATCCGTCGCCCTGATCATGGCGGCGCTCGCGCTGTTCGTCGTGCTGCGTGGACAGAGACCCGGCGCCGATCTCGCCGGCGGAATGCTGCTCGCCGTCGCTTTCACGATCCTGTTCTCGCCGCACTATGCTTGGTATTTCACCTGGCTCGTGCCGTTCCTGTGCTTCTACCCCGTGGTTGGCGTCGTCTATCTCACCTGCGCGGCGAGCTATCTGTCGTTCGCGCATTGGCCTCCCACGGTGTCGGAAGGCCTGGTGATCTACGGCCCCTGCATTCTCCTTCTCGCTGCCGAGCTCGCGGTCCGTCGCCGTCGAGAAAAGAAGCGACAAGAACTGGAGGAGCGCCATGCCGACGCAGTCCCGGCCTGAGGTCAATCCGCGGCGCTATTTCGAGAGCATCGACGCGCGGCGCAGCGAGAATGCTTCAGCTCGTCCGGTTTGCGTTTATCTCGAGACCACCAACCGCTGCAATCTCTTGTGCACGACGTGTCCGCGCACCTACGAGGAGCTCGAGCCGCCCGCCGACATGAGCTGGGCCTTGTTCACCTCGATCGTCGACCAGATTCCCGATCTGCAACGAGCGGTCCTGCACGGGGTCGGCGAGCCGATGCTGGTGAAGAACTTGCCGAAAATGGTGCGCTATCTCAAGGACCGCGGCACCTACGTCCTTTTCAACACCAACGGCACCGTGCTCAACGAGAAGAACGGTCGCGCGCTGATCGATGCAGGACTCGATGAGCTTCGCGTCTCGCTCGATGCCGCGAACGCGAAGTCCTACCGCACCATTCGCGGCAAGGATTATTTCGGCCGCATTCTCAAGAACGTTCGCGCATTTCGCGACCTGCAGGAACGTGAAGGCCAGGACCGGCCGCGGGTTTCGGCCTGGCTGACCGGGCTGAAAGAGACGATCGCCGAGCTTCCTGCTTTCGTCGAGGTGGCGGCCGAGATCGGCGTGAAGGAGGTCTACCTGCAGCGTCTCGTATTCTTCGAGCACGATGCCGTCGGGCTCGCCCGCCCCGACCAGGCGCTCTACGAGCAGATGTCGCGCGACGAAGCGGCCCATCTCGAAGCGGCCACCGCNCTCGCGCGCTCCCGCGGGATGACGTTCAGCGCATCCGGNGCCGCGTCGGAGCCGGGCATGAGCCTTAAGCGCCATGACGACGGTTCGCCCTGGTCGCTGTGCCGGCGGCCGTGGACGGTGATGTATTTCACCGCGAACGGCCGGGCGCTGCCGTGCTGCATCGCGCCATTCTCCCAGCGCGGATACGAGAACTACACCCTGGGCGACGCCACCCAGCAAACGCTGCAGGAGATCTGGAACGGCGCGGGCTACCGCTCGTTCCGCGAGGCACTGCTGTCGAATGAGCCGCCCACCGCCTGCGCGAGCTGCGGCCTGCGCTGGAGCCTCTAGCGCATGTCCCGGAAAAGTGGGAACCGGTTTTCCGATGAGGACATGCGCAAGATCAAAGAATCTAGAGCGCATCCCGATCCGACCGAATCCGGATGCGCTCTAGCCGTGACCGCGGCCACCACGAGCACCCAGGAAACTGCGCGCGATGCCGCGACCGGGCACATCGTCGTCGTCATCCCGACGCTGAACGAGGAGCAGTCGATCGCCGACGTGGTGCGGCGCATCCCACGCCCCTTGATCCACCGCATCATCGTGGCGGATGGCGGCAGCCGCGACGCCACCGCGGCGCGGGCGCGCGCGGCGGGTGCCGATGTCATCGACGCCGGCCGCGGCTAT
>JGI12053J15887_10001366_pt1 | contig 11304 bp, 13 predicted proteins | sample MedBloCAOM1_O3_FD_15887 | JGI IMG/M metagenome (IMG submission 15887) | reverse complement strand
CCACCCCCACCCCGACACCGACGCCAACCCCATTCGCCATCACGAGCGCATCTGAGTCAGTGAATCCGACAGGTCAATGCGGCGAGACCCCGATCACCGTGACGGGTAAGTTCTCGACCAACGGCGCCGGCGGGACGGTCTTCTACCACTGGGTCCGCAACGGCACGGCCCAGCCGCAAAAGTCCCTTACCGTCGCAAAGGGCGATAACAGCACCAAGGTCATCACCGACACCTGGACGCCGCAGAATGCCGGTACCGAGCAGCTGGTCTTCACCAGCCCGAGCTACCCGACGCTTACACAGTCGTTCAGCTGCGGCGGTTGATCCAGCCGGCCAGGCGGAAGCGCGCCTAGGCCGCCGCCGCGGCCTCGTAGCGGGCGATCTTTCCCGGACCCGAGCGCTTCGCGGCATACAGGGCTTCGTCGGCGCGGCCGAGCAGCACCTCCGGCGTCGCTCCATCATCCGGAAACACGGCAATGCCGATGCTGAAAGAGATCTGGACGTCTGTGCCGCGCAGCGTCTGGCCCATCGACGCGTAGATCTCCTGAATGCGGGTGGCGACGATGCTGGCACCGTCACCGTCGGCGTCGGAGAGGAGGAGCACGAACTCGTCGCCGCCGAAGCGATACGGTTCGTCGCCAACGCGGACCGCGAACCGCAGCAGGTTGGCGAGTTCCTTGAGCAATTCGTTGCCGACGCCGTGACCCAGGTGGTCGTTGACTTCCTTGAACCCGTCGACATCCACCATCATCACCGCCATCCGCCGGCCGGTCCGCGCCGCGGGACCCAGCCAGGTCGGAAGCTGTTCCTGCAAGGCGCGCAGGTTGCGCAGGCCCGTGAGTCCGTCGATGCGGCTCATCCGCATCAGCCGTCGCCGCTCCTGCTCCCAGTTGCTCGTCAGCAGCGCCGCATAGCCGTACATCAGCAGGTGGGTTAGCCCGTTGATGATGAGCACCACGCCTGTTGCGCCGGTGATTCCCACGCTGACGATCGCGACCGCCGCCGCGATCGCAAGTGCCAGCGATCGGGGGAGCAGCATGGCGCCGCTGAGCACGATCAACAAGTACACCAGGCGCAAGTCGAAGTCGCCGCCAAAGAATCGCTCCAGGTAGGCGACCGCCGCCACGGCAGCCAGCAAAACGGTGAGGCCGAGGACCCGGCGGACGCCGAGGGCGTTGCGCATCGCCGGCTCAGCGATTTTCATGAGCTTGTTGCCTAGGCGGTAACGAGCTTTGGCGGTCGTCATTGCGCCGGTCAGATGGAGGTCGCCCGGACCTGCGTTGCAGCACGGACGATCCAGATGAGCAGCAGCGCCCCCACGCCTGCGATGAGTGCGATAAACGGGTGGGCGCATCCCACGATCGCCCAGGGCAGACCCAGGGCAAGCCCGCTGAGCGCTTCACGAATGGGCACACCGCGCCCGATCGGCGTGTCGCACGCGCGGCAGCGGCCATGTTGGGCCAGGTAGCTGATCACCGGGACCAGCTCATCGGGCGTCAGGCGATGGTTGCAGGTGCGGCAATGAGATGGGGGCCAGAGCAGGGATTCACCCCGCGGGAGACGATCGAGAACCACCTCGAAGAAACTGCCCAGCGCCATCCCGAGTGGAAGCAAGAAGGCCGCGCCGAGCAGGTTGCACAAGATGTCAAGCAATCAAGCACGCCTCCGAGCCAGCCCGAGGACGCCCATTCCCTGATCATCGATGCCTTCCTCCAGATCCTGCTCGAACAGAGCGCGTCTGACCTGATCCTCACGGCAGGCGCCGCGCCGACCATGCGCAAGGATGGTGTCCTCGCGCCAATCGGTCCTGACCCGCTTCGCCCGGACCAGATCGAGCAGATGGCACAAGAGGTGCTCTCTCCCGACCGATGGGCTCGCTTCCAATCGCGCGGTGATCTCGATTTCTCCTTCAACTGGAAAGGCCGCGCGCGGTTTCGGATCAACGCGTTCAAGCAGCGAGGATCGGTCGGCCTTGCCTTGCGCTTGATTCCGTACCTGATTCCGAACTTTGACCAGCTCGGCGTGCCCACCGTGGTTCGCGGGCTGACGCGCCTCGGCCAGGGCCTGATCCTGATGACGGGTCCCACCGGTTCCGGCAAGTCCTCCACCCTGGCGGCGATGGTGAATGACATCGTGGCCACCCGTCCCTGCCACGTGATCACGATCGAGGACCCAATCGAATATGTGTACCGGCATCAGCGAAGTATTGTCGAGCAACGGGAGGTCGGCGCCGATGTCGCCTCGTTCGCGGATGCGCTACGCGCCGCCCTGCGCCAAACGCCGGACGTACTCCTGGTGGGCGAGATGCGGGACCTGGAGACCATCTCGGCGGCGATCACGATCGCGGAAACCGGTCACCTGGTGCTCGCCACCCTGCACACCAACGACACGACCCAGGCGGTCGATCGGATAGTGGACGTCTTTCCGGGCGACCAGCAGCAACAGGTCCGCGTGCAACTGTCCAACACGCTGGCGGCGGTGATCTATCAGCAGCTGGTGCCGCGCCGGGACGGGCCGGGTCGCGTCGCCGCTTTTGAAGTCCTGCTCAACACGCTCGCGGTCCAGAACCTGATCAAAGAAGGCAAGACGCGGCAGTTACGGAATGTGCTCGAGACGAGCGCCAAGGACGGCATGAATACCATGGAACGGAGCCTGAGCGAGCTGATCCGGGCGGGCCTGATCGACTTCGGCGCCGCCGCCGCGCGGTCCCAACACCCGGAAGAGCTGCGCCGCCTGGCAGCCTAACGCGCGTTCTCCAGCCTCCCCTGCCGCAGGTTTGCCCCGCTTGACGCGTTTGCTTCGGTTGGATACATATGAAGCCGGCGCTTTCGACGAGCGCGGCCGCGCGATGGCTCGGGATCAGTAAGTCGACCCTGATCCGCGCCGTCAATCGCGGCGACATCCAGCCGGCATTTCGCACGCCGGGCCGGCACCTGCGTTTCACGCTCGAGGATCTCCAGGCGGTACAACGCCGGCTTCAGGGGTCGGCCCGGGAGGTCATATGAGCGCGGTCGAGCGGGAGGGCGGCGGGAAACTCGCCGCCCCTGGGGAAAAGCGGCTNGGCACGCTGCTGTTGGANANCGGNCTGCTCACGCCCGAGCANCTCGACCAGGCACTCGCCGAGCAGAAGCGGCAGCGCCTACCCCTCGGCCAGGTNCTGCTNGGNCAGGGNCTCGTNGANGAAAAAGCGCTCGCCNGGGTACTNAGTCTGCACTTCAACGTNCCGNTGATCGATCTCTCCAGNGCNCGNGTTGAGAAGGAGGCNCTGGCGTTGATCCCGGAGTCCTACGCTCGCGAGAACACCATCCTNCCAATCCGCNTGCAAAACGACGANCTCGANGTCGCGACNGTCGANCCCGGCGACCTTGCCCTNCTCGCCGAACTCAAGGTCATGACTCGCAAGCGGATCAANCCAGTCCTCGGGGTCAGCTCCGAGATCAACACGGCCATCGGCCGGTTCTATAAGTTGCAGGCTGGCGTCAGCCGTCACGTCCGCTCATTCGAGGAAACGTTGCAGCCCGCAGGTGGCGGCCGCCGCCTTGCCGAGGTCAAACAGGATGCGCCAGTGGTCCAGATCGTGGACCTGATCATCGCTCAGGGCGTCGAGGAGCGCGCCTCCGACATCCACATCGAGCCGCAGCAGGACCACTTACGGGTGCGCTTTCGCATCGACGGCGTGCTCCACGATGTCACGCGACTTCCCGTCACCCTGGCAGCTCCGATTGCGTCCCGGGTCAAGTTGCTGGCCAGCCTCGACATCGTCGATAAGCGGCACAGTCAGGACGGCCAGATCCAAACCACGGTCGACGGACGTCCGCTGGACATTCGGGTCGGCACGATCGAAACCATCTGGGGCGAGAAGGTGGTCCTCCGCCTCCTGGAACGGTCACGGTCGATCCTCCGGCTCGACACCCTCGGCTTCTCCCCGACGGAGCGCGAGACCTTCATGGACTTGATCCGCTCCCCTTACGGAATGATCCTGGTGACTGGGCCCACCGGGAGCGGAAAGACAACCACCCTGTACGCCGCCCTCAACGAGCTCGACAGCGTCGAGCAGAACGTGATGACCATCGAGGATCCGGTCGAGTACACATTTGAAAACATCAACCAGATCCAGATCAACCGACTGGCGGGCATTACCTTCGCCAATGGCCTGCGCTCGATCCTCCGGCAGGACCCGGATGCCATCCTGGTCGGAGAGATCCGCGATAAGGAAACCGCCGAAATCTCCGTGCAGTCGGCATTGACCGGTCACCTCGTGCTCTCTTCGCTCCATGCGACGGATGCGGTCGGAGCGATCTACCGCTTCCTCGAGATGGGCATCGAAGCCTTCATGGTCGCCTCGTCGGTCGTCGGGGTCGAGGCGCAGCGGCTCGTTCGTCGAATCTGCGAGCGTTGCGCCGTCGCGGATAAGCCGGCCCTCGAGCAATTCGCGTTTTACAAGTCGATTGGCGGCACGGGATCGAACTTCATGAGGGGGACCGGCTGCGCCTACTGCTCGCACACGGGTTTCCGCGGCCGAATCGGGATCTTCGAGGTGTTACGGGTGACCGATTCGGTCAAGCAGTTGTTGGTTCGAAATAGTCCGCCNGAGGCGCTGCGGAGGCACGTGATNAATGAGGGAATGACCACGCTGGGCCAGTCTGGACTGGCGAAGATCGATGAGGGACTCACCACGATCAGCGAGGTCATGCGNTCGGTNCATGTCGGCGAGGTCGCTGATGCCTAGCTACGCCTATCGCGCCTACACCGACAGCGGCCAGCGCCGCGATGGGCAGATCGAAGCCTCCGGAACATCTGCCGCCGAACAGGCGCTCTGGAAGCAAGGCCTCAAAGTCGTTCGCCTGGCGCCGGCACCGGCCAGAAAGACGATGGCGGACTATTTTCCCTCGCTCTTCCACATCTCGAGGATTGACATCATCCTCTTCACCCGCCAGCTGGCGACCTTTGTCGGCGCCGGCGTCCCAATGAGTCGCGCGTTGGGCACGATCGCCGAGGAGACCGGGTCGCCGATCTTCAAGCGGGTGATTCTCGCGATCCTTGCCGACCTCGAGCGCGGCCAGAATCTGTCCGAGGCCTTGGTCAAGCACCCCAACGTCTTTCCGGCGCTCTACGTCGACCTGATTCGCGTGGCCGAGCTCACCGGTAACCTCGAGGCGACGCTCAAAGAGTTGGCAGGCTATCTCCGTCGAGATCTGAACACCGTGCGCCGGGTGCGGACCGCCATGATTTACCCGGCGGTCATCCTGGTGGTGGCGACGGCGGTGGTGATCATCCTGGTGTTCTTCGCGCTCCCCGCCTTCGTGAAGATCTTCGCCGAGTTCAATGTGGAGCTTCCGCTCCCGACCCGGATTCTGATCGGTATCGTCGACTTCACCCGGACCTGGGTGCTGGCGATCGTCGCCGTCATCGCGGCCGTGGTCGCCGGCATTTTCGGAGCACTCCGAACCGCGCGCGGGGTCTACGCGAAGGACGCGCTGTTTCTCCGAATCCCGATCTTTGGACCGATCGTCCTGGCGGCAATTCTCAACCGATTCGCCCGCACCCTCGCCATGGTGCTGAAGGCCGGCGTGCCGCTGGGGCAGACCTTCGACGCCGTGATCGCCGGGACCGGCAACAAGGTCTTCCAGCGTGGTCTGAACACCGTCAAGGAGCAGATGACCGGCGGGGAAGGCTTCGCCGGCCCCCTGGTACGTACCGAGCTCTTCCCCCCGATGCTGACACAGATGGTGCGCGTCGGCGAAGAGACGGGAACGCTCGACACCTACCTGGAGCAGGCCGCCGACTTTTATGAAGAGGAGCTCGAGTACAAGATCCGAGCGATGACCTCTTTGATCGAACCAGTCATGACGGTCGCCGTCGGTCTGGTCGTAGGGTTCATCGCGGTCTCGCTCATCTCAGCGATGTACGGCCTCATCGGTGCACTCAAATGAGGCGAACACGGTTGGGCTTCAGTCTCGTCGAGACCATGGTGGCAACCGCGCTGGTGGGCGTGATCATTGTCGCTGTCGTGAGTGCCTTCTCGAGCGCCGCCATCGCCACCAACCGGCACCGACTGGATACCACACTCGATCGGCTCGTCCGTTCCGACGCCGAGTTCATCAAGCGCCAGGCGTACATCCCAAAGCCTCCGCCTGCGGGTGTCTACACCAACCTGGCCTCGCCGGGTTATGCGTTTGCCGTCCAGGTCCTCTACTACAGCCCGTTGGGCGGCGGGTCGTTCACCGCCGCAAACGCGGACGTCGGGCTTCAGCAGATCGTGCTGACGGTCAACGCCCCCGGCGGAGCAACGGAAACACTCAGGTTCCTCAAGGTGCGACCGTGACCGCCCGGCGCCATCGGCAGGCTGGGTTCACCCTCGTGGAGGTGATGGTCGGGTTGCTCGTCATGAGCCTCGTGGCGGTCGCAATGGCCAGCGCCTTCCTCGTGGGCTATCGGACCATCACGACCGAGGCGCGCCAGCTCAGCGCCGACCAGGCCATCAGCACCGCGAGCCTGCCACTGGTTCGTGACCTTACCAGTGCCACCTCGATCTCGCAGGGCACGATCACGCCCGGAGTGGGCACCCTCACGATCACCTACGGGAACGGACCCGTCAAGACGATCCGCTACCGGATCGATGCCCGGAGCAACTTGATACGTACCCTGGTCGGCGGGGCATCGACGGTGGCCGCCCGCGGCATGCAGAGCGTGAGGATCGCGCCCCCCGCTCCGGCCTGCTACTACACCGTGACGCTCACCCCTTCGGCCGTCGGCGCAGTGGCCGTGACTCTCAACGTGAGCACGCGGGTCGGGCCACAGGGGTGTTACTGATGGCCGTCCGCGGCAGGCCCGGCCAGCGAGGACAGGCCCTGCTCGTCGTGCTCGCCTTCCTGGCCGCGTTCATGCTCCTCATCTGGGCGTCGCTGCGGCTGGCAAGCGATGCCTTTCTCGGATTGGCCGCCGTCCGGGCGGATAGCCGGAACACCTACGCGCTCGACGCCGGGGTAGCCTACGGCCAGCAGTACGCCCACTGGCTCGGCGGGGCGTGTGTGGCTTTCAATCCGCCAGCGTTCGCGCTCAACTATCCGCCTGCCGTCACTGTGACCGTTGCGATGACTGCTGCGGCCGGCTGCACGAACGCCAATCCCGCGTACAACCTCGCTGTCAGCGCCACGGGCACCTCGCGGACCGTCCGGGCCCAGGTCTATCGGAGCAACGCGGCCGGAACTCCCTGGCTCGTCCGTTGGGCGCAATTTCAGTGAGCGCCTTGATCGCCCTCGACCTGAGCGCGCGTGAGCTGAAGGTCGTCGAGTCCGACGGCCAGGCGCTCATCCGTCAGGCCAGTGTCGTCCTCCCCGAGCCAGGCTTCATCGACGGCATGCCGACCTCCGAGCTGGCCATGGCCATCAAACGCACGCTGCTGTCTGGCAGCTTTGGTGCCCGGGTGGCTCGGGTCGCCATCCCCGACACCGGGGTTGCCGTGCGGGATTTCCCTCTCCCAGCGGTACCGCGCCGCGACCTCAGCCGCGCAGTCATGTTCGAAGGGCGCCGGCTGGTGCCAATCGATGCCGGCGACGTCTACTACGCGTGGCACGCCACCCGAACCTCGTTCGGCTATGGCGTCTACCTCGTTGCCGCCCGCCGCGACATGATCGATGCGATCACGGCGATGATCAAAGCGGCCGGACTTCGGCTCGAGCGCATGGACCTGAAGCCGCTGGCTCTTGCACGAGGCGCGGACACGCGCGACGGCCTGGTCCTGGAGTGGACCGCGACCGAGGCCACCCTGGTCCTGATGGTCGAGGGCCGCCCGCGTTTCTACCGGACGTTTGCGCTCGACGCGGCTGTCGACGACATCGACGGTCAGCTCGATGAATTGGCGCTGACGCTCAACGCGCTCGTGAAGTTCATGCGCAGCGCCGAACCTGATGTCGCGATCGGCCCGACGACGCCGTTGGTTCTGGCCGGGCGCTTTGCCTTCGTCGACAAGGGCATCGACTTCGCGCGACAGCGGTTCGAGTTCGCCGTGGCGTCGCCGGTCCAACTGGTCACGTGCCCCGATGGTTTCCCCTGGCAGGCGCATCTCGCCGAATTGGGCTTGCTCCAGCCGCTGAGCTGGTACGCGCGGCTGACCCCGTCGCAGGGAGGTGACAATCGTGTCGCAGCCTAATCGCTCCGTTGGCGTTGACTTCGCGCCGCCGCTGCCTGTCGAGCGCCAGTATGTCCGGATTGGGGCCGCCGCGATCGCGGTGCTGCTCCTCGGCGTTCTTGTCGTCGGCGTGACACAGCTGCTACTGCGCTGAGCGAACTTTTACGAACTCCGCAAGATTGCCGCCCTACGCTCGACCTGACTCAAAGGAGGTATTCAGAACTGATGCTGCTTCAACTTCTCGGGAAAGCGCGCAAGCGCTCGCAGCGCGGCCAGGGTGGATTCACACTGGTCGAGCTTCTCGTCGTCATCGCCATCCTCGGCATCCTGGCGGCCATCGTCCTCTTCAACATCTCGGGCGTCAACGCCAGTGCCGCCTGCAACGCGATGCGGACCGACGGTGCCACCATCCAGGGCGCCGCGGATCTCTACTACAACAACCTGCAGGTCTACCCGGTTGGACCGCCGCCCGCGGCGCAGGTCGACACCAACCTGCCGCCCAACGGCTCGGGTGTCAACATCACCGAGTTGCTCACCAGCAACCTGCTTCATCAGCGCCCGCCCGCGACCGAGACCTTCACGTACATCACCGGTGCCAACTACGGCAACGGAACCGTCCACGGCGTCCTCGCTGGCGCGCCCTGCCAGTACAACCCGTAAACGCAGCGCCTCTGAGATCGATCGGCCGGCCTTCGGGGCCGGCCGATTTTGTTTTCTTGGCTGGATCCCTTCTACTGACTGTGACGCTGTTGTTACCGAGCTGAGCGTGCTTTTACGAAGTCCGCAAGATTACGGCTCTACGCTCGACCTGACTTTAGGAGACCATTGAAGGCAAGAATCCGCATCGAACGGCTCGCGAGTGCCGTGAGGCCCATTCGCCGCGGTCAGAATGGGTTCACACTGGTCGAACTGCTCGTCGTCATTGCCATCCTCGGCATTCTGGCGGCGATCGTCCTCTTCAACATCTCGGGCGTGAACGCCAGCGCCGCGTGCAACGCCATGCGGACCGACGGCGCCACCATCCAGGGGGCCGCGGATCTTTACTACAACAACCGGCAAGTGTATCCGGTCGGACCGCCGCCCGCGGCGCAGGTCGACACCAACCTGCCGCCCAACGGCTCGGGCGTCAACGTCACCGAGCTGCTGACCAACAACTTGCTTCACCAGCGCCCACCGGCCACCGAGACCTTCACCTACATCACGGGTGCCAACTACGGCAACGGGACCGTCCACGGCGTCCTCGCCGGCGCGCCCTGCCAGTACAACCCGTAACAAGGCGTTCCTGGCTTACAAGCCCTAACTGGGCAACTCTGGTTTAGAACCCGTAGCTAGGCGATTTTGGCCTCGTCTTCTTCCACGGCACCCGCAATGCGCTGTGGCAGGGATGACGTGGCGAAGGCGGCGACGAGGCGGGGATCCCATTGCGTGCCCGACCCGGCCGCGAGGATCTCGAGGGTCTTGGCCACACTGTATTTCGGCCGGTAGGGGCGGTCCGTGATCATGGCATGGAAGGCGTCCGCAACCGATACGATGCGGGCCATCATCGGGATCGCCGGCCCCTGCAACTTGTCGGGGTAACCGGTCCCGTCCCAGCGCTCGTGGTGATGCCGGATGGCCGGCGCCAGCACGGTGGCGGGGCGGAACGGCCCGGCGATCTCGGCGCCGAGGATGGTGTGCTGCTTGATCTGGGCAAACTCCTCAGGCGTCAATCCGCCCTGCTTGTTGAGGAGCTCCTCCGGGAGGCCGATCTGGCCGATGTCATGCAAGAGCCCCGCGTGGTAGGCGATCTCCTGATCCTCGGCGTCGAGACCGATCAGCCGCGCCACCGCCTGGGCGGTGAGCGCGACGCGGTCGTCGAACGGCGCCTTGGACTCGGTCGGGTTCTCCCGCTTGACCAATTCGCGCAGGCTTTCCTGCGTGCTGTTGAGGTCGCGCCGCAATTCCTTGAGGCGAAGCAACGCGCGCACGCGTACCTGGAGGTCTCGCAGCGCGATCGGCTTGACGATCAGGTCATCGCCACCCGCCTCGACCATCTTGGCGCGCTCCGGCCGCGGATCGAATCCGGTCATCATCAACACCGGGATCTCGGCGGTCGCGGGGTCGGCCTTCAGTCGCTTGCAGGCCTCGTGACCGTTCATCACGGGCATCTCGATGTCCATCAAGATCAGGTCTGGCTTGAGCTTGTGCGCGACCCGGATCGCCTCCTCCCCGTTGTTGGCGGCTTCCGTCCAGAAGCCGAGGTTGGAGAGCTGTCCGGAGAGCAGGTCACGGTTGGCACTGCTATCGTCCGCGACCAGGATGGTCCGGCGCTCTGGCATCGGCCCGGATGGAAGGGCGTCCACGTGCAATAAGACGTAGGAAGCAAGAGCTTCCTTCGTTGCAGGAAGCAGTGAAGCGTCGCGTCACACAACCGGCGATACCGCTCGCCATGAAGCTGCCCAACCTCCTCTCGGTCCAAGAGGTCGCGGCCGCCATCCACCGGCATCCCGAAGTGGTTCGACGCCAGGCCCGCGATGGCCGGCTGCCGGGCGAAAAGATCGGGCGGGTTTGGTTCTTTCGCCCCGAGCGCTTAGTCGAGGCCGGCTTCAGCCAGTTCCTGCCGATCATGGCCGGTGACAGCAACGCCACCCGAGATAGCGAACCGTCCATGACGCCCCTGATCAGAGCGTTGGGCGAGGCGGGAGTCCAGGCACTGCAACACCTCGACCGCGCCGCCATCTTCGCGGCGGTTGGAAGCCGCCTGTCGGATGCCGGGCTCTCGACCTTTTTCTTTGTTCTCTCCGACGGGAAGGGATTGACGTGCGTGTCGCGCCACCTTGCCGAGCCAGGCGCCGACTTCGAGTCGGTCGCCGGGCAACCTGCGGTCGGTACCTTCATCCCGTTCGACCGGGCGCCGATCCTTGACCGCGTTTGCTCGACGCGTCGAGCGGCCTACCTCGGAGACCGTGACGAGCTGGTCGGTCGAATGGCGGCGGCCATGCCACGGGTGGCGCCGNACGCCCGCGCGGTGGGAGAGCTGTTGCAAATGAACGCCATGATCGCCGCGCCCCTCGTCGTTCGCGACCAGGCGATCGGCGCCATCATCGTCGTCGGCTCCGCGCTTGGCGAGGGCGATCTACCCGCCGTGATGGGGTTCGCCAACCAGACGGCCGGGGCCATTGAAACGGCTCGCCT
>JGI12053J15887_10001365_pt1 | contig 11312 bp, 10 predicted proteins | sample MedBloCAOM1_O3_FD_15887 | JGI IMG/M metagenome (IMG submission 15887) | reverse complement strand
GCTTGACATGCTGCAGCGGGTGGCCGCCAGCCTGGGGCTCAGCCCGGGTGTGCACCCCCGGCTGTCGGAGCCGCCCCCACTAAACTCGCCCTCATGACCGTCGCCGCCTCTAAAGCCGAATTGCTTGACTACGACGACGTCGTAGCGCGTTACGACCCCGTGCTGGGCCTCGAGGTGCACGTCGAGCTGGCCACAGCGACCAAGATGTTCTGCGGCTGCGCGAACAAGTTCGGCGCAGAGCCCAACACCCAGGTATGCCCTGTGTGCCTGGGTCTGCCCGGATCACTGCCAGTGCTCAACGAGAAGGCGGTGGAGTCGGCGATCCGCATCGGTCTGGCGCTCAATTGCGAGATCGTGCCGTGGTGCCGGTTCGCCAGGAAGAACTACTTCTATCCCGACATGCCGAAGAACTACCAGATTTCGCAGTACGACGAGCCGATCGCGATCAACGGTTACCTCGACGTTCCACTCGACGACGGCACCACCTGGCGGGTGGCTATCGAGCGCGCCCACATGGAGGAGGACACCGGCAAGCTCACGCACCTCGGCAGCGAGACCGGCCGAATCGAGGGTGCGACGACATCGTTGATCGACTACAACCGCTCCGGTGTGCCACTGATTGAGATTGTCACCAAGCCGATCGAGGGCACCGGTGCGCGCGCACCGGAGATCGCTCGTGCATATGTGACGGCGCTGCGGGACCTGCTGCGAGCGTTGGGAGTTTCCGACGTCCGGATGGATCAAGGCTCGATGCGCTGCGACGCCAACGCCTCGCTCAAGCCGANCGGCCAGAAAGAGTTCGGCACCCGCACCGAGACCAAGAACGTCAACTCGCTGAAGAGCGTTGAGGTGGCTGTCCGCTACGAGATGCGCCGCCAGGCAGCGGTTCTAGACGCCGGTGGCCGAGTCCTTCAGGAGACGCGCCACTTTCACGAGGACGGCTACACCTCGCCCGGCCGTAGCAAGGAGACCGCACAGGACTACCGTTATTTCCCGGAGCCCGACCTGGAACCGGTCGCGCCAAGTCTCGACCTCGTCGAGCGGCTACGACAGACCATGCCCGAGCTGCCGTGGCTGCGCCGCAAGCGGATTCAGGAAGACTGGGGCGTCTCCGACGAGGTCATGCGCGACCTGGTCAATGCCGGCGCCGTCGAATTGGTGGCCGCCACCGTCGATCAGGGCGCTTCGAGCGACGCGGCCCGCGCCTGGTGGGGAAACTTCTTGGTGCAGAAGGCCAATGAAGCGGACGTGGAACTCGACGCACTGCCCATTAGCCCGGCGCAGGTGGCCGCGGTGGTCAAGCTCGTCGACGACGGCAAGCTGTCCAACAAGCTGGCCCGCCAGGTCGTCGAGGGGGTGCTGGCCGGCGAGGGAGAGCCCGAACAGGTGATGGCCGACCGAGGGCTGGCCGTGGTGCGCGACGACTCACTGATCCAGGCCGCCGTCGATGAAGCGCTGGCCGCCAATCCTGATGTGGCGGAAAAGATCCGCGGCGGCAAGGTCCAGGCGGCCGGTGCCATCGTCGGCGCGGTGATGAAGGCGACCAAGGGCCAGGCCGACGCCGCGCGGGTGCGCGAACTAGTGCTGGCCGCCTGCAGCTAGCTTCGTGAGTCCTTGATTCGCGTGCAGCTCGTGGGCGCAAGGTCGATTCGCACGCTCGGTGCGGAAAGGAACGTGCCGCCAACTCAACAACGCGATCCAATCCTGGCCAGCATCGCCAAAATAACTGCCNCAGAACTATTGACTCGCGACACTAGCTTCGGCCGAGCCCCATTGCGGCGAGGGCGTACTCCTCGAGACGCTCGCGCGGATAGGTCTCCGGATCGTTGACTGCCAGCCGTCCCAGCATTTCGGCGAACGACAGCATGGTGTGCCCGAGAAGCGCCGGATCCAGGCCCTCCAGCCGCGGCTCGAGGGCGATGCCCGCCTTGGCGAACTGCTCTGCCTGCGCGAGGATCGAGGACCGCGCCCGCCGCAGGTCGTCGCGGTATTCGCGCGGCGCGCTGTCGGGCACCGTCAGGATGAGCCGCCATCGCGCGGGATTCTCCAGGACTACGCGCAGGAACGCCGAGACCGTCGCCGCGTACGCACCGGTCGGGCCCGGCACGGTCAGGTCGTCGGGCATACCGGCGAGCACCTGCTCCAGCCCGCGCTGATGTTCGCGCCGCAACAACTCGGACACGAGCTCGGCGCGTGTGCGAAATACCGTGTACAGCACCGGCTTTCCGACCCCGGCCGCCTCCGCCACCGCCTCCATGCTCAGCTCGTGTAGCTGGTAATCGGCGAGCACGGTCATGGCCGCATCCAAGAGCTGCTCACGCCGCTGTTCGCGGGGCAGTCGCGGCGCGTACTTGCGCCTCTGGGGCCGTGTCACGCTGGCAATATTACGCCACCGTTGTATTCGATGTCGGTAATTGCTACGGTGGCGTTGTATTCAGGCGAAAGCAGAGGTAGACACCATGATGGAGTCGATACGGCGCGACGACTACGGGTTCTTCGGACCCGATTCGCCCAGCTGGAAGGTATGGGCGTCGCCGAGCTCACTGATCGGATTCCAGCGCGCGGTGGTGCTCGAGCACTTCGACCCGTTCCTCGCCGCGGCCGTGGCCGACAGCGCCGGCATCTACGCCGATCCGACGGGACGGTTGGACCGCACCCTGGCGTACTTCCTCACCGTCGCCGTGGCCGACGGCCGCACCGCTATCTCGGTGTCCGACGCGCTGATGCGGATCCACGCCAGGGCCAAGGGAATCGAGCCGATAACTGGAACCCGCTACAGCGCCAACAATCCGGACGCTCAGCTGTGGATCCACGTGACCGGCTGGCATTCGGTGCTCAAGTGCTATGAGCGCTACGGGCCGGGTCCGCTCTCAGCAGCGGAGGAGTCGCGGTTTTGGGCGGAGTCGCGCATCGCCGCCGAACTGCAGACCTGCAAGCCCGCCGACGTTCCCGCGTCACGCGACGAGGTGCGACAGTACTTCGCCGACGTTCGCGGGCGGCTCTGCACTTCTGAACACGCCGACCGCGCAATGCATTACCTGTTGTGGACGCCGCGCGACCGTGGCGCGCGGCTGTGGGCGGGCAGCAGGCTTCTTGCGCCGGCCGCGATCGCGACGCTGCCGAAATGGATGCGGCACATGGGCAATTTCGACCAGCCCGCCGCGGTCGACGCCGCGGTGACACCGCTGGCCCGGGCGCTGGTGCGTGCCCTGTCGGCGAACAACTCACGCCCGATGCTGGGAATGGCGCGCGCACTGGTGCCGGAAACCGCCGAGGTGCTGGCGCAGCACCTGACCGCGGGGCCGCCGGCGCTACGGCGCACCACCACGCCGGCCGAGGCACGCGAACGACCGGCAGCACACGCCTGAAACTCGTTGCGTCCTAAGTGTTGTCGGCGTTGCTACGCGGGAATCCGCCGCCCTGCGGGAATAGCGGGAAGACGACGTCGTCGAGCTTCTGTGCGTCGCCGGACGTCTTGTTGACCGTNGCGCCCCACACATTGCCGTCGGGCGCGAGNTCCAGCGCCCATGCATGTCCGTGCTGGTCCTGACGGACCACCTCGGGCTCGCCGGTGACCGCGCCGGTGTCNGGTGCCAGCCGCACCGCAACCGTTTGCTTGGTGTTGACNAGATTNACCAGCACCGAGCCGTCGAGCGCGGCGCAGCCCGCCACACCGGGGCGATCCGGCCACGTCCACACCGTCGAGGTCTTCGAGTCCTTGGTGATGCGCTGTAGCCGGTCGGCGGTCGGGGTGCGGTCGGTGATGTACAGGGAGCTGTCCGACGGATCGATGCACATGCCGCCGCCTGCGCCCATGCCCGTCAGCGCGGTGGTCTGCGGCGCTTGATTGACCGTGGTGGGCTCCTCGATGCGCAGCACCTTGCCGGCCAGCGAACCCGGGTCGGCCGACTGGGCGGGATTGCCCGCGTCGCCGGTGAGTACCACCAGCGTCGTGGGGCTGGTGAAGATCAGCGCGCCGGTGTTTCCCGTGGCGCCCTTCGGAATGCCGGTCAGGATCGGCTTGGGGATGTCGCCGTCGGCGATGCGGATGACGCGGTTGTCGGTCGGAGTGCTGACGTAGGCGTACATCAGCCGGTCCTGCGAGTACGTCGGCGACATCACGATATCCATCAGCCCGCCGTCGCCCGACGGATCGACCGGGATCACCACCTTGACCTTGGGCTCGGCGCTGGTCGAGACCTCCTTGACCGCGCCGGTCGTGCGCTCGGCCACCAGTGCCGACTGGCTGTTGGGAAGCATGATCAGCCCGCTGGTGCTCTCCAGGCAGCCCTGCATGACACCCGGCGCCGGGCAGACCTTCGGGAACGGCTTGGGTGGCAGCGGCGGCGGGGGCGGGGGTGACGACGACGGACCCGGCTTTAGTTCCGGTTGGGTGGTGAATGGCTGCGACTGGGCCTCGTCGAAGCGGGCGCATCCAGAGCCGACGAGCAACGCCGCGCACAGCAGGACAATCACACCCCGCATGGGCCGGCGCTGTCTCATGCAGGCCAGGTTACGGATTGTGTGGCTGTGCGCGCCACGCTCGCCCCCATGGCGCGGCCGACACGACCCGCGAATAGGGCCGCCAAAGCACCGCGCCAATCCTCGATTCGCGGGTGACTAACACTTACCCTGGCAACCGTGACCAGTCATCCTGATCCACGCTCCTGGCAGCGGCCCGCGTCTGCGAGCCTGGTCGACCCCGAAGACGACCTTCCGTCCTCGAGCTACGCCGGTGATTTCGAAACCACCGCGATCCCGCGCTACGACTCGACCAAGTCGTCAACCGGCGAGCCGTTCGGGCTGATCAACGATCCCGAGCCGCTGCCCTACGTCCAGCCCAGCGGTAGGCACTCACTCGGGTCGTATTCCGCGGAGCCCACCGAGATCGAACCGGATGCCGGCGACGAGCATGTCCGCGCTGCGGGCCGACGGGGGACCCAGGACCTCGGGCTGCTGCTGCTTCGGGTCGCCGTCGGCGCGCTGCTGGTCGGCCACGGCCTGCAGAAGGCGTTCGGCTGGTGGGACGGCCCTGGCTTCGATGGATTCCAGAAGTCGCTGACCGATATGGGCTTCCAGCACGCCAACGTCCTGACCTATGTGGCGACGGGCGGGCAGATCGCCGCGGGCGTGTTGCTGATTCTCGGCCTGTTTACGCCGTTGGCGGCCGCGGGCGCGCTGGCATACCTGGTCAACGGCGTAATGGCCGAAGCCGTGGCCGCACACCAGCAGGCCAAGCTGTCGTCGTTCCTCACCGACGGCCACGAGTACAAAATCATCCTGGTTTGCACTGTCGCCGCGATCATCCTGATCGGCCCCGGCCGCTACGGATTCGACGCCGGCCGCGGCTGGGCCCGGCGCCCGTTCGTCGGCTCCTTCGTCGCGCTTTTGGTGGGTGTTGGGGCGGGCATCGCGGTATGGGTGCTGCTCAACGGCGCAAACCCACTGGCCTGAGGCGCTACTTGTAAGGGTTCGGCACACGGCCCTCGCTGGCCGCGGTCAGCAGCGGCAGCGTCGCGAACGTCACCGCCGGCAGCCTCAACTCGGAACCGTCCTTGCGTCGTGCATACGCCCATGCCCCCTTGCCGAAGCGCAGACCCTCGATGTCGTCCCAGGAGACTGTCTCGCTGCCCAGAAGCGTGCGGGCGGTGACCGTGTCGCGATCGGCCACGGTGCGGTAGCGGACGATCGACGCCGAAAGGAGCACCGGAATGACGAGCAGCAGCGCGACCCACGCCGGTCCGGCAGGCACGAGGGCCAGCAAGCCGAGCGCCAGGAAGCCGACGGCGAAATGCGCCATCGCCGAGATCCGGATGACGACCGCGGCGGGAGCCGCCGAGGCTGATGTGGAGCTCACACCGCCATCTTCTCATCGCGTGTTTCGAGCGCCTGGCTCACAGGTAGGAATTTGACCTTTGACCAGTGCGGAGGCTACCGTCGACTGTTATGCAGACCCCGGGGTTGCTCGTAGTAATTGGGAAGCGCGTTGATGCCGCGCTAGCCCCAAGCCGGGCATAGCCACCAGCATCAACGCGCGACCCTCGTACAGCAGCCCAGCTGGCGGGGGTTTTTTCTTGCCCCAGCACCGATTTGAGATCCTAGAGACGACGACAGAGATAAAGAGGACATCGTGAGCGCACCCACCACGCGACCGGCGGAGCAGTCGGCGACTGCGCCCAATGGGGGACACGCCGCGCCTGCCGCCGCGAAACCAGCACCCAAGGCCGGCTCCGCGCAGCCGAAACGTATTGCGCCGCATCCACTCACCGGCGCACAGGCCGTGATCCGATCGCTCGAGGAACTCGACGTCGACGTCATCTTCGGCATTCCCGGCGGTGCCGTGTTGCCCGTCTACGACCCGCTTTTCGACTCGCAGAAGCTGCGTCACGTGTTGGTCCGCCATGAGCAGGGTGCGGGCCACGCCGCCAGCGGATACGCGCATGCCACGGGCAGGGTTGGGGTGTGCATGGCGACGTCGGGACCCGGCGCCACCAACCTGGTCACACCGCTGGCCGATGCCCACATGGACTCGATCCCGGTGGTGGCGATCACCGGTCAGGTCGGCCGCGCGCTGATCGGCACCGACGCCTTCCAGGAAGCCGATATCTCCGGCATCACCATGCCGATCACCAAGCACAACTTTCTGGTCCGCAACGGTGACGACATCCCCCGGGTGATCGCCGAGGCGTTCCACATCGCCTCGTCCGGCCGGCCGGGTCCGGTGCTCGTGGACATCCCGAAAGACGTGCTGCAAGGGCAGTGCACGTTCAGCTGGCCGCCGCAGATCGACCTGCCCGGCTACAAGCCGAACACCAAACCGCACAACCGCCAGGTCCGCGAGGCGGCCAAGCTCATCGCGGCGGCCCGCAAGCCGGTGCTCTACGTTGGCGGCGGCGTGATCCGCGGCGAGGCCACCGATCAGCTGATGGACCTTGCCGAGCTGACCGGCATCCCCGTCGTCACCACACTGATGGCACGCGGCGCGTTCCCGGACAGCCATCCGCAGAACATGGGCATGCCCGGCATGCACGGCACGGTCGCTGCGGTGGCCGCATTGCAACGCAGCGATCTGCTGATCGCGCTTGGCACCCGTTTCGATGACCGGGTGACCGGCAAGCTCGACTCGTTTGCCCCCGAAGCCAAGGTGATCCACGCCGACATCGACCCCGCCGAGATCGGTAAGAACCGCCATGCCGACGTGCCGATCGTGGGCGATGTCAAGGCCGTTATCACCGATCTGATCGAGGCGCTGCGCCGTGACGGCACCATCGGCTCGGAACCGCACGGGCGGCGACATCAAGGCGGGGCCAAGATCGACAACTGGTGGTCCTACCTGCGCGGCGTGCAGTCGACGTACCCGCTGAGCTACGGGCCGCAAAGCGATGGCAGCCTGTCGCCGGAGTACGTGATCGAAACGCTTGGCAAGATGGCCGGATCCGACGCCGTTTACGTCGCCGGGGTGGGGCAGCACCAGATGTGGGCCGCGCAGTTCATCAAATACGAGAACCCGAAGACGTGGCTGAACTCCGGCGGTCTTGGCACCATGGGCTACGCCGTCCCTGCAGCGATGGGTGCCAAGTTCGGCCGCCCCGACGCCGAGGTGTGGGCCATCGACGGCGACGGCTGCTTCCAGATGACCAATCAGGAACTGGCCACCTGCGCCGTCGAGGGTGCGCCGATCAAGGTCGCCATCATCAACAACGGCAACCTGGGCATGGTGCGCCAGTGGCAGACGCTGTTCTACGAGAAGCGGTACAGCCAAACGGATCTGGCCACGCATAGCCATCGCATCCCGGACTTCGTGAAGCTGGCCGAGGCGCTCGGCTGCGTCGGATTGCGTTGTGAGCGTGCCGAGGACGTCGAGGGCGTCATCAAGCAAGCCCGTGAGATCAACGACCGCCCGGTGGTGATCGACTTCGTCGTCGGCGCCGACGCTCAGGTGTGGCCGATGGTGGCCGCAGGCACCAGCAATGACGAGATCCAGGCCGCGCGCGGCATCCGCCCTCTGTTCGACGATCCCGAAGAAGGGCACGCCTGATGACCGTCAATACGCACACGCTGAGCGTGCTCGTCGAGGACAAACCCGGCGTGCTCGCCCGAGTGGCGTCGCTGTTCTCGCGGCGCGGCTTCAATATTCAGTCGCTCGCGGTGGGTGCCACCGAGCAGAAGGACATGTCGCGGATGACGATCGTCGTCAGCGTCGAGGACTCCCCGCTCGAGCAGATCACCAAGCAGCTCAACAAGCTCATCAACGTGATCAAGATCGTCGAGCAGGATGTCGGCAATTCGGTCGATCGTGAGCTCGCGCTGATCAAGGTGCGTGCCGACGCCACCACCCGCAGTCAGGTCATCGAGGCGGTGAACCTGTTCCGCGCCAAGGTCGTGGACGTGTCGACGGAGTCACTCACCGTCGAGGCCACCGGTACCCCCGAGAAGTTGGAAGCCCTGCTGCGAGTGCTTGAGCCGTATGGGATCCGTGAGCTCGTGCAGTCCGGTGTGGTCTCGCTGTCACGCGGTCCGCGCGGCATCGGCACCGTCAAGTAAGCCCCAAAATCAGCCAGAAGAGTTAAAAGAGAAGGAAATTCACTGTGTCTTCAAACGACATGTCTTCAAACGGCATTGAGATGTTCTACGACGACGACGCGGACCTGTCGATCATTCAGGGACGTAAGGTCGGCGTCATCGGCTACGGCAGCCAGGGCCATGCGCACTCGCTGAGCCTGCGCGACTCCGGTGTGCAGGTGAAGGTCGGCCTCAAGGAAGGGTCCAAGTCACGCGAGAAGGTGACCGAGCAGGGTCTCGAGGTGGACACCCCCGCCGAGGTCGCCAAGTGGGCCGACGTGATCATGCTGCTGGCCCCCGACACCGCGCAGGCCGACATCTTCTCCAGCGACATCGAGCCGAATCTGGAAGACGGNAATGCGCTGTTCTTCGGCCACGGTCTCAACATCCACTTCGACCTGATCAAGCCGCCAGCCAACGTNACCGTCGGCATGGTCGCGCCGAAGGGCCCCGGCCACCTGGTGCGCCGTCAGTTCGTCGACGGCAAGGGCGTTCCGTGCCTGATCGCGGTCGACCAGGACCCCAAGGGCGAGGGTGAGGCGCTCGCGCTGTCCTACGCCAAGGGCATCGGCGGCACCCGCGCCGGCGTCATCAAAACCACGTTCAAGGATGAGACCGAGACCGACCTGTTTGGTGAGCAGGCCGTGTTGTGTGGCGGCACCGAGGAACTCGTCAAGACCGGCTTCGATGTGATGGTGGAGGCGGGCTACGCGCCCGAGCTCGCCTACTTCGAGGTGCTGCACGAGCTCAAGCTCATCGTCGACCTGATGTACGAGGGCGGGATCGCGCGGATGAACTACTCGGTGTCNGACACCGCGGAGTTCGGCGGCTATCTGTCCGGGCCGCGGGTGATCGACGCGGGCACCAAGGAGCGGATGAAGCAGATCCTCGCCGAGATCCAGGACGGCACCTTCGTCAAGCGGCTGGTCGCCAATGTCGAGGGCGGCAACAAGGAGCTCGAGAAGCTGCGCAAGGAGAACGCCGAGCACACCATCGAGGTGACCGGCAAGAAGCTGCGCGACCTGATGAGCTGGGTCGACCGCCCGCTGACGGATACGGCTTAAGCCGTATCCGCACGACTTCGGCGTGATCACTTGCGCTGCGCGCGCAGGAAATCACGCCGAAATCGTTAGCAGGTGAGGCGGTCGGCGACGCTGACGACGCGGCGGGCCATATGGTCCAGCGCCGCGTTGGTCGCGTCGTCGAAGTCGCTGATGTTGTCGTGGCCCGCGGTGAGGCTGACTCCGTACGGGTTTCCGTCGACGAACTTCAACGCATCGGTGTATCCAGGCGGGACGATGATGCCGCCGAAGTGCATCAGCGTGACATACAGCGTGAGCAGCGTGGTCTCCTGGCCGCCGTGTGCGGTGTTCGTCGAAGTGAAGGCCGCATACACCTTGTCGGCGAGCTTGCCCTGCGACCACAGGCCGCCGAGCGAGTCGAGGAAGTCACGCAATTGCGAAGCGACCGAACCGAATCGCGTCGGCGACCCGAAGATCACCGCGTCCGCCCACACGATGTCGTCCCCGGTGGGGTGCGCCAGGTCCTTGGTGGCTTCGTAGTTCGCCGTCCACGCCGGATTCTGCGCGAACGACGCCGGGTCGCGGGTTTCGGCGATAGGGCGAACGCGCACCTCGGCGCCGGCCGCTTCGGCCGATGCAGCGACGCGTTGCGCCATCGTGGTGCCGTGCCCGGTAGCGGAGTAGTAGATAACCGCGAGTTTCGTCACGGCACCAGCCTAATTGGACCGGGGCGCCAGCCTAGGCAACTTCTTGATGCCGAACTCGCGGCGCAGCACCGTGCGCGCGGCGTAGTAGCCGGACATGCCGTGCACGCCGCCACCCGGCGGCGTCGCCGACGAGCACAGGTACACCTTGGCAATCGGCGTGCTCCACGGGTTGAGCCGCGGTGTCGGGCCCGCCAACGCGTGGAACAAGGTATTGCCGCCGACGCCGATGTCGCCGCCGACGAGGTTGGCGTTGTGCTCGGCCAACCGCGCGGCGGGTATCGACCGGACCGCCGCCACGACGTCGCGGAAGCCGGGCGCGAAACGCTCGAAGATCTTTATGACCGCATCTGCTTGGTCGACGGGGGAGCCCGACGGCACGTGCGCGTACGTCCACAACGGGCGGCGGCCCTGCTCGTCGATGCGGCTCGGGTCGGCCAGGTGCGGCAGGGCGGCGAGCACCATCGGCCATTCCGGGTGCCGGCCCGCGGCGACCTCGCGCTCGGCGTGTGCCATCTGCTCGCGCGTGCCGCCCATGTGCAGGGTCGGCGCATCGGCCAGCCGCGCGTCACTGAACGGAATCTCACCCGACAGCACGAAGTCGACTTTCGCGACACCCGGACCGAAACGGTAGCGCTGCAGCGCCTTTGCATAACGCGCCGGCAATCGGTCGCGGTAGATGGACAGCAGCGCCGTGGGAGCGGTGTCGAAAAGCACGACACCCGACGGGGGCTCGGTGACCTCCTCGCCGGGCGTCACCGTGCCGCCGTGCGCGCGAAGGTCGGCGATCAACGCGTCGGGGATGGCTTGGCTACCGCCGACCGGTATCGGCCAGCCGACCGTGTGCGCCAACGTGGCCAGCATCAGCCCCGCACCGGCGGACACCAGCGACGGCATCTGCGAAATCGTGTGTGCGGCAACACCGGTGAACAGTGCGCGGGCGTCGCCTCCGGACAGCGCCCGCCACGCCGGGGTGCCCTGCTCGAGCAGCCGCCGCGCCACCCGGATCGCGGNAANCGGATCG
>JGI12053J15887_10001363_pt1 | contig 11313 bp, 10 predicted proteins | sample MedBloCAOM1_O3_FD_15887 | JGI IMG/M metagenome (IMG submission 15887) | reverse complement strand
CTGAACGAGATCCTCAAGCAGCGCCTGCACCTGAACCTGTGGGTCAAGGTGCGGGAGAACTGGGCGGACAACGCCCGCGCTCTGCGGGAGCTGGGATTGGAATGACCCGCAGCACCCGCCGCATCGATCTCACTCCGGGATACCTGCTGCACCACTGGCCGTGGCGCGACACCAGCCGCATCCTCGAGGTGCTCACGCGCGACCACGGGCGCCTCACGCTGTTCGCGCGCGGTGTGCGCGGGCCGAGCGCGAAACTCGCTCCGGTGCTGCAGCCTTTCCAGCTGCTGCTGTTGTCATGGAGCGGGCGGGGCGAGGCGCCGCAGCTCACCGGTGCGGAGCGCGCCCAGCACGACCCGGGGCTGCCGCCCGAGTGTCTGCTGGCCGCGTTCTACCTGAATGAGCTCCTCATCAGGCTCACGACGCGCCACGATCCGCTGCCCGAACTGTTCGATCACTATCACGGCACGCTCACCGAGCTGCGCGCCGGGGCGCCGCTCGAGCCGGCGCTGCGCGTCTTTGAGAAGCGGCTGCTCGAAGTACTCGGCTACGGCCTGGATCTGGCCACCGAGGCGCACACCGGCAAGCGCATCGAACCGCAGGGGTACTATCATTTCCGTGCCAGGCAGGGGCTGGTTCCCGCGGCGGCGGAAAGCGCCGGCGCGCTCGCCGGCCGCTCACTGCTGAGCCTGGCGCGCGAGCACCTGAACAGCGCGCGGGCGCTCGAGGATGCGCGGCGGGTGTTGCAGGCGGCGCTCGGCGCCTGCCTCGAGGGCCGTCCCCTCGCCACCCGCGCCGTGGCAAAGTCGATGGCGCGAAAGGCGGCGCGATGACGGGTGGCGGCATTTCACTCGGGGTCAACATCGATCACGTGGCGACGCTGCGCCAGGCGCGTCGCGGCCGCTATCCGGACCCGGTGCACGCGGCGCTCGCCGCCGAGACCGCGGGCGCCGACAGCATCACGCTGCACTTGCGCGAGGACCGCCGCCACATCCAGGATCGAGACGTACGCTCGCTGCGCGGCCTGCTGCAGACGCGCATGAATCTGGAGCTGGCGGTGACCGACGAAATGCTCGCCATCACCGCCGAGGTACGCCCGGCGGACTGCTGCCTGGTGCCCGAACGGCGCCAGGAGATCACCACCGAGGGGGGACTGGACGTGGCGGCCCAGGTCGCGCGCATACGCGATGCGACCACCTACCTGCGCCAGGCAGGGGTGCGCGTGGCGTTGTTCATCGATCCCGACCCACAGCAGGTCGAGGCGGCCGCGCAGGCCGGCGCACCGGTGGTCGAGCTGCACACCGGAGCGTACGCGGAGGCCGCCGGCGCGACTGCGGCCACCGAGCTCGAGCGCCTGCGCGCGGCGGCACGCCTGGGCGCGAGTCTCGGGCTCGAAGTCCATGCCGGCCACGGTCTGAACTACCGCAACGTGCACGCCGTGGCCGCGTTGCGCGAGATCGTCGAGCTCAACATCGGCCACGCCCTGATCGCGCACGCCCTGTTCGTGGGCCTGCCCGCTGCGGTGCGTGAAATGAAGGCCCTGATGGCGGCGGCGCGCGCATGATCTTCGGCATCGGGGTCGACGTGCTGGAGAGCGGGCGCATCGCGCGCACGCTCGAGCGCTTCGGCACGCGCTTCATCGAGCATCTGCTCATGCCCGAGGAGCACGCGCAGCTCGCGCGCACCCAGCGCCGCGAGCGCTTTCTGGCCATGCGTTTCGCCGCCAAGGAGGCCATCGTCAAAGCCATGGGTACCGGCTTTGCGCACGGCATGTGGATCCGCGACGTGGGCGTGGTGCAGAACGCGTGGGGCAAGCCCGAGGTGATCTTCTCGGCGCGCGGCGAGCGCCTGCGCCGCGGATTGGGGATCGGGGAAGCACACGTGACGCTGACCGATGAGGCGGGCCTGGTGGTGGCGGTGGCGGTGCTCATGAGAGCCTGATGAACACCCTGGTGTTCGATATCGAGACGGTGCCGGACGTCGCCTTCGGACGGCGGCTCTACGGCCTCGACGGTCTCACCGACGGGCAGGTGGCGAAGGCGATGTTTGCACTGCGCCGCCAGGACACCGGCGGGGATTTCCTGCCCCTGGAGCAGCACCGCGTGGTGGCGATCTCGTGCGCGCTGCGCACCGCGGAGGGCTTGCGGCTGTGGAGTCTCGGCGACAACGCGACCCCCGAAGGCGAGCTGGTGCAGCGCTTCTTCGACGGCATCGAGAAGTTCTCGCCCGATCTGGTGTCCTGGAACGGCTCGGCATTCGATCTGCCGGTGCTGACCTACCGTGCGCTGCTCGCCGGGGTGCAGGCGCCGCGCTTCTGGGAGACCGGCGCGGAGGATCGCGCGTTCCGTTATAACAACTACCTCAGCCGCTACCACTGGCGGCACACCGATCTCATGGACGTGCTGTCGGGCTTTCAGAACCGCGGCCGGGCCTCGCTCGCCACCGTGGCGTGCCTGCTGGGGCTGCCGGGCAAGCTTGGCTTCGAGGGCAGCCAGGTGTGGGACGCCTGGCAGGGGGGCAACCTCGCGGGCATCCGGCGCTACTGCGAGACCGACGTGCTCAACACCTGGCTCATTTACCTGCGCTTCGGGCAGTTGCGCGGGCAGCTCTCGCCCGGGCAGTACGCCGAGGAAATCGAGCGCGTGAAGACGCTGCTGCACGGCGCGCAAGAACCCCACCTCGCCGAGTTCCTGCGCGCCTGGGAGGCGGCTGCATGAGCGCCGCTGCGGCAGAGACCGGGCTCGTCACCGGGCTCACCCAGGACGGCGAGGGAGTGGTGCGCGGCGGCAAGACCGCATTCGTCGCGGGCGCGCTGCCGGGCGAGCGCATCCGCTTGCGCCGTACGCGGCGCCACCGTCAGCACGACGACGCTGAGCTGCTCGAGGTGCTGGAACCCTCGGGCGCGCGCGTCGCGCCACGCTGCGCGCACTTCGGCGTCTGCGGCGGCTGCGCCTTGCAGCACCTGGCGCCGGCGGCGCAGCTGGCGGCGAAACAGAGCGAGCTCGCTGAGACGCTCGCGCGGGTGGCACGCGTCCAGCCCGCCAGGTGGCTGGCGCCGCTTGCCGGGCCGGTCTGGGCGTACCGGCGGCGCGCGCGCCTGGGCGTAAAGTTCGTGCGCAAGAAAGGCTGTGTGGTGGTTGGTTTTCGCGAGCGCGCTGCACCCTACGTGGCGCAGCTGACGCGCTGCGAGGTGCTGGCAGCGCCCGTGGGAGAGCTGATCGCGCCGCTCGCGGCCATGCTGACCGAGCTCAGCATCCGCGAGCGGGTGCCGCAGATCGAAGTGGCAGTCGCGGACCACGCGACCGCACTCGTGCTGCGGGTGCTGAGCGCGCCCTCGGAGGCGGATGCGGCACGGCTGCGGCGGTTCGGCGCCGCCTACGGCGTACGGCTGTACCTGCAGCCCGCCGGGCTCGATTCCGTGGTGCCGCTGGATCCGCCGGTCGAGCCGTTGCGCTACGCGCTGGCGCGCTCCGGGGTGGAGTTGGAATTCGCGCCGGTCGACTTCATCCAGGTGAACGGCGCGGTCAACGAGGCGCTGGTGGAGCGCGCGGCGCAACTCCTGCAGCTCGATGGCGCCGCGACGCTGCTCGATCTGTACTGCGGCCTGGGAAACTTCACCCTGGCGCTCGCGCGCGCGGCGGGGCGTGCGGTGGGAGTGGAGGGCGAACGCGCACTCATCGAGCGTGCTCGCGGCAACGCCCGTCGCAACGGCATCGCCAACGCCGAATTCCACCTCGCCAACCTCGCGACACCGCCGGACGCGACGGCCTCCTGGATGCGCCAGGCGTACACACACGTGCTGCTCGACCCGCCGCGCACCGGGGCGCCGGCGATGTTGGCGGCGGTGGCCGCGCTGGCGCCGCAGCGGCTGTTGTATATTTCCTGTCATCCGGGGAGTCTCGCGCGGGATCTGGGGGTGCTGGTGCACGAGCACGGCTTTGCGCTCCAGGCGGCAGGTGTAGTCGATATGTTTCCCCACACCACGCATGTTGAATCGCTGGCGCTGTTGACGGCAGGCGGCCGGCGCGCTCAACGCGCGGCGCCACCGGCATGAGTCTCGGCGCCCTGATGATCGACCTCGCGGGCAGTTCCGTCACCGCGGAGGAGCGCGAGCTGCTGCGTCATCCGCTGGTCGGCGGCGTCATCCTCTTCACGCGCAACTACACCGATCCCGAGCAGCTGACCGCGCTCGTCAGCGCGGTTCATGCCGAGCGCACCCCGCCGCTGATCGTGGCCGTGGATCACGAGGGCGGGCGGGTGCAGCGTTTCCGCCAGGGATTCTCACTGCTGCCGGCCGCGCGGCGTATCGGTTACGAATTTGACCTGGACGCGCGCGCCGGGCTGGCGCTGGCGCGCGCGCTGGGCTGGCTGATGGCGGCGGAGCTGCGCGCGCACGGGATCGACATCTCCTTCGCACCGTGCGTGGACCTCGACCATGGCGTGAGCTTCATCGGGGACCGGGCGTTCCATGCGCTGCCGGATGCCGTGGGGCAGCTGGCCGTCGCCTGGATGCACGGGATGCGGGACGCGGGCATGGCGGCCACGGCCAAGCACTTCCCGGGACACGGGGCGGTAGTGGCCGATTCGCACCTCACCCTGCCGGTCGACCGCCGCCCCCTCCCGGACCTGGCCCCCGACCTGGCCCCCTACCGGCGGCTGATGGCCAACGGGCTGCCGGCGGTCATGGTGGCCCACGTGCTGTTTCCGGCGGTGGATTCGGCCCCGGCGAGCCTCTCCAGCCGCTGGATTCGCGACGTGCTGCGCGGAGAGCTCAGGTTTCAGGGGGTAGTGTTTGCAGATGATCTGTCCATGGGAGGGGCCGCCGCAGCCTACGGAGACGTCGTGACCCGGGCGCGGCAGGCACTGTCTGCAGGTTGCGACATGCTACCGGTGTGCAATAACCGTGCGAGCGTCATGGAGCTGATAGAGCACCTGGATGCCGAGCCGCAGCCGGCATCGAGCCTGCGCCTGGTGCGCCTGCACGGGCGCGCAGGCACCGTGCGTTCCGGGCTCCAGGCTTCGGCTGAATGGGGGCGCGCGCGCGAGTTGCTGGCCCGCGCCGCAGCCGTTCCGGCCCTGACGCTGGACGCCGGACGCGACACATGAACAACTGGTCGGCGGAGGCCTGGCGCCGCGTGGTTGAGAGCGCACCCGAAGGCATCGTGATCTGCGATGCCGCGGGCCGCGACTGCCCGGTGTTGTTCGTCAACTCCTCGTTCGCGGACATGTGCGGCTATCCGGCGGCGGCGCTGCTGGGCACCAACCTGCGCATCCTGCAGGGCACGGACCGCGACCAGGAGGCGCGCACGCGCCTGCGCGAGGCACTGGACAAGGGCGAGCCGGCACGCGTGCTGGTACGCAACTATCGTCCCGATGGGTCGCTCTTCTGGAACGAGATGGTGGTACAGCCGGTGCGCAGCCCCGCCGGGCAGCTCACTCATTTCATCGGCTACCACCGCGACGCCAGCGAGCGCCTCAAGGCCGCGGAGCGCACCCCCGACGGGCTGCCAACCTGGCTGCGGGAAGACCGCCTCACCGGCCTGCACTCACGCGCCTACTTCGAGGAGTTACTGCAGCGTGACTGGGTGCTCGCGCAGCGCGACTCGCACGAGATCGGCCTCACCCTGTTCGACATCGACGATCTCGGCGCCTACAACGACAAGTTCGACCGCTCGGCGGGCGATGCCTGCATCCGGCGCGTCGCGCGCGTGGTTGGCGCCGCCTACCGGCGGCGCGGGGATCTTGTCGGCCGGTGGGAGGGCGGAACCTTCGCCGTGTTGACCCAGGGCGAGGCCGCGGACAAGGCTACCCATTACGCCCAGGTGGTGTCGCGGCGCGTGCGCGAGCTGCTCATGCATCACCCCACCGCCGGCGCCGGGCGCTACGTCACCGTGAGCGCCGGGATCGCGAGTCTCGTGCCGCCGCGCGCACTGCCGCTCGAGGGACTGCTGAAGGCGTGCCGGGCCGCCCTGAAGCGAGCCAAGGTGAACGGCAAGGACGGGATCGTGACCGCGGAGGCGGGGGATTTTCACTGACCCCTTAAGCCCCTCGGGCGCGGCGCAGCCGCAGGCAGCCCCGGGGCAGGAAGGGCCCCGATCCGGCTAGCGGAGGCTTGTTTGCTGTAGAAATAAAGTAGTGGTAATATTGCCACCGAAAATGACCATCCAGGCCGTCAAGACCCGCCCCGCGCCGCATCCCGGCGTCATCCTGTCGCGCGCCACGGTGCGTGCGGCGCGCTTCCTGGATGTGGCGCAGGCGGACCTGGCGCAGGTCATCGGCGTGAGCGGGGCGACGTTATCGCGCATCGCCCATGGCCGGAAGGCACTCGAGCCCGGCTCCAAGCCCTGGCAGCTCGCGGCGCTGTTCGTGCGGCTGTTCCGCTCNCTCGACGCCATCGTCGGCTCGGATGATGCCGCCGCGCGTGCCTGGCTGCGCAGCGACAACCANGCCCTGGGCGGGGTGCCCCTGGCGCTCNTGCGCGAACCCGCGGGCCTGGTGCGCACGGTTGACTACCTGGACGCCGCCCGCGCTCGCATCTGAGGCGCGCCNTTACAGCCACGAGCTGTGGCGCGTNGTCGAGGCGCAGCACACGGCCTCGACCATGCGGCTGGTCGACTCGCTCGAGGAGCAGGCGAGCCTCGAGCTGGTGCTGGAGGAGAGCAAGCCGCCGCTGCCGCCGGAGGCGCGCAGGCTCCACTATCTTCTCGCCACACCGTTTCGCTACCGCCCGCATGTCAGCTCCCGCTTCCGCGCGGCGCTAGAGGCCGGAGTCTGGTACGGCGCCGAGGTATTGCGCACGGCGCTGGCGGAGAAGAGCTACTGGCGGCTGCGCTTTCTGCTCGACTCTCCCGCAACGCCCGATCTGAAGCCCGTGCCGCACACGGCGTTTCGCGCCGCGGTGCGCACGGCGGCGGCCGTAGATCTGACGGTCGAGCCGTTGGTGCGCGACCGCCTCGTGTGGACGCACCGCGTGAGCTACCAGGGCACGCAGGCGTTCGCCGCCCTGGCGCGCCAGGCGGACATTCAGCTGATCCGCTACGAATCCGTGCGCGATCCCGAACACGCCGCGTGCGCGGCGGTGCTCGCCCCCGCGGCGTTCGGCCGTGCCAAGCCCCATTCCCAGCACACCTGGTTCATCGCCGCCTCGCGCGCGCGGGTGCGCTGCGCGCAGGATGAGAGGGGAGGGACGAGCTGGGAATTCACCCCCGAGCAGCTGCTGTAGAGGGTCGGCGCCGTCACTTGCGCCGCCCGCTAACGCCCCGGGGCTCGCGCGCCCTGCGAAGGCGTCACCAGCGCGATCACGCCGAACGCCGGGTGGTCGAAGTAGTTGCGCTCGTAGAAGTGCACGCGGCGGCTCTGGTTGAGCGTGAACGGCGTGTCGGGCGCGGCGGTGAGGCCAGGCGGCGCAGAGGGCATGGCGTAGGTCAGCGACATCCCCAGGTGCAGGAACTGGCCGCGCTCCAGAAACACCGTGCCGCTGAGACCCTGGACATTGATCCCGAGGCGCTGCAGGGCGAAGCCGGCGCGCGTGCCCCAGGAACTCGCCGTCTGCGACCAGGCCGCATGCGCGACCGGCACGTAACTGCCGCTCGCGCGCAGGCGGTTCTCCAGTTCCGTCAGCTGCCACACCGAAGCTGGCAGCATGGCGACGAAATGCCCCACCTGCGCTGGGCCGCTCGTGGATTCATCGCCGGCGACGATGCTGTGCGTGCCGGCGCCGGCCTCCGCGCTCCAGTTCTCGGCGCCACCGAGCGTGGCGGTGTCCTGAAATACGATGATCTCGATGTTGTACACCGGGCCGGCGGCGCCCACGGTCGCCGGCGGCTCCTGTGCCGCCGCCGGCGCGCCGGCGAGCAGCGCGCACGCGGTGAGGCCGAGCGTCAGCTGCAACGGCGGGAGGCGGGCGTCCATGCGCGGCATTCTAATGGAGCCGGGGCGGTTCGCCGAGGCGCCGCAGAAGATCCGCGGCAAACTCGAAGCGGGCATTCTCGGTGGGAAGTTGGCGCGACACACGCAGCTTCAGTGGTCCTTCGAGGCGGTACTCGCGTGCGCCGCTCTGAATCATGCGCACCACGGTGGCCGGGTCGATACGTGAGCGCTCCTCGAACAGCACCGAGCCGCCCTGCAGGCCCAGGTCGAGCCGGCGCACCCCCAGGGCGCGCGCCGTGAGTTTGAGTTTGGCGATGCGCAGCAGGCTTTGCGCCGCACTGGGCAGCGGGCCAAAACGATCGTGGATTTCCGCGCTGAGCTCATCGAGTGCCGCCTCGCTGTCGGCGGCGGCGATGCGCTTGTAGAGCGACAGGCGCATGTGCACGTCGCCGACGTAGACTTCCGGCAGGAACGCCGGCAGGCGCAGCTCGACTTCGGTGGCGGCGGCCAGCGGCTGGTCGAGCACCGGCTCGCGGCCTTCCTTGAGGGCCCGCACCGCGTGCTCGAGCATGTCCAGATACAGGGACAGCCCGATCTCGGTCACCTGGCCGCTTTGCTCCTCACCGAGCAACTCACCGGCACCGCGGATCTCGAGGTCATGGGTCGCGAGCACAAATCCCGCTCCCAGCTCCTCCATCGACTCGATCGCCTCGAGCCGCTTGACGGCATCGCGCGCCAGCGCCTGGCGCGGCGGCGCGATCAGATACGCGTAGGCGCGGTGGTGCGAGCGTCCGACGCGGCCGCGCAGCTGGTGCAGCTGCGCCAGCCCGAGTGTGTCGGCGCGATTGATCATGATGGTGTTGGCGGTGGGCACGTCGATACCGCTCTCGATGATGGTGGTGCACACCAGCACGCTGAAGCGGCGGTGATAGAAATCGACCATCAACTGCTCTAGCTCGCGCTCGCGCATCTGCCCGTGGCCGATGCGCAGGCTCGCCTCCGGCACCAGTGCCTGTACCTCGGCGGCGATTTTCTCGATGGTGCGTACTTCGTTGTGCACGAAATAGATCTGTCCGCCGCGGCGCAGCTCGCGCAATGCCGCCTCGCGCAGCGTCGGCGCGTGCCACTCGATGAGGAAGGTCTTGATCGCCAGCCGCCCCGCCGGAGCGGTGGTGATCAGCGACAGGTCGCGCAGGCCGCCGAGCGCCATGTTGAGGGTGCGCGGAATGGGGGTTGCGGTGAGGGTGAGCACGTGCACGTTGGCGCGCAACGCCTGCAGGCGCTGCTTGTCGCGCACCCCGAAGCGGTGCTCCTCATCGATGATGAGCAGGCCCAGGTCGCGGAAGCGCGCGTGCGCATGCAGCAGGCGGTGGGTGGCGATGACGATGTCGACCTTGCCCTGCTCGAGCCCGGCGAGCACCGCCTGGGTCTCCGTCGAGCCGCCGAAACGCGATAGCCCCTCGATGCGCACCGGCCAGTCGGCGAAGCGGTCGCGAAAGTTGGTCAGGTGCTGCTGCACCAGCAGTGTGGTCGGAGCGAGTACCGCGACCTGCTTGCCCGCCTGTGCGGCCACGAACGCCGCGCGCATGGCGACTTCGGTCTTGCCGAAGCCGACATCGCCGCACACGATGCGATCCATGGGGCGCTCGCTGCCGAGGTCGGCGAGCACCTGCTCGATCGCCTGCGCCTGATCCTCGGTCTCCTCGAACGGGAAGGCGTTGGCGAAGGACTGGTAGTCGAGCTCGCTTGCCGCCAAGGCAAGTCCCTGCTGGGCCTTGCGCCGCGCGTACAGATCGAGGAGTTCCGCGGCCACGTCGCGGATCTGCTCGGCGGCGCGCCTGCGGGCCCTGGCCCATTGATCGGTGCCGAGCTTGTGCAGCGGGGCGCTCTCGGGCGCGGCGCCGGTGTAGCGGCTCACCAGGTGCAGCGCGTGCACCGGCACGTAGATGCGGTCGCCGTCCTGATATTCGAGCACCAGAAACTCTCCGGGTTGCCCGCCGATGTCCATCGGTCTGAGGCCCGCGTAGCGGCCGACCCCGTACTCCTCGTGCACCACCGGTGCGCCCGGATTGAGGTCCTGGAGGTCGCGCAGGATCGCCTCTGGATCCGCGGCGCGCTTGCGCCGCCGCTCCTGGCGGGCGCGTGCCCCAAACAGCTGCCCTTCCGCGATCACCGCGATCGGCGGCGCGATGAGCGTGAGGCCTTCGAGGTCGGGCGCCACCGTCAGTGCGAGCCGCGCCGTGCCGGCGACGAACGCATCCCAGCCGGGCACGACGGCCACCTCGTGGCGATGCGCGCGCAGCATCTCCTGCAGCACCTCACGCCGTCCGGCCGAGTCAGCCGCCAGCAGCACGCGGCCCTCGAAGTCACTCAGGAACGCATCGAGGGCTGCGAACGGCCGCTCGGCGCGCCCGTCGACGCGCAGCTCGCGCGGCGCGCTGGTGGGGAAATTGCGCACCTCGGCCGCGGCACCGTGCAGCTCGGTCTCCGCTTTGAAGGCATCGAGGGTGATCGATGCGAATCCGGCGAGCGCCGCTTCCAGCGCGGCCGGCTCGAGAAACAACTCCGCGGGCCTGAGCACCGGGCGCTCGATGTCGTGGCGGCGATCCTCGTAACGCGCCTCGATGTCCTGCCACGCCTTGCTGAGGGTCTGTGGCAGCGCGGCGTCGTGCACGATCACCGCATCCGCGGGCAGGTAGTCGAACAATGTCGCCATCGAATCGAAGAACAGCGGCTGATAGAACTCCACCCCCGCGGGCGCGAGTCCCTCGCTCACGCCGCGATAAACGCCGCTGCGGGTTGGCTCGCCCTCGAAGCGCGTGCGGTAGCGGCGGCGGAAATCCTTCACCGCGTCCGTATCCAGCGGCACCTCGCGTGCCGGCAGCAACCGCACCCGGGGGAGCGCATCGAGCGAGCGCTGCGTTTCCGGATCGAAGCGGCGGATCGCCTCGATCTGCTCATCGAACAGGTCGATGCGCAGCGGCGCCGCGGCACCCATGGGGAACACGTCCAGGAGCGAGCCGCGCACCGCGAACTCTCCGGGACTCACCACCTGGCTGACACTCGCATAGCCTGCCTCGACGAGTCGTTGCCGGAACGGCTCGATGGCGAGCGCCTGCCCCCTGCTGAGCTCGAACGCCCGGCCCTGCACGTAACTGCGCGGCGCCAGCCGCTGCATGAGCGTGTCGGCCGAGACGATCAGGCAGCCGTGCCGCAGCTGCGGCAGCTCGAACAGACTCTTCAGCCGCTCGGAGGTGATGTCCGGATGGGGAGAGAACAGCTCGTACGGCAGCACTTCCCAGTCCGGCAGCCGCAGCAGGGGCAGCTCCTCGCCGGCGAAGAAGCGCAGCTCGGCCGTCAGCCGCTCGAGCTCGCGCACCGCGTCCACGATGACCACGTACAGCCGCCGGTCGGCGCGCGTGGCTTCGGCCAGCGCCAGTGCCGCGG
>JGI12053J15887_10001362_pt1 | contig 11314 bp, 12 predicted proteins | sample MedBloCAOM1_O3_FD_15887 | JGI IMG/M metagenome (IMG submission 15887) | reverse complement strand
CTGCCAGACAGGATTGAACTGTCGACCTCTCCATTACCAATGGAGTGCTCTACCACTGAGCTACGGCAGCGTGCCCGGATACGAGAATCGGCCAAAAAGGGCCCCTACAAGGCGGGCCGATCCTTGCCACAAGGCCCCATCTGGCGCAAGCGCGGGGCGAGCCTGTGCCGCCATCAAAAATCGTCACAATCAGCCCGGAGCGCCCGCGGCCTCCTTCAACCGGCTCAGTTGCGGGCCAATACGGTTCCCCATTTCCTCGCCCAGCGCCTGGAGCGCCTTGATCGGGCGGATCATGACCTCGAATTCGACCATTTCGCCGGCCTGATTGAATTTGATGAGATCGATGCCCTTGAGCTGCTGTTTGCCGATATTGGCGGCAAATTCGAGGGCTGCATCGCGAGAGCCGGCGATAAACGTGCGATGATCGCGAAAATTCTCGAAAATCTGCACCACCGTGGTCAGCACCAGCAGCGTTGCAGGTCGCCCCGGGATTGGCGATTGCACGAACGGCGAACGGAACACAATATGTTCTGACAGCAGCGAGGCCAGCAGGTCGCGATCGCCCGACGCGACAAAACGATGCCAGCCGTCCAGGGTTCGTTGCGGCAAAGGCGCCAGTGCATGGTTTTCGCTCACTATCTCCCCGGTCATTCGAGCAGGTTCACGATGAACGATGAGACGGATAAATACGAGGGGCAAACCGGAACGCCCGCCAAAAACCCCAAAAAAGACCCGAGGAAAGACTCGAGCAAAGATCTGAGGCAGGATCGGCTGAAGCTGGCGTTGCGCGAAAATCTCAAGCGGCGAAAATCGCAGGCGAGGGGGCGAAGCGATGTCACGACGGCGCCTTCCCATGGCGATGACGTCTCCCCACATGACGACAGCGCAAAAAAGCCGGGCGAATGACGGGCTGCGGCAAATTCGTTATTTGTTTGAATAGTGTGAGAAAAAAATGGGCGTCGACCCCGCAACTGGAAGTAACAGCGATGGCCGCGCCCCGCTGGCGGCCGCGTTTCCGCGGCATGAGCAGACATTCCCGGCGCTGACGCCGCAAGAAATCGCGCGCATGCGGCGGTTCGGCGATGTCAGAACTTACAAGAACGGCGAAAGACTGTTCGAGACCGGCAAACCCGGGCCGGGCATGTTCGTCATCTTGTCCGGCCATGTCGCGATCACCCAACGCGATGGCCTTGGTCACGTCACGCCGGTCATCGATCAGGGACCGGGTCAGTTTCTCGCCGAAATCGGTCAGCTCTCGGGCCGCCCCGCGCTGGTCGACGGCCATGCCGAGGGCGATGTCGAAACCTTGTTGATTCCGCCGGAACGATTGCGCGCGCTCCTGGTCGCCGAAGCCGATCTCGGCGAGCGCATCATGCGCGCGCTTATCCTGCGCCGCGTAAACCTGATCCAGGGTGGCGTCGGCGGCCCGGTGCTGATCGGCCCACCGGATTCGAGTGGCGTCATTCGCCTGCAGGGATTTCTCACCCGCAACGGTATCCCTCATCATCTGCTCGACCCGGAAAGGGATCACGACGCGGCCGAAGTGATTGCGCGTTATTCGCCTTCGCCGACAGATTGGCCGCTGGTGGTCGCTGCCGACGGCACCGTGCTTCGCAGCCCCAGCGAAGCCGAACTCGCCCGCGCGCTTGGCATGATCGGCGGTCCAGCCGGGAATAAAATCTACGATACCGCGATCGTAGGCTGCGGTCCGGCGGGTCTCGCGACCGCGGTGTATGCCGCGTCGGAAGGTCTGTCAGTGGCCGTGTTGGATGCGCGCTCCTTCGGCGGCCAGGCCGGCGCCAGCGCCCGTATCGAAAATTATCTCGGCTTCCCCACGGGAATCTCAGGGCAGGCGCTTGCCGGCCGCGCCTTCACCCAGGCGCAAAAGTTCGGCGCCGACATCATGATACCGATCGGGGCGAAGGCGCTTGATTGCACCCGGGCGGATGGCGCCTTTGCGCTGGCGCTCGATGGCGGCGANCTGTTGCGCGCGCGCTCCATCGTGGTCGCGAGCGGCGCGCGCTACCGGCGCCCCGAGATCGAAAATCTCGATCGGTTCGAAGGCCGCGGGGTCTGGTACTGGGCGTCGCCGATCGAGGCGCGGCTCTGCGCGGAGCAGGAGATCGTGCTGGTCGGCGGCGGCAACTCCGCCGGGCAAGCCGCGGTGTTTCTATCGGGCCATGCCCGCAGGGTTCACATGATCATCCGCGGCGGCGGTCTCGGCGCCAGCATGTCGCGCTATCTGATCGAGCGCATCGAGGCGACGCCGAACATCGAATTGCTGTTCAACACCGAGGTGGTCGGGCTTGAAGGCACGCAAGACGTATCGCTGGAGCGGGTGCGCTGGCGCAGCCGCTTGTCCGGTGAAGAGAGCAGCGCTGAGATCCGCAATCTGTTCCTGTTCGTCGGCGCCGATCCCGCCACCGGATGGCTCGAGGGTTGCGGCGTCACGCTCGATCGCGCAGGTTTCGTGGTGACCGGCGCGCAGTCCGAACAAAATCAGGGTCGTCTGGTGGCGCCGCTGGAAACCTCCGTGCCCGGCGTGTTCGCGGTTGGCGACGTGCGCTCGGGGTCGGTCAAGCGGGTCGGCGGCGCGATCGGTGAGGGCGCACAGGTGGTGGCGGCGCTGCACGGTTTTCTTGGCGATACCGCGAAACCGGCGCTGTAGGGCAGAGGCACAGAATGGCAAAGGGCTGCACCCACATCGCTGGCATTCACGAGGTCACGCCGAGCGCGCTCGGCTGCGAGGAATGCCTGAAGATCGGCAGCGTGTGGCTGCATTTGCGGATCTGCCGCACCTGCGGGCACGTCGGCTGTTGTGACGATTCTCCCAACAAGCACGCGACCGCGCATTTCCACGCCACGCAGCATCCGGTTATCGAGGGCTATGATCCGCCGGAAGGCTGGGGCTGGTGCTATGTCGACGAAGTGCTGCTCGATCTATCTAGCCGAAAGACTCCGCACAACGGACCGATCCCGCGCTACTACTGAATACAGCCTTTCAACTCAAATAAGGAAAACCGGATGCAATCCGCGACGAGAACTTTTTGTGCCATCGTCTCTGGTATGTTGGTGGCATTATCGATCGCGTTGCTTGATCCAGGCGCAGCATTTGCGCAGGCGCCGCAGAGCAAGTTTGTCGAGGCCAACGGCGTCAAGCTGCATTATCTGATCGCCGGCAAGGGCGATCCCGTGGTGTTGCTGCACGGCTATGCCGAAACCAGCCACATGTGGCTGCCGCTGATCGCGAAGCTTGCCGACAAGCATACGGTGATCGCGCCTGATTTACGCGGCTTCGGTCAATCCTCCGCGCCTTCCGATGGCTACACCAAGGCGGCCATGGCGCAGGACATCCACGCGCTGGTGAANAGNCTCAAATACGATCACATCCGGCTGGTCGGTCACGATATCGGGCTGATGGTCGCCTACGCCTATGCGGCGCAATATCNCGGTGAAGTCGACCGGCTGGTGCTGATGGAAGCGTTCCTGCCCGGCGTTGGCGACTGGAATAACGTCTTTCTGCTGCGCGATCTCTGGCATTTCCATTTCTACGGCAAGACGCCGCTGGCGCTGGTCACTGGTCGCGAACGGATTTACCTCGAACACTTCTGGAACGATTTTGCCGCCGATCCAAAAAACTCGGTACCGGAAAAGGATCGCGCATTCTACGCAAAGGCCTATGCGCAGCCCGGCCACATGAAGGCCGGGATGGAAGTCTTCCGCGCCTTTCCAAAAGACGCCGAGGACTTCGCGGGATTTGCCAAAACCAAGCTGCCGATGCCGATGCTGGTGGTTTCCGGAGAAAAAGCCGGCGGTCCGTTCCTGATCGAGCAGGGCAAGATGGTAGCGACCAATGTCGAGGGCGTACTCGTCAGGGGCCGCGGACATTGGCTGATGGAAGAAGCGCCGGACCAGGTGATCCCGAAACTGGTTGAATTTCTCAATCGCTAGGACGGGGACGTGGCGCTCGTTGTGACAGCCTTGCAAAAAACATGGGCATCACGCACGTCCTTTTGATCGGGGCTGCATGCCTGAATTGCCGTCGGCACCGCCTGCGTCTGTAGATATTTCCAGAGCGGAGTCGTAGCATTCGTCCGGTTCTTAAAAGGGGGAGTACGTCATGATCTTAGGCATGAGTTTGTCTACATTTACCACGGTGCACGTGATCATCAGCCTGATCGCAATCGTTTCCGGCACTATCGTCATGTTCGGGCTGCTCGGCTCCCACCGGATGCCGGGTTTGACCGCGATATTCCTGCTGTTCACGATTTTGACCAGCGCCACCGGCTTCTTGTTTCCGTTTGAGAAGTTGCTGCCGTCCCACATGATCGGCATTCTCTCGCTGGTACTGCTGGCGATCGCGTGCATTGCGCTTTACGGCATGAAGCTTTCCGACGCGTGGCGCTCGATCTACGTCGTGACCGCGATGATCTCGCTTTACCTCAACATATTCGTTCTGATCATCCAGAGCTTCCTGAAGGTGGGCCCGTTGCATGCGCTGGCGCCGAGCGTGCCGCCAAGCGAGCCGCCGTTCGCCATCGTCCAGGGCATCGTGCTGATGTTCTTCGTGATTGTTATCATCGGTGCGGTGAGACGATTTCGGCCGATGCCGACCTACGCCTGATCGACGCGGCATATGTTTTCGTCATTCCGGGGCGACGCGGAGCGTCGAACCCGGAATCTCGGCCAAGATACTTTTGGATTCCGGGTCCGCGCCAGCCAAGTCGGCTGTTGCCGACTTGGACACTGATACCAACCGAACTCGGGTAGCCTGAGTTCGGGTGGCGCGTGTCCGCAGATGTGCAATTGCACATCGGGGAATGACGGTAACTCTGTCTGAGAGGAGCTCTGCAATGGCGACGATCAAGACCAAAGACGGTACCGAAATTTACTACAAGGACTGGGGCACCGGTCAGCCCGTGGTGTTCTCGCACGGCTGGCCACTGTCGGCGGATGACTGGGACGGGCAGATGCTGTTCTTCCTAAACCACGGCTATCGGGTCATCGCCCATGATCGTCGCGGCCACGGCCGGTCCAGCCAGACCGGCGACGGCCATGACATGGATCATTATGCCGACGACCTTGCGGCTTTGACGGCGCATCTCGATCTGAACAATGCCATTCACGTCGGCCATTCCACCGGCGGCGGAGAGGTGGTGCACTATCTGGGACGGCACGGCGAGAGCCGGGTGGCGAAGGCCGCCATCATCAGCGCGGTGCCGCCGCTGATGGTGAAGACAGCGGACAATCCTGGCGGCCTCCCCAAAGACGTCTTTGACGGATTTCAGGCGCAACTCGCTGCCAGTCGTTCGCAATTTTATCGCGACGTTGCGGCGGGTCCGTTCTATGGCTACAACCGGCCGGGCGCCAAAGCCTTGGAGGCCGTCATCCAGAATTGGTGGCGCCAGGGTATGATGGGCGGCGCCAAGGCGCATTATGACGGCATCGTCGCCTTCTCGCAGACTGACTTCACTGCCGACCTCAAGAAGATCGCCGTGCCCGTCCTGGTGATGCATGGCGACGACGATCAAATCGTTCCTTATGCCGACTCCGCGCCATTGTCGGCAAAGCTGCTGAAGAACGGGACGCTGAAGACCTACAAGGGCTTTCCGCACGGCATGCCGACCACGGAAGCGGCCACGATCAACGCCGACCTGCTGGCATTCTTCAAGGAATGAAGATCATCCTGTTCGGCGCGTGGCGCCAAAATACATGACCACGGCCGAGCAGGTAGGCCGCGCCATGATCAAGGTTGCGCGCGATGGCTATCCAAAACCGATGCTGGAGAGCGAAGACATCAACGCGGTTTAGGTACGCTCGTCATTCCGGGGCGCTCGTTCAGCAAAGCTGAATGAGCGAACCCGGAATCCAGAGATTGTCAGCGCGAGATTGCCCGACGCGCAAGTGCGCATCTGAGGTTCGCGGCAGCGCACCCCGGAATGACTGTGCAAGTCCGCCGCCAACCCCATCAAATNGCCGCAAATTTCAAAGCTTTTGCTATCGGGGTCTCGTTCGCCCTATACTTTGCACATAGNAAAAGCGGGAATCGGTATGGATCGCATTCGCATCGTGGGCGGCAGCAAGCTCAATGGCACCATCCCGATCTCGGGCGCGAAGAACGCCGCGCTGCCGTTGATGATTGCGGGCCTGTTGTCGGAGGAAACGCTGATCCTCGACAACGTGCCGCGGCTCGCCGACGTCGCGCAACTGCAGCGCATTCTCGGCAATCACGGCGTCGACATCACCTCCGTGGGAAAACGGCCGGGCGATCACGAATATCAGGGCCAGACCCTGCACATTTCGGCGGCCAACATCATCGATACGACCGCGCCTTACGAACTAGTATCGCGGATGCGCGCCAGTTTCTGGGTGATCGCGCCGCTGCTGGCGCGGATGCATGAAGCAAAAGTATCGCTGCCCGGCGGCTGCGCCATCGGGACCCGGCCGGTGGATCTCTTGATCATGGCGCTGGAGAAACTCGGTGCGGAACTCACCATTGACGGCGGCTATGTGATCGCGAGGGCGCCCGGCGGCCTCAAGGGCGCCGATATCGAATTTCCCAAGGTGACGGTGAGCGGCACCCATGTCGCTGTCATGGCGGCGACATTGGCCAAAGGCACCAGCGTCATCACCAACGCCGCCTGCGAGCCGGAAATCCTCGATGTCGCCGACTGCCTGAACAAGATGGGCGCGCGCGTCTCCGGCGCCGGCACGCCCCACATCGTCGTCGAGGGTGTGGCCAAGCTTCACAGCGCGCGGCATACCGTGCTGCCGGATCGAATCGAGACCGGCACCTATGCGATGGCGGTGGCTATGACCGGCGGCGATGTGCAATTGGCCGGTGCGCGGCCCGAACTGCTGCAATCGGCGCTCAACGTGCTGACGCAGGCCGGCGCTACCATCACCGTCAACAACCAAGGCATCCGCGTCGCTCGCAATGGTGCCGGGATCATGCCGGTGACGGTTTCGACCGCGCCGTTTCCGGGTTTTCCGACCGATCTGCAGGCGCAGCTGATGGCGCTGATGGCCTGCGCCAAGGGCTGTTCTCACATCACCGAGACGATCTTCGAAAATCGCTTCATGCATGTGCAGGAACTGGCGCGGTTCGGCGCGCGGATTCATCTCGATGGCGAGACCGCCACCATCGATGGCATTGCCAAACTGCGCGGCGCGCCTGTGATGGCGACGGATCTGCGCGCGTCAGTGTCGCTGGTGATCGCGGGGCTCGCCGCCGAAGGTGAGACCATGGTCAACCGNGTCTACCATCTGGACCGCGGCTTCGAGCGGCTCGAGGAAAAGCTGTCGGCGTGCGGCGCTTCCATCGAGCGCATCAGCGATTGAACTTGGGTGCGTATTCCGCAAAACTGAGCACCGGTATTGCATCAAGTTTATGCAGATTGCGTAGACTTATCTGCGNTAGAATACGCGCAAATGATAGGTGCACCCGGTGACGGCCCAGCTCAAATTGATCGCACTCGATGCCGATGATCTTGCCGTGATTTCCACGCATGTGCAGGATGCGCGCGTGCAGACCTCCGACATTATCTGGAGGCAAGGCGAAAAGCGGCTGGTGGTCGGCATGAACCGGCTGGACTGGGAACAGACGCTTTCCGGGGAAACCGCCCCGCGCCGCCTGGTCGCGGCGTTGCGCTTCGATCGCGTGTTGTCGTGCAAGTCGCGCAACATCGATCTGGAGACGCCGGAAACCGCCCTGGAGCTGCTCGGGATCGAGTTTCATCCCGGCGAACCGCCCAGCGGCAGCGCGGTGCTGCTGTTCGGCCAGGGTGGGGCGCTGCGGCTGGACGTCGAATGTCTCGAATGCGAATTGACCGACCTTGGCGCTGACGATCTCGGAACCTCCGATCTCGGCGAAGGCGCCGAGCCATCCGGATGGAACGCCTGAACGCATGTCGGCCGCAGCCTGTGGGATGGGCTGATTTCGGCGAAGGCGCGGAGTCATCCGGATGGGATGCGTGAGCGCATGTCATTCCGGGGCGATGCGGAAGCATCGAACCTCAGATGTGCAGCCCACATCTGAGGTCTGGTCCTTCGGACCATCCCGGAATGACGGCCTCAAAGGGTTGACGGCGATTTGCCGCCGCGCCATTGAGCAGTGGGCCCTTATTAATCTGCGCGTGTTCTGATCGCAAAACCGGTACCCACTTTGCGGAATACGCGCTCCCGCCGGAAAGCCAACATGCCTGTTCGATTAGACAGAAGCAGCGCCGATTTCGCCGAGCGATTCGCGGGCTTCCTCGCGATCAAGCGCGAGGTATCCGCCGATATCGAGAGCGCAACCCGCGCCATCGTCGACGATGTGGCTGCGCGGGGCGACCTCGCGCTGATCGAGGCGACGCGCAAGTTCGACCGCCTGGATCTGGACGCAAGCGGCTTGCGCATCACGCCAGCCGAAATCGACGCGGCGGTGCAAGCCTGCGACGCCGGGACCCTCGACGCGCTCAAATTCGCGCGCGACCGGATCGAGGTTTTCCATAAGCGGCAATTGCCTGCGGACGAGCGCTTCACCGATGCGCTGGGCGTCGAGCTCGGCTGGCGCTGGAGCGCGATCGACGCGGTTGGTCTTTATGTGCCGGGTGGCACCGCCGCCTATCCGTCCTCGGTGCTGATGAATGCGGTGCCGGCGAAGGTCGCGGGCGTTGCGCGCGTGGTGATGGTGGTGCCATCGCCCGAGGGCAAGCTCAATCCCTTGGTGCTGGCGGCGGCAGATCTCGGCGGCGTGTCCGAGATCTATCGCGTCGGCGGCGCGCAGGCGGTGGCCGCGCTGGCCTATGGCACCGCGACCATCGCAGCGGTGGCGAAGATCGTCGGCCCCGGCAACGCCTATGTCGCCGCCGCCAAGCGGCTGGTGTTCGGCAAGGTCGGCATCGACATGATCGCCGGTCCCTCGGAAGTGCTTGTGATCGCCGACCACACCGGCAACCCCGGCTGGATCGCTGCTGATTTGCTGGCCCAGGCCGAGCACGACGTCAACGCGCAGTCGATCCTGATCACCGACAATATGGCGCTTGCGGACGACGTCGAACGCGCGGTGGAATCGCAATTGAACACGCTGCCGCGCGCCGATATCGCCCGCGCTTCGTGGAACCAGTTCGGCGCCATCATCGTGGTGAAGAACCTCGACGAGGCGATAGCGCTGGCGAACGCCATCGCCGCCGAGCATCTGGAAATCATGACATCGGATCCGGAGAGTCTGTCGGCGCAAATCCGCAATGCCGGCGCGATCTTCCTTGGACCCCACACCCCCGAGGCGATCGGCGATTATGTCGGCGGCTCCAACCACGTGCTGCCGACGGCGCGCTCGGCGCGGTTCTCGTCCGGGCTCGGGGTGCTTGACTTCATGAAGCGAACGTCGATCCTCAAATGCGGGCCGGACCAGTTGAGGGTATTGGGACCGGCGGCGATGACGCTGGGCAAGGCCGAAGGCCTCGATGCCCACGCGCGTTCAGTCGGATTGCGCCTCGATTTGTCATGACCAAGCCGCCGCCAGAGGAGGATTCGCACAATCGCATCGTCGCGGTGACGCTCGATGAGGAATCGATCGGGCGTTCCGGCCCCGACATCGAGCACGAGCGCGCGATCGCGATCTACGACCTGATCGAAAAGAATTTGTTCGCGCCGGAAGGTGCGATCGAGGGGCCATTTGCCTTGCACATCGGCATCACCGGCAACCGGCTGATGTTCGACATCCGCCGCGAAGACGGCACGCCTGTCGTGGCGCATCTGCTGTCGCTGTCACCGTTCCGGCGAATCGTGAAAGACTATTTCATGATCTGCGACAGCTACTATCAGGCGATCCGCACCGCCACGCCGGACAAGATCGAAGCCATCGACATGGGCCGCCGCGGTATTCACGACGAAGGCTCGCGCACCCTGCAGGAGCGGTTGAAAGGCAAAGTGCGGGTCGATTTCGAAACCGCGCGCCGGCTGTTCACGCTGATCTCCGTCCTGCACTGGAAGGGCTGAGGCATGACCCGGAAAAGTGGGCACCGGTTTTCCGAAAAGGTCATGCCCAAGCGAGTCCGCATGATCCCGAAAAGTGGGCACCGATTTTCGGACCAGATCATGCGCAAATCAAGAGAAGCGTAGGCGAATGGAAGCGCCCTCGCGCCTACGCGCTCCGCAGGCCGTGCTGTTCGCATGCGGCCTCAACAGCGTGCGTTCGCCGATGGCCGAAAGCCTGCTGCAGCGGATGTTTCCCCACGCACTCTACGTCAAATCCGCCGGCGTCAGGAAGGGCGAGCTCGATCCGTTCGCGGTCGCGGTGATGGCAGAACTCGGCCAGGATATCTCGGGCCACAAGCCGACTACGTTCGAGGAACTGGACGATTGGGAGGGGCTCAATTTCGACCTCATCATCACGCTGTCGCCCGAAGCGCATCACAAAGCGCTGGAATTGACGCGCACGCTCGCCGCCGACGTCGAATATTGGCCGACGCACGATCCCACCGGAGCCGAAGGCAATCGCGAGCAGAAGCTGCAGGCCTACCGCGAGGTCTGCGACGATCTCCTGCTGCGCATCCGCAAACGGTTTTCGAAGGTCGGCGCGGCGAGTGGGTAGCATGCAGGACTGCGCTGCATAACGGCGTGCCACGGACGCTGCGCAGCGCCATCAGCGCGTTCACGCGCGTCTTCGACGCGCTAGGCCTTGCGGCGTGGTGCGCTGCTGATCCGGGGTCCACACTGCGTTCCATGGGTCCCAGCTCTGCGGCGCACCGCCGAAGAGGCGCTGCACCGCGTCCGGGACACGACTCCTCCTTGCGAGGATGACGACGGTGGTTGTCCAAACCAATGCCTTCCGATAGGTTCCGCGCGCATTCGTTTCCAGCCCTCCCGCCGAATAAATCCCGCATGCTAGGCCGCCCCAAATTCGTTCTCGCCTCCGGCTCGCCGCGACGATTAGGCCTGCTCAATCAGGCCGGCATCGAGCCCGATGCGTTGCGTCCCGCCGATGTCGACGAAACCCCGAAGCGGGGCGAGTTGCCGCGTGCCTGCGCCAATCGGCTGGCCCGCGCCAAGGCCGACGCCGCGCTCAAATCGGTGCAGCTCGATGACGAATTGCGCGGCGCCTTCATTCTCGCCGCCGACACCGTGGTCGCGGTCGGCCGCCGTATCCTGCCCAAGGCGAATCTGGTCGACGAAGCCTCGCAATGCCTGCGGCTGTTGTCGGGGCGGAACCATCGCGTCTACACCGCGATTTGTCTGGTGACGCCGAAGGAGAGCTTTCGCCAGCGCCTGATCGAGACGCGGGTGCGCTTCAAGCGCTTGAGCGAGGACGATATCCAGGCCTATATCG
>JGI12053J15887_10001361_pt1 | contig 11314 bp, 10 predicted proteins | sample MedBloCAOM1_O3_FD_15887 | JGI IMG/M metagenome (IMG submission 15887) | reverse complement strand
CGGCGTGCTGCAGCAACTTCGCCGTGGCGGCCAGCGTGCCGCCCGTGGCCAGCACGTCGTCGATGATGACGATGGAGCGGCCCGCCAGCTCGATGCCGTCGGCCGGAACCTCCAGCGTGGCCGTGCCGTACTCGAGTTGGTAGGTTTCGCTGAACACCGGCGGCGGCAACTTGCCGCCCTTGCGGACCGCAAGCACACCGACGCCGAGCTTGATGGCGACGGCACCGCCCACCAGGAAGCCGCGGGCGTCCACGCCGGCCACCAGGTCCGCGCCCCTCGCGATGTCCGCGAGCGCGTCAGACACCGCGTCAAGGCCGTGCGCGTCGGCGAGCAGTGGGGTGAGGTCCTTGAACTGGATGCCCGGTTCTGGGAAGTCGGGCACCTCCCGCGTCATCGACGCGATGAGCCGCGAGATCTCGGAGATCTTCTGCGCTCCTCGCGTGGGCGGTGTCTCGCTCACCGCGCCAGCACCCAGCGGTCCATGTTCCACCCCGCGCCCCATCGAGTCGGATTGCTGCTCACCGCATACGTCTTCTTCGAAGTCAGCAGGGTCCGCTGCTGACGGTAGAGCGGAAGCGTCGGCATGTCGCCCCACAGGATCGTTCCGCCCTCACCAAGCAGCCGGGCCAGTTCCTTCGGGTCGGAGGTTACCGCCATCGCCGCGATGATGCCGTCGATGCGCCCGTTGGAGTAGCCCGACAGATTGTTGCCGTTGCCGGTGTGCAGGTCGTAGGCGTCCATCGCCGATGAGCCCGTAGATCCGCTGCCGGCGGCGCCGCCGGTGCTGGCGATCAGCGCGTCGATCTCGTTGTTGCGCAGACTGATCGGGCCGATGGTGTCCGAGGCGGCGTCCTGCACGGTGATTCCGGCCGGCGCGCAGGCCCTTGCGATCGCACCGACCGTCGCGGCCAGCCGCGCATTGGGACTCTGATAGCCGATGCGGACAGTCAGCGGCTGCCCGTTGGCCGCGGCGCGGGCGGCGTCGGGGTTCGCGACGACGAACTGGCCGGCCTGATCGGCTCCCTCAGCCGCGCCGAACGCATCCTCTGTCGCCGGGTCGAGCCGGGCGTTGGCGATCGGCACTGCCGCGTTCTTGGCGATCACATCACGCGGCGTGCACAGCGCAAGCGCCCGACGCGCGGGCGGGCCGGCCATCGGGCCCTGCGGCGCGAAGATGAGCTGCTCGATGCCGGCCGATGGCGTGTCGGTGCGGGCGTAGCCGTCGGGCAGGTTCAGCGTTCCCGACGAACCTGCCGCGACGTCCACCACGTCGTAGCCGCCCCGATTGATGCGGTCCTGAATGTCGGCGCCCCGCGGCCACACGGTGATCTTGTTGGTGACGGGCTTGGCACCCCACCACCTGTCGTTGGCGACCAGCACCACGGAGCCGTCCTTGCTCACCGACTCGATCTTGTAGGGCCCCGACGACGGGAACCGCTTGATGTCGAAGTCCCCGGAGCGCAGATTCCAGGTGTTGTTCCACACCTGGGCGATGCGGTCGACGGCCGGTCCGTCGTTGTTGAGCAGCGCAGTGGTGACATCGATGCCGAGCTCGTCGGCGATGACGTGCGACGGCATTATCGACGTCGCCGTGAACAGCTGACCGAAGTCGATGAACCCACGGTCCTGGGCGAACGTCACCCGCGCCTTCTTCTGCCCCGGCGCGCAGTCGACGGAGGCGATATCGCTGTAACCGGCCCGGTTGGCCGCATCGAACCCGGGGAACCGACCGGACTGCGACGCCCACGCCAACACGATGTCGTCACAGGTGATCGGCTTGCCGTCGGAGTACACCGCGCTGGCGCCGACCTCATAATCGAGCACCAGCGGCGCGCGCCCGACCACCGAGATGGTGCCGAAGTCGTGGTCGCCGACGATCTGGCCGTCGGGTCCGTGGTAGTTGAAGCCGGTCAGCACGCGGGCGAAGGCCTGCGGCCCACCCGACGCGGCGCCGGCGACGGTGTTGGTGTTGTAGGTGACCAGCGTGCCGTCTACGGCGTAGTTGATGGTGTCGGCGGGACTGCCCGAGCACGACGACAGGCCCAGCCCGCCGATCAGCGCCAGCACGGCCGCCGCGATGACGCTCGGGCTTCGGACTGGGGGCACTCCCCTCGCCCTCGCAGGCTGGGGGCCCACCCGCTTGCGGGGGACCATCGGCCCTACCGCCGCCGGGTGTTTCGCTTACCCGATGGTCGTCCGGTCCGGCTGGCGGTCGGCCGCGCGGGCCGCGCCCCTGGCGCAGGCTTCTCGGGCACCGGCTTGGCGGCCAGCGAGGCCGCCACCTCGGCCGGCTCGACGTCCTGCCCAGCCTCGACGGCCTTGGTGGGCTTGCGCCGGTTGAGCGCCCGCCGCGTATGTGTGCGAACGAGCTCGGTGCGCTCGCGCAGGGTCACCAGCAGCGGGGTAGCCAAGAAGATCGATGAGTAGCTGCCGACGATGACACCGACCAGCTGCACCAGCGCCAGATCCTTGAGCGTGCCAACGCCGAGCAGCCACACGGCGACGATCATCAGCGCGATGATCGGCAGCACCGAGATCAGGCTGGTGTTGATCGACCGCATGAACGTCTGGTTGATGGCAAGGTTGGCCTGCTCGGCGAAGGTGCGCCGGGTGGTGTGTTCGAACCCGTGGGTGTTCTCCTCGACCTTGTCGAACACGATCACGGTGTCGTAGAGCGAGAACCCGAGGATGGTCAGCAGGCCGATCACGGTGGCCGGGGTGACCTCGAAGCCCACCAGCGAGTACACCCCCGCGGTGGTCGCCAGGTCGAAGAACATCGTGACCAGCGCCGACATCGCCATAAACCGCTCGTAGCGCACGGTGATGTAGGTGGTGACGAGCACGAGGAACACCACAAGCGCGATCAGCGCCTTCTGCGTGATCTGGCCGCCCCAGGTCTCCGACACCGCCGAGTCGCTGATGGCCTGCTTGCTCGGCTGGCCGTCGGAGCCCTTCGGCTGGAACGCGTCGAACAGCGCAGTGCGCAGCTGTTCGGTCTGCGGGTTGGTCAGCGTCTGCGAGCGGATCTGCACGGTGGCCGAGCCGCCGCTGCCCACGACCACGACCGATTCGGGTGCCTTCCCCAGCGCCTTGCTGAATACGTCCTCGACCTGCCGCGTGCTGACCGTGCCGTTCGCGCCGGCGGCCGGCATTGACACCTTCGTGCCGCCCTCGAAGTCGATGCCGAACGTGAACCCGCGCAGCAAGATGCTCGCGATCGCCACCGCGACGATCAGGCCGCTTACCGAGAACCAGAACTTGCGTCGCCCGACGACCTCGAACGCGCCGGTGCCGGTGTAGAGCCGGACGAAGAAGCCGTGCCGTGGCGCACCCGCCGCGGCGGCTTCGAGGTCGGCTGCCTCGACGCCGTTGGACTCGGTCACGTCGGCAGAATGTTTGGCGGCCATCTGGCTATCCCCGTTCCGTCGCGTGTGCGGCCGCTCGTCGTTCGCGCGCGATCTGCTGCACCGCCCCGAGCCCGTTGAACGCCGGCTTGGCCAGCGTCGGCGACTTCGAAGCGAGGTACACCAGCGGCCAGGTCACCAGGAACACCACGACGACGTCGAGAATCGTGGTCAGGCCCAGCGTGAACGCGAAGCCCTTCACCTGGCCGACCGCAAGGAAGTAGAGCACCGCGGAGGCCAGGAAGCTGACCGCGTTGCCGGACAGAATTGTCTTACGCGCCCTGGCCCAACCGCGCGGTACCGCCGAGCGGAACGAACGCCCTTCGCGTATCTCGTCTTTGATCCGTTCGAAGAACACCACGAACGAGTCGGCCGTGGTGCCGATGCCGATGATCAGACCGGCGATACCCGCCAGGTCGAGCGTGTAGTTGATGTATCTGCCGAGCAACACGAGTATTGCGAAAACCATTGCGCCGGAAGCGACAAGCGACAGTGCGGTCAGCAATCCGAGCACTCGGTAGTAGATCAGCGAATACACCAACACCAGTGCCAGACCGATCGCACCGGCAATCAGCCCGGCCCGCAGCGAGGTCAAACCCAGCGTCGCGGAGACGGTTTCGGCCTGCGAGGATTCGAACGACAGTGGCAGCGAGCCGTACTTCAGCACGTTGGCCAGTTGGCGTGCCGAGTCGGCGGTGAACCGGCCGGTGATCTGTGTGCGCCCGCCGGGGATGGCCTCCTGGATCGACGGCGCGCTGACCACCTGCGAGTCGAGCACGAACGCGGTCTGGGTGCCGACGTTGGCGGCGGTGAAGTCGGCCCAGATTCGCGATGCGTCATCGTTGAACTGCACGGTGACGACGTACTCGCCGCGCTGCTGATCGAGCCCGGAGTCGGCGCTCTTGATCTGCTCACCGCTGATGATCGACTTGTCCAGCAGATAGACCTGTTTGTGGTCCTGTGAGCAGGTCACCAGCGGAAGGTTCGGGTCGTCGTTGCCGGCCAGCACGTCATCGTCGTTGCAGCGGGTGGCCTGGAACTGCAGCGCCAGGATCTGGATCTGCTGATCGGTGCTTTGCCGCAGCTGCTTCTCATCGGCGATGCGCTGCGCAAGGTCCCTCTTGTTCGGCGCCGGTGTGCCCGGCGCCGGTGGGCCCGGCTGCGGTGGCGGAGCTCCCGGCGTAGGCGCGGGCGGTGTCGGCGGCGGCTCCTGCGGATACGGCCGAGGCTGCGGTGCCGGCGTCGCCTGCGGCGGGACCTGTTCGGCGGGGGACGGCGGTAACGCGGGCGCGCCGGGCTCGCCTGGAGGAATGCCCGGCGTGCCGGGCGGGGGGGCCTCCGGAGCGCCAGGCGGCATTCCCGGCGGCGCACCCCCCGGCGCACCAGGCGCCCCCGCGGTCGGTGGCTGCTGGCCCTGGCCCTGCGCCGGAATCGCGTGGATGACCGGCCTGATGTACAGCCGCGCCGTCTGGCCCAGATTGCGGGCCTCGCTGCTGTCGTTGCCCGGCACGGTGATGACCAGGTTGGAGCCGTCGATGATGACCTCGGACCCGGACACGCCAAGGCCGTTCACGCGCGCGCTGATGATCTGCTGCGCCTGGTTGAGCGCCGCGTGTGTTGGCGCGGAGCCATCCGGTGTGCGTGCGGTCAGCGTGACGCGGGTGCCACCCTGCAAGTCGATACCGAGCTTGGCCTTGGCCTGCTTGTCGCCGGTCAGGAAAACCAATAGGTAGACGCCGACGAGCAACACCAAAAAGAGCGTCAGGTAGCGGGCAGGGTGCACCGGCGCCGTAGACGATGCCACGTTTCTTAGGTCTCCTCGAGATCAGTTCGTCAGCACCGCAAAGGGTACGTGCTTGCGCTGCGTCGTTAGCCGTCAGTCTTGTGGTTCGGGCTCTCGGTGAGCTCCGTAGCGGTCGATTCGGGGGTTTCGCCGCCGAAATCGGTGTCCTCGCCGACATCGGTGTCGTCATCATCGAAGTCGTCGACGACGCGGTCGCGTATCGCCAGCTTCATCCAGGTGGTGACGACGCCGGGCGCGATCTCCAGGTCGACGTTGTCGTCGGTGATGCCGGTGATGGTGCCCTGTAGGCCCGACGTGGTGTGCACGCGGTCACCGATCTTCAGCGAATTGTGCAGGTCAATGGTGGCCTGCATCGCTTTCTTCTGGCGCCGCGACGCGAAGAACATGAACGCGCCCAGAATGATGAGCAGGGGCAGGAAGACGACCAGATCCATGGCAACAACTGTCTTTCGTGTCGGTCTTGTGGTCAGGCGCCCAGACTGCAGGTCAGGGGCCTCGTCGTTGACCAGTGTGCCATTGCCGCCGCGGGCTGCCGAGCCCCCGGTCGTCTGCGACCTGCTGTTAGCGTCGCTGAGTGCTCGGACACGTCGGCATCAATGTTCCCGACCTGGATGCCGCGAGGCGTTATTACAGCGCCATCATGCCGCTGGTCGGATTCGAGTTGTACCTCGACGCCGACGACCAGTTCGCGTACCGCCCGATGGCCGGCAAGCCGGGCACCTACCTGTTCTTCTACCCATCGGCCGAGCGGTCCCGGTACTCGCGACACCAGGCCGGCCTGCAACACATGGCGTTCAAGGTGCGGACCCGTTCGGCGGTGAATACCGTCCACACCGTCGTCGCCGAACTCGCGGCGCGGTTTGGCGGGCGTGTGCTGCACGCGCCGCAGGTCTTTCCTCAATATCCGCAGCCGTACTTCGCGACCTTCTGGCTCGATCCGTGGGGCTTCATGCTCGAAGCGGTATGCCACTACGACCGCGACTGACAACGAGCAACGAAATCCGTTGTGCCAATCCAATCCGGCCGATGGTTCCGGTTCCAGGTGCCGAGGTTCTCGATCGGATCGGTGCGTTCGAGACTAGGCTCAGACGGCGACGCGGCATGCGTCGAACCCACCGGTCATCAGGAGGCGAAAGTTGAGCACCCTCGAGCAGAGCCGCTATCTCGCCACCGCGATTCCCGGTCCACGATCACTGGAACTGACCGGGCGCAAGAGCGCCGCGGTATCCCGCGGGGTCGGCACCACGATGCCCGTGTACGCCGCCCGTGCGTTTGGCGGCATCGTCGAGGACGTCGACGGCAACCGGCTCATCGATCTGGGTTCGGGCATCGCCGTCACGACGATCGGCAACGCGTCACCGCGCGTGGTCGAGGCCGTGGCCGGCCAGGTCGCCAACTTCACCCACACCTGCTTCATGATCACGCCGTACGAGGGCTATGTCGCGGTCGCCGAACAGCTCAACCGGCTCACACCGGGGGGCGGGGAGAAACGGTCGGCGCTGTTCAACTCCGGGTCGGAGGCCGTGGAGAACGCGATCAAGATCGCAAGGACCTACACCCGCAAGCAGGCCGTCGTGGCGTTCGATCACGCCTACCACGGCCGCACGAACCTCACGATGGCGCTGACCGCGAAGTCCATGCCGTACAAGCACGGCTTCGGCCCGTTCGCCCCCGAGATCTACCGTGCGCCGTTGTCATATCCGTTCCGCGACGCCGAATACGGCAAGGAACTCGCCACCGACGGCGAGCTGGCCGCCAAGCGGGCGATCGACGTCATCGACAAGCAGGTGGGCGCCGACAACCTTGCCGCGGTGATCATCGAACCCATCCAGGGTGAGGGCGGTTTCATCGTTCCCGCCGACGGCTTCCTGCCCGCACTGCTGGACTGGTGCCGCAAGAACAATGTGGTGTTCATCGCCGACGAGGTGCAGACCGGGTTCGCCCGCACCGGCGCGATGTTCGCCTGCGAGCACGAAGGCATCGAACCCGACCTGATCTGTACCGCCAAGGGCATCGCCGACGGCCTGCCGCTGTCGGCGGTCACCGGCCGCGCCGAAATCATGGACGCCCCGCACGTCAGCGGGCTGGGCGGCACGTACGGCGGCAATCCAGTCGCGTGCGCGGCGGCGCTGGCCACCATTGAAACCATCGAGGCCGACGGCCTGGTCGAGCGCGCGCGCCAGATCGAACAGCTGATGAAGGACCGGCTGGGCCGGCTGCAGGTCGACGACGACCGGATCGGCGACGTCCGTGGACGCGGCGCGATGATCGCGATGGAGTTGGTCAAGTCGGGCAGCACCGAACCCGACGCGGAACTGACCAAGGCGCTCTGCGTCGGGGCGCACACCGCGGGCGTGATCGTGTTGTCCTGCGGCACATTTGGCAATGTGCTGCGATTCCTGCCGCCACTGACGATCAGCGACGAGCTTCTCGTCGAAGGCCTCGACGTACTCGCCCTGGTCCTCGCCGATCTTTAGGCCTACCCCGAACGACAGGAGTTCCCTCATGACCAAGGTTCAGAATTTCATCGGCGGCGAGCTCGTCGACTCCGTCAGCGGCGCGACCATGCCGCTGGTCGATCCGAGCACCGGCGAGCAGTACGCGACCGCGCCGATCTCCAACGAGCAGGACATCGACAACGCGTACGCGGCCGCGTCGAAGGCGTTCGCCGACTGGAAGCGCACCACGCCGTCGCATCGGCAGAAGGCGCTGCTCGACTTCGCCGACGACGTAGAAAAAAACGCGGAAGAACTCGTCAAGGCCGAGGGCCGCAACACCGGCAAGCCCAACCACGTCACCATGGCAGAAGAGATCCCTCCGATGGTTGACCAGATCCGGTTCTTCGCCGGTGCGGCAAGGATGTTGGAGGGCAAGTCGGCCGGCGAGTACATGGAGAACCACACGTCGTGGATCCGCCGTGAGCCGGTCGGCGTGATCGGCCAGGTGTCGCCGTGGAACTACCCGATGATGATGGCGATCTGGAAGTTCTGCCCGGCCATCGCGGCAGGGAACACCGTGGTGATCAAGCCAAGCGACACCACGCCGGTGACGACGGTGATGCTCGCCGAGATCGCGGCCAGGCACCTCCCGCCCGGTGTGCTCAACGCCGTGTGCGGCGACAGGAACACCGGCGCCGCAGTCGTCGCGCATCCCACGCCGCAGATGGTCTCGATCACCGGCTCTGTCGCNGCGGGCCGCGCGGTCGCGGTCAGCGCAGGCGGCCACCTCAAGCGCACGCATCTCGAACTCGGCGGCAAGGCGCCCGTGATCGTTTTCGACGACAGCGACATCGCCTCGGCCGCAGAAGGAATCGCGACGGCGGGTTACTTCAATGCAGGCCAGGACTGCACCGCGGCGACGCGCGTGCTGGCCCGCGCGTCGGTGGCAGCCGATCTGACGGACGCACTGGCCGAGCAGGCCAAGGGGGCGGCAACGACGTTTGGCAGGCCCGCCGACGACGAGGACGCCTGGGTGCCGCCCGTCAACAACGTCAACCAGATGGAGCGTGTCCTGAGCTTCTTCGAGGATGTGCCCTCGCACGCCAAGGTGGCCACCGGCGGACAACGCCAGGGCGACAAGGGTTTCTACGTCGAGCCGACGGTGATCGGCGGCCTGCTGCAGGATGACCGGCTGGTCCAGCAGGAGATCTTCGGACCCGTGATCACGGTGCAATCGTTCTCCGACGAGGACGAGGCGATCGCATGGGCCAACGGCACCGAATACGGGCTCGCGTCATCGGTGTGGACGAAGGACGTGTCCCGCGCGTTGCGCGTGTCGGCGGCGCTCGACTTCGGATGCGTGTGGATCAACACCCACATCCCCTTGGTCGCCGAGATGCCGCACGGCGGGTTCAAGTCGTCGGGCCACGGCAAGGATCTGTCGATGTACGGGTTCGACGACTACACCCGTATCAAGCACGTGATGGCCTACACGGGCTAACGCGAATCGTCGCGGATTTTCGCAGTACCCGCACGCTCGGTGCGGAAACTTCCAATGCGCCAGCGCAAGCGGTGTTGTTGATGCGCCGGGCCGCTGCTCGAAGCTCGTTGGCGCGAAGCTGAACCCGTTGCGCCGGCCCTAGTGAGCGTGGGTGTGCCGCCGGCCGAACATGCCTGCCCACGGGCGGTGCGCACGCTCGGTCGTAGCCGTCGGCTGTATCTCGGTGACCTCCTCCGACGGCGCAGGTTGCGGCGCAGCCGTCGCAGCCACGGGGCGTTGTACGTAGGCGATGTCGCGCGCGGTGCGCACCGACAGCCTGCCCAATGCGATCGCGCCAAGGAACACGATCAGCGCGCCGAGCCCGTAGAAATACGTCAGCTCCAACCACGCTCGCTTGGTTTCGGTGGCCGCCAGCGGCGCGCCGACGTCGCCGATGCCCAACGGGCCGGCCAGCGCGCGGCCAACGACAAACCACGCGCCGGCGAGCACCGTCAGCCAGCCGCCGAACATCGCGGTCGCGCGATTGGTCGAGCCGAGCAGCAGCAGGCCGCCGACCGCGGTGGCGGCACCGGGCAGAACCTCGAGCCAGCCACGTGCGGTGCTCCAGATCCAGTCCTGATCGGGGGTGAAGGCGAAGCCGAAATACGGTCCGACGAACGGGATGAGCGCACCCCAGACGCCCAACAGAATCAGCAGAAATCCACTTGCTGCGCCCCGGCTGCGCGGCATCTGCAGCCTGCCGCCGCGGGCGTGAACACGCATGTCACTCATGAAGCCTCCTCGGTCGACGGTCGAATACCCGATCTCGTGGCGGCATAATCCCACGGCCGCTGGCCAGGGTGGCGGCATGCGCCTCGACGAGGACGCCGTGCGTGAGGTCCTGGCCGACGCCTGGAAGCGGTGGGCACGCCGGTGCGCCGAGCTCACGCCACAGCAATGGTCGACGGCGACGCGGTGCCGGGCATGGGACGCGGGCTGGTGGCTCATCTGTGGCCCGACCGTTCGCTGTTCGACATGCTGAACGCGGCGACGACCGACCAACCCGCCGCGGTCACCGACGCTGCCGAGATGTTGCGCCGCTTCAACGCTTCCGGCGGCATCGCCCACACGTCCGCCGGCGGCATCGCCGAGCGGGCCACCACCGACGCGACGAAGCTCACCCCCGGGCGCCGCTGTGACGCGTTTCACGCCAGTGTGCCGAAATCCTGAGCGCCACACCGATGTCCAAGGAAACAGTGATCTCCTATCTCCGGTTGTCGGCAGCACGACTTCGGCGGTGGTGGCCGAGGTCGCGTTGATGGAGGCCACGGTGCACCTGCTCGATATGGCCGAGGCCGTCGGCGGCGTGCAGCCGTCCGAGAAGGCACTCACCGCGACTCGTGATCTGCTGATCGCCGTTCCCGATCCGACGGCGGCGATCGAAGTCCTCACCGGTCGGGCCGCTCCAGCGGCCGCCGTGCCGGCGATCCGGTGACAGGCGTCACACCATTCACAGCGAACTGACAGCCGTGGATGGAATAAAGTTAGTTTTGCTAACGTAGGTTCCTGTGGGCGCAGCGTGGCGCCACCCGCCACCTGCGATTTGCCGAGGATTCTTGATGTCGACTAATACCCGTGAAGAGCGGCTCGCGCGCCGCATCACCGACTTGTACGCCACAGACCAGCAGTTCGCCGACGCCCGGCCAAGCGAGGCAGTCGCGCACGCGATTGAGGCGCCCGAGCTGTCGCTGCCCCAGATCGTGCAGACCGTCGTTGACGGTTATGCCGACCGGCCGGCGCTCGGGCAGCGCGCCGTTCAGTTCGTCACCGACCCGTCGACGGGCCGGACATCCGCGGAGCTGCTCCCCCGTTTCGACACGGTCACCTACCGAGAGCTGTCGGACAGGGTGGGCGCCGTCGCGGCCGCGTTGACGCAGAATCCGGTGCGACCCGGCGATCGGGTCGCAGTTCTCGGATTCACCAGCGTCGACTACACGACGGTGGACATGGCGCTGCTGCGCATCGGGGCGGTATCGGTTCCCCTTCAGACCAGCGCGGCGGTCACCCAATTGCGGCCCATCGCCGCAGAGACCGAGCCGGTCGCCATCGCGTCGAGCGTCGACTTCCTCGACGACGCCGTCGAACTGGCGCTGACCGGACACCTCCCCGAGCGCCTGCTCGTTTTCGA